>Ga0070739_10008123_pt1 | contig 10866 bp, 7 predicted proteins | sample Coa_R1_7_FD_66445 | JGI IMG/M metagenome (GOLD analysis project Ga0070739, IMG submission 66445) | Surface soil microbial communities from Centralia Pennsylvania, which are recovering from an underground coalmine fire - Coalmine... | ecosystem: Environmental > Terrestrial > Soil > Unclassified ... | reverse complement strand
CGCCAATCTCGAGCACTTCACCCTCAACCAGCAATACCCCAAACATTGCCGCTTCGCAATCGTCAAGATGCGGCCCCTCAGGCTGTATAGCGCCTTCGTCAACGGCTATGACCGAGCCGTCCTCAGGGGACTCTCGCCCTTGATGAGCACACCCGGCTCCCAGACTCTCAGGGGCCGGGCGCGTACCTCCCTCAATCAAAACGTGTTCGTGACCGAGCCCAACGGGTCGGTCGACCAGTACCCGTTGGCCACCCGACGGCGCCGCTTCTCGGCCACGGTGCCGTTTCCGACAGCAGGTGAGTATCAGGTCGAGGTGGTCGCGGCATCAGGACAAGACGTCTTCAACGTGAGCGTCTTTGTCGACACTCACACCTTCGTGCCCATGGGTCTACGATTCCCAAGGGATCCGCGAGCGGCGTCCCAGAAGGCCCTTGACGCCTTCTCAGTCCGTCTCCTAAACAGATTTCGAAGACAGGAACACCTAAGCCGCTTCAGCCTGGATTCGAATCTATCGAAGGCGGCCCAACGCCACAACTGGGACATGGTGCGCTTTGGATACTACTACGCCCATCCTCACATCGGATCAGACGGATCGACGCCGCCACAACGACTGGCACAGTTTGGAGTGGCGTGCACCAGCTGGGCCGAAGTGGAGGGCGACGGAGCCTCCGTGGGCAATCTCGTGGACCGCTGGCTGCTCAGCCCGGTTCACCGGCTTATCCTCCAAGGCTCCGAGTCTCGCGTCGGGGTGGGCGTCAACCGAGCAGCAGGAGGATGGTTGATGACCGTGGACCTCTGCGCGGGAGAATCCCTCACAAGCCATCACCATCACCATCACCGGCCGACCCACCATTGATGCCCCGTGCGAGGCGCTTGGGCGAGTGTCGAAGCACGTTCAACAAGGGCTCCGAGGTGACTCGGAGCCCTTTATCGTGAAGCTGAAACGTCGCGAGCGGGTAGTCCCCGCCCGAGCGAAGCCCGCGTCGGGAGTTCCTACTTCCCGGCACCCCCGACCTGCAGGGGTTAAGCGAATCGCCTCTCGAGCGTTGAGCAGCGCCGCACGTTGAACATTGAGTCGACTCAGGGCCCTAGCAGTGCGTTTGCCACCTGGTGCGAGTAGGCGAGTGCGCCGGCCGAGCTGAGATGGATCCCGTCCCCGGCGAAGTATTCGGGGTGGTTCGCACTGGCGTCGAACCAATCGGCGATCCGGCCGTTCTTGGTCCTGCGTATGCCCGCGCGAATAACCGCGTTGACCTGATCCTGCCACCATCGAGGCTCTCGCACCGTCAGCACCACTACTCGGCTCTCATGGCGGAGGGTGTGCATCAGCCCGTCAAAGTCCTGCTGTGAAATGGGGCCGTTGGTACCGAGACCGACGATGACGGTCCGCGGCAGTGTCCCCTGCGACATCATCTGATCGATAATCGACACTCCCGTGTCGAATTGACGGCTGACCGCCGCATTGACTGAGATTCCCATCTGCTGAAGATATGGCTGAGCATCGACCATGACCGAATCGCCGACTGCAAAGGTCCCGGGGAACGCGCCGGACGGAGGGCTCCATGGGGGACATTGGACGGCCGACTTCCGGCCGCGGATTACTGTCGTGATCTTCCACGAAGCCCGACGCTTCAGCTCGAATGTGTCGGTGCTATGCTGGTGCCCCGCTCTGTACGTGGAATACACCTCTGCTCCGCCGTTGCTCCACGTGTGTACGGCTTGGCCGGCACTTCGAGGCCAGAACGGGACGCCCAGCAGGTTTTGGATGCAGCCGGAGACAACCTTGTTTCGGAGTCGCCGGTTCAGATGTGCATAGGCGCTGAGAAGATTGTGAGCCTCAACCGCCCGGGAGAAGTGCGCGGTTTCACGGATGATCGGATGCCACGCATGGGGCATGAAGAGCCAGGGCTGCCTGGTCCCTGATCGGGCCCGCTTCCAGGCCATCGCGCCTCCCGCATAGGTGCCGCTTCCCTGCTGAAAGACCTGCCGGAGCCAGGGAGAGCGACCGGGACGCCGGTAGACGGGGTCGAGCGCCGGCCCCCAATCGTGTCCGTGGTAGAACTGCCGGAACCAGGCGGGAGTGATGGGAAGATTCCACTCGGGCGGGATGCCGTGACTCGCGAATACCCTTCGCGCTACGGAAGGCTTGCGGACGATGGAGAACCGACGAGTGGCCGGGTTCCATACCAGCTCGTTTGCAGTACGGTCGAAGCTCTGAACGAGGATGTGTCGGCCGATGGACTGGACGGAATCCGTTGCTGGTCCCGGATTCTGCCCGGAGCAGTAGAGTCGCTGCCAGTATCTGAAGATAATCCGAGCCTCAGGTCGGTGTCCGGCCGAGTCGTACACCGCGGTCGCACGACCGAGGTTGCATGCCGCCTGCGCGTCCGGCTTGGCCGAGCCGTCAATCGCGAACAGGCCTATCAGGGTAAGGGCGCCCAACACAAACACGGCGGCGACGATGATGTTCCTCGATGGCTGCCGTCTCATCTGGCGCACGTGTCCATTATCCTCGACCATGGTCCGAGGTCGGGGAGCCTCTGGCGGGGCACAGGCCGGCTCCTCTCGGAGCCGGCCCAGCCGTGCTACTGCTTGATGATCCTGATCCCGTCGGCGTCTGCCATGACCAGCGACGGATAGTTAGGGTTGACGGCGTTGTATCCGCCTAACCCGTAGTTGGCAAGCACCTGTGCGGCGCAGGTGATCTGTGCCGGCCAGGAGCCGAAGGTCGAGTAGTTCATGCAGCCCATGTACGCGGTTCCTGCTACACCACCGCCCGATTCGATAAGCCCGATGCCCATCAAGACTGTAGGCGACACGCGGAAGTTGTGCGCCGTCTGGACGAAGGTGGATACCCACGCACCTTCCGGCAGGCCACGAATCTCGTTGCCCACCGGACCCGCCAGCTGGTAGGTGACGCGGAGCAGCTGGGGGTTGTGGGCCCTGCAGTGCGGACGTCGAAGACACCACCGCTTCCAACGGATGTATGCTGCATGCGGGTTGTTCTCCTTGACCCAAGGATGGCGATGCCGACAATGGCGGTGGCTTCTGCACCACGCACGCCACTTCTGATCGGCGCTGACATGCTTCCCACTGTGGTGGGTGTGGTGCCTATGGCTTGAGGCCGCCGAGACTATTCCCTGCCCGGACGCGCTCACGGCTGCAGCTGCAAGCGTGAGTGCTACGGCGACGGGCAGAATCCATCTACTCACCCGTGCGGAGCGCGTTGGCTCCGCTTGTGATTGCGATCGGTCTATTCATCGAAACCTCCTCGTGTGTTTGACCGCGGTCTCTTGATTTCTTGCGGAGCAGCGGGCAGCTGTTCTCCGGAAGTCGCGGTTCCTTCGATGGACGCACGTCGCGCGTCGCGCTGGTTTGCATCGTTCCTCGCGTCTCCCACCGCGGGATTCCCTCTAGCGGACGGCAGGAAGACGCTCCGGCGATGTGACGGCGGGCACGGTCACATCCCGAACAACGCAGGCCGGCCTAGAGCACCCTCGTCACCTTGAGGAAGCTCTGGGTCTCGACGTTCGCAGCACGCAACGAAACGCCTGTGGAGTGTACCACGAGAAGTGCCGACGGCAAGTTGCGTGCCTCGAAACGTCTGCAGTTCGAATCACGAAAGCCAGGCCAAGATGTCGCCGGTCCTCAGAGATTATGAATCGGCCGACCACGCCTCAAACGCATCCAGACCCTGATGAGCTAGCTGCCTGCACGACAGTGTGCTGATCACGAGGCGGTGTAACCACGCAAGTTGGAGGCTGGCAGGTAGCGCGCCGAGGGTCGTCTAGAACCGGTAGTAGATGAAGGGCGCCACGCCTTGGCCGGTGATGACCGCTCCGCAGACGATGACCACCGCCGCGAAGGCGAGCCCCTGTCCCACGGGGCTGAGCCGCGCGTATGCCCGCCTGACGATGAGCGACGGCTCCCGCGGCACGAAGTGGATGGCCATTCCCACCAGAATGGCCAGCAGAGTGCCTATGCTGACGGTGGTGGCACCGGTTCCGGTGAATAGTTGTCCAAAGATCGCACCGGCGTTGGTCAGCGAGTCGGCACGGAAGAAGATCCAAGCGAGGCAGACCACGTGGAAGGTGATGAGCCACCGCGCCACCGCCGGCAGGGAAATCGTACGGCCCTGCTCGTCCCACCACTTCTCGACCGCCAGTGCCGAGCCGTGTATGCCGCCCCAGAGGACGAAGGTCCAGGCGGCGCCATGCCAGAGGCCGCCCAGCAGCATGGTGAGCATCAGGTTACGATAGGTCTTTTGCCGGCCCTTCCGGTTGCCTCCTAAGGGGATATAGAGATAGTCTCGCAGCCAGCGCGAGAGGGTCATATGCCAGCGGTGCCAGAAGTCGGTGATGGAGAGTGAGGCGTACGGCTTATTGAAGTTGATCGGAAACTGGAATCCGAGCAGGAGCGCCAGCCCGATGGCCATGTCGGAGTAAGCCGAGAAGTCGCAGTAGATCTGCACCGCGTAGCCGTAGATGGCAAAGATGACGTCCCAGCGTGAGTGGAACCCCGGGGACGCGAAGACCGGATCCACCAGCTGGGTGGAGACGAAGTCCGCGATAAGGATCTTCTTGATCAGCCCGCTGGTTATCAGCCCAATCGCCCGGGCAAATTCGATCTTTCGAGGATCGCGGGCTGAGGCGAACTGGGGCACCAGCTCGCTGACACGGACGATCGGCCCCGCGATCAGGTGCGGAAAAAAGGAGAGGTACACGGCGAAGTCCAGCGTGGAGACCGCGGCCGTCCTGTTCCGCTTGACGTCGATGACGTAGGACATGGCCTGAAAGGTGAAGAAGGAAATGCCGATGGGCAAGGCGACCTGGACCAGGGGAAGTGGAACTGGGAGGCCCACCCGGCTGGTGAAGGCGACGACGTTGGCCACGAAGAAGCCGTAGTATTTGAACCAGCCGAGAATCGACAGGTCGCCGGCCACGGCAATACCCACCAGCCATGACTTGTAGCGTTCGAGGATGGGCAGACCCATGAGTTTCGCGAACAGCTGATTCCAAAGCGTGCAGCCGCCCAGGAGGAAGACGAAATGCCAGTCGGCGCTGCCGTAGAAGAAGTAGCTGGCGGCGATGATGAAGAGCTTCCACGCCCGCCGGAAAGGCATGAGCAGCCAGGATGTGGGTAGTACGAGGGCAAAGAAGCCTGCGAACTCGACGGTGGGAAAGATCAAGAGATCGAGGCTTCCCAGAGCAGCGGCTGCCCACGCGACCGGGGTCGAGCCGGCTCAGGAGCTTTGAGCCGAGATGGTCGCTGGCGGTGGACGCGGCAATCCAAGGCCGGGATTGTCAAGTGAGGCTTCCGATCTGTTATGTTCGCGGTAGAAAGGCCCGCGCGGTGTGTGGGCTATTTTCGGTGCGAGGTCGGTATCAGCGCGCTTCGCGACGTTGCCAATGTAGAGGCTTCTCCCGGGACCGCGGAGGACATCCCGCCACCGGCAACTGGGTCTGAGACTCCGTTTGCCTCTGATTATGACGTCCGCTCACCTCTGCCTGCCAGGCGCCGTCGGCCGACCGACTTCAACTCTCCGGTAGCGCCGATCCGGCAGATCATCGGAGCCCTGGGTGTCACTGTCTTGGTGGTGCTGCTGCTGGCTGCGAAAGGAATCGTTCACGCCGCCGAAGGCATGCCTCCGGGCCCGATCACATCGGTGACACTGGCCATCGGCAACGCCGCACTGGACTTCGACGAGGTCTTCCATCTGACGTGGCCATGGGACACGCTGGAGTCCGCGCTCGGCCAGGGGCAGTCCTCGACCACAGCGCCGTTGCTTCAACAGCCGCCGCCCGGCACGGCCCGACACCACCGCGGAGGTGGGTCGAAGCAACGAACAGGCAAGCCGGGGAAAGGCGGCCATGGGCATGGTATTCAGCCGGTCGAGCATCGCGTCGGACCTGTCTGGCCGCCACTGCGACCGATCACTCGGTCCCGGCCGCTTAGACTGCTGGTCACCGGCGACTCACTCGTCGGCTACATGGGTCCTCAGATTCTGAACGAGGCGGCAGCGCAGGGCGCCGTCATCGGCTGGACGGACACCCATGATGGCACCGGGCTGACGCGTCCTGATTTCGTGGATTGGTCCGTCGTTGCTCATTCACAGGTGGGCACATACCATCCCGACGCTGTGGTGATCATGATGGGTGGCAACGATTTCCAGAACATGGTGCTTGGCCAGCGGATCTTCTACGCCGGAACGTACGGCTGGACCCGTGAATATCAACGTCGAGCGGAGATCGTCATGCGCAAATGGATCGACGGCGGGGTTCGGCGAGTCTACTGGCTTTCGATGCCGCCGGCCAACAACCCGTCGTGGGCACATGACGATCAAGACATCAACATCGCCCTGCAGCGCGCGGCGAGGCAGGTCCCCGGCGTTCACTACGTCAATGTCCTGGGGCCGATCACGAATCACGGTCGGTACACAGATTACGTCCCCGTTAACGGCGTGCAGACGCTGATCCGAGAGCCGGATGGCGTTCATCTCAACATCGCCGGGTCGGACATTGTGGCCGGAGAGGTGGTCCCGATAGTCAAGCGCGAGTGGCAGTTCGGTTGGGGTGCCATGCGCCGGCGTGCGCTGCGTTTCCAACAGGACTCTGGTCTCCTCAGCCGGGTCGGAGCTACCGCCTAAAGCTTCTCGCTGGTTCCCCTCCATGGCGGCCGGCGTGCGGAGCCGGCGAAGCTCCCATATTCAGCCGCGGCTTCCACAGGACACAAAGTGCAGTATGAGCCCTCCCTCTTCGTTCAGGTTGGGGTTCGCTTTGGTGAAGCTGTAGCCCACGGCCCAGCTCTGAGAGGGTCCGACAGATGCCGCCCCGGCTAGCTGACTCTGGCTCGAGCTCCGTCCGGCTCCGGGCACCACCATCCACTTCAAACCGTTGTAACGCTCAACCAGCCAGCGCGAGTTGCTGGCGGAGCCATGGTAACCCACGGCCCAGATATTGGTTGCTGACTGAGCCGCTACAGCACTGAGAGAGGCTCCCGCTCTGAAAGGACTCGGCACGATGCTCCACCCAGTTCCGTTGTAATGCTCGATCGGCGCTTGGCCGGTCCGCGGCCTCCATTCTTGGCCCACTGCCCAAACGTCGGCCTTCCCGATCGCAGTGACGCCCAAGAGGCTGGTCGACGTGGCATTGAGCCGGGGGCCCCGCACCAGCTGCCAAGCCCGACCGTTGTACTGTTCGAGAAAGGCATGCTCGCGGCCATTGCTCGACGTCACCCGGCCTACTGCCCACACATCATTGTGGCCGGCTGCCGTCACCGAAGTGAGGCTCGCGAACTGGCCCTTGGGGCTCGGAGCCATCACATGCTTCCAAGTTCTTCCCCCATAGTGCTCGATCAACACCCGCCGCCCATCACGACCTACCGCCCAGAGATCAGTTCGTGACACCATCACTATCGCCGCGAGACTGCGGTAAACGGGCAGCGCAGGCTGGCTGGCGGGGAGAGCGCCGGTGATAGACCAACGGCGGCCATTGAAGTGCTCGATGAGGGCTCTCGACGGAGAGTCGGCCGACATCGAAAGCGCAGCCGCTCCCACAGTCCAAATGTTGTGCTTCGATACGCCAACGATGCCGTCTAGAGACACCATTCCGTATCGACTGAGCAGCCGCGGCGTTCGCGCAGCTCGCCAGACACCTCTGCTGTTGTGCTCGATGAGAGCGCGCATACGGCGTTCGCGCTCGCCCGCGTGCCTACGGCCCACGTGCCGGCGTGGGATCTCGTCGACACGGCATTGAGACCGTCGGCGATACTGTGGAGCTTCGCGCCCGGGACCGTCCGCCAGACGCCGGAGCCGGCCCGGCCGGCTGTTCGGCTCGTTCGAGCCGTGGCAGTGAGGGTGGGAAGAAGCGGTAACCCGAGCATGACGGTGGCAATCAGAACGGTTAGGACGGTCCGGCTGCGATTCATACGTGTCTCCCTGACTCCTGTGGACTCCGGGAAGCCGGCCGCCCAATGGCGGCTCAAAGCCTCAGCGCCTCACTCGACCTCACGCCTCCCAACCGGCACAGCAACCGCGGAATTATCCGAGTGGCTGATTCTAGCGGGGCGGCATCTGAGGCGCCGGATGTCGGGTCGACTCCAATTCGCGTCTCCTTCCACCGGGAGCCACCGGACAGCGTTCCCTCTGTGCCGAGCTAGGGTGTCAGAGTCTCTGCCCTCTGAATGTACGAGCGGGCTGAGCCGCCCAGAGCGAAGAGGCAGCTCGTTGGCAGCCCCTGGACACAGGGAGCCGATGCGCCGCCGAAGTTATCGCGGGATGTCGTCATCGGCGCGACATACGTCCAGACGTTGAGCCTTGGGTCATACATCATCGCGGCGTTGAGGATGTTGAAGTTCTGGTCCTGGCCGCCGTAGGCATACAGGCAGAGGCGAGTCGTCTGCGTGACACAGAGCGCGGGCGAAGCGGCTGCACCGGCCACATCAAGACTCGCGCTTGAGCTCTTGGCGTGAAGCTCAGCCACTGCACTCCACGTATTGGTCGACGGCTGATACATCTCGACTGATCCGAGGAACCCCGAATCGCCCGTGCCGCCCACGGCGTAGATGCAGGCTTGCGCCAGGCTCCCGCGACATGGCGCACTCGCCGCGGCGACCCGTGAACGAGCCGTTCTCAACGATGCGGCCGCCGTCCAGTGACCCGTCGCGGGATCGAACATCTCCACTGAACTCAAGGCATAGAGGGACATGTTGTACCCGGCGATGGCGTAAACACAAGTCCTCGTCAGGGCGGTGAAGCACGGGCCGTTGGAGGCCGCAAGCTGTGACCGACCGGGGAAGCTGGGAGAGGCGTAGGGAGTCGGCACCGGCGGAGCGAATGACCAACGGTTGGTATAGGGATTGTAGATCTCTACCGAGCTGAGGAAGGCTCCGGTGGCCGCCGTGCCCCCGATGGCATACACACAGGTTTGCCCGAGATCGTTCGGACATGGTCCGGAGGCGGCGCCCAGCTGTGAGCGCCCCGTGGACATAGACGCTTCGCCCTTCCACTGCTTGGTCTGCGGGTTGTACATGTATAGGGCCCGCAGCCCGTTGACGCTCTCGGTCGATCCTCCGATGGAGTACACGCACCGGGATGAGGTGCTGCCAGCGCATGCAGCGCTGACTGCGGCGGCGTTTCCGATGGCGGACGGCAGCGAGGCGATCGAAGACCAGGCGGGAGATGAAGCGCTGGCCCCACCAATCAAGAACAACGGCGCAAGGAAACAAGCGCATATGGTGCATTTGGCGGTCAGCTTCATTCAGTCTCCATGTCGGGATGGGAGGCGCGAGGCAAGCTCGGGATCCATGTCCCTACTGTCTCGGTTACTGTACGACTCCCGACTCTTCAAGACTTCCCCCGTTTGGGCTACTGGCATCCCAAGAGGCAGAGTCGCGCGGCTGGTGGGCCAACTGTACCTGGGCAGAATCCGGCGGCAGAGGATCCAATCAATCGGCCAACCCTCGGGCCGTATCCCGCGGCTCTCGCGCCTGAGCCGCCCACGCTTACGCCGGGCTCATTCGCGCCGGCGTTCCGGTGTTGACGCCTCCGGCAATAACAACCGCTACGCCCTCTTGGGGGATTCCGACGGAAACCGGGTGGAGGTCGTCGCGAAGATTCGCTAAGGCGGAGGAGCCTCGGGTTCGAAGGGCTACGCTCTGCCCTCTGCCCCACCGGTGAGGCGTGACACCTCCGGACAGTCAGGGTCCGGCACCCGCTTGGCCGGCGGACGGGACCACAGACTCGTCGGACGGCTGCCCGCCTCCCAGCTCGTGCGCCGCCGCCGCCACCTCGGACTCGACGTCGCCGTCGATCTCCTGGGACTGTAGAAAGATGCGGGAGGCGGTCTCTTTGGTGATCCACCCGCTAGTCTGCGCCATTTCCAGCCCGCGGGCGGTCCAGTAGGAGGCCTGGCCGAGGGCGAGGTTATCGTCGGTGTCGATGTCGGGGAAGACGATGTTGATGGACGTGTCGACGCCGGCGGGCAGGAGGCCGCGTGACTGCTTTTCGAGGATGACGCGGTTGAGGATGGTGGTGAGGACGAAGGCGAAGTAGTCCTGGCGGCGCTTGTACTTCTTGACGGTTGGCAGGGCCATCTCGGTAGCGGTGGCGCGGTTGGAGTTTTCGCCTGAGGCGAGGTAGTGCTCGGGGATGCCGGCGCCCATGGCGACCATGAGCTTGATGGCGCGTCCGTCTTCGGCGACGTCGCCGGCGTCGATCTTGGGCTGGACGGCGGCCCAGGTTTCGTTCTCGTTGTGGACGACGATGGAGCCGGGCTCAGGGGGGCGGGAGTACTCCTGCATCTTGAGGTCGATGGTGCGGCGGTCGGCGCCGGTGAGGGTGATGTCCCAGAGGAAGGCGGCCTTGTACTTGTTGATGCGGACGCGGTCGATGAGCCAGTCCTTGTAGCGGCGGAGCCAAGGCAGGAGGGTGGCGAGGTCGGACTTGCCGCGTTTGGCGTTGGTGACCTTGTTGATGGCGAAGTGGATGCACTGGTCGGGGACGGTGAGCCAGACGCCCTCGAAGTTGTGCTGCTCGAGGGGGGTGGGGAGAGCGGGCTGGCCGGGGATGGTTGAGGAGGGTCCGATGGGGCGGCGGTGGATGCGGATCTCGTGTTCGATGTTCTCGGGGTCGGACTCGATCTGGTCGACCATTGAGGGGTCGATCTGGACGATCTTGACGTCACCGTTGAACTCGTTGACGAAGAAGCGGACGAAGATCTCGCCGTAGAGGGAGAGCTCCTGGCAGAGGTCGAAGATGCGCAGGTCCATGTGGTTGTCGGTATCGTTCCAGAAGGCGTCGATGGCCTTTTGGACCTTCTTGTTCTTGGCGCGCACCTGGATGCCGTCGCCGAGGACGAAGTTGACGCC
>Ga0070739_10008122_pt1 | contig 10867 bp, 8 predicted proteins | sample Coa_R1_7_FD_66445 | JGI IMG/M metagenome (GOLD analysis project Ga0070739, IMG submission 66445) | Surface soil microbial communities from Centralia Pennsylvania, which are recovering from an underground coalmine fire - Coalmine... | ecosystem: Environmental > Terrestrial > Soil > Unclassified ... | reverse complement strand
GCCGGCATCAACGAGCTGGCCTACCCGCACTCGATCGTCGTGAACCGGGCCGGCCGGCGGTTCGCCGACGAGTCGTTCTTCCAATCGCTGGTGCCGCGCTTGCGCGAGTTCGACGTGCCCAGCCACCGCTTCGCCAACCGGCCCTGCTTCCTCCTGTTCGACAGCCAGTTCGCCCGCCGCTACTCCTTCGCCGGCCGCCCGCCGGGCAGTCCGGTGCCGGACTGGGTGGCGCGCGCCGACCGCCTGGCCGACCTGGCCGACGCGCTGGGCGTCGAGGGCGCGGCCCTGGAGCAGGAGGTGGCGGCGTTCAACGCTGCCGCTCGCGACGGCCAGGACCCGCGCTTCGGGCGCGGCCAGTCGAGCTGGTCGCGGCGCTCGGCCGGCGACGCCGGGCACGCCCAGAACCCCAACCTCGGCCCGCTGGAGGAGCCGCCCTACTACGGCGTCGAGTTGGCGCCGAGCGGCACGGCGGCCGGCGGCCTGACCGCCGACATCGACGGGCGGGTGCTGCACGTCCGCGGCCACCCGATCCCCGGGCTATACGCCGCCGGCAACGTCTGCGCCGTGACCGAGTACGGCGTCGGCTACCAGGCCGGCCTGTCGCTGGCCAGCGGGATCACCTTCGCCACCCTCGCCGCCGCGCACGCGCTGGACGGCGAAGCCAACGCCTGAGGCGCTTGGATGCTACCCTAATGGCATGAATAAGCAAGAGTCGCGTCCCGAGAGCAACTCGTTTAGCGAGACTCCGCAGGTAATGGCGGCGACGAACGGTGTGGCGGGGCCGATCCAGTGTCCCGAGTGCGGCCGCGAGGTGATCGCCACTCCGCGGGACGCCCCAGGCTGCGCTACTGCTCAACGGCCTGCAAGGCTGGCGCCCATCGCCGCGCCCACGCCGCCCAGTGCAACGCCCGCCGGCGCGTAGCTACTCACCCGCCAACGCGAGCAGCGCAACCGTGGCGGACGACGAGAGACGGCCGTAGAATAGCGGCACCGCGGCACGAGAGATGGGGGGCGGGATGATGGGCAGGCTGCATCGGCTCGTGATCGTCCTGGCGTGGCTCGGGGTGTCTTGTGCGCCGGCCGCCCAGCCGCCGGCGAAGCCAACGGGAGCGCCGGCGGCGCCAGCGGCGACCGCCGCGCCGGCGAGCGCGGCGGCGGCGTCGCCCGCCGCCAGCCCGCCGAGCCCGCCGGTAACGGTGCGGGCGGCGATCGTGCGCTCGGCCTCCGACTCGGGCATCTTCCTGGCCGACGAGAAGGGCTACTTCCGCGAGCAGGGCATCGAGATCGACATCACCCAGATGAACGCCGCCCAGCAGCAGGTGCCGCTGCTCGGGACCGGCCAGCTCGAGGTGGGTAGCGGCGGGACCGCCGCCGGGCTGGTGAACGCCGTGGCGCTCGACGTGCCGATGCGGATCGTCGCCGACAAGGGCTCTACGCCGCCGGGCTTCGGCTACCAGGCCGTGGTCGTGCGGAAGGACCTGGTCGACAGCGGCGCCTTTCGCGGCTGCGCCAGCTTCAAGGGGATGCGGGTAGCGAATCCGGCCATCGAGAACAGCAGCGGGCCGATGTACGCGCGGATGCTGGCCGAGTGCGGGCTCGAGTTCTCGGACATCGACATGGTCGCGATGGGCTTCCCCGACATGCCGGCCGCCTTCCGCAACGGCGCGATCGACGCCTCGAACATGCTCGAGCCGCTGCTCACCCGCACCCTGGACGAGGGGTTCGCGGCGTTGTACAAACGCACGGACGAGATCTACCCCTACCAGCAGAACGCCGCGCTGCTGTACGGGCCGCAGTTCATGGCCAACCAGCGCGACGTGGCGCAGCGTTTCATGGTGGCCTACGTCCAGGGGCTGCGCTACTACAACGACGCCTTCACCAAGGGCCTGAACAAGGCCGACGTCGTCGCCATCCTGGCCCGCAATACGAAGGTCGATCCGTCGGTCGTCGAGCGGATGACGCCGGTCGGCCTGAACCCCGACGGGTACATCAACATGGACGCCTTCGCCGCGGACGTGGACTGGTGGACGAGCCAGGGGTTCATCAAGACCCGCGTCGATCCAGCCGAGGTGGTCGACAACTCGTTCGTCGACTACGCCATCGCGCGCCTCGGCCGCTACGCGCAGTAAGAGGGTCGATCAAGCCCTGCCGTGAGCCGCTGACTCAGACCAGGGATTCCAGGTGTCGGCCGGAGCGGCGAGCTGCGCCAGCGCGTCGGTCAGGCGTCGGGGAAGCGCCAGCGCGTGACCGTGGACGGGAAGTCGCTCCAGGCGAAGGCGACGCGGGGCCGCAGCGCCCAGAGGCCGCCGTGATCCCACTGCTCGGGCGGCGGCGCGTACTGGTGCGTCGCGGCGTACTTGGCGGTGAAGGCGTCGGCCAGGCGCCGCGCCAGGGCGCGGTCGGGCTTGCCGGCCGCGTGCGCCTCGCCCTCCAGGATCACCACCTCGCTGCCGCTCTCGAGGTGGACGACGACCGCCGGGTTGGCGGCCACGTTGCGGGCGCGGCGCGTCTCGGGGCTGCCCTCGAAGTAGAGCACGCCGTCGAGCCAGACCGCCCAGGCCGGCATCGCGTGCGGCCGTCCGTCGGGCCGCGTCGTGCTGAACCAGTAGTTCCGCGCCTGCTCCAGCCGCTCGACCGCCCAGTCCCAGGGCAGCAGGCCCTCGTCGGTGCTTGGCACGCCGTAGCCGTCGGGCATCCGCGGGCGGTCGCGTCGCGGCTCGGCGGGCGGGGGCGGCGGGCTCGGCTCGGGCATCGCTGTTGCTCCTGCGCTGGATCGGCTCAACCAGGGCTCCCGCATAGCGTACCAAACTCCGCTGGCCGATCCGGCGCCTTGCTATACATTAGGCAGGTAGCGTGGGGAGGCGCGGCTTGGAGGGCGTGCGCGAGGCGAGCGGCCGGCTGGTGGCGAACGTGGCGCGGGTGCTGGTCGGCAAGCGCGCGGCGGTCGAGCTGGCCGTGGTTGCCCTGCTCGCCGAAGGGCACCTGCTGATCGAGGACGTGCCGGGCACGGGGAAGACGACGCTGGCGCGCGCCCTGGCCCAGTCGATCGGCGGCGTGTTCCACCGCCTCCAGTGCACGCCGGACCTGCTGCCGTCCGACGTCACCGGCGTCTCCGTCTTCGACCAGCGCACGGCGACCTTCGAGTTCCGGCCGGGCCCGATCTTCGCCAACGTGCTGATGGCCGACGAGATCAACCGCGCCACGCCGCGCACTCAGTCGGCCGTGCTGGAGGCGATGCAGGAGCGCCAGGTCAGCGTCGACGGCGCCACGCACCACCTGCCGCGCCCGTTCACCGTCATAGCAACCCAGAACCCCGTCGAGCTGGAGGGCACCTTCCCGCTGCCCGAGGCGCAGCTCGACCGCTTCCTGCTCTGCCTGCGCCTCGGCTACCCCGACGAGCCCGACGAGCGCCTGATGCTCACCCAGGCCCCCGACGACGCGGCCGAGGCCGTCCTGGCGCCGGTGCTGGCGCCCGGGGAGGTGCTGGCGCTGCACGCCGCCTGCCGCCAGGTGCGGGTGGTGGACGACGTGCAGGCCTACCTGGTGGCGATCGCGCGCGCCACGCGCGCCGACCCGGCGGTGCGGCTCGGCGCCAGCCCGCGTGCCACGCGCGACCTCTACCGTGCCTGCCAGGTCTGGGCGGCGATGCAGGGGCGCGACTTCGCCACGCCCGACGACGTCAAGCGCCTAGTCGAGCCGGTCCTGGCGCACCGGCTGGTGCTGGCGGTGGAGGCGCGCCTACGCGGCCAGGATGGCGCTGCGGTCCTCGCCGCGCTCGTCGACCGCCAGCCGGTGCCGGTCGAGCCGAGGCTGTAGATGGTCCTCGCCAACCCGGAGGTCCGCCCGCCGCGCGGGCTGCCGGCGCTGTTCGGCGTCTATGGGCTGCTGGGCCTGCTCGCGGCCACGCTGGTCGCGGCGCGGCTGGCGGCGCCCTGGGTGGCCCTGCTGGCGGGCAGCCTCCTCGGCGTGGGGCTGCTCGCCCGGCTGTGGGCGCGCTGCGCCGTCACGCGGCTGAGCTACGCCCGGGCGGGCGTGGGTGCCGCGGCCGGGGCCAGCGCTCCAGGGTCCGCGGCAAGCGTCCGGGCCGCCACGACTGGCCCGCCCACGCTGCGCGCCTTCTGCGGCGACCTGCTGCTGCTGGAGACGAGCCTGAGCAACCGGAAGCCGCTGCCGCTGCCCTGGGTAGAGGTCTGGGAGCGGCTGCCGCTGGTGCTCGACCCCGGCGACGCGCTCGAGCCGTCGCCGGAGAAGCGCGGCTACGGCTGGCTGAGTCAGGGCGCGGCACTCTGGCCGTACCAGCGCGCGCGCTGGCAGCACCGCCTGGTCTGCCGCCACCGCGGCGCCTATGCGCTCGACAGCGTGCGGGTGCGCGCCGGCGACCCGTTCGGCCTCGCCGAGCGCGAGGTGCGCCTCGGCCACCGGCTCGAGGTGCTGGTCTACCCGCGCGTCGTGCCGCTGCGCCGGCTGGCCCTGCGCCCACGCCACCCCCAGCTCGACGTCGTCCAGCGCCGCAGCCTGGTCAGCGATCCCACCCGCACCGCCTGGCTGCGCGCCTACCAGCCGGGCGACTCGCCGCGGCTCGTCCACTGGCCGGCCACGGCGCACCGCGGCGCGCTGCAGGTGCGGGTCCCGGAGCCGGCCACCAGCCTGCGCGTCTGCCTGCTGCTCGAGGCGCGCTCGTTCGACCTCGGCCTGCCGCACTACCGCGAGACGCTGTTCGAGCTGGCCGTCTCGGCGCTGGCGTCGATCGCCGTCTACCTCCAGCAGGCGGGCTGTCCGGTCGGCCTGTACGCCGACGCCACGCCGCCCGCCGCGCTGCCGCCGAGCGCCGGCGAGGGGCAGCTCCGCGCCATCCTGGAGGCCCTGGCGCGCGTCGAGCCGCTGACGGCGCCGCGGGCGTCGGGCTGGGCCGAGGGCGGCCTGCCGCGCGGCAGCGCCGTGGTCGTCGCCACCTCGGACGTCGCGGCGGCGCTGCCGGCGCGCGTGGCCTTGCTGGAGCAGGCCGGCCACCCCGTCCTCTGGCTGCGCGCCGGCGAGCGGCCCGCCGCCGGCGCGCTCGGCGCGGAGCGCGTGGTCCACCTGCGGCCGGACGCCGACCTGGCCGCCGCGCTGGAGGGCGAGCGGTGAGGCCGCGGTCCAGCCGTACGGGCGGCGTTCGTCGTGTTCCCGGCGGACGAGGAGCGCGAGCGGCGAGGTCCGGGTTGTGATCCCGGCGCGTGAGGAGCGCGAGCGGTGGGGACGCGGTCGAGCCTACCCTGGGCGGTCATGGCGATGGAGGGCGCGCTGGCTTTCCTCGTCCTGGCGGCCTGGCTCGGCACGGCGTCGCCGGCCGCGCTGGCGCTGCTGCCCCTGGGCTACCTGGCCGCCGACCACAGCCCGTGGCGTGGCCTGCGGCTGGAGCGGCTGGGGTACGGCGCCGCGGCGAGCCTGGCGCTGCGCCTGCTGGTCGCGCCGCGGCCCGCCGACAGCAGCGCCGCCGCGGTGCTCGGCTGGCTGTCCGCGGCGCTGCTGCCGGCGGCGGCCGGCACGGCGCTGTGGTGGCGGGGCACGGCCCTGGCCGGTGCCGAACTCACCGCCGACGGCGTGCGCACCGAGTTCGTCCTGGCCGGCGGCGCGCTGCTCGGGCTGCTGGCCCTCTACCCGGCTATTGGCGCCAGCCAGCCAGTCGTGAGCGCGGTCGCCATCGTCGTCTTCCTTTGCAGCGGCCTGGTGGCCGTGGGCATGGCGCGCCAGCAAGCGGCCGGGCTGCCGCCCAGCGCTGGCGCCGGGGCGCTGGTGGCCGGCGCCGCGCTGCTGCTGCTGGTGCCGAGCGTGGCCCTGGTCAGTGTGCTCGACGCCCAGGCCGCGGCGGCGATCCTGGCCCTCGTCGCCGCCGGCCTGCAAGCGGCGCTCGGTCTGCTCGCGCTTCTCCTGGCCTGGCTCCTGGGCTGGCTGCACCCGCGCCTGCCGGCGCCCGGCCCGCTGGAAGCGCCGACGCCGAACGGGCTGCCGCCGGGGCTGCTCGGGCCGGGGGCGCTGCCCGACTGGCTGCAGCAGCTCCTGCTCGGGGCGGGGCTCGTCCTGGCCGGCCTGGCTGTGGGGCTGCTGATCGTGGTCGTGGTCTGGCTCCTGCTGGCGCTGGCCCAGCGCGGCGGGCTCGGCGCCGGCGCGCGGGCGCCGGTGGCGGTGGAGGGCGACGGCGACCCGCGGCAGGACGCGGCTGCCCTGCTCGGCGCAGTCCGCGGCTGGCTGGCCGGGCGGCTCGGCGGCGCGCTCGCCGCGCGGCGCCCCGACTCCCGCGTGCGCGACGCGCGGGCCGCCTACCGCGCCTTCCTGCGCTGGGCCAGCGGCCGCGGGCTGGGCCGCGGGCCGGCGGAGACGCCGCGCGAGCTCGAGCGGCGGCTGGCGGCGGACCTGCCGGAAGGGGCGCCGCACTACGCCGCGCTCACCGATGCCTACGTGCGCGCGCGCTACGGTGGCGCCAGCGCCGGTGAGGCGGAGCTGGCCCGCCTCCGCGCCAGCCTCGCCGCCCTGGCCCGCCTGCCGCCTCCCGCCGGCCACGACGGGCGGCGGAGCTGAGCGGCCGGGGCGCCTGGAGTCCCTGACGAAACCGGGCATACGCCCGGTGAGCCAGCGGCGCACCATGCGTATGGAGAGATATTCCTAGCCCCAGACCTGGCGCGCCGTCTCGACGACCAGCTCCAGCTTGCGGCGCTGGTCGTCGGCCGTGAGCAGGTTGCCCTGCTCGACCGAGGCGAAGCCGCACTGCGGGCTCAGCGCCAGCCGCTCCAGCGGGATGTACCGCGCCGCCTCGTCGATGCGGCGGCGCAGCTCGTCGCCGCTCTCCAGGCGCGGCTCCTTGGTCGTCACCAGCCCGAGCACCACGGTCTTGTCGGCGGGCACGTAGCGCAGCGGGGCGAAGCCGCCGGCGCGCGGGCTGTCGTACTCCAGCAGGAAGCGGCCGACGGGCAGCGCCGCGAAGAGCTGCTCGGCGAGCCGGTCGTAGCCGCCCTCGGCCACCCAGCGACTGCGGTTGTTGCCGCGGCAGAGGTGCATGGCCAGGGTGACGCCTTCTTGGGCCAGGCCGTCGAGGCAGGCGCGGTCGCCGGCGATGACCTCTTCCAGGGCGCGGTCCGGATCGATGCCGTTCTGCCGCCACTGCTCCCGCACCTGCTCGTCGACAAAGTAGGTGTACTGCGGCGCGTCGAGCTGGACGTAGGCGACGCCCTCGGCGATCAGGGCGCGGATCTCCTCGCGCACGATCGGGACGAGGGCGGCGAGCAGGTCGGCGCGGGTCGGATAGTAGCGGTCCGTGAGGCCCGGCCGAAAGCTGGCCAGGGCGAACACCGACGGGCTGGGCATGGTTACCTTGGTCGGGCCGGGGCTGTGCGCGCGCAGGAAGTCGCTCTCGTGCGCGGTCAGGCGGCGCGTCTGGCGCAGCGGCGCGCCGACGACGAGGGCGCGGCTGTGCTCCTCGCGGCCGCCGGGCCCGCGCCAGCGGCGGGTGATGTGCTCGGGCACGAAGCCCTCGACCGCTTCGGCCAGGTCGCTCTGCCAGGACGAGCGGCGCAGCTCGCCGTCGGTGTAGACGTCGAGCCCGACTGCGCGCTGCAGGGCGAGCGCGTCGAGGACCGCGCGGTCCTCGGCCTCGCGCAGCGCCGCCAGGCTGAGCCGGCCGGCGGCGTGAGCCGCCCGCGCCTCGAGCAGCGCCGGCGGGCGCAGCAGACTGCCGACGTGGTCGGCGCGATAGCGATCGGGCACGGCTCTCTCCCGCTCCATCTGGAGCTGTTGGTGAAATCAGGAATCCCTGGCGTGAGCCCCAGTCTCGCGTCAACCGCGGCTATGCTCAGGGCTGGCGCTGGTAGGGGCCGAGCTGCGCCACGGCCCAGTCCGCATACTGGTGGTCGACGAACTGGTCGACGTCGATCGGCTGGTCCAGGTGGCCGCGCTCGACATACCAGTTGAGATCGTAGCTCACGCTGTCCTTGTTGACGCGCCCGTCTGGGTCGATCGAGGTGAAGCCGTGGCGGCGCAGCAGGTCGGCGTTGAGGGCGGGGTCGAGGTGGTTGTAGGGCGTCAGGAGCTGCGCTAGCTCCTCGATACCGAGCTTCTTCTTGATCGAGTCGTTCCAGTCGCGCGCCCCGCGCAGGTAGGCGAGCGTGAAGCGGCGGGCGAGCTCCGGCCGATCGACCAGGCTGGGGCCGATCACCTGCACCGCGATCTGGTGGCCCGGGTAGTCCTCGGACAGCCAGCGCAGCGCCACGGCCGAGCCCTGGTTCAGGGCGGTGCTGATCGACGGCTCGACGGCCACCGCGGCGTCGACGGAGCCGTTGGCCAGCGCGGCGGGCATGTCGGGGAAGGGCAGGATCACCTGGTCGAGGTCCTCGACGCGGTGGCCGTAGGCGCGCAGGCCCCGATCGACGTCGATGCCCAGGCCGCCGGGCAGCGACGAGGTGGCAACCTTGCGGCCGACCAGGTCGGCGAGGGTGCGCACCTGGCCGCTGTCGACGAGGTCCTTGCGGACCAGGGTGGCGTGGCTGCGCTGCTCCGGATCGGCGTGGCTGCCGTCGAGGATGGCCTTGATCGGCAGGCCGCGCAACACGGCGTTGAAGGTGGCCGGGACGACGGCCTGCTGCGAGACGTCGAGCTGGCCGCTGGCGATCATCGGCACCATCTCGGCGCCGGTGCGGAAGGTCTCGTACTGTAGGTCAATGCCCTGCTCGCGGAAGTAGCCGCGCTCGATCCCGATGTAGAAGGGGTAGCCGACGGCGCCCACCTGGCCCATCTGCAGGGTCGTGAGCGGCGCGGCGGGAGCCGTCGTCGGCGGCGCGGCGGCCGGAGCGGGAGCATCCGGCACGGCGGGGGCCGGCTTCGCCGCCGGCGCCGCGGGCGCCGCGCAGGCGGCGAGCAGGCCCACCGCGGCGAGCGCCGCGGACCAGTAGCGGGATCGTCGCATTGCTCCTCCCAGATAGCGCAGCGCGGCGCGAATTGGGGGCATCGTAGGTACTGGCCCGGCCGCTGTCAAGCGTTTCGGGGCTTGACCATCCAGGGCCGGGGCATATACTCGGGGGTGCGCCGGGCAGCGCGCTCGGCCCCGGCCGCGGGTGCACGTTGCGCGTCGCGACGAGCGGCACAGCGCACCCGGTCTCAGCACGGCGCGAGGGGGAGAAGATGGTCAGTCGGAAGGTCCGTGGCGCTCTGGCCTGCCTGGGCGTCGTCGCAGTGTGCCTGCTGCCCGGCGCGAGCGGCCAGCGCGGCGTGGTCGCGGCCGGCGGAAGTGACCGAGCCGTTGCGGCGCAGGGCGGCGTTGAGCCGCTCCCGCCGGAGGTCCGCGCGATCATGGATCAGCCGCTGTACCGCTACGCCCGCTGGAGCATCTACGTCGCCGATCTAGCGACCGGCGCGCCGCTGTACGATTACCAGAGCCGCGAGCTGGTGGTGCCCGGCTCGGTCACCAAGCTGTTCCCCGGCGCGGCGGCGCTCGACGCCTTCGGCCCGGACTATCGCTTCGAGACGCCCGTCTACCGCCGCGGCGCGGTCGACGGCCAGGGGACGCTGCAAGGCGACCTGATCCTCGTCGCCAGCGGCGACCTGACCATGGGCGGGCGCAACACCCCCGACGGCCGCATCGACTACGAGTCGTTCGACCACACCTACGCCAACGTGGTCCCGGGGGCCACCCTGACGCCCGAAAACCCGCTCGCCGGCCTCGACGAGCTGGCGGGCCAGGTGGCGGCCGCGGGCATCCGGCAGGTGAGCGGCAACGTGATCGTCGACGCGCGGCTGTTCGAGCAGATGCCCAAGGACGACTACGTGCTCAGCCCGATCATGATCAACGACAACGTGATCGACATCACCGTGCGACCGGCGGGCGAGGGCGAAGCCGCGACCGTCGCCACGCGGCCGGAGACGGCAGCCTACCAGGTGCAGTCGGCGGTGGAGACGATGCCCGCGGGCCGGCCGCTCGACCTGACCGTCGATTCGCCGGGGCCCGGCCAGATCTTCGTGCACGGCCAGATCCCGGCGGACACGGAGCAGGCGCTGCGAACCTTCCAGGTGACCGACCCGCCGGCCTTCGCGCGCACGCTGCTGATCGAGGCGCTGCGGCGCCAGGGCGTGCTCGTCGACGCGGCGCCCACGGGCCCGAACCCGGCCACCCAGCTCCCGCCGAGCGACAGCTACACGCCGGCCGACCAGGTGGCGCTGCTGCACTCGCTGCCCTTCTCGCAGAACCTGAACCTCATCTTCAAGGTGAGCATGAACGAGCAGGCCGATACGCTGGTCATGCTGCTCGCGGCCAGGCACGGCCAGACGACGTTCGACGACGGGATGGAGCAGGTCCTGGCCTTCTTGCGCACCACGCCGCTGGATACCGAAGCCATATCGCTGGGCGACGGGCGCGGCAACGACCGCGCCGACCTGTTCAGCCCCTACACCGTCACGCAGTTGCTGCGCTACATGGCCGGGCGGCCCGATGCCAGCGCCTATCGCGACGCGCTGGCGGTGCTGGGCGAGAAGGGCACCGAGATCGACACGGTAGCGCCCAGCAGCCCCATCCGCGGCAAGGCGTCCGCCAAGAGCGGCACGACCGTCGCCGGCGACCTGCTGCACCAGCGGCCGATCATCCTGGGCCGCGGCCTGGCCGGCTACCTGCCGACGTCGAGCGGCCGCGAGCTGGTGTACAGCATCTACGTCCAAACGGTGCCGATAGCAGACGTCACGGCCGTGTTCACGCCGATCAAGGACCAGGGCACCATGCTCGAGAGCATCTACGCGCGCAACTGAGAACGTGTCCGGTAATCACTAGGCCGCCTTACGCCGTTGATAGGGCGCCGGCAGCGACTGGTCGGGAGCAAGATGCTTGACCATCCGATGCACCGAGGCGAGC
>Ga0070739_10008121_pt1 | contig 10868 bp, 7 predicted proteins | sample Coa_R1_7_FD_66445 | JGI IMG/M metagenome (GOLD analysis project Ga0070739, IMG submission 66445) | Surface soil microbial communities from Centralia Pennsylvania, which are recovering from an underground coalmine fire - Coalmine... | ecosystem: Environmental > Terrestrial > Soil > Unclassified ... | reverse complement strand
GCGCACACCGACCTGTGGTTCGAGCAGCAGCGGGTCGACATCGGTGAAGTTGGACAGCCGCGGCAGGCGCACCACGGCGACGTCGAGCATGTCGCCGGTCGCGGCGGGCGGCGTCACGTCGTGGCGACGTTCAAGCACCAGCGAGTCCTCGCCGTCGATCGCCGCCCCGGGCAGCATCGGTAGCACGCCGATGGTGGGCACCCCGGTCCGTCGCTCGAGGTCCGCCGGGCCGTCCCCGAGCAGCGCCGGGTCGCCGCGGAACTTGTTGAGCACGAAGGCGCGTACGACCGACCGCAATTCGGGCGGCAACATCCCCACGGTGCCGAACAACGAGGCGAACACGCCCCCGCGGTCGATGTCGCCCACGACGAGAGCGGGGAGGCCCGCAGCGGCGGCGAGCGGCAGGTTGACGATGTCGCCGGCGAGGAGATTGATCTCCGCGGGGCTGCCCGCACCTTCGGCGATCACGACGTCGAAGCGGCTGCGCAGCTCCTGAAGGCAGCCGAGCACCGTCGCGAACAACTGCGGCTTCATCGATTCGTACGCCACCGCGTCGCGCTCGTCGACCGGTGCACCGAGGAGGACGACCTGCGCGCTGCGGTCGCCGGTCGGCTTGAGGAGCACGGGGTTCATGACCGGTTCCGGGTCGATGCCCGCCGCCATGGCCTGCGCCGCCTGCGCCCGGCCGATCTCGTGGCCCGAGGGCGTCACGAACGAATTGAGCGCCATGTTCTGCGCCTTGAAGGGGGCGACCTTCACCCGTTGGCGAGCGAGCAGCCGGCACAGGCCGGCGACGACGAAGCTCTTCCCGGCGTCGCTCGACGTCCCGCACACCAGCATGCCGCCTCGCACGGGCCGTACGGTAGACGGATCGAGGGGCCGGGCCGTCGGGGCCCCGTGCGGTGCCGTCAGCCGCGGAACAGGTCGGGGAACGACGTCGCCGCCAGCGAGCGGAAGCCGTCGCGCCACGACACCGCCGGACTCCACCCGAGGGCGAGGAGCTTCGACGGGTCCACCGGGTTGGGTGGCACGCACGCGGTCGTCACCTGCAGCGGGATCTCGACGCCGGTGAGCTTCGTGAGCTCGGCAGTCCACTCCTCGATGCTCACCTGTTCCGGGCTGCACCAGTTGTAGACGGGGGGAACGACGTCGGCCTCGGCCAGAAGGTACGGCAGGCTGCTCAGGAGGTCGTCGTCGTGCAGGAAGTTGTGGAGGTTCGGCCCGTCGGGATGGACGGCCGTCGGGATGCCGGCCTGGGCCAGCTGCACCATGATCTTGGGCCAGCCGTGCGTGGGCCCGTACGGCACGTCGAGGCGGGCGATGACCGTCGGCACGCCGAAGCGCCGTGCCGCGTAGCGCGCGGCGGACTCGGCCGCGATCTTCGAGATCGAGTACGTGGGCAGGAATCCCATCGGCCGGTGGTTGTCGCCGAGCGGGTCGGTCTCGACGTGCGGCACCAGCCCGTTGGGCTCGTACACGCCGCAGGTCGAACAGTGCAGGAACGCCTCGACGCCCGCCGCCTTCTCGACGAGGAATGCCGTCCCCTCGGCGTTGGCGGCGAGGGCGCGCCCGAAGTCGCGCTCCTTCGACACGGCCATGTGGATGACGTAGTCCAGTCCGTCGGGGACCTCGTCGAGCCGGGCCGCCTCGAGATCGATCGACACGGGCACGACACCGCTCGCGGCGACCGACTCCTTCGCCGCCGGGTCGGCGAACCGGCTGGCGCCGTACACGGTGTTGCCGGCGGCCACGAGGCTCCGCGCCAGGGGGCCGGCCACCTGCCCCGTGATGCCGGTGACGAGGATCCGCTTGCCGGTGATCGGTGCCGCGCTCATCTGGGCCCTCCGACACGTCCACCTTCGACTCTGCGCCAGGCCGGCATGAGGCCCTCCTCGATCGGGCCGTCACGCTAGTGGGCGGCGGCTGCCGCCACCCAGCCCCGGCGACGAGGCGCTCCCTACTCCTGGGCCTCGCGCGCCAGGCCGTAGAGGAGCTGCAGGAAGTCGCTCACCCGGGCGACGGCCGACACCGTCACCACCGCGCTCGTCAGGTTCGGCACGGCCACCCGGCCGACCACCAACGCGGTGGCGATCCACTGCGCGGCGCAGAAGGGACAGGTGATGAGCTCGCCCACCGCATGCCGCAGTCCGTGCCCGATCACCTCTTCGTTGACCTCGCCCTCGCCGGCCGGCTCCTCGAAGCGGGTGAAGGGGACCCGCAGCACCGATGTCACCGAGTCCTTCGTCACGAGGCGGCTCAGGTGGGCGGTGGCCAGACCCATGAGGGCGACTTCCTTCACGGTGACGGTCGGCAGATCGCGGCGCTTGCGGCGCAGGGCGAGGGTGCTGAGGCCGGTGACGGTGCCGTAGACGGCGAGCAGCGCCGCGTACCCGACGAGCGGTCGAGGGTCCTCCGCCACCGCCGCGGCGACGTGCGACTCGTGGGCGTGGCGGGCGGCGACGCGCTCGGCGAGCGAGGCGGGGACGAGCACCCCGGGGCCATACCCGGCACCGCTTGGGCGGTAACGAGCGAGGCGGGTCGTGCGGACCGGCGGTTCAGGAGAAACGGGCGGCGAGCTGCCCGCAGGCGGCGTCGATGTCCACGCCGCGGGTGTCGCGCACGGTGACGTTGACCCCGCTCCGGCGCAGGGCGCAGGTGAAGCGCTCCACGCCGGCCGCGTCCGTGCCGCGCACGGCGTAGCCGGGGGTCGGGTTGAGCGGGATCACGTTCACATGCGCCCGCAGGGGCCGGGCGAAGGCGGCGAGCTCGTCGACGTCGCTGGCGCGGTCGTTGACGCCGTCGATGAGGGCCCACTCGATCGACAGCCGGCGCCCGGTCGCCTCCACGTAGCGCCCGCAGGCGTCGGCCAGCACGGCCAAGGGGTAGCGGCGGTTCACCGGGACGAGCTCGTTGCGCAGGTCGTCATTGGCCGCGTGCAGCGACACGGCCAGGTTGACCGGCAACCGTTCCTCGGCGAGGCGGCGGATGCCGGGCACGATCCCCACCGTCGACACCGTGAGATGGCGGGCCGACAACCCGAGGTCGCCGTGCAGCCGCCCGATCGCCGTCATGAGGTTGTCGTAGTTGGCGAGCGGCTCGCCCATGCCCATGAACACCACGTTCGACACCCGGCGCGGACGCGCCGCCCGCACGGCCTCGACCACCTGTTCCACGATCTCGCCGGCACCGAGATGGCGGGTGAACCCCGCCTGTCCGGTCGCGCAGAAGCTGCAGCGCATCGCGCACCCCGCCTGCGACGACACGCACACCGTGCTCCGGCGGCCGTAGTGCATGAGCACCGTCTCGATCTGGGCACCGTCGGGCAGCGTCCACAACCACTTGACGGTGTCACCGTCGTCGGCGACACGGCGCGAGCGCTCGGTGAGCGCGGGTGCGAGCTCGTCGGCCAGACGACGCCGAAGCCCGGCGGGCAGGTCGGTCATCTCCTCGGGCACGAGCGCCCGCCGGTAGAGGCCGTCCCACACCTGGCCCACCCGGTAGCCGGGCTCACGGGCGAGCAGGGCGGCGAGGTCGTCGCGATCGACGTCGTAGCGCCCGGGCATCAGCCCAGGGTATTGCCGTCCCGGGGCTGGACCGCACGGCGCCGGTCGGTCCGTCCCCGCTGCGCGCTCAAGTCCGCCACCACAGGCGCCGATGGAATTGGTAAGCCGACCGTGCGTTGTATCCGGGGGCAGAGGGGAGGGCCGACGATCGTCGACCTTCCCCTCCTTTTTTAGGGGAGTGTCCGCCGAGCGGCCCGTCCGGCCTCAGCCCGGCGGGCCGACCGGTCCCGCGTCGCCCAGGAGACGGAGGGCGAAGAGCGCATAGGAGTCGGCGACCTCGTCGATCCCGAATCCCGACTCTGGTGTGTACCACTCGGCCACGCGCAGTCCCATGGCGCCGATGGCCGCCGCCGCCAGGTAGAGGTCGGGTACGTCGAACACCCCGCGGTGCACGCCGCGCTCGATGGCCTCGCCGATGGTGCTCACGGCCTCGTTGCGGATGTGGAGCACCTCGTCGAGGCGCTCGGGGCCCAGGCTTCCGAGCTCGCGGTTGCACACCCGTGCCAGCAGCGGATACGTGGCGTGGAACCGGACGTGGGCGTGGACGATGGCGCTCACCTGTTCCCGGGGGTCGTCGCCCGACTGCCGCCGCGCCGCCACCAGCCAGTCGCGGTGCTCCTCGTGCCCCATCCGCATCAGGTCGAAGAGGAGGTCCTCCTTCGACGCCCGGTACTCGTACATGGATGAGGCCCGGACCCCGGCTCCCCGGGCGATGTCGCGGACGGGCACGGCGTGGTACCCCCGCTCGCCGAAACGGGTCAGGGCGGCCACGAGCATCCGGCGCAAGGTCCCCTCGGCCGAGCAGCGCGGGGGCAGCAGCTCGACCCCGTCCTCGGCGAGCAGTGGTGCCGGGCCTGCGAGGTCGAGCCGTCGGACCCCCGCTTCGCTCATGTGCTGGGTCGGCACGCTCGGGATCATCCCTTCCTCGGTCGCCTGCACCCCTGCTTGACAGGGAAGGGGTGTCATCGCAAGATAACCGACCTAACGTACGTTAGGCAATGAACCGGCGGCGGCCGGGACGGTGCCGCAGGCACCCGGAGAAGCACCCGGCCCGCACATGGCCGGGTCAGGGCGGAGGGGGAACATCGATGGCGGAGCGTGGCAGCAGGCGCCACGGTGCACCCACCGGCCGGCGGGCCATGAGCGGTGGACGTCGGGCCCGCCTGGTGCTGGGGGCGGCCAGTCTGGGCACCGCCGTGCTCTCCGGCTGTGCGCTCGCGGTGGCGGCGCCGGCGCAGGCGGCCGGTGCGTCGCAGACCCAGGCGGTGGCCGCCGACAACCAGGCCTATGTTCCGGACGCCGGCCCGGACGCCTACGAGGCCGACGCCTGCAGCCAGTCGAGTTGCGGCACGCCCGATCCCGTCAGCGTGCACGTGGGTGCGACGCCCGCCCAGCAGGGTCCGCTGGCCGGCGGTGGGTCGGGCCAGCCCGGGTCCAGCTACCACGCGCTCTTCCACATCGAGCTCGGTGCCATCCCCCAGGGGGCGACGGTCAGCTCCCTCGTGGTGACGCTCACGATCCACAACGACCCGACGGAGCCGCAGGACAACTTCGCCAACGCCACGACCGGCCCGGCCGCCGCGGCCACGGCCGCTGCTCTCGACGCATATCCGCTCTCGACCGCGCTGGCGGCGAGCTTCTCGGGATGCTCGACCTCGGTGGGCTGCCAGGCTCCCGCACCCGACCTGAGCGGTCCCGAGGTCGTCGGGTTCCCGGTCAAGGACGGCCAGGGCAACGTCACCGGCTTCAGCTTCGACGTCGGGCCGATGCTCCCCTACTGGCAGTCGAAGGGCGCCAACACCGGCTTCGCCGTGGTGCCCGACCTGGCGGCCACGGCCGCCGAGCACGAAGCGTGGGGCATCGCCTTCGAGCGCGAGCTCACATCGGTGACGGCGACCCTCGAGCTGCCCGCGGCGGCAGGTTCCACGGCGACCCACGCAGGGGGATCCGGTTCGTCGGCCACCCTGGCCCAACCGACGGTGCCGTCGGACGCCATCTCCCCGGGTCTGTTCGGCGCGCCGCTCCTGCCCGCCACACCTGCCTCCACGTCGGCACCTTCGTCGACGGCACTGGCGACCCGGGCGCCGACTTCGCCGCACCCGGCGCCGGCGGGTGGCAAGGGAGCGGGATCGTCGTTCCCGGTGTGGCTCCTCGTGCTCGGCATCAGCCTGGTGGCCGCCGTGGCCCTGCTGGCGCAACCCGTGGCCGCCGCCCTCACGGGTGGGTCGGGGCTCCGGGTGGGGCTCCGCAAGGAGCTCGCGTTGCATCCACGGCTGGCCGGTGCGGCAGGGGCGCTCCTCCTTTGGAGCTCGGCTTGGGGGGCCTACGCAGGGACCCACGGTCCCGAGGCCCTCGGTCAGGTGGCGAGCGGCCAGAACGGCGGCGCCGTGCCGAGCTACAGCCCGCAGGGCGCGGGCTCGCCCGGCGCTGCAACGTCGAACGCCGCCACCGCCGGCACCGTGGCCGGCGGCGGAGCCGGCAGCTCCGGCGGTTCGCGCGCGGTGGCGACCGCTCCGGTCGGCGCGAACGCCTTCTCCGGGGTCAACCTGCCGGCGGCGCCGCTCGCGCACCTGTTCAACCCCGACCAGGAGACGGTCGGTCTCACCAACACGTCGATACAGCTGTGCGCCCATGCCGCGCTCACGTTCGGCCCCGCCTTCAACATCAGCGCCACGGACCTGAACGTCTTCTGGCAGATGGTCGACGACCCGGCCGACGACCCCTACCCGCACACGACCGGGCAGTCGGGCATCTTCAACCGCCAGATCCTGAACCCCTCGACGTCCCCGCCCTCTCCAGGCATCAACATCCAGGACGACGGCTATCAGCCGAGCAAGGCGGTGCAGGCGGCCCAGGCCTGCGCCGGGCAACCCGGCGGGGACTTCTTCCTCTTGAGCGGCATCGGCTTCGACCAGATCCCGGCCGTGCGGGTGTGGGCCGAGCAGAACCACATGCTCTACATCCACCACATCGCCACGGCCCAGGGCACCGCCGGCATGCAGTACAGCTTCACCATGCTGCCCACCCTCGAGACGGTTGGGCGGCAGTTCGGCCAGTACTACCTGACCCACCTGAACGGGCTCAAGATCGGCATCATCGAGCGCAACAGCTCGAACTGGTCGCCCGGCATCACCACCTTCAGGCAGGCGCTGGCGGCAGCGGGGGAGCAGAACAACATCGTCGCCGACGACCAGGTGACGAACAACCAGAGCGAGTACCCCCAGCAGATCGCCGACATGCGCACGCATGGCGCCCAGGTGGTGTTCATCTGGGAGAACGCGCTCTCGGCCGACGAGATCATCCAGCAGTCGTCGGACCAAGGATTCAACCCGAAGTGGTTGCTCTTCCCGTTCAACCTGACGCTGTACACACTCAACTCGTCAGGGGTGGACACGAGCCAGATGTCGGCCATCGCCCCGTGGCCGGCCTACACCTGCGCGGCGCAGCGTCCGGCCAACTTCTTCGCCGGCAACACCGCCTACCAGGAAGAGGTCCAGAAGTTCGAGTCCGAGTACGCCAAGCGCGACCCGAACGCCAACCTCTGCGGATACGGCGGGGACCTGCTCTTCGGCACGTGGGAGGCCTGGAAGCAGACCGCGCAGCTGCTCGTCGACTGCGGGCCCAACTGCACGCGCGACGCCGTCGCCGGGCTGATGCTCCACGGCTACCAGCAGCAGGTCGGGTCGAACTGTCCGGTCGACTTCGCCGGCGACGGCCACCACGGCGGCACCGGCGAGGACATCTACGCCACCGAGCCGGGCAGCTCCGAGCGCATCTGGCACAACACCGGCTTCTGCGAGAACACCATCTTGTGATGGGACGCTCGCTCGCCACCGTCGTGAGCCTGGTGATCGTGAGCGGTGCCTGCGCCCTCGGCGCCGCGCCACTGTCCGCCACCCCTACGGCCGCCACTGCAGGGCCGCCGGGTTGTGCGGCGGTGAGCTCGACCACGTCGCCCTCGCTCGCTCAGGACGGCTGGGACTGGGCCGGGGAGCCGGCCGGGACCCACCTCTTCTGCTCGTACCGGGCCCAGGGGGCGAGCCGCACCTACTGGGTGTACGAGCCGCCGACTGCGGCTCCCGGCCAACCGCTCGTGGTCGTGCTCCACGGCTGCTCGCAGCAGGGCCAGGACATCGCCTACCTGAGCGGCTTCGACGCGGAGGCGGCGGCGAAGGGCTTCAGCGTCGTCTATCCGAACCAGGCCGGCTTCACCACGAGCGGCACGAGCTTCGACGGCAACGGCGGCTACTGCTGGAACTGGTTCCTCCCCGAGGACCAGAACCGCGGCGCCGGAGAGCCGGCGCTCATCGCCGGCATCACCGACACCGTGGCATCGTCGCTCCAGAGCGACCGGTCGCGCGTCTTCACCGTGGGCGTCTCCGCCGGCGCCGGCATGGCCGACGTCGTGGCCGCCGACTACCCCGACGTCTTCGCCGCCGTCGGCATCGTCGCCGGCTGCGAGTACCGCGGGCTGCCGTGCTTCGCCGAGCCCTCGGTGGTACCCCCACAGGTGTCGGGGCTGCTCGCCTACCGCGCCTCGCGCGCCGCCTCGGGCGCCAGCCGGGCCCACGTGATGCCCTTCTTCGTCGAGAACGGCGACGCCGACGCGGTGGTGCCGGTGGCCAACGCCCCCGAGGTGGTGGAGCAGTGGCAGGTGACCGACGCCTACGCGGCGCATCTCGGCACTGTGGCCAAGACGGTCCCCGCCCCCTTCTGCGCCCACCGGGGCCCGGTCACCGCGTCGTCACCGGTGGACACGGCCGCCAGCCCCCCGGTGGTCGCGACCCCCTACGACGTCTACTACTTCGGCCTGGGCCGGTCGAAGTGCAACGCGAGTGATTCGTCACTCGGCCAGTTGTGGATCGTCCACGGGGAGTCCCACGCCTGGCCCGGTGGTCCGGACTTCGACACCGATCCCCACCAGTACTCGCAGCCCGGCTCCGACGGCAACCCGCAGGGGAACCCGGAAGGGTACGCCCGCGTCTACTCGAACCCGGGCGGGCCGGACATCACCGACGCCATGTACTCGTTCTTCATGGCCCATCCCTGCACGCTGCGCGAGGGGCTCTGCGCCCGATGACGCGGCCACGAGGAGACTGACATGCTCGAGGCACTGGTGATCGGCCTGGTGCAGGGAGGGACGTACGCGCTCATCGCCCTGGGCATCGTCCTCGCCTACCGGGGCTCGCGCGTCATCAACTTCGCCCAGGCCGAGATCGGCACGGCGTCGTTGTTCGTTGCCTGGATCGTGAGCGGCCACTGGCACGCGCCGTACTGGATGGGGGCCCTGGCCGCCATCGCCACGGCCCTCGTCATCGGACTCGCGTTCGAGCGACTGGTGGTCCGCCGCCTCGAGGAGGCGCCGCGCCTCACGGTGGCGGTGGGCACCATCGGCCTCCTCGGGCTCCTCATCGCCCTTGAGGTGTACCTGAACGGGCCGACGCCGCGGTACCTGCCGCCGCCCATACGCGGGCTCGGCGTGCAGATCGCGGGTTTCTACGTGAGCCCCACGCAGTTCTTGAGCTTCGGGGTCATCGCCGTCATCGGCGCCGCCCTCGTCGTCTTCCTCCGTTCCACCGACTTCGGGCTGGCCGTGGGCGCCGCCGCTCAGGACGCGGCCGCGGCGCGACTGGTGGGACTGCCGCTCACCCGCATCAGCATGTTCACCTGGGGGTCGGCCGCCGTGCTCAGTGCCATCGCGGCGCTGCTCATCGAGCCCACCATCACGCTCATCGCGCCCAACGGCATCGGCCTGCAGCTGTTCATCTGCGGGCTGGCGGCCGCACTGCTCGGGGGCCTCGGCAGCCTGTCGGGTGCGTTCGTGGGCGGGCTCGTCGTCGGCGTGCTCACGAGCGAGGCGTCGTTCCTGATACCGGGGAGCGTGCCCGGTGCCTTCACCATCGTCCTCTTCGTCGTCGTCATCGGCGTGCTCCTGGCCAGGCCGCAGGGTCTGCTGGGACGGGCCGCGACCCGGGCGGAGGCGGCGTGACGGCGACGACGGAGTCCCCGCTGTCCGCCCCGAGCGCGCCGGTGCGCGCCGCGGCGGGCTGGACCCGGGCCGCCGAGCTGTGGACGGCGGTGTTCACGGCCCGTCGCAGCACGCTGCTGCTGCTCCTGGCCGGCGCGGTGCTCGCCCCGATCATGACCGCCCGCGAGATGCCGGCCTGGTTCGGTCAGGACTGGGCGCTGGCCCTGGCCGGGGCGGCCGGACTTGCCATCGCCGCCATCGCCCTCAACCTCCTCACCGGCTACGCGGGGCAGATCTCCCTCGGCCACGGCGCGCTCCTGGCCGTCGGCGCCTTCGCCGCCGGCCTGGCCACGAGCCGCGGCCATCTCCCCATGTGGGTCGGTCTGCCCATCGCGGCCGTGGCGTCGGGGCTCGTCGCCCTCGTCATCGGCTTCCCCGCGCTGCGCCTGCGGGGGTTGTACCTGGCCGTCGTCACCATCGCCTTCGGCTACGCGATGTACAACTCGGTGCTCCGCCTGAACCTCTTCACCGGCGGGTCCGCCGGGGTGGAGCTCACCCGCCGCCTGTGGGGCTCGGTGACCGTGGTCGATCAGGCGCAGATGCTCGCCGGGGCGCTCGTGGTGCTCGTCCTCGCCTGGCAGCTCGACGGCAACGTCACCTCGAGCCGGCTGGGCCGCGCCTTCCGCACCATCCGCGAGAGCGAGCCGGTGGCCGAGTCCTTCGGCGTGGACGTGGCCCGCTACAAGCTCTTCGCCTTCGTGCTGTCCGGCGCGCTGGCAGGCGTGGCCGGGGCGGTCATCGGCTTCACCGTCTACCTGGTGAACTCGGAGACGTTCTTCCCGTCCGTCGGCGTCGACTACTCGCTCATCCTCGTCATCGTGGTCGTGGTGGGTGGCCTCGGCAGCCGTGCCGGAGCCGTCATCGCCTCCTTCGTGCTGGCGCTGTTCCCCTTCGTCATCGGCAAGTACCTCGGTGACAGCTCGCCCCTGTACGGCCTGGCCCCGATCATCGGCGCCGCCATGCTCATCTTCGCCGTCGCCCGTCATCCCGGTGGGTTCGCCGGCATGGTGCGCGAGCGGCGCGAACGACGGGGCCCCCGGGCAGCCGCCGTCGCGGTGGACGAACCGGCCGTGGCGGCGGTGCCCCAGATGCCGAAGCCGGTCAGCCTGCGCGCCCGGGTCCCCGACTCGTCGTCCGTTCCCGTGCTCCGGGTCGAGGACGTGACCGTGCGCTTCGGTGGCCTGGTGGCCGTGGACGGTGCCTCGCTCGAGGTGCGGTCGGGGCAGATCGTGGGACTGATCGGCCCCAACGGCGCCGGCAAGACCACGCTCTTCAAC
>Ga0070739_10008119_pt1 | contig 10869 bp, 6 predicted proteins | sample Coa_R1_7_FD_66445 | JGI IMG/M metagenome (GOLD analysis project Ga0070739, IMG submission 66445) | Surface soil microbial communities from Centralia Pennsylvania, which are recovering from an underground coalmine fire - Coalmine... | ecosystem: Environmental > Terrestrial > Soil > Unclassified ... | reverse complement strand
ACCGCGCAGCAGCTCTTCGAGCGGCTCGGGATCGCCTCGCTCGCCGACCTCGAGCGCGCGCTCGCGGAAGGCGCGCTCGCGGGGTTCCCGCGGCTCGGCGCCAAGTCGATCGAGAACATTCGCCGCGGCGTCCTCGCCTACAAGGGACGCAGCCGGCGCACGCCGCTCGGCGTCGCGCTCCCGCTGGCGCGCGAGGTGATCGCCTACCTGCGCAAGCTCACCGACGCGCGGAACCTCACCGCGGCGGGGAGCGTGCGGCGCCAGGAGCCCACCGTCGGCGACGTCGACGTCATCTGCACCTCCGGCGACGCGGACTCGGTCGTCCGCGCGTTCACCGCGTGGGAGCGGGCCGAATCCGTTCTCGCCGAAGGCCCGACGAAGGCGAGCATCTGGCTGGCGGGCGGGCTGCAGATCGACCTTCGCGTGCTGCCGGACCATCTCTACGGCAACCTGCTGCAGCACTTCACCGGCTCGCGCGAGCACAACATTCAATTCCGCGAGCTGGCGGTGCGGAAGAACCTGCGTGTCAGCGAGAACGGCATCGTGAACTTGGACGACGGGACGACGATCGCGTGCCGCACCGAGGAAGAGGTGTACGCGGCGCTCGGCCTCGCCTACGTTCCGCCCGAGATGCGGCTCGGCACGGGCGAGATCGAGGCCGCACGCGACGGGACGCTGCCGCGCGTCGTCGAGCTCGGCGATCTCAAGGGCGACTTCCACATGCACACGACGTGGTCGGACGGCCGCGACGCGCTCGAGACGATGATCGCCGCCGCGGCGGCGCGCGGCTACGAGTACCACGCGATCAGCGATCACTCGTGGGGGCGCGGTCGGATCGGGATCGATCCGGCGGATCTGCGCGCCCAGCGGGAGCGCGTTCGCGAGCTGGGCGGGCGCTACAAGATCCGGACGCTGTGCGCCTCGGAGGTCGACATCCTCGCCGACGGCTCGCTCGACTTCGACGACGCGGTCCTGGCCGAGCTCGACGTCGTCGTCGCCTCGGTGCACTCCGCGATGAACATCTCGCGCGAGGCGATGACCGCGCGGCTGATCCGCGCCTGCGAGAACCCGTACGTGACGATCATCGGGCACCCGACGGGCCGCAACGTCGAGACCTTCGCCGGCTACGACTTCGACCACGACGCGGTCTTCGCGGCGGCCGCGCGCACGGGGACCGCGCTGGAGATCGACGGCCAGCCGAAGCGGCTCGACCTTCCCAGCCCGCTGGCCCGCCGGGCGCGCGAGTTCGGCGTGACGTTCACCTGCGACTCCGACGCGCACGGCGCCGGCGACCTCGAGAACGTCGCGTACGCGGTCGGGCAGGCCCGGCGCGCCTGGATCACCGCCGCCGAGGTCCTCAACGCCAAACCGCTCGAGGAAGTCCTTGCCTTCGTGAAGGCGAAGCGGGAACGCCGACCCGATGCCAAGGCCCGCGCCGGTTCCGCCGTCTGAGGAGCGGCGACTCGCCGCTCTGAGCGCCTACGCGATCCTCGACACCGAACGCGAGGAGTCGTTCGACGCGCTCGCGCGGCTCGCCGCGCAGCTGTGCGATGCGCCGATCGCGACGATCGGCTTCGTCGGACGCGACCGCCGGTGGCTCAAGGCCGCGGTCGGGGTCGAGCGCGGCGAGGCGCCGCGCGACGCGGCGTTCTGCTCGCACGCGATCCTCGCGCACGACGTGCTCGAAGTTCAGGACGCGGCCGCCGACTCGCGCTTCGTCGACAACCCGCTCGTCGCCGGAGCCGCGCAGGTGCGGTTCTTCGCCGGCGTCCCGCTCCGTTCGTCCGACGGCCACGCGCTCGGCGCGCTCGGCGTGATGGACGTGCGTCCCCGCAAGCTCGCGCCGGCACAGCGCAAGGCGCTGGTCTCGCTGGCCGCCGCCGTGATGGGGCTGCTGGAGGCGCACCGCGCGCGGCGGGAAGCGGGCGCCGACGCCGCGCAGCGCGCGGGGCTGTTCGCCGTCGGCCTCGAGGTCGCGCAAGACCCGATCGCGCTCGCGCGGCTCGGGCAGACGCCGCGCGATCCCGCGACGATCGTCTACGCGAACGAAGCGTTCGTGAAGTGCAAAGGGCTCGCGGGGCTCGAAGACGCGATCGGGCGCACCGTAGACGAGTTCCACGGGCCGAAGACCGAGCGCGAGCGGCTGGACCGCATGCGCGCCGACCTCGCCGCCGGACGCGTCGCGAACCTCGAGTTCACGACGTATCGCAACGACGGCTCCGCCTACCGCACCGAGGCGACGGCGCGGCCGTTCGCCGACGCGAACGGCGTGGTGACGCACTACGCCATCGTCCTGCGCGATCTCACCGATCAGGTGCTGCGCGGCGCGCAGCTCGAGATGCAGAACGAACGGCTCACCGCGATCACTTCGATCGCTCGGACGCTGTTCTCGTCGCTGGAGCCCACGGTGCTGGTCGAGGCGCTGCTGCTCGGCGTGCACGAGCTCGTCGGCGGCCGCGCGACGCTGTACGCGCCCCGCACGCGCGGCGGGTTCGTCGCGACGCACGACCTCGCCTCGCACGAAGAAGGCGAGCCGGGCGACGCGTTCGTCGCGACCGCCTCGCGCAGCGACGTCTGCGTCCTCGACGAACGCGAGGAGCGCGCCGCGGTGCGGGTCCCGGGCTCGGGCGGCGGAACGGCGTTCGTCCTCGACGTCGTCCGCCAGGCGCCGTTCGGGACGGCCGACGTCTTCGCGCTGGGGCTCCTCGGGCAGTTCTTCGCGGTCGCGGCGCGCAACGTCGAGCTCTATCAAGAGCTGGCGTCCCGGCGCGACGCGGTCGTCGAGCTGAATCAGGTCAAGAACGACCTCATCGCGATGCTCGCGCACGACTTCAAGGGGCCGCTCACGACGATCGTCGGCTTCGCCGAGGTGCTCGCCGACGACGAGCGGTTCGACGCCGAGTCGCGACAGTATCTCGGGATGATCTCGTCGAGCGCGATGCGCCTGGCCTCGCTGGCGACCGATACGCTGGCGCTCTCGCGGCTCGAGCAGAACGAGCTGAGCCTCAGCGTGGGCGAGGTCGATCTGGGTGCGCTCGCGCGCGACGTCGTCCGCGTCTTCAGCGTCACGCGCCCGATCGATCTGCGCATCGCCGGCGGCGCGCTGCTCGTGCACGGCGACGCGGCACGCATCCGTCAGGTGATGGAGAACCTCGTCGGCAACGCGATCAAGTACTCGCCGGGCGGCGAGCCCGTCGAAGTCTCGCTCCGTCCGCGCGGCGGCGGCGTCGAGTTCGCGGTGCGCGACCGTGGGATCGGGATCCCGGAGAGCGAGCGCGGGAAGCTCTTCGGGCGCTTCGCGCGCGCGACGAACGCGCGCGCGCTCGGCATCGGAGGCACCGGGTTCGGCCTGTATCTGAGCAAGACGATCGTCGAGCTGCACGGCGGCACGATCGAGGTCGACTCGGTCGAGGGCCACGGCTCGACGTTCCGCGTGACCATTCCGGCGAAGGTTGCGCAGGAGACCGGGGCTTCGCGCCGCTTTGCGCTGCTCGACGTGGACGGCGACGCGCGCTCGTACGTCGCGCAAGCGCTGCGCGACGACGGCTACGCCGTCACCGTCGCGACCAGCGGCGAAGAGCTCCTGCGCGCGCTGGCGGAGGGGCGCTACGACGTCGCGGTGATCGACGGCGACCGGCTCGGGATGCCGAACGAGACGTTCCTCAACCGCGCGAAAGGGCTCGTCCCGCTCGTGCGGGTCGGCGTGCGCGCCGCGAGCGCGACGAACGGCTGGGACGCGACGCTCACCAAGCCGTTCCTCATGAAAGACCTCTACGGCGCGGTCGACGCGGCCTGCGACCGCGCCAACGCCGCGCGCGCCGGCGGCAACGGCGAGTCGCCGAAGCTCGGTCCGCCGCCGGCCGGCGAACCGATCCGCCTCATCGGCCCGGCGTAATCAGGCGAACGGCGCCCGGTCGAGCGCCGCGATCACCTCGCCGGGATCGTCGTAGATCGCGTCCGCATCCGCGAGCGTCTCCTTCGGATTGCCGCCGCAGAGCAGCGCGACGCATCGCAGCTTCGCGCGATGGGCCGATTCGACGTCGTACTTCGTGTCGCCGATCATCACCGCGTCGTCCGCCGAAACCTTCGCTTTCTTCAGCGCGGCTTCGACGATGTCGGGCGCCGGCTTCGAGGCGCCGGCGTCGTCGCTGGTCGACGCGACGTCGACCAGCTCGCTCAGGTCGCCGCCTTTTTGCAGCAGCTCGTCGAGCTCGGCTTTCTTCGCCGACGTCGCCATCACGACGCGCGCGCCGCGCGCGCGCACCGCTTCGAGCAGTTCCCGTGCGCCGCGGGTCGGGCGCACTTCCGGCAGGTAGCGCTCCTTGAAGATCCGCATGCGCGTTTCGGCGATCGCCTGCCCTTCAGGCGAGCCCTCCTCGAGACCCGGGACGAGGATGGAGAGGACGCGGTCGCCGCCCATGCCGATGAGCGGGCGCACCTGCTCGAACGCGATGCGGTGGCCGTGCTCGGCGAGCGAGTCGACCCACGCGTGCGCGTGGCCGTCGTTCGAGTCGATCAGTGTCCCGTCGATGTCGAAGAGGACGGCTCGTTTCACGGGGAAGGCTGTACCCATGCCGACGCAGCCAGAGCACGGCCCCGATCCGGTCGTCGATTCGAATCGCGATCGCGGCACGACGCCGCCCGAGAAGGGCGCCGACGGGAACTCCGTCGTGGGGCGGCCCGCCGTCGAACGCCCCGAGACGGCCTTCCACGAGCCGGCCGAGACCGAGGCCGTCGAACGCGAGCCCTTCAACGAAAAGGAGGCGCTGCGCGAAGGCGGCAGCTTCGATGCGGTCGCTCCCCCCGGAAAGCAAGCCGAAACGTGAGCAGGCCGCGTCGCAAGGCGCGGCACGCTGGTATACGAAATACCACGGGCCTTAGGATCGAGGAGACGCGTTGGAGACCATCGACATCATCGACGGCGTCCCCGTCGGGCAGGCCGCGCGGAGAACGCCGGCTCCCGGCGGTGAGGAGCGCCGGAAGAAGCGCCGCCGCGAAGGGCGCGGACGGCCCGTCGATCCGGTCGCGCTCGAAGAGGTGCGCGCGCTGCTCGGCGACGCGCCGCGCCGCCGCGACCTGCTGATCGAGCACCTGCACAAGATCCAGGACCGCTATCACGCGATCTCGGCCGCGCACCTCAACGCGCTGGCCGAAGAGATGCGGCTTTCGCCCCCCGAAGTGTTCGAGGTCGCCACCTTCTACCACCACTTCGACGTGGTGAAGGAAGGCGAGACGGCGCCGCCGGCGATCACCGTGCGCGTGTGCGAAAGCCTCTCGTGCGAGATGGCGGGGGCGCGCAACCTGCTGCACCTGCTGCAGGACGGCGGCTACGGCGAGGGCGTTCGCGTGAAGACCGCGCCGTGCATCGGCCGCTGCGAAGTCGCGCCGGCCGTGCTCGTCAACCAGCACGCGATCGGCAACGCCACCGTCGCCGACGTCGACCGCGCGCTCGAGGAGAAAGCGCTGACCGCGCAGGTTCCGGACTACATCCGCTACGACGCGTACGTCGCCGCCGGCGGGTATTCGCTGCTGCGCGCGTGCGTGAACGGCGAGCGCACCGCCGACGACGTCATCGCGATCATGGAGAACGCCGGGCTGCGCGGCCTCGGCGGCGCCGGCTTCCCGGCCGGACGGAAGTGGAAGATCGTGCGCGCCGAGCCGGCGCCCCGGCTCATGGCGGTCAACATCGACGAAGGTGAGCCGGGCACGTTCAAGGACCGCTGGTATCTCGAGCGCGACCCGCACCGCTTCCTCGAAGGGATGCTGCTGGCGGCGTGGGCCGTCGGCATCGAGGCGATCTACGTCTACTTGCGCGACGAGTACCCGCACTGCCGCACGATCCTGACCGACGAGCTCGCGGCGCTGCAGGCGAATCCGCCGGTGCCGCTGCCCGAGATCCATTTGCGCCGCGGCGCCGGCGCGTACATCTGCGGCGAAGAGTCAGCGATGATCGAGTCGATCGAAGGCAAGAAAGGGATGCCGCGGCTGCGGCCCCCGTACGTCGCACAGGTCGGCGTGTTCGGACGCCCGACGCTCGAGCACAACATGGAGACGCTCTACTGGGTGCGCGAGATCGTCGAGCGCGGCGCCGACTGGTTCGCGAACCAAGGGCGCAACGGCCGCAAGGGGCTGCGCTCGTTCTCGGTGTCCGGACGCGTGCGCAAACCCGGCGTCCATCTCGCGCCGGCCGGGATCACGATGCAGGAGCTGCTCGACGAGTACTGCGGCGGAATGCAGCCGGGGCACACGTTCTACGGCTACTTCCCCGGCGGTGCGTCGGGCGGGATCCTGCCGGCGTCGATGGCCGACATCCCGCTCGATTTCGACACGCTCAACAAGTACGGGTGCTTCATCGGCTCGGCGGCGATCATCGTGCTGTCCGACCGGGACACGGCGAAGGACGCGGCGCTCAACATGCTGCGCTTCTTCCACGACGAGTCGTGCGGGCAGTGCACGCCGTGCCGCGTCGGGACGGCCAAAGCGGCGGCGCTGATGGAGCGCGACGCCTGGGACAAAGACTTGCTGATGGATCTCTCCACGGTGATGATGGACGCGTCGATCTGCGGCCTCGGGCAGGCCGCGCCGAACCCGTTCCTCTCCGTCTACCGGTATTTTCCGCACGAGGTGAACGAGTAGTGGCGATCGCACCGCACAAGCTGCGCGAGTACAAGCTGCGCAACGGCAACGGCAAGGCGGCCGCCGGGAAGACGATCGCGTTCTCGCTGAACGGGCGCGAGATCACGGCGCGCGCCGACGAGACGATCCTGCAGGCCGCCGACCGCCACGGCATCGAGATCCCGCGGCTCTGCTACAAAGACGGCTACCGTCCCGACGGCAACTGCCGCGTCTGCATGGTCGAGATCGAGGGCGAGCGCGTCCTCGCGCCTTCGTGCTGCCGGATGCCGGCCGAGGGCATGAAGGTCACGAGCACGAGCGAGCGCGCGACGAAGTCGCAGAAGATGGTCGCGGAGCTGCTGCTGACCGACATGCCCGGGCAGAGCCGCTCGCCGTACAAGCGCGAGTCCGAGCTCGACGTGTGGGCCGCGAAGCTCGGCGTGAGCGCGCCGCGCTATCCGCAGCGCGAGCAGTGGACGCCCGACCTCTCGCATCCCGCGATGTCGGTGCACCTCGACGCGTGCATCCAGTGCGGGCGCTGCGTGCGCGCCTGCCGCGAGGAGCAGGTGAACGACGTCATCGGCTACGCCTGGCGCGGCGAGCACGCGAAGATCGTCTTCGACTTCGACGATCCGATGGGCGTGAGCACGTGCGTCGCGTGCGGCGAGTGCGTGCAGGCGTGCCCGACCGGCGCGCTCGCGCCGGCGAACGGCGTCGCCATGATCGAGCCCGACAAGAAGGTCGACTCGGCGTGCCCGTACTGCGGCGTCGGCTGCCTCCTGACGTACAACGTCAAGGAGAACAAGATTCTCTCGGTCGACGGGCGGGACGGCCCCTCGAACGCGAGCCGGCTGTGCGTCAAAGGACGCTTCGGCTTCGACTACGTCCACAACCCGAAGCGGCTGACGAAGCCGATGATCCGCCGCGCCGACGCGCCGAAGAGCGCCACGCTCGTCGATCCCGACGACATGTGGTCGCTGTTCCGCGAGGCGACGTGGGAGGAAGCGCTCGACGTCGCGGGCGGGAAGCTGCGCGCGATTCGCGACGAGCACGGCCCCTCGGCGCTGGCCGGCTTCGGCTCGGCGAAGGGCTCCAACGAAGAGGCGTACCTGTTCCAGAAGCTCGTCCGCGCCGGCTTCGGGACGAACAACGTCGACCATTGCACCCGCCTGTGCCACGCGTCCTCGGTCGCGGCGCTGCTGGAGGACGTCGGGTCGGGCGCGGTCTCGAATCAGGTCGAGGACGTCGCGCTCGCCGACGTCGCGATCATCATCGGCGCGAACCCGACCGTGAACCATCCGGTCGCGGCGACGTTCATGAAGAACGCCGCGAAGGACGGGACGAAGCTGATCGTGATGGACCCGCGGCGTTCCGAGCTCGCGCGCCACGCGACGTACTTCCTGCAGTTCAACGGCGACACCGACGTCGCGCTGCTCAACTCGATCATGCACGTGATCGTCGAGGAAGGCCTCGTCAACGAGGCGTTCGTTCAAGCGCGCACGGAGAACTACGAGGCGCTGAAGAAGAACGTCGCCGACTACTCGCCGGAGAAGACCGCGGCGATCACCGGCATCGACGCGCAGATCGTGCGCGAGGTCGCGCGCCTCTACGCCACGGCGAAGGCGGCGATGATCTTCTGGGGGATGGGGATCTCGCAGCACGTGCACGGGACCGACAACGCCCGCTGCCTGATCTCGCTCGCGCTGATGACCGGGCAGATCGGACGCCCCGGAACCGGCCTCCACCCGCTGCGCGGTCAGAACAACGTGCAGGGCGCCTCGGACGTCGGGCTGATCCCGATGATGTATCCCGACTACGAGCGCGTCGACAGCCAGGAGGCGCGCGCGCGCTTCGAAGCGCTTTGGAACACGAAGCTGGACCCGAAGGTGGGGCTCACGGTCACCGAGATCACGAACGCGGCCTATCACGGGACGATCCGCGGGATGTACATCATGGGCGAGAATCCCGCGATGTCGGACCCGAACGTCGAGCACGCGCGAGAAGCGCTCGCGAACCTCGAGCACCTCGTCGTCCAGGACATCTTCTTCACCGAGACGGCGAGCTACGCCGACGTGATCCTTCCGGCGTCGGCGTTCCCGGAGAAGACCGGGACGTTTACCAACACCGACCGCCGCGTCCAGCTCGGACGGCAGGCGATCGATCCGCCGGGCGACGCGCGCCAGGATCTGTGGATCATCCAGGAGATCGCGAAGCGGATCGGCCTCGACTGGAACTACGCCGGCCCGGCCGAGGTGTTCGAGGAGATCCGCAAGGCGACGCCGTCGATGGCCGGGATCACCTGGGAGCGGCTCGAGCGCGAAGGCTCGCTCACGTATCCGCTCGAGCACGAAGGCGATCCCGGGCAGCCGGTCATCTTCACCGACGACTTTCCGCGCGCCGGCGGACGCGGGCTGTTCTATCCCGCGCCGTACACGCACGCGAACGAGATGCCGGACTACGAGTACCCGTACGTGTTCACGACGGGCCGGCAGCTCGAGCACTGGCACACCGGCTCGATGACGCGCCGGGCCAGCGTGCTCGACACGCTGGAGCCCGATCCGGTCATCAGCGTCCACCCCGACGACCTCGAGAAGATCGGCGTCGAGCCGGGCGGGACGATCACGCTCGAGTCGCGGCGCGGGTCGCTCACCGGCTATGCGCGCGCCGACCGCGGGATGCAGCGCGGCGTGCTGTTCATGTCGTTCGTCTACAACGAAGCGGCGGCGAACATTCTCACGAACGACGCGATCGATCCGTTCGGAAAGATCCCCGAGTTCAAGTTCTGCGCGGTGAAGCTGCTCAAGGGCGAGCGCGTCCCCGAGCCGGTGCTCTAGGCCGACGCGCGCCGCGGCGCGGCCGGGATGCGACGAGGCCCGTGCGGATGGCACGGGCCTCGTTCGTTCGTACGCGGTACGGTTCGCTACTGGAACAGCTTGATCGCGTTCCGCAGCGTGTCGAGGACGCCCCAGAGGAGCGGGATCCCGACGAAGAGCCACGCGACGACGAGCGCCGGCGTGTTGGACGTGATGGGCGTATCGCGACTCGCCATGTCGTCTCCTTACGCGCCGGCTTCGGCAGCCGCCGCCGGGCTCATGTAGTACCGCTCGTTCAGCGCGCGCACCGCGAGGTTGCAGATCAGGCCGATCACGAGCAGCCCCGCCATCACGTACATCGTCACGTTGTACGCGTCCGTCTTCGCGACGCCGTGCGACAGCTCGTACTGACGGATGTAGGTGAGCAGCTGAGGGCCGACGAGGCCGGCCGCGGACCACGCCGTCAGGATCGCGCCGTGGATCGCGCCGACGTTCACCGTTCCGTACAGGTCGCGCAGGTAGGCGGGGATCGTCGAGAATCCGCCGCCGTACATGCTGATGATGATCAGGAACGCGATCACGAACAGCACCGTGCTGTGGATGTGCCCGAACGTCGGCACGAGCACGTACAGGATGATGCCGAGGACGAAGAAGATGACGTACGTCGTCTTCCGGCCCATGAAGTCCGACATCGACGCCCAGAAGATCCGGCCGCCCATGTTGAAGATGCTCATGAGGCCCACGAAGCCCGCCGCCGCGACGGCCGAGACGCCGAGGATCTCCTGGATCATGAGCGACGCCTGTCCGAGCACGCCGATACCGGCCGTGACGTTCAGGAACAGCACGAGCCACAGCAGATAGAACTGCGGCGTGCGGAGCGCCTGTTCGAGCAGCACGTTGCGCGTCGTGATCATCCGACCCTCGGTCGTCGGCGCGACGTACCCAGCGGGCTTCCAGCCGACAGGCGGGACGCGAACGATCAGCGAGCCGACGAGCATCCAGATGAAGTACAGGATGCCCATCGTAAGCATCGTCGGCGCGACGCCGTTCGACGTCGGCGTCGAGTAGTAGTGCATCAGGCCGACGGCGAGCGGGGCGCCGATCAGCGCGCCGCCGCCGAAGCCCATGATCGCGGTTCCGGTCGCGAGACCGGGCCGGTCGGGGAACCACTTGATCAGCGTCGAGACGGGCGAGATGTACGCGATTCCGAGGCCGCAGCCGCCGACCACGCCGTAGCCGAGGTACAGGAGCCAGAGCTGATGCGTCCACACGCCGATGCTCGAGATGACGAGGCCGCCGCAGAACAGCAGCGCCGCCGCGAACATCGACATCCGAGGGCCGACGCGTTCGACCCATTTCCCGGCGAACGCCGCCGCGAGACCGAGAAAGATGATCGCGATGCTGAAGATCCAGGTGACGCTCGCGATCGACCAATCGCCCG
>Ga0070739_10008112_pt1 | contig 10875 bp, 7 predicted proteins | sample Coa_R1_7_FD_66445 | JGI IMG/M metagenome (GOLD analysis project Ga0070739, IMG submission 66445) | Surface soil microbial communities from Centralia Pennsylvania, which are recovering from an underground coalmine fire - Coalmine... | ecosystem: Environmental > Terrestrial > Soil > Unclassified ... | reverse complement strand
GAGCGGGGCCGCTACCAGGGGTACTTCGGGGCCGTCTTCGGCCTGACGACCGTGGCCGGGCCATTGATCGGCGGCTTCTTCGTCGATCATCTCTCCTGGCGCTGGGTGTTTTACGTCAATCTGCCGCTCGGCATTCTGGCGCTGGTCGTGACCGGGGCAGTGCTGCACCTACCGGTGCACCATGTCGAGCACCGCATCGATTACCTGGGCGCGTCTTTGCTGGCGGCCGGCGTTGCCTGTCTGGTTTTGCTCACAACCTGGGGCGGCACCGAGTACGCGTGGACCTCGCCGGAGATCATTGGGCTGGGCGTGGCCGGCGTGGTGCTGCTGATCCTCTTTGTATTTCAGGAAACGCGCGCCGAGGAGCCAATCATTCCGCTGCCGCTCTTCCGCAATCCGGTCTTCTCGGTCTCCAGCGCCATCGGCTTTATCGTCGGCTTCGGGCTTTTTGGCGCCGTCGTCTTCCTGCCCCAGTACATGCAGGTGGTGCGGGGCGAAAGCGCCACCAATTCCGGCCTGCTCCTGCTCCCGGTGATGGCCGGCGTCCTGGTTGCCTCGATCGGTAGCGGCCAGCTCATTACCCGCTACGGTCATTACAAGATCTTCCCGATCGTCGGCACGGCGATGACGGCGGTCGGTCTCTATCTCCTGTCGCACCTCGGTCCGACCACCAGCCACGTCGTCTCGTCGCTTTACATGGTGATCTTGGGACTGGGTCTTGGGTTGGTGATGCAGGTCCTGGTTCTAGCCGTTCAGAACGCCGTTAATTACCGCGATCTCGGCACCGCGACCTCGGTCTCGACCTTCTTCCGCTCGATCGGCGGGTCGTTCGGCGTTGCGATCTTCGGGACGATCTTCGCCAACACGCTCGCCACCAATCTCACCAAGGTTCTGCCGCCCGGCGTCGGCTCGGCGGCGCTGAGCGGCGGTCATGCCAGTCCTGCGGACCTGGCGAAGCTGCCGCCGGCGTTGCACAACGCCATCATTCACGCCTACTCGCAATCGCTCGACTCGGTGTTCCTCTCCGGCGTGCCGATTCTCCTGGCGGCGTTCGTCCTCGCCTGGTTCTTGAAGGAGGTGCCGCTGCGTGAGAAGGCCGGCCTCATGCAGGGGATGGATGAGACGCTCGGCCTGCAGGATATCGGTCAGGCGGAAATCTGCGAGGAGCTGATGGTGCGGCGCAAGGCGGCCGAAGCGGCCTTGCAGCGCCTCGACGAGCTGGACGGAGATTCATCCATCCCGGCCGAACAGCGTACCTGGCTCCGTGAACAGTACCAGAACCGGATCGATCGGCTGGAGCAGTATGAGGGGATGCTGGCGAACGCGCCCGGAGAGGGCTCACCGGCGTTCCGCCGGTTAGTTCTGGATCTGCTTCAGACGGAGCGGAGCGCGCTGGAGAGCATGTCGGAGCAGCATGACGTCAGCCCCGGCGTAGCCGATCGCGCGATCCGTGATGTGCGGCTCGAGGAGGCTAGCGCGACTCCGACGGGGTAGCGCAGATTGCGAGGGCGCAACGTGGCAAGGGCTTCCTGCGTGCCGAGACGGCCTGGGTAGGGGCTGCAGTTCCGTCTCTGTCCGCCCTAGGTGGTCTCTCCAAAGGTCGAACCGATCCGCAGGGAGGCGCGGGCGTACGCAATACGCCCCTACGGAAATTGTCTAGTTTGGTGGCGTCCTTGGTTGAGCGACGAGGGCGGGCACGGCAAGAGCCGGCCTCTACCGATCAACAGAGCCGTCATCCGGCCGCGCCTTCCATTCCTGTAGGAGTTCGGTCTCGCGCTTTTGATCCATGCCGGCTTTCAGCTCGCGATCCGGCGGTTGCTGGGCGTCCCATGCCAGCGTGTCGCGGACGGTGTCGGCAAGCGGTCGAAAAGTCAGGCCGGCGGCGATAGCGCGGTCAACATTGACCCGGTGGAAGCCTTCGAACTCTTCCGTCGCCGGCACCCAAAGCGGGAGCTCCATCCATGGCGCGACGTTTCGCTCGAGAAGGAAATCCTCCGGCACCCACTCAAACTCCGCGTTGCTTCCGCTGACCGTACGGCTCGTTTCCAGCACCTCACCCATCGTCAGCGTGCTATCGGGACCAGTGGCATTGTACACGCCCGTTCGCCCCTCCTCGACCATCCGGATAGTCCACTCGGCGAGATCACGAACGTCGATGAACTGCACCGGCGCTTCCGGCCGGTCGGGCGCCAGGATACTTCCACCCTGGGCGACGCGTCGCGGCCAGTACGTGAACCGATCCGTCGGATCGTGAGGACCGACGATCAGGCCGGGCCGGATGATAAGAGCTCGGGGACCGTAAACTTCCTCGACCACACTCTCGCATAGCGCCTTGAGCGGGCCGTATGTTTCGCCGGTGATCTCCTCAACCGTCTCGTCCTCGAGCCAGCCGACCGGGCTGTTTTCATCGATCCCGGGCTTCGACGTGTCGGCGAAGACGGAAATAGTGGAGATGAAGGCATACAGATCGACGGCTCGCGCCAGTAGCTCGGCTGAGGCGCGCACGACGCGCGGCAGGTAGCCGGAGGTATCGATGACCGCGTCCCACGACCGGCCATGAAGAGCGTCGAGTTGACCGTCACGATCGCCCCGCAAGCGCTCGACCTGGGGAAAGAGGTCGGGGTTGTGCACGCCGCGGGTGAAAATTGCCACCTCATGGCCGCGTTCGAGTGCCGCCTCGACGATATGACGTCCGAGAAAGACCGTTCCCCCGATGATCAGAATCGTTTGGCGCTTACTCACCCATTCTCCTTTCTTTATCCTCGCGTGTGCCGCAGACTATTGGAAGGTCTACGGGTAGGGCGGGGCCGCGATAGCAGTGCCCCGCCTCCCCGGCCTTCTCCCGGCTTCCGGGTCGACGAAGGAGGCGGCACACTACCCTTCGGGCGGTGCCGCCCTACAGGCTTGTGGTGTTGCCCCACACCACGCCGCAAAAATCGACGGCCGCCTATTATCCTCTGAATACTATGGCGTTCGTGGTACCGGACCAGCCGCGGCGGATCGTCAGCGTAATTGGCATAGTAAGGAAAAGCAAGCAGGAATACGGCGGAGGAGGAGGCTTCTAGTTGGAGGAACTTTCAATTTCGCAGCTGCGGGAACGGCTGGAGAGCGGTCAGGCATCGTCGCGGGAGTTGATACAGGACTTCCTGGCGAGCATTGAGTCGCTGGACCGGAACGGACCCGCCCTCAACTCCATCATCGAGGTCAATCCGGACGCGCTGGAGATAGCCGAAACGCTCGACCGCGAGCGAGCGGCCGGGCAGGTCCGCGGGCCACTGCACGGCATTCCCATGGTCGTGAAGGACAATATCGATACGGGCGACCGAATGCAGACCACCGCCGGCTCGCTCGCCATGATCGGGCAGCCCGCCCCGCGCGATGCCTTTGTTGTCCGCCGTCTCCGTGAGGCCGGGGCGGTGATCCTGGCCAAGAGCAATCTCAGTGAGTGGGCGAATTTCCGCTCCACCAATTCCACCAGCGGGTGGAGCGGCCGCGGCGGCCAGACGAAGAATCCCAATGTCCTCAATCGCAACCCATCCGGCTCGAGCTCCGGATCCGGCACGGCCGTTGCCGCTAATCTGGCCGCGGCGGCGCTCGGAACGGAAACCAACGGCTCGATCGTTTCGCCGGCCGGGACGAACGGCATCGTGGGGATCAAGCCGACGGTGGGATTGACCAGCCGGTCGGGTGTCGTTCCCATCTCTCACACCCAGGACGTGGTTGGCCCGATGGCGCGGACCGTCGCCGACGCGGCCGCCGTCCTCAGCGCCATTGCCGGCTACGATCCGGATGACCAGGTGACGGAGGGAGCGCGCGGACAGCCGCATGATTACACCCGGTTCCTCGATCCGGACGGCCTGCGGGGAGCGAGAATCGGCGTCGTACGCAACCTCGGGTTCGACAAGAGCCCGGCTGTCGATCGGGCCGCGAACGCGGCGGTGGACGAGATGCGTCGTCTGGGTGCCGTTATCGTCGACGTCGAACTGCCGGAGGCGCCGGAAGGGTCCGTCATGGCCGACGCGAGCACCGTCATGCTGTACGAATTCAAAGCGGGCCTCAACCGCTATCTACAGCGGCGCGGATCGACGGTCAACGTGCACTCGCTCGCCGACGTCATCGAGTTCAACCAGCAGCATGCCGAGCAGGAGCTGTGCTACTTCGGACAGGAGCGGCTGCTACAAGCGGAGGAGAAGGGTGATCTCGACAGGCCTGAGTATCGCGAGGCGCTGGAGAAAATCCGCCGAACCTACCGGGACGAGGGCATCGACAGGCTGCTGGCGGAACACACCTTGCAGGCCCTGGTGGCTCCCACCAATGCGCCGGTATGGCTCACGGATCTGGTCAATGGAGACCACTTTGGCGTCGGAAGCTCGACCCCGGCTGCCATTGCCGGCTATCCGTCGATCACCGTGCCGGCGGGTTATGCTTTCGAACTGCCCATCGGCATCAGCTTCTTCGGGCCCGCGTACAGCGAACCCACGCTCATCAAGCTGACCTCCGGTTTCGAGCACCAGACGCAGGCGCGGCGCCGGCCGCGTTTTCTGCCGCAGGTCCCATAGGGCCGGCGGCACTCGCGTTTATTAAGAAGGGAGACACGATGATGGCAACCGACGAGAGCCCCCAGCATGGAACCGCGATTCAAGAGTTCATCGAGCTTCTGAGCATCCCCAGCATCTCTTCTTTGCCGGAACACGCCGGGGATGTGCGGTCGGCCGCCGAATGGGTAGCGGAGCGGCTGAAAAGGGCCGGTATGGAGAACGTGCAGATCATGGAGACGGGTGGTCATCCCGCCGTCTACGGCGATTGGCTGCACGCGCCCGGCAAGCCAACGATCCTGGTTTACGGGCACTTCGATGTTCAGCCGGCGGATCCGCTCGACCTCTGGGAGACCGGTCCCTTCGCGCCCACGATCCGCGATGGGCGGATCTACGCCCGCGGCGCCTCGGACATGAAGGGGAGCTTGCTGCTGGCGATTCTCGGCGCCGAGCGGGTGCTGGCCGGCGAAGGATCGCTACCCGTCAACCTGAAGTTCATCTTCGAGGGTGAGGAGGAGGTAGGCAGCCCGAACCTGCCGGGATTCGTCGACCAACATCGCGACCTACTGGCGGCCGATCTGGTCATCAATGCCGATGGCCTCCAGTTCTCCGAGGACCGTCCCGCCCTTGCGGTCGGGTTGCGTGGCGGCTGTGGCGTTCAGATCGATATCAAAGGCACCGCTTTCGACGTGCACTCCGGGCTCTTCGGCGGCGCGGCGCCAAACGCCAACCGGGCGTTGGTTGAATTGCTCTACTCCATGCACGCGCCGGAGGGCGGGATCGCCGTCGAAGGTTTCTACGACGACGTCCGGCCGCTAACCGAGCGGGATCGTGAGGCAATCGCCGAGAGCACCCCGAGCGAAGACTCTATCAAGGCAGAGCTCGGCGTGAGCGCTTTGCCGGGCGAACGAGGATACAGCGCGGCGGAACGCCTCGTGGGGAGGCCGACGCTGGAGATCAACGGTATGTGGGGCGGGTTCCAGGGCGAGGGCGTTAAGACCGTCATCCCGAGCGAGGCCCATGCCAAGATCACCTGCCGGCTGGTCGCGAACCAGGATCCGAGCAAGATTGTGGAGGCGATCCGGCGCCATGTCGAGAGTCACACGCCGGCGGGCGTGACGGCGACGGTCATTCCGCTGCCGTTCCGGGCTCTACCCTATCTCATGGATCCGGACCACTGGGGCAATCGCGCCGCCGCCGACGTCCTCAGCGAGGCATTCGGCATCGAGCCGTACTACGTTCGTATGGGAGCGAGCGTGCCGGTCTGCGAAACCTTCCTAACCTCACTGGGTACGTACTCGGTGAGTTTTGGCTGGGGGCTGCCCGACGAGCGGATGCACTCCCCCAACGAATTCCTGCGTCTGGTCAATTTCGAGCGTGCGCAAAACGCCTGGCCGGCGCTCATTCATCGTCTGGCCGAGGCCACGCCCGAAAAGGGGAGCTGACATATGCGCTACGTCATCCGCGAGAACTTCTTTCGCCTCGGCGAGGATTCCACGATCTCCGACGACGCGGGCAATCCCGTCTACCAGGTCGACGGCAAGGTCCTGAGCCTGCACGGGACGCTGGTCGTCAACGACATGCAAGGGAACCAGGTGGCGGAAGTGAACCGACGGCTGCTTTCCTTTGTCCCGACGTATGAAATCTCGATTCACGGTCAGGAAGCGGCGGAAGTGCGCAAGAAGTTCTTCACGCCGTTTGGGGATCGATTCACGATCGACGTGCCGGGCCCCGACGACCTCGAGATGGACGGCAACCTGTTCGAGCACAACTTCGTCGTCAAGCAGGGCGGCAAGACGGTCGCAACCGTCTCGAAACAATGGGTCAGCCTGACGGCTACCTATGGCGTGGACATCGCGTCCGGCCAGAACGATCTCCTCATCCTGACCAGCGTGCTCGCTCTCGATCTTGCGGAGGATGCCGAGCGGAATCGTTAGGTACTCTCGGGGGTACCACGGCTCCCTACATGGGCCGCGGTCGGGCCGGCCCGCGAAGTAGTGGCCGGCCCGACCGTCGTCTCCGCTTCCTGGGTGAACGAGGGAGGCGGCGCACTGCCCTTCGGGCGGCGCCCTCCACGATCCTGCATGAATCAGCGGCGCACCCGCAGGCTCCTCGACGTCGCACCAATATGCAATACTTCTACTTACGCATGATGCTGACGTTGCGGGACGTGTTGGAGACGATCAACGGGTTGTATCGCGAGCCGGAGAGCGGTCGCGGGCTGCCGCGTCATGATCTGCTTGCATCACTGTCCGGCGACGCCCTGTCCCGGCCGGTCCGAATCCGCAAGCGAGCACCCGGAATCTTCGGCGTCGTCGAGCCGGATGGGGGCTTGCTCTACGAACTGTTTTCGCGGAGAGAGCAGCCTCGCATGGAGTCGTGATGCGCGCCTCCGCAACTGTTCTGGCGGTCGTCATTGCGTATCTCGCCGCGCGGACCGGTCGGAGCGAGGCCAATCGAGGCACTGCGTAACGAATAAGCCGCTCTACCGATGAGATCCAGGTCGGTGGAGCATAGGACGGGTCATCGTAGCGACGTTCATCGCCTCGCCGGTCTCACACAGTTCTATTCTGGGAAGTCAGGGGCGCCGAGCGAATCCGCTCGACCAAGTCGGCATCGCTGGCCGCCCCGAGTCTCCTGAAGATGGTCAGCGCCTCCTCCAGATACTTCCCAGCGCGCTCTTCGTGTCCCTCCTGCCGGTCGAGCATTCCGATCTCCACCAGGATGCGCGCCTCGGTATAGGGATTCGGCATGGCTGCTGCTCGCACGCGCCCTTCGTCGAGAGCAGATCGTGCGTCCCCCACCCTATCGAGACGCGCCAGCGCCATTCCTTTGATACGCAGCGCCTCGGGGAGATAGAGCAGAGCCTGACGCTCCCTGGTCTCTCCTTCCCCACGCAACGCCACCTCCAGTCCTCGCTCCAGGTCTCCGGATTCCAGATGAGCCCATGACAGAGCAGGAAGAAGCAGCGGCAGGTTTGCTCCCTCCGCCGGTACGAGTCCGACCAACCTATCGCGCGCCTCCTGCGGTCTCCCTTCGCGTATGTCCAGCTCGGCCAGGAGGGAGCACCCAATCTCCAGCATTTCCTGGTTGTTACCTTGTGCCAGATCCACGCTTCGCCGCAATTGTTGGCGAGCAACGTCCCAGTCTCCCTCACGCAGTTCCAGCTCACCCCGTTCCAGAGGAAAGAATGGTGCCAGATGGACAGCTGTCTCTTGCGCCGCGGCAATCTGTTCAGCTCGCTCTAAATGATGCCGGGCATCCTTCCACTCACCGGCCGCAACCTGAATCTGGCACAGATTCAGATGCGAGAACATCTCGATGAGCGCTCTTCCGGCACGCATAGCCAGCTCCAGTGAGCGCTCGCTGAGCTGCCTGGCCCGCTCCAGATCACCCGCCTGTCGCCTGTTCTCGCCGAGATTCCCGACAGATGTGAGTAGCCACCGCAGGTTCCCGGTTTTCTCATGCACCGAAATCGCCGTCTCCAGCGCATCCCGGCCCTCCTCGATCCGGCCCAGGAGAATGAACGCCGAGCCGCGGCGCTGTTCGCTCATGCCTCTCAGTCGCTCATCCTCGATCATCCGGGCCAGTTCCCCTGCCCGATCGGCCGCATCCAGCATTTCCTCGTACTGGCCCTGGAACTGGTATATCTCCGACAACGTGACGTACAGTTCCGCACCGGCGCGAGCCAGAGCAACGGCATGACTGCTCTGGAGGTGCGCTTCCATGATGGATACCATCTGGATCAGACGCTGTTGAGCTTCCTGCACCGCGCCACGGTGCTCGAGCACAAATCCCAGATCTGCCGTCGTACCCACCTGCCCGACAACGTCCCCGATTTCGCGATACCCACCGATCGCCTCCTCCAGGACGGGCAAGGCTTCCTCATAGCGCCCCACACGCTCCAGAGTCCTCCCGAGCTTTCCCTGGACGCGAGCGAGTGATACCCCGTCTGCTCCCACCGTCTCCAGCCGCGATAGTGCCTCTCGGTAGTGCTGGCCGGCTGTTTCATTGGCAAACGCGTCGGCGGCACGATCTCCGGCGCGCTCGAGCCACACAGCCGCGTCGCCATGTTCCTGGGTTCTCGCGTAGTGATAGGCAATGAGCTCGGTGTACTCCTCGGCAGGGTAGAGAGACTCGATAGCTCTTGCCGTCTGAAGATGCAGCTGCCGTTTCCGTCGCTGCACCAACATGCCGTATGCGACGTCCCGCAGCAGCACATGTTTGAAGACATACTCGAGATCGGGAGCGCGTCGTGGATAGGCAATTTCGGCGTGTTCGAGAGCATGTAGGGGAGCATCCAGTCTCGTTTCTTCCCGATCCATTACCCGGGAGAGTATGCGGATAGCAAAGCTCCGCCCGATCACACTTCCAACCTGCGCTACGTGCTTGACCTCCTGCTCTAACCGGTCGAGCCTTGCCATCAGAACCTCGGTCAGTGTGCTTGGTACCCGGTCCGCGGCCCGGGGCAGGAGCGTGATTTCACCGTCACGGTCTGTCACGCCTCCCGAGTCTTTGAGGTAGCGGAGCGACTCTTCCACAAAGAAGGGGTTGCCCCCAACGCGATCGCGGATGTGATGGGCCAGCTCCTCCGAGAGAAGGACTCCTCCGAGCACCGCTTCTGCCAGGACGATCGCTTCAGCGTCAGGCAGAGGGTCGAGATCCAGCCGTTGGGAGACGCGCCACTCGCTCCAGGGCGCCGTCCATCCCGGCCGTTGCACGGCCAGCACCAGAATCCGTACTTCGTGCACCTCAACCAGCAATTCCGCCATGATGTCGTTACTGGCGGAGTCGCTCCAGTGCAGATCCTCCAGCACAAGCGCGACCGGTCCGCGTGATGTGAGCCCAGTCAGCACCAATCGGAGGGCGCGAACGAGCGATTGCCGTCGAATCTGGGGACCGGCATGCGCGACCAGGGAGTCGCCAGGTGGCAATCCCAGCACCTCGCCCAGCACATCGCGCGCAATCGCTCGGTCCGTCTCATCACAGTCTGAGAGGACATCGTCGATAGTGACGGCTATCCGCTCCTTTACGAGATCGAGTCCTGCATCCTCCGGAATCGAGCAGAGGGAGCGGATCAGTTCAGCTATCAGCCAGAGGGAGACGCTCTGACCGTAGGACAGACACCGGCCTCGCGCGATCCGCGGGGCATCGGTTGTCAGGATCCGCGTCAGACCTTCGGCAACCAGCCGGCTCTTGCCGACGCCCGGCTCACCCAGAACGGTGAGCAGCTGACCCTCGCCCTGCTGGACCCGCGACCACAGGCCGAGAATCCGGTCCAGCTCCTGTCCTCGCCCGACCAGGGGAGTGAGGACGCCACCTCCCGCGTCCCCCAGAGCACCGTCCTCCCCTTCCTTCCTGATACCCAGCACCGCCGAGACCGGGACCGGCTGTTGCTTGCCCTTGAGGTCGAGGAGCCGGGGATCGGCATAGCGGATCCGCCGCCTCGTCAACCGCACGGTCTCACTGCCGACCAGAATCCCTCCGGCTTCTGCCGCCGCCTGGAGCCGCGCGGCCGTATTGACCGCATCCCCCGTTACTGCCGCCTGCTGTGTCCCCGAGGCATCCCAGGTCCCGCTGACCACCTCCCCGGTATTCACCCCGATCCGGACGGCGATTGTCACCCCGTACTGTTGCTGGACCGACGTGGCGACCGGTCCCATGGCTGCCTGCATACCGAGGGCGCACAGCACCGCTCGCTCCGGATCATCCTCATGAGCGGTGGGCACGCCAAAGAGGGCCAGCACCGCATCTCCGGCATACTTCTCCACGATCCCGCCATACCGCTCGATTTGGCGGCTCAGGGCGCCAAAGTACGCCGCCTGAATCTCTCGAACCTCCTCCGGATCGAGCCGTTCCGAGAGGGGAGTGAAGCCAACCAGATCGCAGAACAGGGCCGTGACCAGGCGCCGTTCCTCCTCGAGTGCCGGGAGAGGTTGCGCCGCAGATGGTGGGAGGGGTGATGCCGCCGCACTGCTCATCCCGGGGCGAGGATCAGGGAGGGACTGCAGAGCCGTTCCGCACGCATCACAGAATCGCTGGCCCGCTGTCACCGCTGCGCCGCAGGTGGGACAGACGAGAGGCAGCGCAGCGCCGCAGCCGGCACAGAACCTGGTACCGGCTTGGCTCTCCATGCCGCAGGTCGAGCAGCTCACGATGCGCATGCTGTCGCTATCGTAGCACCGGCGTCGGATTCGCCCGCTACCACGCCACCCGCCAGATTAGGGCTTATGCATGAGTAGGGAGCGGGGACGTGACGAGGGCGACGGCATCCTGAGGAAACTGACCGTGATAGCGGAGCCGCGATGCGATGGTGGAACAGCCGGCGGATCGTAAGAGG
>Ga0070739_10008108_pt1 | contig 10877 bp, 13 predicted proteins | sample Coa_R1_7_FD_66445 | JGI IMG/M metagenome (GOLD analysis project Ga0070739, IMG submission 66445) | Surface soil microbial communities from Centralia Pennsylvania, which are recovering from an underground coalmine fire - Coalmine... | ecosystem: Environmental > Terrestrial > Soil > Unclassified ... | reverse complement strand
ACGTCGCCGGCGCGCAGCTTCGCGAGCGCCTCGTTCGCACGGTCGAGCGGGAACGGCTCGACCTGCGTGCGCACCGGGATGCGCGGCGCGAGCGCGAGGAATTCCTCGCCGTCGCGCCGCGTCAGGTTCGCCACCGACCGGAGCACGCGCTCGCCCCACAGGAGCTCGTAGGGAAAGCTCGGGATGTCGGACATGTGGATGCCCGCGCAGACGACCGTGCCGCCCTTGGCGACCGCCGCGAGCGCGGCCGGGACGAGCTCGCCGGCCGGCGCGAAGATGATCGCCGCGTCGAGCTCCTCGGGCGGCCGCCCGCCGCCCGCCCACTCGGCCCCGAGCGAGCGCGCGAACGCCTGCGCATCGGCGTCGTGCGCGCGCGTGACGGCGAAGACACGTCGTCCCTCCGCAAGCGCGACCTGGGCGACGATGTGCGCGGCGGCGCCGAAGCCGTACAGCCCGAGCCGCCCAGGATCGCCGGCCGCCCGCAGCGAGCGGTAGCCGATCAGGCCGGCGCAGAGGAGCGGCGCAGCCTCGAGATCGTCGAGGTCATCCGGAAGGGGGAGGCAGTAGCGCTCGTCGGCGACCGCCCACTCTGCGTAGCCGCCGTCGAGGTCGTAGCCGGTGAAGCGCGCGCGGTCGCACAGATTCTCGCGTCCGCTCGTGCAGTAGCGGCACTCGCCGCACGTCCAGCCGAGCCACGGCACGCCGAGGCGGCGGCCGTCCTCGGTCTCGCCGACGATCTGGTGGCCGAGGACGAGCGGCAGCTTCGGCCGCGGCAGCTCGCCGTCGGCGACGTGGACGTCGGTGCGGCAGACGCCGCAGATGCGGACGCGCAGCAGCACCTGTCCGGGAGCAGGACGCGGCCGCTCGAGCTCGACCGCGTGCAGCGGCGCACCGGCGGCGTCGAGCAGCATCGCCCGCACGAGGCCGAGCCTATGTCACGGAGCGGGAGTATCGTGTCCTCGTGGTTCAGGTGGTTGACGATTCGGTCGCCCTCGCGAACGAGCTCCGGCCGGTCCTGCTCCGGATCGCGCGACACCTCCGCGCCGAGACGCACACGCGCGGGATGACCGGCGGCCAGGTCTCGCTGCTCGTCGCGCTCGAGTTCAACCCCGGCATGACGCAACAGCAGCTCGCGGCGCGCGAGGGGCTGTCGGCGCCGGGCGTCTCCGGTCACCTGGCGCGGCTCGAAGGCCAGGGGCTGATCCGCCGCGAGCGCACGAGCGACCGGCGCCGCGTCGGCCTGCACCTGACCGAGGAAGGCAAGCGCGTGCTCGCCGTCATCCGCGAGCAGCGGACGTCCTGGCTCGCGGCGCGGATCGACGAGCTCACCCGCGAGGACCGCGAGAAGCTGCGCGCGGCGGTCGGGCCGCTCGATCAGGTGAGCATGGGCGACCGCTAGTCCGGCGCGACCGCGATCACGATCTTCGCGCGCGGGCTGCCCGACGACTGCCGCTGCCAGGCCTCCGCGATCCGCTCCAGCGGGTAGGAGTCGAGCTCGAAGGTGATCCGGCCCGCCTGCGCGTGCTCGCACAGCTCGCGGTAGCCGCGCGCGCGGACCTCGGCCGGGACCGCGCCGAACGTCTGGCCGAGCACGCTCGCGAACTTGCCGCGCACCCATGCCGACTGCAGCGTCGCCGTCGCGCCGCCGGACTGGCCGAGCTGGACGAAGCGGACGCCGCTCGGTGCGGCGGCGAGCGCGCGCTCGGCGGCGTCGCCCCAGACCGGATCGATGACGACGTCGGCGGGCGGTAGCTCGCCGTCGATCGGAATCGCCGCGTCCGCGACGTCGGGCACGGCGTCGACGCGGCGGGCGGCGCCGATCACGCGCCGCGCGCCGAGCACCCTTGCTCCCTGCAGCGCCGCTCGGCCGAGGCACCCGCTCGCGCCGAGGACGAGGACGGTGTCGTCGGGCGTCACCGCAGCGCGCCACGAGACGGCGAGCCAGCCGGTCAGGCCCGCGATCCCGCACGCGAGGGCGAGCCCGTCGCTGACGGCGTCGGGGAGCTCGACGAGCTGCGTCTCGTCGTCGACCGCGACGTGCTCGGCGATCGCACCGCGTCCGTAGTACCAGTACCTGCGCCCGTCGCTCGCGACCGCGACGGCCTCGGAGCCGATCACGTACGGGGGCTCCGGCGAGCCGCCGTAGAAGCGGCCGCTGCCGATCGCGATGTCGATCGGATTCAGCGTCGAGGACGTAACCGCGAGCACCTGTCCGTCCGGTGCCGGGATCTCGTCGACGCGGGGCAGCCCGCCGAGCTCGTGGAGGCGCGCCGCACGCATGCGTTCTCCTCAGCTCTCCGCGAGCAGCCGCGGCAGGTCGAGAGGCGCCGTCACCATCGCGAGGCGTCCGTCGTCCCGCGGCCACTGCTCGCGCGGGCGGTCGCAGTAGAGCTCGACGCCGTTGCCGTCCGGGTCGCGCAGGTAGATCGCCTCGCTGATTCCGTGGTCGCTCGCGCCGTCGAGCGGGATTCCCGCGGCGAGCACCCGGCGCACCGCGTCGGCCAGCGTCTTCCGGTCCGGGTAGCGCACGGCGACGTGGTACAGGCCGGTGCTGTGGCGCGGCGGCGGCGGCGCGCCGCGCGACTCCCACGTGTTCAGCCCGATGTGGTGGTGGTAGCCGCCGGCGGAGACGAACGCGGCCTGGTCGCCGAGCCGCTGCTGCAGCTCGAACCCGAGCACTCCCGACCAGAACGCGAGCGAGCGGTCGATGTCCGCAACCTTCAGGTGCACGTGCCCGATCTCGACACGCGGGTCGATCGCCACCAGCGAAACCTACTAACCGCGCGCGTGCTTGAGCGCCGCCTCCTGCCGCCGCGCCTCCGCCAGCGTCAGCCGTCCGGAGCAGACCTTGGCGTTCAGCTCGTTCTCGATCCGGTCGACGTCGGCGGCGCGCGGGTACGGCTCCGGCCAGAGGTTGCGCGGGTCGGTCGGAGCGCCGCCGAGCTCGAGGCTGATCAGGTGGTCCTCCTGGTAGGCCGAGAGCGGACCCGGGAGCCCGTACGCGCGCAGCTGCTCCGCCTTGAGCGCGTTCGTGTAGGCGACGGGCGGCCGCACCGTCCTCGTCCAGCCGCGGACGCAGATCGTCGAGCCGATGTTCGCCTGCGTCACGTCGTCGTTGACCGCGCCCGGCGTCAGGGTCGGGCTCGCGAGTACCGCCGGCGCGGACGGCCCGTGGCGCGTGAGGAGCACGAGGCAGAGCCCGGCCGCGACGGCGAGCACGACCGCCAGATCGACCGGCGTGAGGCGCACGCGCTCACGGTAGGGCCTGCATCTCCGCCGCGACGGCGGTGCGCCGCTCTTGTTGCAGACTTGTCACGGCCGCGCCTGCGAGCGCCCAGACGACGTACGCGACCCACGGCACGCCGACGATGTCGGTCTGCAGGCCGAGGGCGAGCATCGCCGCCAGCGCGGCGCCGATCCACGGCCAGCAGCGGAGCACGCCCGCGAGCAGCGCGACCGCCCAGGCGACGAACGCGACTGCGCCCGCGAGCCCGGCCTCGACACCGAGCTCCGTGTACGTCGACTCGCCGGCCTTGATCGCGACGTGCGTCCGCGCAGCGGTCGAGCCCGCGTTCCCGAGGCCGAAGCCCTGCGGCTGGTGGAGGACCGTCGCGACACCGCTCCGGAGGCTGCGCCAGTGGCTGCTCAGGCTCGAGTCCTCGGCGCCGGTCACCGCCGGCCCGGCGCGCGCGGCGTTCGAGCGCTGGTACGCGAGCTCGCGCGGCGTGAAGGTCGTCGTCGGGCCGATCTGCGGATAGACGTGCACGAAGAGCGCCGCGGCCGCGAGTAGGGCCGCCGCGGCCGCCGCGAGCTCGAGTCTGTCGCTCCGCCGGCGAGCGCGGACGGCGAGCGCGTAGAGGCCGAGCCCGAGCGCGAGCGCGAGGTACGACGAGCGCGAGTGCGTCCACAGCAGCCCCGCGAGGAGGAGCGCAACCGCCCCGCACCAGACGAGCAGCGAGATCCCGCGCGGCCTGCGCCGCGCCCACCAGGCTGCGCAGAAGATCAGCGCGACGACGAGCAGGTACGACGTCGCGAGCGGCGAGAGGAACGTCGACACGAGCCGCCGGAGCGGGCGCTCGTTGCCGGTGTTGTAGACGAAGTTCTCGGGCAGACCCGAGAGACCCTGGTAGGCGAAGCCGAGCTGGTGCTCGAACCAGCCGGCGGCGCCCGACCGGCGCCACCACGAGAGCGGGATCGCGTACACGTCGACGAGGCCGAACGCCGCCACGCCCGCAGCGGTCGCGACGATCGTCTGCCCGAGGCGACGGACTTCGCGCTCGGTCAGGTCGAGCCCGCGGCCGAGGAAGTACGCGCCGACCGGTACGAGGTCGTGCCGCAGCCCGTAGAGCACCCCCTTGTGCGTCGCCCCGCCGCCGAGGGCGCTCTGCGGGATCAGCGCGTAGAGCACGATCAGCGCGCCGTACGCGAGCGCGAGCCAGTCCACGGCGAGCCGCTCGACCGGCAGCCGCCGCTGCGCGGCGATGACGCCGACGAGCGCCGCGGCGAGGAGCGCCTCCTTCCACGCCGCGACGACGGTCAGCGAGGCTCCGCGGACACCGGCCTTCCACAGCTCGGCCATGGCGAGGTTGTGCAGCGCGAGCCCGACGACGAAGACGTGCAGGACCCAGACGGGCCGGCGCAGCGTCATCTGGGCCCGACGGCGATCAGCGTCAGCCCTCGGTTGATCACGCGCACGGGATAGGGGAAGAGCGCAGCGAGCTCCTTCGGGCCGAGCGGGTCGAGCACGTCGGCGAATCCACCCCGGCGCAGGACGCGCTCGCGCGCCGGCCCGGGCGGGAGCCACTGTACGAACGGCAGCAGCGTGTGCGGGTCGATCGGGAACCAGCGGTTCGGCGTCGCAACGAACACGCGCCGGGCGACGCGGCAGAGCTCGCCCACGAACCGACGCTGCCCCGGCCGGCCCCCCGCGACGTGCTCGACGACGGCGTTCGAGTAGCCGACGTCGAACTCCCCGTCGGCGAACGGAAGCTCGCGCCCGTCCGCGTGCACGACGCGGACGCGCGGAAACGCCGCCGCGAACCGCTCGAGGTCGGTCGTGCCGACGGCGGTGATCCGGTCCGGCCACGGGTAGCGCGCCTCGAAGTAGTTGTCGGTCGAGCCGGCGCCGAACGGCGCGTCGGTGACGCCGACGTCCAGCACGCTCGTCTCCGGGCCCGGCTCGAAGAGCTCGAGGAAGAGCCGCAGCTTTCGCTCCCGGCTCCACAGCGACACCCGCGAGGCGAGCCGTCGCACCACGGCCCGGAGCGTAACGGCTCGGGCGGAGCCGTCCTGGCTCCGCCCGAGCCGGATCGACGCGTCCTACGGCCCCCAGGGATACCCGCCGACGAACGCAGCGCCGACGACCGAGGCGACGGCGAGCAGCGCGAGCTTCAGGCGCGCAGAGAGCATTCTTCCACCTCCTTTTCCTAGTCGGGAGGACCAGCCGCGGATAGCAGACAACCTGACGACATTTGTTGTCAAGTGTCGATCCGGCTGTTGACGAAGGCCAGAAGAGGACGCATGATGAGACTCGCCATGCCCGACGAGCTCCAGACCGGGGAATCGGTCGGCGAGCGCCTTCGCCGGCTCCGCGTCGCGCGAGGGCTCTCCCAGCGCGACCTCTCCTCCCCGGGCGTCTCCTACGCCTACATCTCGCGCATCGAGGCCGGCGCCCGGCGCCCCTCGGTCAAGGCCCTGCGCAAGCTCGCCGAGAAGCTCGGGGTCACGGCGGAGTACCTCGAGACCGGCGCGCAGATCGCAGACGCGGAAGAGCGCGAGCTCCGGCTCGCAGACCTCGAGCTGCGGCTTCGGCTCGAGGACGAGCTGCCCGTCGTCGAGCTCGAGCAGCTGCTCGAGGAATCGCTTGCCCACGCGGACGACAACGCAGCGGCGCGCGCGTGCATCGCGCTCGGGAACGCAGCCGACGCGCGCGGCGAGCGTGCGGAGGCGATCAAGCATCTCGAGCGAGCGGTCGGCTACAGCTTCGTCACGGCCGTCACCCGGCCCGACGTCTACCTGGCGCTCGCGCGCTCGTACGCGGCCGCGGGCTCGCCCAGCCGGGCGGTCGACTTGCTCGAACGCGGCCTCGCGGAGCTGAAGGAGCTCGCGCCGCAGGAGACGGGGACGCGAGTTCGCCTCAGCACGTACCTCAGCTACGCCCTCACCGATCTCGGCGAGCTGACGCGCGCACGCGCGGTCGTGTCCGAGGCCCTGTTCGAGACGGACGAGGCGACCGATCCGTACACGCGCGTTCGCCTCTACTGGTCGCTTGGCCGCATCTCCGGCGAGCAGGGAGATCCGCGGGCGGCGTTGGCGAGCTTCCGTCGTGCGATCGCGCTGCTGGAAGTGACCGACGACACGCTCAGCCTCGCGCGCGCCCACCTCGCGTGTGCCGAGGCTGCGATCGACTCCGGCGACGACGGCGGAATCGCGACGTCCCACCTGACGCACGCCGAGCGGCTCCTCGGGCCGCGGGCCTCGGGAGACGACCTGGCGATGCTCCGCCGCCTGCAGGCGATGGCGGCGACCCGCGCGCGCGACTACGTGCGCGCAGAGGACTTCGGCCAGCGGGCGCTCGAGTTCGCCGCCGACCTGCCGAGCGAGGCGGGAGCGGCGTGGCGAACGATCGCCGAGGCCCGGGCCGCCGCCGGCGATCCGGGCGCCGACGAAGCGTTCCGTCAGGCCGTCGATCTCCTCCACGAGCACGGCACCGTTCGCGACTACGCGAGCGTTCTCCGTGCGTACGGCCGCTTCCTGCGCGAGGTCGGACGCGACCACGAGGCGATGGAGATCTTCGAGCGCGCCGCGAACGTCGCCTCGAACATCCACGGCGAGCCCTCGGCCGCAGAGCGCGACGCCCGCTGAGCGCCGACCGCCGACGCGGCTAGAGTCGGCCGGTGATCCGGGCCGATCTGCGGCCGCGCGGGCCGTACTCGTTGCGCACGTCGGTCCGGCACGGCGACGCGACGCGGACCGTCTTCGACGGCGTCTACCGCGCGACGATCGACGCGGGCGGCGCACTCGAGCAGGTGCGCGCCTGGCAGCGGCCGGACGGCGCGATCTGCGTCCGCGCCGCGAGCGAGGCCGGCGTCGAGCACGTCCGCTTCGCGCTCGGGCTCGACGACGATCACTCGGAGTTCATCGCCCGCTTCGCCGAGGACAGGCTGCTCGGCGAGACGACGCGCATCCTCCGCGGCCTGCGCCCCCCGCGCACGGCCACCGTCGCACACGCGTTGCTGCGCGCCGTCGCCGGGCAGCTGATCACCGCGCGGCGCGCGCGGGCGATCGAGCGGACGGTGATCCGGGCGGCGACGCCGGCGCTCGACGGGCTGCACCGGGCGCCGACCGCGGCCGACCTGGCGCGGTTCGCGCCGGCGGAGCTGCGCCGACTCGGGCTCGGGATGCGCCGCGCCGACGCGCTCGTCCGGCTCTGCCGCTCGCTCGATCTGGAGGCGCTGAAGCGTGTTCCGACCGGGGCAGCCGCGTCACGGCTCGAACGGGAACGCGGTCTCGGCCCGTGGTCGGTCGGGCTGGTCTGCCTCGAAGGGCTCGGCCGCTACGAGCGCGGGCTCGCACGCGACCTCGGACTCGTCAAGCTCGCGTCGGCGCTCTGGGGCCGGTGGGTCGAGCCCGAGGAGACCGACGAGCTGCTCGCGCCGTACGGCGAGTGGGCGGGGCTCGCGAGCGTCTACCTGCTGGCGGGCTACCACCAGGGCCTTCTAGGCTTCGGTGATGCGCATCGCGATCCTCGGCGCCGGTCGAATCGGCGAATCGCTGATCGCCGGGCTGCGTAGCTCGGACTGGGCCGACCTGATCGCGACGACGCGCCGCGACGAGCGCGCGACCGAGCTCGCGGAGCGGCACGGGATCGAGACGACGACCTCGAACGCCGAGGCGATCAAGGGCGCGGACGTCGTCGTGCTCGCCGTCAAGCCGCAGGACATCGAGACGCTGCTCGGCGAGGTCGGCCATCTGCTCGCGCCCGAGCAGACCGTGCTCTCGATCGCGGCCGCGATCCCGACCGCGGCGATCGAGCGCCACCTGGCCGACGACGTCCCGGTCGTGCGCGCGATGCCGAACACGCCGGCGACGGTGCACGAGGGCATCGCCGGCATGTGCGCGGGCCGCCACGCGGCGCGCGAGCACCTCGACCGGGCCGGCACGGTCCTGCGCGCGGTCGGCGACGTCGTCGAGGTGCCGGAGGACGCGATGGACGCGATCACGGCCGTCTCCGGCTCGGGCCCGGCCTACTACGCGCTCCTCGCCGAGGCGATGATCGAGGCCGGCATCCTCCTCTCGCTGTCGCGCGAGGTCTCGACGCGGCTCGTCGTCCAGACGATGCTCGGCACGGCTCGCCTGCTCCGCGACGAGGGCATGCACCCGGTCGAGCTGCGCGAGATGGTGACCTCGCCCGGCGGAACGACGATCCGGGCGATCCGCGAGCTCGAGCAGGCAGGCGTGCGCGCGGCCTTCCTGAACGCGATCAACGCCGCGATGGAGCGCTCGAAGGAGCTCGCCCGCGGCGATGCGTGAGCCCGCCCTGCACGTCGTCGACGACCCGGCGGCGGCTGTCGGTGGGCTGCTCGCGGAGGCGGCCGCGGCGCGGGAGACGATCGTCCTAACCGGCGGCTCGACGCCGGGGCAGGCGTACGAGCACGCCGCGACGCTCGAGCCCGACTGGAGCGGCGTCTCGCTCTGGTGGGGCGACGAGCGTTGCGTGCCGCCCGACGACGAGCGCTCGAACTTCGCGCTCGCGCGGCGGACGCTCCTCGACAGGCTCGCCGAGAAGCCGGATGTGCACCGGATCCGCGGCGAGCTGCGGCCGGCCGACGCAGCCGGCGCGTACGAGCGCGAGCTCGAGGGCGTCGAGCTCGACCTGCTCCTGCTCGGCCTCGGCCCGGACGGTCACGTCGCGTCGCTCTTCCCCGGCTCGCCGCAGCTCGAGGAGCGAAGGCGACTCGTCACGAGCGGCCCGGCCGGACTCGAGCCGTGGGTCGACCGGGTGACGCTGACCCTCCCTGCCCTGCTGGCCGCGAAACGGATTGTCTTCCTCGTCGCGGGTGAGTCGAAATCGGCTGCGGTCGCGCGCGCGTTCCGCGGTCCGATCACCGACGCGGTCCCGGCGAGCCTGCTGCGCGGGGGCGCCGCCCCGATCGACGTCTACCTCGACGCGGCGGCCGCGGGGGCGGCCCAGACCCGGGGTCAGACGCCGTGACAGGAGGGTGCCAACTTCGTGACGGAGATGGAACTTCGCACCGTGGAGGGCCTCGGGGTCGGTACCTTCCCTTCGCTGCGATCGTCGTGGTCTCGGAGCGGATTCGGCTCTATTACTCGCGCCGCGCGGCCGACGAATCGACGGCCCGAGCTGTCCGATTCGACACCACGGGCTGCCCGCGAGCCCGTGAGCGCGGGGTCAGACACCGCCTCGGACAGGGCCTCGTGGGAGGGGCCGCAGTCACCGTCGCGCTCGCCGGAGCCGCAGTCGCGCAAGCGTCCGCTCGACCGACGGACCGCGCCTGTGCCGCGGCCTGGAACCGCTCGGCCTCGACGAGCCTCCGGCACGCGGTCGCCGCCGCCGGCGCACGCGCCGCGTTCGTCGACAGCGCGGTCGTCGTCGGGCTCGACTGGGTGCAGGGCGGAGCGGCGACATCGACGCGGAGCCCGGGCTGCGGTATCGCGTTCGTCCTCCGCGGCCGCCGCATCCTCTCCGTCTCGGGCGCCTGGAATCACGACCGCGTCCCGAGCTGGCGCGGCCCCGTCACGAGCAAGCGGCCCGTGCCCGTGGTCGAGAACGCCGCCGTCCGTGCGGACGGCACCGTCGCTTTCCGCGGCTAGTCGGGCAAGACGGGCGACGCCGGCAGTCGGGCCTCGATCCCGCGCCGACGCGCGAGCGCCTGCAGCACGAGGACGGTGTCGGCGACGGCTGCGTCCTCGAGGTAGGACTCGCGCGTCTCGAACGAGGTCAGTACGGACTCGACCGCCCGGGTGTAGCCGACGAGGTCATGTGCCGCGATCAGCGCCAGCGCGTCGGCGACGTCGCGCGGGAAGTCGTCGCGTTCGCGCAGCGAGGCGGCCACATGGCGCGCGTCCGGCCAGCGCTCGAGCGCGAGCAGCGCGAGGCAGCCGGCGTAGCGGCCGATCGGCGACTCGGCGGTTGCGGCGCCGAGCTCGAGCGTCCACCGGGCTGCGTCCTCGGCCTCCGCGTCTCGGCCGGCGATGAGCAGCGCCTTGACGGCGCCGATCGGACGGCCCCACGACGTCGGCGTCGCCGTCGCCCAGCTCTCGCGCCACGTCGCCGCCGCGCGGCCGAGCCACTCGCGCGCCTCGCCGTCGCGCCCGAGCATGAGCAGGGCGAGCCCGGCGCCGTAGGCGGCGGCGCCCATCCGCACGAGCTGCTCCGGCCCCGCGCGCCGCTCGCCGTTCGCGTAGCGCCCGCGCTCGCGCTCGAGCAGCGCGTCCCAGTCCACGCGCGTGTTCTACCGTTCTCCCTCGTGGCACGCGACGACTGGCGGCTCCGGATCGAGATCGACGACGAATCGGCCGGCGGGCTGGTCGCGCGGCTCCGCGGCCTCGACTCCGACGCACGCGAGCTCCAGCGCGAGCTCGCACGCGAGCGTCTCGCGGTCACGCGCGACGGCGACACGGTCTTCGTCTACGCGAGCTCGTCGCTTCAGCTCGCGCAGGCCCAGCAGCTGATCGAGACCGAGCTTGCCCACCTCGCCGTCAGACCCGAGCGCGTCGTCCGGGAGCACTGGCTTGCCGACGAGGAGCGCTGGGACGACGAGCCGCCAGGCGAGTCGGTCGAGGCCGAGACGCTTGCAGCGGGCTACGCGCCGTGGGAGGTGCGGATCCCCTGCCGCTCCCACCACGAGGCGCGC
>Ga0070739_10008107_pt1 | contig 10877 bp, 8 predicted proteins | sample Coa_R1_7_FD_66445 | JGI IMG/M metagenome (GOLD analysis project Ga0070739, IMG submission 66445) | Surface soil microbial communities from Centralia Pennsylvania, which are recovering from an underground coalmine fire - Coalmine... | ecosystem: Environmental > Terrestrial > Soil > Unclassified ... | reverse complement strand
CTCGCTTCCGGCGCCATCTCTCAGTCCCGTTATGCGGGCTACCGTCACCTCCTCGAGGAGGCGCTGGAACAGGACCGCACGCAGTACGGGTGAGGGGAGTTTCTGGTTTCGAGTTGCGAGTTTCGAGTGTTGGAGTAGAGCCGCGGTCCCGTCACTATCCACGGAGGCGGTCTCCGTCCATCGAACCCGAACTAGCGGACCCGCAAACTTAGGCTCCAAAATCCAAGACTCCAAAACTCCAAACTCCAACCCCGATCGCCTGTAGGGGCCGCCGACGCAGGAGGCTGCCCGCGCGTACCTCCCCGACCGGGAGGCACCGATCTGGTTGCTGCACCGCTACGATGCGCTCCCAGCCCGAGATCCGAAACCTGAAACTCCAAACTCGAAACTCCAAACTCGAAACTCCAAACTCTAAACTCCAAACTCGTAACCCGACACTCGAAACTCGAAACTCCCTTGCTACCCTGAGGTAACAAATTCCCCAGTGAGAGCGATGGAACGCAGCGTCCTGGTCCCAACGGTGATCGAAGAGACATCGCGCGGTGAGCGTGCCTTTGACATCTACTCCCGGCTGCTCAAGGAACGCATCATCTTCGTCAACAAGCCGGTGACCGACCCGCTGGCGACGCTAGTGATCGCACAGCTCCTCTTCCTGCAGTCCGAGGATCCCGAGCGGGATATTAACCTGTACATCACCAGCCCCGGCGGCTCGATCACGGCCGGTATGGCGATCCATGACACCATGCGCTACGTCGCTCCCGACATCTCGACCATTGCCCTCGGTCAGACGGCCAGCATGGGAACGCTGCTACTCGCCGCCGGCACCAAGGGCAAGCGGCATGCCCTCCCGAACGCCACTGTCCACTTTCATCCGGCGGGTATCGGCGGCGAGGGGTTCGGCGGCTCCGCGCCCGACATCGAGATCCAGGTGCAATTTCTGCTCAGCCTCCAAGAGCGCGGCAACCGGCTCTTGGCCGAGTACACGGGACAGACGATGGAGCAGCTCGAGCGTGACTTCCAGCGCGACCGTTTCATGTCGGCCGAGGAAGCCGTGGCCTATGGCCTGGTAGACACGGTGCTCGAGCCCAACCAGAAGTAAGCTCCCGGCTCGAAAGGCGACACCGCCTCCCGTAGCGCACGACGGTCAGGCGTCCCACCTCGGTCTACTTGCGGAAGTCAGGCGTCGATGCAATGTGGGGGCGGACAGCGCGCAGCGCTCACCGCCGGGGCGGCAAACTGGCCGAAAGACCGGCAACTAGCTACTCTTCAATACAATCTGTAATGCAAGAAGATGAGCCGTCGCGGGAGACACGGATCGCGTCAGCCGTATCCGTGACGCTGTTTGGACCTCCCGGAATCGAACGCGGCGACCTGAACGTGATGGTCGACACCCGCAAGGCGATCGCGCTGGTGGCACTGCTGGCTGCCGCCGATATGCCACGATCTCGTCCCGAGCTGGCGGCCCTGCTGTGGCCCGATGCGGACGGCGCTTCCGCGGGCTCGTCACTCCGGCGAACACTCTCAACCCTTCGGGGTGCCATTGGGCCGTCTGCGGTCGTCACGGCGGGTCAATCACTGTCCCTCAATCGCGAGCACGTCGACGTCGACGTGATGCGCTTCCGATGCCTCCTGAAGCGTGCTCGCGAACAGGCGGATGGAGGCGCCGGGCCGGCTTCGGAGCCTCTTCCATTCCTGCTGGAGGCGATCTCGATTTACCGGGGCGACTTTCTGGAGGGATTCTCACCGCGGGCCGGCGCCGACTTCGACAGCTGGCAGACGGCACAGTCGGAGGCATACCGGCGCGAGGTCGCCTGGGCGCTCCGAGCAGCCGCGCGAGCACTGGGTGCCGCCGGGCAGCTGGAGCCGGCCATCACTCATGCCAGGCGTCTGGTCGACATTGACCCGCTCGACGAGTCGGCGCACCGTCTTCTGATGTCGACCTATGCCCAGGCCGGAGATCGGGCTGCAGCGATCCGACAATATCGGGAGTGCGCCCGCATCCTCGACGAAGAGCTGGCCGTACAGCCGGTCGAGGAGACGGAGGCTCTCTACGAGTCGATTCGCCAGGGTGGCGGCGCGCCGCAGGCGACGGCGGCAGGAGGGGTACATCCACTCCAAGTAGCGGAGGTACACCGGCTTCCGCTCATGGGCCGGGACGTCGAGGTCAATCGGCTGAGCGAGGCGCTGGACCGTGCCAGGCTTGCTGCTCAGGTCGTCGTCGTCAAGGGTGAGGCAGGCATCGGCAAGACCCGGCTGCTGCAGGAGTTGGCGGAACGGGCGCGAATACGCGGATTCGTGGTGCTGAGCGCACGCTGTTATGAAGGCGAGTCCGACCTGGCCTATGCGCCACTGATCCAGCTCCTTTCGACGGCCATACGGCTGTTACGCCATCCAAATGCATCCTCAAGCCTCTCGCCCCATGATCTGAGGGAGGTCAGCCGCCTCGTGCCTGTCGACGAGGAGCAGGCGAACTCTAAGACCCTGCCGCAAGGGGACCGCCTGGAACGGCTGGCGGCCGAGACGCGCTTCCTCGACTCGGTGACCGCGGCCATCCTGGCCTGTGCCGCGGATAACTCCCTCTTGCTCATGCTCGACGACCTGCACTGGGTCGATTCCTCGACCCGGGACTGGCTTGCCTACCTTCTCCGTCGGATCGACAGCCAAAGCCTCCTAGTGGCTCTGGCATGGAGAGAGGAAGAGCCCGCCACCTCCGAGCCTCTCCGGCAGCTGACGGGGAGCCCGCGGCGTCTCGGCAGACTCCACGAGATCCGGCTGCAGCGTCTCGCTCAAGATGACGTCAGGCAGATTGTCGAATCGGTAGCTCCCGACAATCAGGCTATGGCCGATCTGCCGGGCCGGCTCTTCCAAGAGAGCGAGGGCGTTCCGCTGTTTATCAGCGAGTATCTGGCGGAGCTGGCCGAGGGCGACGTAGCCGCGGCCATCCCGGAGGGAGTGCGAGACGTTCTCATCTCCCGGGTGCGCCGGGTGAGCGAGGGCGCGCGACAGGTATTGACCACCGCCGCCGTCATTGGGCACTCCTTCGAGTTCGACACGCTGCACCGGGCGGCAGGACGCGACGAGGAGATGACCATACGGGCGCTCGAAGAGCTGCTCGCTCGGGGCTTGGTGAACCGGGCTCCCGCCGGCCTCGACGGTGGCGCGAGCTATGACTTCAGCCACGACAAGCTGAGGTCCGTGGTACTGGAGTCTGCCAGTGCGCCCCGACTCCGGCTGCTTCACCGCCGCACGGCGGAGGCGCTGGCGGATGTCAGCTCCTCCGAGCATCTCCCGGCCTCGGCAGGTGAGATCGCAAGGCATTATCGTGAGGCGGGTTCAGAAGCCGACGCTGCCGTCTGGCACGTCAGGGCCGGCGAACGCGCCGCCGGCCTCTTCGCGGCCGAGGACGCCATCGGTCACTTTCGCGCCGCTTTGGATCTGGGACATTCGGAGCCGGGCCCTTTGTGGGAATCGATCGGAGATCTCCAGCTCACGCTGGGGGAGTACCAGGCCGCGGTGTCGTCATACGAGAAGGCCAGAGGGCTCAGTGGTGGTGCGGGCGCCTGGCTCGAGTCCAGGCTGGGCACGGCCCGGGACCGCTGGGGAGATCACGACCGAGCCGAACAGCATTTCACGCGAGCCGTGGAGCTGGGTGGGGACCTCGACCCGGCCGACCTGGCCGGGATCTATTCCGGCTGGAGCATGTCGATCTATCATCAGCGCCAGGCGGAGCGGGCACTCCCGCCGGCGCAAAAGGCTCTGGAGCTGGCCCAGGCTGCCTCTGACGCGCGAGCCCCAGCTCTGGCGCACGGCACCCTGGGCATAATCGCCGCCGGAGTGGGCGACCTGACGGGCGCCGGTAGACACCTGGAGGCGAGCATCGATCTGGCGCGCCACCTCGACGATTCTGTGGTGCGTATGCGCTCGTTGCAAAACCTGGCACTCGTACGGCGACGAATGGGCGACGGTGAGGCCGCCTGGAGCCTCGCCACCGAGGCACTGGAGCTCAGTGCCTCGTGTGGAGACCGGCACCGTGAAGCCGCCGTGCACAATCTTCTGGCCGACCTGGCCCATGATGAGGGCCATGTCGAGGAGGCCATGTCTCATCTCAAGGCTGCGGTCTCGATTTATGCCGAGATCGGCGTGGAGTCTGGCGAGCTGAGGCCGGAAGTCTGGAAGCTAACCGAGTGGTGACGGTGATGGTCGCCGGTCCCCTCGCAAGGCTGCACGCGCCGCCCAGTAGCCGCACATGCCGTGGACGCCGCCGCCCGGAGGAGTCGAAGCCGAGCACAGGAAGACGCCGGGGAGAGGCGTTCGGTAGGGGTTGAGGCTCGCCACGGGCCGGGCGATTATCTGGCGAATTGTCTGGGCTCCCCCGGTGATGTCCCCTCCCAGAAGGTTCGAGTCTATCCGCTGCAGATCGAGCGGAGCCAGCGAGCTGCGGGCGAGGATCACGTCCTTGAATCCAGGAGCAAAGCGCTCAATCTGCGCCTCGATGCGATCTGTCATGTCGACAGTCGAGCCGTTGGGGACGTGGCAATATGCCCAGGCGGTGTGCTTGTCCTCGGGCACCCGGGACGAGTCAAACAGTGATTGCTGGGCGAGCAGCACGAAGGGTCTCTCGGGATGCTCACCGCGAGCTACCGCGGCCTCCGCGGCTGCTATCTCCGCCAGCGTGCCCCCCAGGTGGACGGTTCCCGCCCCGGCGACCTCCGGCGCCTGCCATGGAATGGGCGCCGAGAGCGCGTAGTCCAGCTTGAAGACGCCGAGGCCGCGGCGAAATCTCAGTAAGCTCCGGCGGTAGCGGCGCGGTAGCCGGCCGTTGGACATCTCATCAAGAGCGAGCGGTGGCACGTCGAGCATAATGCGGCCGGCCGGAGGTATGTCGTCAAGGGATCGAACCCGAGTCCCGGTGGCAATCTCTCCACCAAGCGATTCAAAGTACTGCGCCATGGCGTTCGCCAGCTCCTGGATACCGCCTCGTGGAAAGGGCCATCCGGTGGCGTGTCCGGTCACCGCGAAGAGGAGGGCGAAGGCACCGGTGCCCATCTGGTCGATGGGCAACACGGAGTGGGCGGCGAAGCCTGCCATGAGCCCCCGCGCCTCCTCGGTCTTGAACAGCGTGCGGATCATGCCGGTTGCCGGCCAGGCGCCGAGGCCGGCGAAGCGTGCGAGGGCCGCCACATGGGTGGTTGGCCTGACCGGTCCCAGCAAGGCCGGCGCAATCTTGGGCCAGTCTCTCAGGAGGGGACCCATGACTCGTTCGTACCGCCGTCCGTCTCCCCCCAGTCCCGCGGCCGTCTCGGACGGCGATCCCCTAAGGATCGCGGCCCGGCCGCGATCCAGAGGATGAGCCACCGCCGCGGTTGGTCGAACCCATTGCAGGCCGAGCTGCTCGAGGGGAAGCGTGCGCATGAAGGGAGAATCGATCGCCAGAGGCGTGATGGCCGCCCCGATGTCGTGGACGAAGCCCGGCAGCGTCAGCTTGGCCGATCTGGCTGCTCCGCCGACCTCATCCTCAGCCTCGAGGAGAAGGGTCTTCCGTCCCGCCCGCGCCAGCTCGACTGCCGCTGCCAGGCCGTTGGGCCCAGCCCCAACGACCACGGCATCATAGTTAGTGGTCCTCAGCAGAAGGCGCTCGCTCCGGAGTGGCAGCTCAAGGGGCGGCCCCGCCGGCAGCGACCTGTGCCGACGGTTTGGCAAACGGCCAGTAGGGCCGTGTCCGGATCAGTAGACCGATCGCCAGCCCGGTCACGATCAGGGCGTTGACGCCGTGGAGGGCGGCGATCCATCGAGTGCCGGCTGAATCGTTGAAAAAGGGCAGCACGAACTGGATGATCATGAACACGAACAGACCGGCGCTCATGCCCAGCAGCCGGCGTGTTGGGCGTGAGGCGAGCGCCGCCAGGAGCACCAAAAGCGCCACCAGCACCATGATGGTGCCGAATGCGATGTGCGGATCCCACCCGGTCTTCATGGGCGTGATCTTCTTGTCGGCGGCATGTGCTCCTTCCATCGCTCCGTGTCCCGCCAGGTAGAACTGAATCGGGACCATGATCACAAACAACCAGATGAGGGACGCCCAGACGACTCGAAACGCTCGTAGCACTGCTCTCCTCCTTAGGGCTTGTTTGGCCGCGGTGAGTCGGATGCTGAGGGAGCCCGGTTGGACACGGCCTCAAGTGTCCCGATTTGTCGGCGGGCGGGTGCGGACACGCGCCACCTCATGAGAGCTCCCGGCTCAGCCAAATCGATACGTGCTCTGGACGCAGCGTCTCCTGCACCACAGAGGTCAGGTCCTGGGTGAGATTCGTGAGGTCCACCTCCTGGCGAAGCCGGTCGCCGAACCCCGACAGGATACGGGCGGTATCGTATCTGGCTCTGTAGAACCGCCGGTCGATGGCATCCTGTATGCGCCGTCGAAGCGGCCCGAAAAGCGCGGCGATGGCCACCGTGGAAAGAACGATGGCGGGTGCGGCGCTGCCGCGCACGAAGAGTCTGAACAGAGCTTCGAGGCCCAGAACGCCGCCCACGTAGGCAACACCCAGGGCGATGCTCAGGATTCCGTAGACCAGAGCCCGGTTGATGATGCGGTCGATATCCCAGAGGCCGCTGAGAAAGATGGCCGCCCCGACCGAGAGCGGAATGAGCGTGGTCACGATCGGCACCAGGGTGATGGTCAGCACCTCATATCCCGCGCCCGAATACCCCACGTTTGGATCAACCGAGAATGGAACAACGGCCACGCCGACGAACAGCAGTATCGAAACCACCAGGCCGGCCACCGTCCACTTGGTCTGCTGCCGCTCTCTCCAGGAGGACACCGAGCGGAAGCGATAGATCTGACTTCCCACCCCACTCATGAAGTAGACGACGAGCACCGGCCCGAGAAGCCACGGCACGAAGTTGGAAATCGCGCCCAGGGGAATGATCGCGACAGGAACGAATCGAAACCAGCTCGGGGCGAAGCTGCCGTTCGGGAAGAGCAGGTAGAACATGATCAGCGCCACGAAGGCAAGGGTTCCCATGACTTGCGAGGTCCTGCCGTTCGGAAACCAGAAGCTGATCTCGAACAGTGGGAAGAGAACCATGAAGAACGCCGATACCACGGCTCCCAGCTCTCGTGGGCGGCGCCAGACGATCAGCCCACCTAAACCGCACCAGACCACCCAGACCAGCGCCAACACGACGGCCGTATATATCCCATACACTTCCGGCTGAATGCCGTGACCGGCCAGTAGATGCGCGGTCGCCGTGTCCATCTGAAAGTTCGTGCAGCTTGATGCACGATGACATACGGACGTCAGCGGCTTCCATTGAGCCGCCACGGCAACCGCCCATGTGATGGTTACGGCGCCGGCCACTACCGCCCAGGCAGCTCTGACCGCCGGCTCGGTCCGCCGGCCAAGGAAGCGGCCGGCCGCGCCAGAGGCCGCTCGGCTTCCGGCGCTCACGATCGAACTCTCGTGGATAGCGAAACGTAACTTGGAGCGAGAGTCACGACTTTACCTCGGTGCGCACCCATAGCGACACTCGCTCGGGGTTGAGGGTCTCCTCGACCACACTCGTGAGGTCACGGCTCAAGGCATCCAGATCCACTTCACGGCGAAGCCGCTCGCCGAAGGCCGCCAGAGTGCGCGCGGCATCGTACTTGGCACGGTGGAAGTACCGGTCGATGCCCGTCTGAATCCGGCGCCGGAGCGGTCCGAAGACGGCCACGACGGTGAGCGTCGAGAGGGCAATGGCGGCGTCGGAGCCGTTTGTCGTGAACAGCTGGACCAGCTGCTCCAGAAGGATGACGCCCGCGACGTAAAGCCCTGCCAATACCGCGGTCAGAATCGCATAACCCAGGGTGAGGCTGACGACGCGGTCGATGTCCCACAGGTGGTAGCGCAAGATGGCGATGCCGGTGCTGATGGGAATCGGAGACGCGGCGAGGGCGAGTCCGGTGCTATTGGCGAAGCTCCGGTAGATCCCGCCGGTGCCGGTCTGAGCGGCCGGCAGGAGCAGAAAGCCGACTGCCAGTGCGGCGAAGGCGACGGCGGCCGCGAGCACACCGTAGAGCGCCCACTTGGCCTGCTGGCGCTGAGCCCAGGACGATACCGTACGGAAGCGAGCGACCTGGGCAGCCACGACGGCCGCAAGCGCCGCGGCCAGGACGGCTGCCCGAGGGGCCAGGGGCAGGAAGGCCGATAGGCCGCCCGCCATAGCCAAAGGCGCCAGCCATCGAGCCCATGCCGGCGCGAACGTTCCATCGGGGAACAGGAGACAGAATAGCAGCAGAACGGCGACGCCGGTGGCGGGCAGCAGGGTCTTTAGCCAGGGCGGGGCCGACGGGATCCAGGTCGCCACCTCCAAGAGCGGGAAGGCGACGAGGAAGAATGCCGCCATGACCGCTCCTCGGTTGTCCGGCTCGCGAAGGATGATCAACCCCGCGAGTCCGTACCAGATCAGCGAGAGGAGACCGAGGACGACGACCGTCAGAGCAGCGTATGTCGTGAGACTGATGTTGTGAGCCGAAAGGGCTGAAGCCCCGGAGGCGTCGAGCCGGTACGCGGTGCAGGAGATCCGCCGGCAGACCGACCGCATTTCAAGAGACTGCGAAGCAGGTCCCACGAGCCAGAGCGCGGCTCCCAAAAGCGCGAGAAGCAGCCAGGCGGCCTGTCTCCAGCGCTGCTGCGACACGATCGGCATCACTGTTCTCGCAGCCAGAGGGACACGGACGACGGATGCAATGTCTCGTGGACGGTGGACGACAAGGCGGCCGTCAGCCGGTCGATGTCCAGCTCGTCACGCAGGTGCTCGGTGAACGAGGAGACCGTCAGGGCTGCGTCGTAGCGCGACCGATAGAAGCGCCGGTCGATGAGGGTCTGCATGCGACGCCGAAGCGGGCCGAACAACGCGGCCACGATGAGCGTCGTGAGGACGATCGCGGGGGCCGAGCCACCGACGGCCACGAACCCTATGAGCGCTTGGAATCCAATCACTCCTCCCGCGTACAGACTCACCAACAGCACCGTCAAGGCGGTGTAGGCCAGCGCCCGGCTGATGACGCGGTCGATGTCCCATAGCTGGCTGCGAAGTACGGCGATGGCGATCGACACCGGAATCACCAGTGGAAGAACGGCGATGCCGGCATTGACCAGTACTCCAACCAGGTTTCCCGAACCCATGCCTGAGCTATCACTTGGATAGGCAATCGTTCCCGCAATGAAGATGGAAACGAGCCCCAGGATGCCGGAAATCATGCCCGCGAACGCCCACTTCGAACGCTGCCGCTCGGCCCAGGAGGAGAGCCGCCGGTACCGATAGATCTGGACCCAGACGACGGTAACGGGAAGCAAGACGACCGGTATCACCCACAGCTTGCTCAGAATCCGGGTATACGGACCAGGAATAAGCATGACCACGATCATGACGGCCAGCCAGCGAGTCCATCGAGGTTTGAAGTGCCCATCGGGAAAGAGCAGGCCAAAAAGGATCAGCGCTGCAAGACCGACCGAGGCCTCGAGATCCTGTGCCCAGTTGGTGAGCGTCCCCAGCGCGAGCAGTGGAAACAGCGCCAGGAAGCAGGCGCCGACTACCGCTCCCCGATCTTGGGGCTGCCTCCAGATGATCAGTCCCGCCAGGCCGTACCATACGAGCGTCGTGCTGCCCAGAAGGATGGCAAAGCCGATCGCGTACGCGCGCAGCCCGAAGCCGTCCCGGGCCAGAATGTGCGCCGAGGCGGGATTCAGCTGGTACTGTTGACACGACGACGTGCAAGCGTGAAGCATCCCCGGCCATATCCCAACCAAGGCCGCGGTGAGGAGTGCCAAGCCCCCAAGGATGAGCACGAGACAGACTCCCTGTGCGACTCGACCAGCCCCAGGCGTCAGAGCTTCGGACGCCGTCTGTCCGGACATCACCCCTGGCTTAGCCCTCCCACACTCCTGGACACGGTGTATCGGACCATGTCAGTCATGAATCGCGCTCGCGAAGGTCTCAGGACACACACTGCTTGGCATGTGGCTGCTATCGAAGCTCCGTCTTCCCGAAGGGTCGCGTGGCCAGCCTGATAGGAGCGGCCATCATGTACATCCCCGATCGAATTCCGGCGTTGTACCAGAGGTTTCCCGCCCGCCTCCACTGCGGTCTCCGGTCGACGCACTGGCAGCTGGTGTCGACCTCGGCCTCGACGCCGAAGTGCTTCGCCAGTGAGGTCAGAGTCCACTGCCAGATCTTGTCTTCCTGCTTGTGACCGCCGAACCGCATGCCCACGGCATACAGGGGATCGTTGGCGCGCATGAGCACCTGAGCCTGGGCGACGGTGCACGTGTCGCCTCCTTCGGACTCCACACGGGCGCTGAAGGTCACCCACCCCGAGAAGGGATGGCCCTGCGTCGTCATCAGGGTGAAGGACTCGTCGTCCGCGTAGAGCACCATGACGCCCGTGGAGAGGGGCATGCCGCCGGGTAGCGAGGAGTTGATCAGCGCCGCCTCTCCGGGAGCTATGCCGGTCAGAGGTGCGTAGAACGTGTTGCCCGGCGGCCAGAATTTGGGAAAGTTCTCCTTCCAGGCGGCGATGACGTCTTTGGGCGTGGCATCGCATCCCTGCAGACGGATACGATAGGTCTTCTGCCACATCGGTCCGAAGCCCTGAAGTGGGCCTACGGCCTGCTTCCCCTCGACGTTGAGGTTGCGGGCCCCGGACGGAATAGCTGATAGTCTGGCGGCATCTGTCTGCGTCGCCCAGTAGGCGGCGTCACGCGGTGTCTTCTGCGTTTCCTTCGTGGTGCTGTCGGTCATGGTCCTCCTCCAATTGGTTCTCGGCTGTCACTCAGTACGTTGCTATCTGCCCGCCGCCCCCAGAGCCTCTTCCTCGGTCTCATAGATCTTCA
>Ga0070739_10008102_pt1 | contig 10880 bp, 12 predicted proteins | sample Coa_R1_7_FD_66445 | JGI IMG/M metagenome (GOLD analysis project Ga0070739, IMG submission 66445) | Surface soil microbial communities from Centralia Pennsylvania, which are recovering from an underground coalmine fire - Coalmine... | ecosystem: Environmental > Terrestrial > Soil > Unclassified ... | reverse complement strand
GTCAACGTGGGCTACGTGTCGGTGCTCTCCTTCGGCGCCGCGGTGGCGCGCGGCGCTGGGACGGGGCTGGGCTCGCTGATCGTGCCCGTGTTCGCCGCCGTGGTGATCGTCTCGCGCACGCTCGGGGGTGGCCTCCCGGACCGGCTCGGCGGTCGCAGGACGGTCGTCCTGTTCGCCGGGCTGGAGGCCGCGGGGCTCGCGCTCTACGCCCAGCTGGGCTCGGCGCCGCTCGCGCTCATCGCCCTCGTCGCGCTGTCGATCGGGCAGTCGCTGGCCGTGCCCGGCCTGGGGCTGCTGGCCCTGGCCGGCGTGCCGCGCGAGCACCAGGGCGCGGCGTCGGGCCTGTTCTTCGCCTGGTTCGACGCCGGCGTCGGGCTCGGCGGTCCGGTCGTCGGCGCCGCCGCCGGGCTGGCGGGGCCGTCGGGCGCGCTCGAGTTGGCGGCCGGGGCGGTGGCGATCGCGATCGCCGTCGGGTGGCGGGTGGCGCCAGCAGCCGGGCGCGATCGCCTCCCGGCGGCCGGTCGCGATCGCCTCCCGGCGGGCGGCGGTGGTCGCGGCGACCGTAGCGCGTCACACCCCGGCTCTGCCCGTGGGGTGTGCCGTCCCATGGCCGAATAGCGACCGTGGCGCGGCACACGTCCGGGCGCGGCGGGGGGTGTGCCGCGCGGAGGTCGCCCGCGCGCGCCCGGGCTTGGTCGCGCCCGGCGGCTCGGTCGCGCCCGGCCGCTCGGTCGCGCGGGCCGGCTCGGTCGCGCGGGCCGGCTCGGTCGCGCGGGGCGGCCCGGTCCGCGGGACCCCATTCGCACCCAGGCACCGGGCAGCGCGGCCATCCCCTCGCCCGGGCACGGAACCGGTATCCGCGCCTTGCACGTCTCGTCGGCGGAGCCAGATGCTCGCGGCGAGACGAATCGCTGGGCGTGCGGGTGCTGGTACTGGGTGCTGAGGGCGGCGGGTGTCGGCTCGTCGAGGCGGGGAAGGTTGTAGTCGGCGATGTCGACGAGTTCAAAGCTCGCGTCCGTGCGGGTGGCGGAGTGCTTGTGGGCCCATTGGGCGACCCGCGTGGCGTTGCGCCCGGGTCGCAGGCTGCCGACGATGATGGAGATTCGGATCATGCGCGCCTCCTATTCATCGAGGTGTGATGCGGATTCGAGAGGAGCCCGACCGGTCGCCTTGAGCCGGGTTCCCCGAGGCGTCGTTTGCGCGATTGGCCCGGCTCACCAGCGCCTGATCGCATATCACTTCGGTGTGCCGCAGGCCGAGGCGGCGAGACAGACGCACGGACACGGCTCACCGGGCGGGTAGCCGAGGCGCGAGCTCGTCCTCCGCGGACAGTTCGCAATGCAATACGCCCTCGGGATGATGTTGCCATGCGATTCGACGACATGACGTACCTCATCACCGGGGCCTCTCGCGGGATCGGCCGGGCCGCCGCGCTCGGGCTGGCGCGACGGGGAGCGACGGTGGCCGTGCACTATGGTGCAAACGAGGCAGCGGCCGCGCACGTGCTCTCGGAGGTCATGGAACACGGGGGCAGCGGCTTCACCGTCCAAGGGGACCTCGCGGATCCGGCCGCCGCGCAGCGGATCCTCGCGCGCGTGCGGGAAGGGCTGTCATCGCTGGGTGTGGCTCCGGCGTTGGACGGCATCGTGTTGAGCGCGGGAGCCCTCGTGCTCGGTGATCTGGCGCATTTGACGGTCGAGGAGTTTGATCGTGCGATGGCGGTGAATGTGCGTGCACCACTCTTCCTGGTCAAGGAGGCGCTTGACCTTCTGCGTGACGATGCACGGATAGTCACTGTCAGCGCTGCGATCGCGCGGATGGCCGAGCCGGTGATGCTTGCGCAGGCCGCGGCGAAGCTTGCGCTTCAGGGCGTGAGCCGGACTCTGGCTGCGACGCTCGGGCCGCGCGGGATCAGGGTCCTCGACGTCGCCCCGGGGGTGGTTCGCACCGATCTCGCGGCTCCATGGCTCTCCGATGCGGCGTATGCCGCCGAGGTCGCCGCTGCGACCGCCCTTGGTCGCGCCAGTGAACCCGAAGATGTCGCCGACGCCATCGTTGCGCTGCTCAGCCCTGAGGCGGCCTGGATCACCGGGCAGTCGATCGAAGTCAGCGGCGGTTACCGGCTGTGACGCCGCGCGCGGAGGCTGGCCGTGGCTAGAACGTGAGCACGGGCTTCGTGCCGGCCGTCGTGCCGGCCGCGATGCGCTCCAGCGCCTCGCGAGCGCTGGCGAGCCCCACCGGGTCGGGTTGCAGTCGCAGCTCACCGGTGGCGACGAGGCGGGCGAGCCCTTCGAGCTGCGCGGCGCTCGGGGTGACGTAGAGGTTCTCCGAGCGGATGTCGCGCTCGCCGGCAGGCGCGTCGGAGGTGAGCGAGCAGAGGCTTCCCCCGTCTCTGACGAGCCCGATCGCGTCGTGTGCGGTGCCGCGGGCGGCGACGATCGCAGCGTCGAAGGAACCTGCCGTGCGCGCCGGCCAGTCTCGCCGGTGATAGTCGATGACGGCTCTCGCCCCAAGGGTTCGGAGTCGCGGGACGTGGCGAGCGGACGCGGTCGCCGTGACCTCGATGCCCGCGTGCGCGGCGAGCTGCACGATCAGCGCACCGGTTCCGCCGGCGCCCCCGGTGACGAGCAGGCGCTGGCCCGGCTGGAGATCGAGCGCATCGAGGGCCTGGCGTGCGGTCAGCCCACCGACCGGCAGCGCCGCAGCGCTGACCGGGTCGAGCCCCGCCGGCCGTGGCGCGGCGTGGGCCGCCTCGAGGAGCACCCTCTCGGCCCAGAAGCCGCCTGCGCCCGGCAGCGGCGCCTGATGGGCCAGCACCGCGTCCCCCGGCGCGAGATGACTGACCCCGCGACCAACGGCAAGCACGCGCCCGGTGCCTTCGACTCCGAGTGCCGCCGGCGGCCGGAGACCGACGTCCCACGCGCCCGTGCGCACCAGCAGGTCCCACGGCCCCATGCCGGCCGCTTGGACCGCGACGAGCACCTCACCGGCCAACGGCGCGCGTGGCTCTGGGACCTCGAGGACCCGCACCTCGCCACCGAAATCGCTGAGTCCGAGCGCCTGCATGTCAGTCCGTGGATCCCGCGGCCATGCGACCGGCCTCGTAGAGCTCGATGAACGCATCCATCGCGGCGTCGGCGCCGGCGGTGTCCTCAGTGGCGAGAAGGTCGAGGAGCAGTCCGCGAATGACCGCAACGCCGAGGCGCGACTGCGCGCGAGCGCGGGCCGCTGGGATGCCCTGGGCCATCATCGCCCGCGCCCCGGGGGCAGCCCAGTCATCGACGACACCCGCGAGCAGCTGCGCGGCCGGCTCTGAGCCCTGCAGACCACGCGCATAGAGCTCGAAGAAGAGCCGCGCATTGGGCCATAGCGACGGATCGGAAATGTGCTTCCACCACGCGCGGAGCTGCTCTGCCGTCGGGGCGCCGGTGCTCAGCACGGTCTCGGCCATGAGCTGGCGCTGTCGCGCCTCGACCTCGCGGACGATCTCCAACCACAAGCCGTCCTTGGAGCCGAAGTGGTGGATGAGCATCCGATGACTGGTCCCGATCGCCGCCGCGAGCTCCCGCAGGCTCATCTCGCCGATACCAGCGCGCGACACGTGCTCCGTCGCCCGCCGGAGGAGAACGGTGCGCCGATCGGGCACGGTCTGAGGGCCGTGTTCGCGGTGATGAGCTGTTGACATGAACCAGATGGTACAGTGGCGGGCGAACCAGTTGGTACATCACGTTCGAGGAACCCCCCGTATGAAGCCAATTCGCGTATCCACGGTGATCCGTCGCCCGGAACTGGGCATCGCGCGCGACACCGGGCACGTCACCGCCGACGTAGCCCGCAAGGGGTGAGGTCTCGGCCGCGTCCTCCTCCCAGCCGTCCACGCCGCCCGGAACCCACGACGAAAGGAGACCCATGTCCACTCATGCCAAGGACGTCGTGCGTCGTTATCTTGACGCGCTACTCGCCGGTGACCTCGCCGCGATCCGCGAGAGCTTCGCCCCCGATGCCGTGTGGACGATCCACGGCGAGCTGCCGATCGCCGGGCCATGGCGGGGGCGCGAGGCGATTGTCGATGACTTTCTGGCCGCCGTCGGCGGCCGGCTCTACAAGCCAGGCACCACCGAGTTCGAGTTCCCCACCCTCATCGGCGAAGGCGACACCGTCGCGCTGGAGTGGCGCGTGCGCGCGACCACAGCCCAGGGGGGGAAGTACGACAACCGCTACTGCGGCTTCTTCGTCGTCCGCGACGGGCGCATCGCCGAGGTCCGCGAGTACCTCGACACCGCGTACGCGCAGAAGATGCTGTTCCCCGACATGTGAAGGTGTCGCGTCATTCTGAGGGACGCGACCCTCACGCGAGCAGTTGTTGGGTGAGGGTCTGTTTGATCCAGGCCTCGTAGTCGTCCGGGCTCCAGCCTCGGTCCTGGACGAGCTCGCGGTAGACCTCCGGAAGCGTAAGTGCGGAGATGATCGCTGCGGCCTGTGGAACGGGTAGCCGTGGCCGTGGTGCCTGAGCGACAGCTTCTGCGACCCGGGCTACCGCAGCGGTGCGATATCTGAGTCGCTTGGCGAGCTCCTGTCGCACGGCTGGTTCGCTGGCTATTGCTCCCGCGAAGATCATCGCGATGTCGTAGCCCGTCTCCCATTGTTGCCGGGCGGTGCGTGCCCACCAGGCGATCGCTGCGGCGCCGTCGGCGGGAACAGAGTCGAATCCGCCCGGCACGAATTCCTCGCGCCAGCTTTCGACGATCGCCGCGAGCACGCCTGGCTTGTTGACAAAGGTCTTGTAGATCGTCGGCACCGCGACGCCCGCGCGAGTGGCGATCGCGGCGATCGTGGTGGCGCCGTACCCCCGCTCTCGGAACAGCTCTCGCGCCGCCGCCGCGATTCGCCGGCGGGTTTCCGCGGCCTGGCGTTGTCGGAGGGGCAGTGGGTCAGCTTGCGTTGGCATCTCAGTATAGTTACACTCTAATCAGTAGATGGGATCTATATTGTACGCGGGAGGAAGAAGTCATGCGCATACTGATGACCTGCCAACCGGCGCACAGCCACGCGGCCCAGCTGGTGCCGCTGGCTCAAGCGCTCATGCTTCGCGGGCATGAGGTGACGGTCGCGACGTCTGCGAGCTACGCCGGGCAGCTGAACGAGCACGGGCTCACGACAGCGGGAGTCGGCCCCGATTTCCTTCTTCGCGAGGGCGATCCGATCTATGAGAGCACCGTGGGTGCGCGCCTGTTCTTCGGCTTCGTCGATCTGGTGCGGGCCGACACGATTGCTGACGTGAGCGCTCTGGGGGAGGCGCTCGGTGCCGATGTGATCGTTCGGGAGTACGCCGAGTTCAGCGGGCTTGTCGCGGCCCGGCAACTCGGCGTGCCGATGATCACGCACGGCATCATGCACCGGCTTCCGCCGCCGGCCGTCAGCCGCATCATCAGCGAGTTGGAGCGCCCCGCTCGCGCGGCGGGAATCGCACCGCCGAGCACTCCCGCGGAGCTCTACGGGGACATCTATCTCGACGTCGTACCGGCATCGTTCCGGCTGGACTGGGAAGCCACAGAACCTTTCCTACTTCAGACCGCGCCGTCGCAGTACGAGGGCGCCGGCGCCGGCTTTCCTGAACCCTGGCTGAGCGCGCTGGGGGTGGACCGGCCACTGCTGTACGTGACGCTCGGGACGCTGTTCACGCACAACGAGAGGGTCTGGCGGACCCTCTTGGAGGCCGTGGGAAACCTCGACGCCGACGTGCTGATCACGATCGGACCGGACACGAGTGACGCCATGTTCGACTCGCCCCCGGCCAACGTCGTGGTGAAGCGGTTCGTCCCGCAATCCCAGGTGCTGTCGCGCGCCAGTGCGCTCGTCTGCCATGCCGGATTCAACACCCTGATCGGCGCCTTCCGCGCCGGTGTTCCCAGCGTGTGCGTGCCGCTGAACGCCGATCAGCCGCTCAACGCGGCGGCGTGCGCCGCGGCCGGCGCCGGCCTCAATCTCGCTCGCAACGCGCGTGACTCTCGCGGTCCGATCGTCGATGCGTCCACCCTCACGGCACACGAGGTACAGGATGCCGTCGAGACGATCCTGGCCGACGAGAGCTTCCGCGCCGCCGCGCAGGCGCTGGGTCAAGAGATCCGCAGCATGCCCTCCGCCGAGGACACGGCGATGGCGATCGAGCAGCGGTTGACGACGAGCGCGGCGACGGCATGAGCTCGTATGTGCTCGCGACTGACCCCGACGAAGTCGAGCGGCGGCGGATGGATCTGCTGTTCCGCTATCACGGGCCCGCCACGGTCGAGGCGCTTCAAGCCGGTGGCCTGGGTCCCGGATCCCGTGCGCTCGAGGTCGGCCCCGGTGGCGGCGACATCACGAGGTGGCTCGCCGAGCACGTGAGCCCCAACGGACGCGTCGTGGCGGTCGATCTCGAGACCCACTGGATCGAGCATCTGGCCGGTCCCGTCGTCGAGATCCGACGAGGCGACTTCGAGCAGCTGGAACTGCCGCCGGCGGGCTTCGACGCGATCGTTGCTCAGATGCTGCTCATACATCTGTCAGATCCCGCCCGTGCCTGCAAGCGCTTCGTCGAAGTCGCGGCACCAGGAGCTCAGATCGTGATCCACGACGCCGACTTCACCCCAGTGCAGCTGCACGACGCAACACGGGAGGAAGCTGCGGGAGTCGCCGTCATGACCGACGTCATGCGAGATGCCGGCATCGATGTCGCGATCGGACCCCGGGTGCCAGGGATGCTCGAGTCCGCTGGGGCGATCATCGAGGCCGTCGACATCCGCCCGTGCCACTCACTTCGAGACGCCGCCACGGCGGCGGAGATCACGGCGATCACGATCGACCGGTTCCGCACACGCACCTCAACCCCCGCGGAACATGTCGAGAAGGCGCTCGCAGCGCTCGCGGACCCGCGCCGCGCCTTCACTGGCCCCACCCGCTGGACCGTGCGCGGCCGTGTGCCGTCCAGCGCGTAGCCCGAGGCGCCGCGGACCACTCGCGCCACAATCCCCCGGCGCGCGGAGGTAGACCGGGTTGCTGACGATCCACGTGCGCCCTGATCAGCACGGCATCGGCCCCGGCGCGCCGGGTCGCGTCGATGATCTCCGGGACCGTGGCGGTCCCGTCGGAGAACGTCGAGTGCACGTGGACGACGCACGCGAGGTCGTGCATCGGTGAAGCCTCTTCGCCGCGCCGGCGGGCGAGCGCGGCCGGCGCGGCAGCGGTACGGGCGCTGACGCGTGCCGCGTTGCGGGCGCCGTCGCTGCTTAGATAGCGGCGTGGGCAAGCCGCTCGTTCGTGTCTGCACCGTGGTCGGGTGCGCCGTGATGCTCTTCGCCGCGGCGGCGCTGCTGCTGCCGCACTCGCCGTCGCAGCTGCGCGTCGCCATCGCCGGCTACGGGTGGGCGGCGCCGCTGGTCTTCGTGGCCCTTTGGACCGCCGTGACCCCGGCGCTGTTCTCGGGCACGATCCTCGCTCTGGCCAGCGGGCTCCTCTTCGGCCCGGGCTGGGGAACGCTGCTCGGCGTGGCCGGGGCCACGCTCGGCGCGATGGTGTCGTTCGCCATCGCGCGGCGGCTCGGCGCCGGCGCCTTCGCGCAGCTGTCCGGGCGGCGGGTGCGCCGCCTTCGCGCGGTCGAGGCGCGGGTGAGCGAGAGGCCCTTCCGGTCGGTGCTCGTGCTGCGGCTGATGCCGGGGATGCCGGCGACGTGGCTCAACTACGCGGTCGGGATCACGCGCGTGCGCCTGGCCCCGTTCGCGCTGGCCAGCGCCATCGGCGCCGCGCCCCGGGTCTTCATCTACGCCGCCCTGGGCGGCTCGATCTCGCATGCGGACTCGGCGCTCGGCGCCGTCAGCATCGGCCTGATCGTGCTGCTCGGCCTCGGAGGCGCCGCGGTGGCGGTGCACGAGCGGCGGCGAACGGTGCCGGCTCCTGCCTGATCTGCGCTGGCCGGCGGCGGGGCGGACCCGCCTGGACACCCAGCGCGTCTACCGGTTGCTGGGCGGGGCCATCGTGCTCGGGCTCGTCCTGTGGGGCGTCGGCGCGCTCGTGCGCGCGGTGGCCGGCAGCGCCGACCTGTCGGCCGTGCGCGATCTGGCCAAGCTGCGCGACCCGACGCTGACCAGCATCAGCAAGGCGCTGTCGCTGGTCGGCAGCGCCTACGTCGTGCTGCCGCTGGCCGTGGTCGCCGCCGCCGTCGTGTACCGGTGGCGCTCGCTGCTTGGCGCGGCCGTGGTCCTGTGCGCCACCTTCGGGGCGGTAGCCATCGAGAACGTCGACAAGAAGCTGGTGGGGCGGCCCCGCCCGCCGGTGCATCACCTCGAAGCGGTGACCAGCGCGAGCTTCCCCTCCGGCCACGCCACCCAATCGGCGGCCTTCTTCGGCGTGGTGCTGGCCACGGTGCTGCTCGCGCTGCGAACCCGCGACCGGGATCGGGATCGCCGCGGCCTCGCTCGCGCGGCCGTGATCGCCGCGGTGGTGGTGCTCGTGGCCGCCATCTGCTTCTCGCGCGTGTATCTCGGCGTGCACTACCCGACCGACGTCGCCGCCGGGGTGCTCCTCGGCGGGCTGTGGACGGGCTGGGTCGTGCGCACGCTTCACAGTTAGCCGCCCCGCCGCTCTGCCGCCGCGCGGGCCGGGCGCGGGGCCGAGGCCGCCACCGCCGGGTGGGATCGCCCGGCCGCGCGTAGACCGCGGCGGGGTCGCCTGAAGACCGGCTGGTAGCCACGCGGACGCGCCGGGGTTGCCGCTCAGGCGGCGCGGAAATCGCTCGCGCCATGGGCATGAGGGACTTCTTCCAGGCCATGCGGGGCAACTCGTTCGTCGTCCGCATCGCCGTGCTGGCCGCGCTCGGCGGCTTTCTCTTCGGCTACGACACCGGGGTGATCAGCGGGGCCCTGCCATTCATGGTCAAGGGCCTTCACCTCTCGACCTCCGACCAGTCGTGGGTCGTTGGATCGCTGCTGCTGGGCGCCGTGGCAGGCGCGATCATCTCGGCCTACCTGGCGGACGCCCTCAGCCGCAAGTGGACGAAGTTCATCTCCGGCTGCGTCTACACGGGCGCCGCCATCTGGTCGGCGCTATCGCCCGACACCGGCATGCTGATCGCCTCGCGCTTCGTGCTCGGCCTGTCCGTCGGCACCGCCTCGTTCGTGGCCCCGATGTACATCTCCGAGCACTCGCCGAAGGAAATCCGCGGCGGGATGACGACCTTCAACCAGTTCATGATCACGCTGGGGATCCTCATCGCCTACGTGGCCGACTTCGCGCTCAAGGGATTCGCCCACAACTGGCGCTGGATGATCGGCTTCGGCGCGGTCCCGGGTGCGGCCCTCGCCGTCGCGATGATCTTCGTGCCCCACTCGCCGCGCTGGCTGATCGAGCGCGAGCGCTACGAAGAGGCCAGGGACGTGCTCGCCCACAGCCGCTCACCGGAGCGGGTCGACGAGGAGGTGCAGGAGATCCGCGAGGTGGCCGAGGAGCAGAAGAGCGTCGGCGTCAAGGAGCTCATCGGCGCGCGCATCCGGCCGCTGCTGCTCGTCGGGGTGGCGCTGGCCGTCTTCCAGCAGGTCACGGGCATCAACACCGTCATCTACTTCGGCACCACGATCCTCAAGTACGCCGGCTTCTCGACCAACGTCTCGGTTGGCCGGACCGTCTACCTGGGCGTCATCAACTGGGTGTTCGCCGGCATCGCCCTGCTCCTGCTCGACCGCGTGGGGCGCCGTCCGATGCTCCTCACCGGCACCTCCGGGATGGTCGTCGGCCTCGGCGTGCTCGGGTGGTACTTCGAGATGGGCTCGGGCTTCCAGTCCCACCACGCCTGGATCGCCCTGGCCGCGATCATGTTCTACCTGGCCGCGTTCGAGATCAGCCTGGGGCCGGTCTTCTGGCTGATGATCTCCGAGATCTACCCGCTGCGGATCAGGCCGAAGGCGATGGCCGTGGCCACGGTCTGCAACTGGGGATTCAACTTCCTCGTCTCCTACTACTTCCTGCACCTGACCAATCTGATCGGGCGCGACTGGACCTTCTGGCTCTACGCCGGCCTCGGCGTGTGCGCGGTCGCGTTCTTCTTCGCCAAGGTCCCCGAGACCAAGAACCGCACGCTCGAGCAGATCGAGCGCGACATCCGGGGCGAGGGCGGGGGCGCGGTACCCCACCCCGCAGCGGGGTAGTACTTCCTAGTTCTCCGTCGAACACAGACTGTCTTTGTCGCGACACGAGGCCACGAGGTCCCTCACGAGTGCCGGAGGCGAGCTTTAAGGTCCGCTCCTGCATATACGGGCGTTGGACCGGCGGGAGGTGGGTTGGTCAGGACATCCGCTTCGGGCTCGGCCGCTGCGCACGGCGGAGCGACGCGGCACCGGCACATACGGCGGGTGATCTGCACGGGCGCGGCCCTGGCCGGCGCCGCCCTGCTGACCGGTTGCGGGCGCCAGTCCGAGCTCGCCCCCCACAGCCCGGTGGCGCACGACATCGCGCTGCTGTGGTGGTGGATGCTCGGGGCGGCGGTCGTCGTGTTCGTGGGCACGCTGGTCCTGCTCGCAATCGCGTGGTGGCGGCGCGAGGAGCCCGGGCTGCCCTTCTTCGGCGAGCGCGAGCACGTCTCCGAGGGGCTCGTGATCCTGTTCGGGATCGGGATCCCCTTCGTCGTGCTCGTTGCCCTGTTCGGGGCCGCCGACGTCTATCTGGTGCGCGAGACCTCGCCGCCGGCTCCGCGCAGCACGGCCATGACCGTCGACGTGATCGGCCATCAGTGGTGGTGGGAGATCCGCTACCCCGGGACCCGCGCCGTGACGGCCAACGAGATCCACATCCCGACCGGCACGCGCGTGAACGTCGTCGCCACCACCGCGGACGTCATCCACAGCTTCTGGGTT
>Ga0070739_10008101_pt1 | contig 10881 bp, 7 predicted proteins | sample Coa_R1_7_FD_66445 | JGI IMG/M metagenome (GOLD analysis project Ga0070739, IMG submission 66445) | Surface soil microbial communities from Centralia Pennsylvania, which are recovering from an underground coalmine fire - Coalmine... | ecosystem: Environmental > Terrestrial > Soil > Unclassified ... | reverse complement strand
TTATGCGGCTGAGCGCGTGCTAGCCTAGACAGATTATGAAGCTCGCAGCCGCCTTCCTCCTCGCCGCATGCGCGCTGGCCCAGGTCCCTACTCCCGAATCCGTCCTCGGCCACAAGCCGGGGGACGATTTTTTCCTCGCCAGCTACGATCAGTCCCTTGCGTATTTCCAGAAGCTGGCGCAATCCACCGACCGGCTGAAGCTGGCGCGCGTGGGCAAGACGACGCGTGGACTGGACTGGTACATCGCCATAATCTCCTCGCCGGAGAACCTGGCGAAACTCGAGCAATATAAGGATACGGCGCGGCGGCTGGCGCTGGTCAAAGGGCTCACCGACGCGGAGGCGCGCGAGCTGGCGCGAAACGGCAAGGTGATGGTGCACATCGATGGCGGCCTGCACGCCACCGAAGTCGCCGGCGCGCAGCACACCATCCAGCTGGCCTATAACCTGGTCACGCGCGAGGACGCCGAGGCCAAGGCGATCCGTGACAACGTGATCCTGCTGCTGTGGTTCTGCATCAACCCGGACGGGCAGAACCAGGTGGCGCAGTGGTACATGTCGAACGTCGGGACGCCCTACGAGGTGGCGCAGAATCCCGGCCTGTGGCAGGAATACATCGGGCACGACAACAACCGCGACGGCTACATGAACAACATGATCGAGTCGCAGGTCATCACGAAGGCGGAGCTCGAATACTACCCGACGGTCTTCTACAACCATCACCAGACCGCGCCTTTCCCCGCGCGCATCTGGATTCCGCCGTTCGGCGACCCGGTCTCCCTCAATCCGCATCCGCTGATGTACCGCTGGGTGAACGTGTTCGGCACGGCCATGGCGGCGTATCTCGACGAGCACGGCATGCCCGGCGCGATGCACCGCGGCCGCTTCGACGACTGGTATCCCGGCTTCGTGGACCACGTCAACAACTTCCGTAACACGGTTTCGTTCCTGACCGAAACGGCCCTCTACCGCTACGCGACGCCGCACTTTTACACCATCGACGAATTCCCGCGCGACAAGCAGGACCTGCACGCGGAAGTGTTTTACCCCAGTCCATGGAAGGGCGGGTGGTGGCGGCTTTCGGACGCGGTGAACTACATGCTGGGCGCCTCCATGGCGGTGCTCGATACCGCAGCGAAGAACCGCGAGGAGCTTCTCTACGACCGCTACCGCGCCGGGCGCGACACCATCGCGCGCTTCACCAGCGATCCGCCGTACGCCTATGTGATTCCGCGCGAGCAGCGCGATAAGCTGACCGCCGCGACCCTCGTGGAGAAAATGCTGATCGACGGCATCGAAGTGCACGAGGCGGCCAGGGAGTTCAAAGCCAACGGCGATTCGTATAAGGAAGGCGACTGGGTCATTCTGATGGATCAGCCGTTCGCCGCGCTGGTGAAGGAGCTGTTCGACGTTCAGAAATATCCGGAGCTGCCCCATCCGCCGCCGGTCGACGCATCCGCGGGCCGGGGCGGACGCGGGGCCGGTGGCGCAGGCGCGCCGTCGGCGAATTCCGCCGCAGCCGCATCGCCAGCCGCCGGCGGCGGTGGCGGCCGGGGGGCCGGCGGACGCGGAACCGGCGGCCGCGGCGCGGCGGGCGGCGGAGCGGCCGCGGGCGGCCAGGCGCCACCGGCGCAGATGCCTTATGACGTCACCGGCTGGACGCTGCCGATGCAGATGGGCGTCGAGGTGATCGCGGTCTCCGAGCCGGTTTCGGCGGTCACGCGCGCCGCGCTGCGCAAGATCGAGCGCGTCGAGCCGATCCCGGGCAAGGTGCAGGGCGCCGGGCCGGTGTTCGCCTTCTCGCATAACACGAATGCGTCGCTGCGCGCCGTAAACGATCTGCTCGCAGCGGGCGTCAAGGTCAGCTTCGCGAAAAACGAGAGCGCCATCTACGCCGAGGGCAACGCCGCGGGCATCCTGCAGAAGGACGGTATCGACGCCACATCGCTCAAGGAACCGCCGGCCGCGTGGCCGGTGCGCAGACCGCGCATCGCGCTCTACGAGCCGTGGGCGGGCAGCATCGATGAGGGCTGGACGCGCTGGCTGCTCGAGCAGTGGCGCTTCCCGTTCGCGCGCGTGCACAACTCGGAAATCCAGGATGGCCACCTCCGCGAGCGCTTCGACACCATCGTCTTCGCGGAAATGAGCGCGCGCCAGATCATTGACGGAATGCAGCCCGGCACGGTGCCGGGCCAGTATGCCGGCGGCATCGGCGAGACCGGCGCGCAGGCGCTGCGCGATTTCGTGGAAGCCGGCGGCACGCTGGTCATGCTGGGCAACGCGACGCTGTTCGCTATCGAGCAGTTCCACCTGCCGGTAACGAACGTAGTCGCGGGGCTGCCGAATGCGCAGTTCTTCTGCTCGGGCTCGATTCTGCGGACCCAGATCACGGCGCCGAATCATCCCGTGGTGGCCGGCCTGCCGGCCGAGCCGGCGGTGATGTTCGAACGCAACCCGGTCTTCGACACCCGGCCGAATTTCCGCGGCAAGGTGCTGGCGGCCTATGTGAAGGACCGCAATCCGTTGATGTCCGGCTTCCTGCTCGGGGCGGAACGGATCGAGGGCAAGGCGGCGGCCATTGATGCCGACTACGGCCAGGGGCACGTCATCCTGCTCGGTTTCCGCCCGCAGTGGCGCGGGCAGTCGCACGGGACATACAAGTTCCTGTTTAATGCGCTGTACTACAACCCGGCGATGGCGGAAGCGCCGGCGGGTGGCGGCGGAGGAGGGCGCGGCGGTCGCGGCGGCGGGCCGCAAGGGGCATGGCGGCGCGAGGCGGAATCGGTAAAGGCCGAGGTGGGCAAGCTGCTCGATCTGAACCGTGCGTACTTCACCGCCCGCGGCCCGCGCGCGGCGGAAGAGGGCAAGACGCTCGAAGCCGCGCTTGACGCCTTTCAACGCGACCGGCTGCCGCTGCTCGACGATCTGCGCGCGCAGGTCGAGGACGCGGCTACCGTGCGCAGCGACGCCGCGTTTTCGGCGCAGTTGAAGCGGCTGGCCGTGGATCTGCGGACGAAGGATTTCAGCACGATGAAGGTGGACGATTTGTTCGAACAGTACAAATTGGCGGTGCTGCCGTGAGGACAGCGATTGGGGGTTGGGGATTGCGGATCGGGGCCGGCCTGTCGGCCCTTCTGATTACCGCCGCGGCTTTACCGGCTCAGGTGCCGGCGCCGGAATCGGTGCTCGGCTACAAGCCTGGCGCGGATTTTCACCTCGCAAGCTATGAGGACTCGCTCGGCTATTTCCGCAAGCTGGCGGCGAGCTCGAACCGCATCAAGCTGGTCAACGTCGGCAAGAGCACCCAGGGCCGCGACTGGTGGATCGCGTTCATCTCGGATCCGGCCAACCTCGCGCAGCTCGATCACTACAAGGACATCTCGCGGCGGCTCGCGCTGGCGCGCGGCATCTCCGACGAGCAGGCGCATCAACTGGCGCGCGAGATGAAGCCGATTGTCCACATCGATGGCGGCCTGCACGCGACTGAAGTCGCCAACCATCAGCACACCATTCAGCTCGGCTACGATCTCGTCGCGAGCGAGGAGCCGGAGTACAAGGCGATCCGCCAAAACCTGATTGTTGAGCTGTGGTTTTCGATCAACCCGGACGGCCAGACCATCGTTTCCGACTGGTATATGAAGAACGTCGGCACGCCATATGAGGTGAGCCCGCTGCCGTGGCTGTACCAGGAATACGTCGGGCACGACAACAACCGCGACGGCTACATGCTGAACATGCTGGAGTCGCGCGAGATCACCAAAGCGACGCTCGAAACCGAGCCGATCGTTTTCTATACGCAGCACCAGTCCGCGCCATTTCCCGGCCGCATCTACCTGCCGCCGTACGCCGACCCGATCTCCGGCAACATGCACCCGCTGATGGTGCGGTGGCTGAGCCTGATCGGAACCAGCATTGCGCAATACCTCGACGATCACGACCTGCCGGGCTCGATGCACCAGGAGACGTTCGACGTGTGGTACCCCGGCTACATCGACAACATCGGCAACTTCCGGCATACGCTTTCGTTCTTTACGGAAACGGCGCTCTACCGCTACGCCACGCCGCATTTCTACACCCTGGACGAGTTTCCCGCGGCGCGGCAGACGCTGGGCACGGAGATGCTCTATTCGAGTCCGTGGAAGGGCGGTTGGTGGCGCCTCGCCGATGCCTGCAAATACATGTACGGCGCCGATATGGCAGTGCTCGACCTGGCGGTGAAGTATCACGAGCAGATGCTGTACAACAAGTACCGCGCGGCGCGCGACACCATCGACAAGTTTTCCAAGGAGCCGCCCTACGCGTACGAGATCCCGCGCGAGCAACACGATGCGCCCACCGCGGCGGTGCTCATCGACAAGCTGATGCTGCACGGCATCGAGGTGCACCAGTCATCCAAGCCCGATTCCTGGGTGATCCTCATGGACCAGCCGTTCGCCGGGATGGTGAAAGAGTTGTTCGAGCCGCAGGTTTACCCCGAGCTGACGCAGCGCCCGTACGACGTGACCGGCTGGACGCTGCCGTACCAGATGGGCGTCGAGGTCCACGCTCTGACGCAGCCGCTGGCGAAGAGCTTCCGCGATTCGCTGCGGCCGGTGAAGACGGTCGAACTCGCGGCGCCCTTCAATCACGGCGCCAACGCCAGCTTCCGCGCGGTCAACGAGATCCTGGCCGCGAAAGGCAACGTTTCCTTCAATGGCGACGACATTGCGGTGAGCGGCATCGACCGCGGCAAGCTGGACGCCATCCTGAAGGAGAATCGCTTGCGCGCATCGGGAACGGGCGAGGCCGGAAAACCGGTGAAAGCGGCGCGCATCGCGCTCTACCGGCCGTGGACGGCGTCGATCGACGAGGGCTGGACCCGCTGGATCCTGGAGCAGTACAAGTTTCCGCACGAGAGCTTGTACAACGCCGGCGTCCGCGCCGGGCATCTGCGCGAGCACTATGACACCATCGTGATCCCGGACATACCGGCGCGCCAGATCATCGACGGCGTGCGGCCGGGGACGATTCCCGAGCGTTACGCCGGCGGCATCGGCGAGGACGGTGTGGAGGCGCTGCGCGATTTCGTCAGCGAAGGCGGCACGCTCATCACGTTCAACAACGCGTCGCTATTCGCCGTGGACGAGTTTAAGCTGCCCGTCGAAAATTCGCTGGCCGGACTGAGCGCGAGCCAGTTCTTCTGCTCCGGATGTCTGGTGACGGTGCATATCGAGGACTCCAAGAACCCGCTGACCGCCGGTCTCACGCCCGATACCACCGTCATGTTCGAACGCGGCCCGGCCTTCTCCACCAAGGCCGGCTTCAAGGGAACTGTGCTGGCCCGCTATCCGCGGGATCGCTCGCCGCTGATGAGCGGATATCTCGCCGGTCCCGAGCGGCTCGAAGGCCAGATCGCGGCTCTCGAAGCCGATTACGGCAAGGGCCGTGTGCTGCTGCTCGGCTTCAAGCCGCAATGGCGCGGCCAATCGCACGCGGCGTACAAGTTCTTCATGAACGCGTTTTACGTGACGGAGTAGGATGGGGCCGTTGGGTCACGGACCATAGGCACATCCCGGCGCGCCCCCGTCGCTCCGCAGGAACCGCGCCAATGACCTGAATGCGGCCATCGCGCCAGGCTTGCCCCACCACACCTGAGGGCACTCGAAACGTGAGGGGCTGCGCGATGGGCCGGTCCAGCAAGGCGATCATGCGCCGATCGCCGCCATCCAAAGCGATCAGCGCGCCGGCGTCAAGGGTTATCCCCGCCCGCGCGGCGGCAAGACGCGTTTTGCCCATTTGATGTCCGTCGGCCCTGGCGCACCGTGCTCCTCGATCAGATCGCGAAGAATCGCGCGGAGGGAGTCGCGCCTTTCCTGTTCCGCGAGGTCTTGGGCAATACGTCGATGCTTGGGCAAAATGATGGCGATCTTCGCCCTGGCCATACCGGCAAGATACCGCTCGTGGGCCGCCGTAACAAGACGTCATCACGTCAACCGCACCGGCATCGGGCGAGGATCAGCGTGATATCGTCCTGCTGGTTCCCGGGGCTCAGCGCGCACACCTCCTCTGCGATCGAATCCACGGCTGCCTGGCAAGGCTGATCACGATGGCGGCGCAAGGCTTCAATGAGATTCTCCTCGCCATACTCCTCGCCCCGGTCGCTCACCGCTTCCGTGATGCCGTCCGTGTATAGGGCGAGCAAGTCGCCAGGCGCGAGTGGAAATTCCGCGAAGCTGCATTCCCAATCCGGAAACAAGCCGACCAATGTCGCTGTGGCGTTGAGCCGGCACAACTGATCGTCCGAGCGCAGAATGAGGCCGGAGAGATGCCCGCAGTTCGCATAGCGCAGGCGGCGCGACGCGGAGTCGTACTCGGCAAAGAAGAGCGAAGCGTACGCGCTCTCGGCGCTGTTGGCGTAGAAGAGTTGGTTCACGGAACACAGAAACCGTTCGGGTTGCGTCAGGGCGAGAGCGCTTTGGCCGCGGACGTTGGCCTGCAGATTGGCCATCAGCAGCGCGGCGGCGATGCCTTTGCCCGAGACATCGCCAATCACGAGCCCGAGGCGCTGCTGCCCCAGATCGATGAAGTCGAAGTAGTCTCCGCCGACCTGTCTGGCCTGCAGGCAGACACCGGCATACTCGAGCGTCTTCACCTCGGGATGCACTTGCGGAAAAAGACGAGCCTGCACTTGCCGGGCGATCTCAATTTCCTGGGCGGCACGGCGCTCGGCCTCGTATTGACGGGCCAGGGCCTGACGTTTGGCCTCCACGCCGCGCGTGAGTTCGTCGAACCCGGCCAGGCCGAAGCAGTTCCCATCCGGGTCTTCAAAACGGGTGTGAATGCCGCCCCAAACAGGAACTTGCGGCGCAAAACGGAACTGCACTCCCCGCGCGCTCCATTCCTCGTATTTGCGGTGCACATCTTCCGTGATGAACCAGATGCGGGTCTCCTGGCCAATCAGTGACTCGATATCCGCTCCGTCCGGTATGGGCGCGAGACCGATATTGGCATTGCCATCCGGAGGCGCCACCTGGATCCAGCGCCGGCCGTTTTCGAATGTGTGGTCGACAAGGACCCGGAACCCCAGAGTCTCCACGTAAAAGCGGAGGCTTCTCTTCTGATCGCGGACGAAAACGATCACGAAATGCAGGCAGAGATAAGGGTCGTTGCCGTCCAGCCGCAGGAGAGAACGTTCAATTCCAAAAGGCAGCTCGTGTGCGCCCATCGGGGAGATTATACGGGAGTTTCCGGATTTCGATGGCGCCGGCCCATCTCCGGTACGCGCGGCCTCCCCGGAATGGCCCGCCTCTTGCACCGACCAGTGTTATGGCGAATCCGAGCATGGCATTCGAAGGCGAGAGAAAGAACACCGATCTCGCGGAAGGCGAATTGGAGACAGTCGAGGAATCGATCGAGGCGCATGACGGGCACGAGTGCCTGCTCTGCGGCAAGACTCCCGATCAGGGCAGCCATACCTTCGATTTGGCGGAAGGCGAGCCCGAGACGATAGACGAGTCCATCCGCATTCACGAACGGAAGGGCGATCTCTAGCTTTCGACGGAGCAGGCCTCCTCCGCGAACATCCGCGCGCGGGCTGGCGCCGTCAATGAGATCGATGCCGTTCCGCGGTTCTTTGCCGCGTGCGGTGTGGGTCTATGGGCTGCTGAACGATCGGGTACACTGATCCAATATGAAAAAGCTGTCCCTTGTTCTGCCGCTGGGTGTGGCCTGCCTGCTGCTGGCCCAGGAAAAGGTCGATCTTGCCACCGATGCGCGCATCCGCAGCGAGGAAGCCGAGCACTCGCAGATCATGCACACCCTGCATATGCTGACGGACCGCTACGGCCCGCGGGTCACCGGCACGCCCAACCACGAGGCCGCCGCCAGGTGGGTCGTCGCGGAGATGACGCGGTGGGGCATGAAGAACGCGCACCTCGAGCCATGGGAGTTCGGCCACCCGGGATGGCTGAACGAGCGCGCGTCGGCGTTCCTGATCGCCCCCGTGCACGAAAATCTGAAATTCGAGGTGCTGGCGTGGACGGCATCGACCAAGGGCACGGTGACGGCTTCGACCATCGAGCTCGTGCCGCCGCAGGGGCCCGAGGTGCCCCCGCCGCCCGAGGGCGCGCGCGGCGGGCGCGGCGGATTCGGCGGGCGCGGTCCGGCGCGGCTCGGTCCGACGAAAGACGAGATGGCGGCGTGGGTTGCGGCCAATAAAGGCAAGGTCCGGGGCAAGATCGTGCTGATCGGCAAGGCAGCCGTGATCCCGGTCGATTTCAACCCGCCCCAGAAGCGCCGGCCGGACGATCAGGTGAAGGCGCAGTACGATCCCAACAATCCGAATGGCGGACGCGGCGGTTTCTTCGTCCCCGGCGGGCGCGGCACTCCAGACCCGAACCGGCTGACGCCGGCGCAGGTTTCCGACCAGATCGACGCCATGCTGCTCTCGGGCGGCGCCGTGGCGCGCATCAATGATGCGGCTCGCGGCGAGGGCATCATCGTCGCGCAGCAGAACCATATGTACGACCCGGCCAAAACGGTCCCCACGCTCATCCTCCGCAATGACGATTACGGCCGCATCGAGCGCCTGCTCGCCGATGGCGAGGACGTCAAGATGGAGCTGAACGTGGTCAACCACGTATATCCCGAGGGCAAGACCAGCTACAACGTGGTCGGCGAGATTCCCGGCTCGGATAAAGCCGACGAGGTCGTGATGCTCGGCGGCCACCTCGATTCCTGGCACGCGGCCACCGGCGCGACCGATAACGCCATCGGCTCTTCGATCATGCTGGAAGCCGCGCGGCTGATCCAGACGCTCGGACTCAAGCCGCGCCGCACCGTTCGGGTGGCGCTCTGGTCCGGCGAAGAGGAAGGGCTGCTCGGCTCGCTCGCCTACGTGAAGCAGCACTTCGGAACGGCGGAAGATCCCAAGCCCGAGTGGTTCAAGCTGGATTGCTACTTCAACGTCGATACGGGTACCGGGCGCCTGCGCGGCGCGGGCATTTTCGGTCCGCCCGAAGCTGCCGCGGTCCTGCGTCCCGTGCTGGCCCAGTTCGAGGAGTGGGGCATGGCCGGCGCGAGCACCACCAACAGCCGCGCCACCGGCGGCACCGATTCGACCTCGTTCAACAACGCCGGCCTGCCCGGCATCGGCATGTCGCAGGACCCGATCGAGTACAACTCGATGACGCACCACACGAATCTCGACACCTACGAGCGGATCATCCCCGAGGACGTAAAGCAGGCGGCGACGGAGATCGCGGCGGCGGTATGGCACGTCGCCAACCGCGATGAGATGGTGCCGCGCTTCAGCAAGGATAAGATGCCGGCGCCGGTCGCGCCGCGGTAGCTACTCGGATTCGGCGGCTTCGGCCAAACTCTCCAACTCCGGCAGAACCTGCAGGTCCTTTGCCCGGCCAGCCGCCCGCTTCGCTTCGATCAGGCCGTGCAGGTCGAGGACGCGGATCGTGCGACCGTACACAGTAACATTAACGGACCGTTGGCTGGCTTCGCGGTATGAGCCGAGTCCGGCAACCTCCGCCAGCAGGTCGAGCTTGCCCAAGTCTGTGACCAGCGTGAATACCGTCCCATTCTGAAGAGTGACTTCATCCCACACGAAAGGCAGCCCGGGCGGAAGATCGCGCAACCGGGGATGGAAGGGCGCCAATGCCGCAGCGAGGCGCCGCAGGTTGGATGGCGTGCGCGAATAGCAGATGTCGAGATCGAACGTGACATGTGCGCTTCCGTGGAGAGTCGCAGCCAATCCGCCGATCACAATGAATTCGACGCCTGCGTCGCAAAGAGCTTGGATTGCCTTGTCGAATTGCATCAGCTCCGCCGTCGCCGGGCGACGCCGATCAGCGGCTCAAGCTGAATGGTGGCGTCCTGAAGCTGTTGTGCACGCTGCGCAGGGGTGAGTCGCAACTGTTCGATCAGCAGGGTCAGGTCGATCCCGTACTCCTTCGCCGCCGCAATACGGCTGCCCGGCGCCGGATGCCGCAGCCGCTCGGCGGCCCGCTCGAATTCCTCCGGCGTCAGTGCGCGAAGCTCCCTCACACCCCGATTGTAGCGTGGGCCGGCCGCCCCGGTTCCCCAGACCGCCCGGCCCACGCCGTTACTTCACGTTGATGTACGTATTGAACGTCGCCGGGTCCGTGTTGGGCTCACCGTACGCCGTAATAATCAATGCAATCTGCTTGCTCGGCGCCACGGCATGTGGGATATAGACGTTGATCTGCCACAACCCGGGGTAGAAATTCAGGCCCGAGTACGGTAGCCATTGGTTTTGCGGAATATCGGAGCTTGGGTCGAAAGGCATCTGGTCGACCCAGGCGCCGCCGATGTTCACCCGGACCACAGCGGGGCATGGGACCGCCCCGTTGACCGGTGCGCCATCCGGCGGAGCGTTCGGGCAGAAGCCCTGACCGGTAGCGTAGATGGAGATGAACGAGCCGCGCGGGGCCGGGTTCGTCGGCGAATTGACGGTGCCGTCCACGAGATTGATCACCGCCGCCTGCCGCTGGCTGCCGCTGTAATCGAGCATCATGATGGCCGGCGAGTAGGGGGCCATCAGCACCTGCGCGTTATCGGCATAGACGCGGCCCGTCGAGGCCTGAATCACCTGTATGTCGGCGTAACCGCTCTGCGGTGCGTTCATCGGCACCACGAAATTGATCTGCCCCGGCGAAACGAAATAGAGCGGCACCAGCGTAGTGTACGTGCTGCCGTCGGACTGCGTCCAGCTCATCTGTACCTGGACATCGCCGAGCGTCGTCGGCAGCGGCAGCGGGTTCGGCAGGCTGCTGCTCGACGCCGTGTTGGACCCGAACAGGGGCTGGCGCTTGGCCGGGTCGCAGGCGCTCGAGGGCGAGCAGATGCTGGCCAGCAGGCCGGGGGCGAGCGG
>Ga0070739_10008096_pt1 | contig 10889 bp, 7 predicted proteins | sample Coa_R1_7_FD_66445 | JGI IMG/M metagenome (GOLD analysis project Ga0070739, IMG submission 66445) | Surface soil microbial communities from Centralia Pennsylvania, which are recovering from an underground coalmine fire - Coalmine... | ecosystem: Environmental > Terrestrial > Soil > Unclassified ... | reverse complement strand
GGTGCCACGCACTGACCGCAGCGACAGCGAGTCAGAGCGCGTGATCAACTCGGTGGAGTACTCGCCGCCGCTGACCGCATCGCGCACCGCGCGAGGCAAGGCACTGAGCTGTCCGGCCGGTGTGGAATCGCCCGCGCCGCCGGATCCGGCCGAGTTACTGACAGAACCCTGAGTAGCTGTGATCGCGGCGTCCGGCATGGCGGCCAGATCCGTCGCGGCGGCCTGTGGCAGTAGCGCAGTCCACGTCACGATTACCAGAGCGGCGTACGCCGAAGCCATCGCGGTGATCGCACCGAGCGCCGCGATCGGCACTCGGCGCGCACCGAGTCGCCGTGTCGTCGCGCGCGCTGCGGCGGCGAGCTCGAACGCGACCGGCTGATGGCGCGCGTCGCGGCTCGTCAACGCCCCGATCCAGCCGCTGAGAGCGCTCTCATGCCGACGAGTTTCTCAGCCCTCGACTTCCCGTGCAACTGGCCGGCGCCGGCACCGCCCCGAGTGCGTGCCCGTCGTGGTTCGCGTGACACAGTGCGCTGGCGTGGCCCTAGCGGTAACTCAGCTGCCCGGGAAAGGTCGCGGGCTTGCTCTCCGGGCGGCAACGATGGCCCTGTCGTCGGGTGCCTGGCGGACATAGGGTTCTAACCATGGGATTGCTCGACTCTTGGACTTCCGGTAGCCACACGGCCGACGGCGTCACGCATCCGACGTACCGCAAGGGCAGCGGACCGGGCGTGATCGTGATCCACGAGCTGCCCGGGATCACGCCCGAGGTCATCGCGTTCGCCGAGGAGGTGGTGGCACGGGGGTTCACGGTCGTGCTGCCGTCGCTCTTCGGCCGCGACGCGGCCGCGGCGAGCGGCCGGGAGATGCTGCGCAGCGTCGCCCAGGTCTGCATCAGCAGGGAGTTCAGCCTGTTCGCGCTCGGACGCACCGTCCCGGTGGCCGCCTGGCTCAGATCCCTGACGCGTGAGCTGCACGCCGAGCTGGGCGGACCCGGCGTCGGCGCCGTCGGGATGTGCGCGACCGGTGGGTATGCCCTCGCGATGCTCGCCGACGCGCCCGTCGCCGCGCCCGTGGTCGCACAGCCGGCGTCGCCGGCGCCGATCGGCAAGGCGCGGAAAGCCGACCTCGGGCTCAGCCCGGTCGACTGGGAGTCGGTCAAGACCAAGGTCGCGGCCGGGTGCCAGGTGCTCGGCCTGCGCTACGAGGCCGACCCCGCCGTCGGCAACCGCTTCGACACCCTGCGCCGCGAACTGGGCGACAACTTCATCGCGGTGGAGTTCCCCGGCCGCAAGCACTCCACGCTGACGGAGCACCGCCAGCAGGAGGGCGTTGACCGGGTGCTGGCATTCCTCGAGGACAAGCTCGAGGCGTAGCCGACGGCCCAGGGCCGATGACCGTCTCGGGCCCCGGCCCCGGCTCAGCCCCCTGCCACGGCCCCAGTTCCGGATCAGCCGGAGCCGGAGCCGGGAACGGGGCCGGGCCCGCGTCCGTCGCCGCAGCCATGGCCGCGCGCGAGGTGTACTCGTCGCGCACCAGGCGTCGCAGCACCTTGCCGATGATGTTGTGCGGCAGCTGGGTGCGGAACTCGACGAGCTTCGGCACCTTGTACGCTGCCAGGTGCTCCTGGCAGTGCTCGATGATCTCCTGCTCGGTGATCTGCGCGCCTTCCTTGAGCACGACGCAGGCCAGTACCGTCTCGCCGCGGTACGAGTCGGGCACGCCGACCACCGCGGCCTCCTTGACCGCCGGCAGCTCCATGAGCACGTCCTCGATCTCGGAGGGGAACACCGAGAAGCCGCTGGCGATGATCACGTCCCGCTTGCGATCGATGATGGTCAGGAAGCCGTCCGGGCTCATCACCGCGATGTCGCCGGTGTGCAGCCAGCCGTCGTGCAGCATGTTGTCGGTGTCGTCGGGCTCGTGCCAGTAGCCGGCGAAGACCTGCGGGCCGCGCACGGCCAGCTCGCCGGCCTCGCCGGGGCTCACCTCCCGGATGCCCTCGTGCTCGTCGACGATCATGACGTCGGTGTTGGGCAGCGGGATGCCGACGGTGCCCGGGCGGGCGTTGACCCCGATCGGGTTGCAGCTGACCACCGGTGAGGCCTCGGTCAGGCCGTAGCCCTCGACCAGCTGGCAGCCGGTGGCGTCCTTGAACGCGTCGATGGTCTCGGCCGGCAGCCGCATCGCGCCCGAGATGCATGATCTGAGCGCTTTGAAGGGCCGCAGCGCCTTGCGGTCGGCGGCGAGCATCTGCGAGTAGATCGGCGGAACGCCGGGGAAGATGGTCGGGCGCAGCTTCTTGGTCGCCTTGAACAGCAGTTCGAGGTCGAAGGTCGGCAGCTGCACCGTGGTGGCGCCGATGAGCACCGCGGTGAGCGCGAACACCAGGCCGTAGGCGTGGAAGCCCGGCAGCACGCTGATCGCCACGTCCTTGCCGGGGACCAGGTGCGGGTCCCACGCGGCCACCTGGTGCACGTTGGCGACCAGGTTGCGGTGGGTGAGCATGGCGCCCTTGGGCCGGCCGGTGGTGCCGCCGGTGTACAGCAGCGCGGCGTTGGCCCGCTCCGGGTCGACCTTGGTCTGCGGCCTTGGCCCGATGGCCTGCTCGAAGACGTCGTTCCAGCTCAGCACCGGAGCGTCCGGCGGCACCTCGGCAGTCAGCCGCTCCCTGGCCTCGCGGGCGCGGCGCAGCGGCAGGCGCATCGCGAGGCGCAGCTTGCGCGGCAGGTACTCGGTCAGCGAGGTGAGCACGACGTGCCGGAGGTTCGTTTCCGCCCGGATCCGCTCGATGCGGTCGTAGGACTGGTCGAACGCGATCGCGACGGTAGCGCCGCTGTTGTGCAGCTGGTGGCGCATCTCGTCGGCGGTGTAGAGCGGGTTGAACGGGACGGCGACCGCCCCGATGCGCAGGACCGCGAACCAGGCGATGGTGAACTGCGGGCAGTTCGGCAGGATCAGCGCGACCCGGTCGCCGCGCCGCACGCCGAGCCCGGCGAGGCCGTCGGCGAACAGGTCGACGAGCTTGAGCAGCCGCGCGTAGGTGATCTCCCGGCCGAAGTAGACCAGCGCGGTACGGCGTCCATACTGCTCCGCCGCGTCGTCGAGCAGCCGGGTGACGGGCACGTCGGGTATGTCGATGGTGTGCGGCACTCCGCGTGCGTAGAAATGATGCCAGGAACGCGCGAAAGCAACTTCCGACACTGAAACCATCCGTGACCTGACTGCGACTGTGGGGATACGGTCATGTTGCGGCTGAGCCGCGCTATAGCCTCGCCCTGGTCCGCCGCTATGTCCAGCCGGTGTCGGCCCGATTTCGTTCAAGAGCCGGGAAAAAGAATCCGCAGCTCGCGGCCTACGCGCGGGCCGGCTTTCGCAATACACATACTCGACCGTATGGAACATGTGAACGAAATTCCGGGACGGCGGCGGAAAGCGGCTCGCGCGGCGGCGGGGCATAACACCGCATCACCGGGCGGCGGCCGCGGTTTTCCGGGCGCGGCGATTCCCGCGCCTCCCGCGATCGCATTCCCCCGATCCGGTGAACGCCGGCGCGACGTGGCAGGCTGAAGGCGTGACCGATACCTCGCTCGGCGGCGACCAGGACCTCGCGCGGCTCAAGCTGCTGCGCCGCGCGAAAGATGCGATGGACCGCGACTGGGCGCAGCCCCTCGACCTGAACGCCGTCGCCGCGATCGCGGGCTACTCGCCGTACCACTTCATCCGGCTGTTCAAGCAGGCCTACGGCGAGAGCCCGGGGCGCTACCTGTCCAGGCGCCGGGTCGAGCGGGCGCAGGATCTGCTGCGCAGCGCGAACCTCACGGTGAGCGAGGTGTGCACGGCGGTCGGGTTCGAGAGCCTGGGCAGCTTCTGCACCCGTTTCAAGCAGTTCACGGGGCAGACGCCGACCCAGTTCCGAGACGCCGCGCTGCGCGGCGGGCCGGCTCCGGTGCCCGGCTGCTTCGTCCTGCTGTGGGCGGGCGGCTTCGACGGCGGCGACGCAAGTTTCGAGAAGCCGACTTCGCCCGCGCGCTCTTAGGCTGGCCGGGAAGCGGCAGGCAGGCGGACAGGCGGCGGGAGCGAGCCGCCCCGAGCAAGGAGCACAATCATGATCACCGGGTTGACGATCTCGACGGTGTGGGTGCTCGACCAGGACTCCGCCCTGGAGTTCTACACCCAGAAGCTCGGCTTCGAGCTGCGTTTCGACGTGGAGATGGGGCCGGGCGCGCGGTGGGTGACTGTCGGCGCGAAGGGCCAGCCGGACCACTCGCTCACCCTCATGCTGCCGGGGCCGCCCGCAGTGGACCCCGAGTCCGCCCGGCAGCTGCGCGAACTGGTCGCGAAGGGCGTGCTCGGCGCCGGGGTGATGAGCACGGACGACTGCCAGAAGACCTACGAGGAGCTGTCCGCACGCGGGGTGGAGTTCATCCAGGAGCCCAAACGGCGGCCGTACGGCGTCGAGGCGCTGTTCCGCGACGACTCAGGCAACTGGTTCAGCCTGACCCAGCGCGCCGAGCAGTTCGACGAGAACGCTGCCTGGAGCGGCTGAGCCGGGCGGCCGCCAACCGGCCTCAGGGCATTGCGTTGCTCTTGCGGCTGGCGGCGAGCGCCGGGGGTTCGTCTTCACCGGACGCCGTCGGCACGCTGCCGGAGACCTTGGTTCCGGCGCCCGGCTCAGACTCGATCTTCAGGACACCGCCGGCCGCGCCGATGCGGTCGGCCATGTTCTGGATCCCGTTGCCGGTAGAGCCGGCGGCGTCGAACCCGGGCCCGTCATCGGCGATCTCGAAGAGCAGCCGGGAGCGCTCGCCCTCCCACCGCAGCGTGGCCACGACCGCCGAACCGGGGCAGTGCTTGACAGCGTTCTGAATCGCCTCGGCGCAGCAGAAGTACACGGCCGACTCGGTCTGCGGACCGAATCGGGCCCGGCGCGTCTCGTCGTCGACGTGGAAATCCACGTCCGCGCCGAGGGACTGCGCGAGCTCTTCCAGGGCCCTGATGACCCCGTGCTCGCCAAGTGCGGTGGGCGCCAGGCCGCGCAGCGTCTGGCGCAGGCTCAACGTGGCGTCGTCGATCTGCGAGCGCAAGCGCAGCAGCGCCTCACGCGCGGCGTCACTCCCCGATGCGACGAGATGCGATACCAGGCCGAGCGAGAGCCGCACCGCGGTCAGGCCGGGTTGCGCTCCATCGTGCAAGTCACGTTCCAGCTCGCGGCGCTCGCTGTCCTGCGCCGCGACGATCCGCCAGCGTGAGGCGCGTATCTCGGCGGCGCGCTCCTCGATGACGCGCAGCCGGTATTCGAGATCGATGGTCAGCCGCGCGTTGTGCATGACGACGCCTGCCGCGCGTGCGAGGTGATCGAGCAGCGTGCGCCGCTCGTTCGCCGGGGTGCGGCCTGCTTGGGCCGGGATGAGGAGCCTGCCGACCGGTGATCCGCGGTACTCGACGGCGATGGTTCGTTCCGCCTCTTCGACGCGGACCGCTTCGGACGGCCACTGATACCGGGCCTCGGTACCATCCTCGAGATCGAGACAGGCGACCGCGTAGCGAGTGCGCAGACCTTGCGCGACGATGCGCGCCAGGTCGGTGAGAGCCGACTCGCCCGGTCCGCCGCTGCCGCTGGCGGAGAGGGCTGATATCTGCGCGAGCACGTCGTAGGGGGCGGTGCGCCGGCCGTACAGCAGCCGGTCGGCGAGGCGTTCGAGTCGGACGCGCACCGGGTGGAACGCGAGCGCGACCAGACCCGCGGCGGCGACCTGCGGCGGGGCGAGCCAATCCGAGTCGAGGCCGAACCAGGCGTCCACGCGGACGACTCCGAACACGTACACGGCGCCGATCACCGCCGCCAGCAGGCCGTAGATCAAAGCTCGATTGAACAGCAGCTCGAAGGTCCACAGGCGCAGCCGCAGCAGCCCGACCAGGATGGCGCAGGGGGCTGCGACGGAGAGGAGGCGGAAGATCCAGAAGACGACGGTCTGGGAGCCGACCCCCTCAAGTCCCGGCAGATGCCCGGTCATGCCCGGCATCCCCGCGGTGATCCCGGGCATCTCCTTGGGCAGGCCGGGAGTGTCCGCCAACGCCTGTGTGCCCAGCGCGATTCCGACGAGCAGCACCGCTGCGGCGAGGGTTCCGCCCAAGGCCCACAACAGGATTCTCGACTGCTGCCGGCCTTCAGCCGTCGCGGGTCGAATCAGACGGCTGCGCTGCGCGACACCGCCGCAGAGCGGCGCGATCAGCCCGAAGAGGATCAGGAAGCTGAGCGTGTGGGGATACGCGGTGCCGGACGCACCGAGAGCGAGCGCCAGAAGCCCCGCGAGCAGGGTGATCGACACGCGCGCGGCGTGACTGCGTACGTTGATCCACTCAAGCTTCCCGGTCGGGAAGACGACCAGGGCCGCGAGGTACGCCGCAACCCCGATGCCGTGCAACAGGATCGTGTGCACCCAGTCGAACAAGCCGCTCGACCAGCCTGTCATCGCGGCCAGGGCGTCGATGCCGGTGTGGGCCTGGAGGTTGAACGCGGCCGCCGTCCCCATCAGACCGATCACGAGGAACCGCGAGGTCCAGTCGCGGCCGGCCAATCGCGTGGCTGCCGCGGCGACAAGGAGAAGCGCCGCGCTGTAGACGTAGTCGAGCACGACTCCGGTGACCGGATAGCTGTGCGCAGCGCCTGCGACCAGGCCCCGGCCGAACCAGGTCCACGCTGAGCCGTGCTTGCCGCCGGCCGCGGCCTGCGCCCACCTGTGCAGCGCAGCGGAGTGTGCCGCCATCGCGACGACGAGCCCGATCAGAAGCCAGATACCGACGAGAGCGGCGTACTGAGCGGCCGCGGCGTGCCACGAACCGGCACGGAGCCGGGCCCCGGCCTTCCCCGCCTCGGGCTGCTCAGCGGCCGGCAGGACCGGCTCAGGAGTCGAGGTTGTCATGCGCGGACCGCCCCGTCTTTCGTCGCCGCGCTTTCCTCGCTCGCCGTCAACGGCACCGCGAGCTCGTAGCGCGACCATTCCCGGCCGCTGGTGGCGCGCAAGGTCCCCTCCAGCGCCTCGACGCGGTCGGACAGCACCTCCGGCAGCTCCGGCGTCGCTGGCCGCGCCGATTCGCCGTCACCGGAAGGCTCGTCGCCGTCGAGGATCACGATGGTCAGCGACGCGTCGTCGACATCGACGTCCACGCGCAGCGGCCGTTCCGTCCCGGCAGGAAGCGAGCCGACCATCGCCGTGACGCAGAAGTACACCCCGGACTCCACTCGCGCCGGGAGCCTCGGCAGGCTCGGCGCGTTGAGCACGGCGCGCCGCGGCAGGTCGTTGAGAAGGTTCTCCAGCGCCGACGCCAGTCCGTGGTCGGTGAGCACGGCCGGGTAGACGCCGTGCACGATCCGGCGGAAGTCGCCGATCGCGGAATCGATCAGCCTCGCCATGCCGGCCAGCTCGTCGCCCCAGCGGGACGTGCGGCCGGCCTCGTCGTCGAGCAGCGCGGACACCGTGGCAGAACACTGCAACAGCGGATCGCCGACGTTCGCGCCGATCTCCCGGCCGAGCTGCTCCCGGGCGGCGTCGCGGGCCGCGAGCACCCGCCTGCGCGAGCTGTCGAGCTCGGCGGCCTGCTCGGTCTGCCGGCGCACGTGCTCGGCCAGCCGGGCGGTCAGTTCGGCGTTACGCAGCAGCGGCCCGGCCGCGTTCGCCATGTCCGCCGCCAGCCGCTCGTCGCGGGGAGTCAGGCCGCGGGTGGGTGCGACGGTTAATGCCAGCGCGCCGAGCGACTCCCCCGCGTCGAGTACTGAGACGAGGTGATCGACGCCCGGCGACGCCGCGAGTTCGGCGAGGTCTGCGACGCTTTCGCCGCCGCCCTCCAGAGCGCCGTCGTCCGGCCACCGCGCGGCACGGCGCAGCGTCCCGTCGGCCTCCCGGCACCAGACCGCGGCGGCCTGCGCCCCGGTCCCGGCCATCGCGAGCTGCGCCAGCCGCCGCAGCGCGGGCTGGTCCCGGCCCTCGTCCTGGTCTTGATCCCGGTCTTGGTCTACCGCGGACGCCGCGGCGACGAAGGAGGCGAGCGCGGCGTACGGCTCCCCCGTCGGCGGCCAGACGCGCCGCAGCAGCACGCGCGCGAGCGAACGGACCGGCTTCAAGCCGATCCCGCAGATCACGGCGGCCACGATCCACATCTGCAGGATCCAGTCGTCGGTCGCGGTCGACCACAGCGCGATGCCGCCCGCGACGACGAGTTCGTACACCGCGACCACGTATGCCGCGGCGAAGACCGTCTCGACCAGACCGCTCACGACCGCGCGAGCGCCGCCGCTCTCAAAACCCTGCATCGACTGCACCTCCCGGCCGACACGCCGACGACCGCGGGATCCGCGCCGCGCCGTGGCGGCTTAGCCGGCGGCGCTCTGGGAAACTTGTCGCGATTGACCGTGCAGCGCATCTGCGATCTGATGCGCTTTGGATACCAGACATCGCCGGGCGACGGGAGGGGCAGTGTCGATCCGCGTGGTCCTCGCCGAGGACAACTACCTGCTGAGGGCAGGCACCGCGGCGCTGCTCCAAGCGCTTGACGACGTCGAACTGCTCGCGGCGGTGGCGGACGGCGAGGCGCTGCTCGCGGCCGTCGAGGAGCACCGGCCCGACGTGGTGATCACCGACATCCGGATGCCGCCGGGCCACTCGACCGAGGGCCTGGCCGCCGCCGCGGCGATCCGCGAGCGCTACCCCGGCACCGGGGTGATCCTGCTGACCCAATTCGCCGACCCCCAATACGCCTACGAGTTCCTGCGCGCCGGCGCCTCCGGGGCCGGCTACCTGCTCAAGGAGCGCATCGGCGACATCGCCGAACTGCAGCGCTCGCTGCACCAGGTGGCCGCCGGCGGGTCCGCCCTCGATCCGCAGCTGGTCGAGGCACTCGTCACACGGCGCGAGCGGGCCGAGGGTTCACCGCTGGCCAGCCTCACCCGCCGCGAGCGCGAGGTCCTCGAGCAGATGGCCCAGGGCAAGAACAACGCCACGATCGCGAAGAGCCTGTTCCTGACCGAGCGCGCCGTGCAGAAGCACATCAACACCCTGTTCGCGAAGCTCGGACTCGGCGACAGCGTCGACATGGACCGCCGCGTGGCCGCGGTGCTCACCCTGCTCGACTCCAAATCTCAGCACCAGTGACCGAACCCTGACCAGGGCGCGCACGCCCCTGCCCGCGTGCCGCGCGCGAACCCGGCCGGGGGTGCACGCACACCCCCGCGTTCCGCATGCCTGCATGATCGTCTTCCCCGCCCCCGCCAGGCAGCATCAATAGTGCGATCAGGCACCGCACGGCCGGCAGGCAGAAGCGCAGGCGACCAGGCGACCAGGCAGCGGCCGGCCCGGAATTCGGCAGTCAGGGGTAGGGATCAGCATGAAGAAGGCACTCGCGTGCATCATGGCGACCGCGGTCGTCGGAGCCGCAGCGGCTTGCACGCCTAAGTCAGCGGGTTTGGGGACGATCGGCTCCGCGGCCAACGGGAAGACGCAGACCGGCACGGCGGCCCCGGGCACCTCCGGCGCGATGGACCAGAGCGGCGCGATGAACGGCAACACGACCACGCAGGGCGACGGCACGTCATCGCCGGCTGACTCCGCTTCGTTCACCCAGCCGGTCTCGTACGCGTTCCGCACCGTGAACGACGGCGCGGACCCGACGTTCAACCAGCTGCTCGGCATCAACAACTCCGGGGTCATCGCCGGGTACTTCGGCTCCGGGGCGCAGGGCCACCCGAACAAGGGCTACCGGGTGGGCAACGGCGGGGGCCACTTCGTGAACGAGAACTTCCCCGGCTCGGCGCAGACCCAGGTCACCGCGATCAACGGCCACGACGTGACGGTCGGCTTCTGGTCCGCCATGAACAACGCCAACCAGATGAACGACAACACCGGCTTCTACTACCGCGACGGCGCTTTCCACCGGGTCGCGTTCCCGACCGGCAACAACGCCAACCCGCCGGTGAACCAGCTGCTCGGCGTCAACGACTACGACAACGCGGTCGGGTTCTACACCGACGCGGCCGGCAACAACCACGGGTACGAATACAACATCGACCGCCACACCTTCCACACGATCACCGTCTCGCGGGCGACGAGCACCACCGCCACCGCGATCAACGACAACGGCGACATCGCAGGCTTCTTCGCCGGCTCGGCCGGCGCGACCGAGGGCTTCCTGCTCACGGCGCACGGCACGCTGACCACCCTGGCCTACCCGGGCGCCGCGACGACGCAGGCGCTCGGGGTCAACGACCACCGCGAGGTCGTCGGCTTCTACCAGGTGGGCACGGGGAACGCCGCGCAGACGCACGGCTTCACCTGGACGGCGGCCGGCGGCTTCAAGCAGGTGGACGACCCGGCGGGGGCCGGCACCACCACGGTCAACGGCGTGAACGACGCCGGCGCCCTCGTCGGCTTCTACGTCGACGGCGCGGGCAACACGGACGGCATGCTGGCCACGCCGAGCCGTCCCGCGGTCCGCCACCTGTCGCTCGCGCCGATGCCGACCGGCAGCGTGACGCTGCACCGCGACGGCGACGGCAACGTCACGGCGACCGTGGCCGTCACCGGACTGACGCCGGGCTCGTCGCACACCGTGGAGATCGACGCGCCCGGTTCCTACGGCGCCACCACCCCGATCGTGCGCTTCGCCGGCCCGCTGACCGCCGGCGCCACCGGCGCGGCCAACGCGACGCTACACGCGACCGGCTCTGTCAGGACCCTGCCCTACGGCAGCCGATTCGTCATCCGGCTCGGCACGATCGGCAGCGACGCCACCAACTCCGGCAACAACGGCAGCAACGGAAACACAGCGCTTGCCGCCGAGCCGATCGCGCGCAGCGGACAGCTCTCCTCCAGCCCGTGGGGTACGCGGTCGAGCCT
>Ga0070739_10008092_pt1 | contig 10892 bp, 9 predicted proteins | sample Coa_R1_7_FD_66445 | JGI IMG/M metagenome (GOLD analysis project Ga0070739, IMG submission 66445) | Surface soil microbial communities from Centralia Pennsylvania, which are recovering from an underground coalmine fire - Coalmine... | ecosystem: Environmental > Terrestrial > Soil > Unclassified ... | reverse complement strand
CGCCGAATATTAGCAACGCCCCCCGTTGCACTCAAGAGCAAGCGCGGCTTCCCTCACGCCCTGCAGACAGAACCCCCCTTGACAAAATGGCTTGCGCGCTGTCGGCGACAGGACGAGTGGGGGCATCCTTACCCCCTGCGTCGGCCTTCCCTGGCTTCGTTCCAGTATGCGGGCGGGAAGCGGCGAAAGTGAGTCTAGCAGCATACAAAACCGCAACCCCCCACGTAAAGGAAAATTTTACAAGCGTTTACTAATTTTCCCTGTCTCCTTTGGCCGGTTCAACTTACGACGACGTCTATTTCGCGTCATCGTAGACCTGGGTACTCTCTTCTTCATAAACCGGCTGCTTCAGGTGGTCGGCATTCATTTGGACCTTGAAGCGCATGTCGCCCGCCTTTAGACCAACGACGCGGACGCGGAAGCGAACATCCGCCCGCGGCGCGAGCCGCTGGAGCGCCTCGAAAACGACTTGCTGGCCCTGGATTCGATTCCGCGTTGGTCCCTCGGCCCCACGGATGGCCATGCCCGGAGGTGCGGTGGCCATGATTTGCAGTCCCGTACTCGGTGCTGTGCCCTGGTTCCGGACTCGAATCTCATAACTTGTTTCCGCCCCCACCTCGACCGGGTCATCCAGGTCCACGACTTCCAACTCCAGGGCGGCCATACCTTCGACGTGGACGGCGTTTTCCGATTTGGCAGACAAGGAACCGTCGGCCGTTGCCGCGGCCCGGTTGATCAGGTCCCCGATGCCCCGAGCTGTGGCCCGTACCTTGACGTGCCTATGCTCCGCGGGGCTGAGCGCTGGGATAGACCAGTTCACGGTGCGAGTGGCCTCGTCATAGCGGCCATCGTCGGAAGCCGCCACGAATTCAAGGCCAGCCGGCAAGATATCCATAATATGAACATTCCGGGCGGGCGCCGTGCCGGGGTTACTCACTTCCAAGTCGAACTCCGCCTCGCGATTCAGATAACGCCGCAGCGGTCCGGTCTTATGCAGAGTCAATTCCGGCTCCAAGATCAAGACATGAGCCTGGGCACGGGTCATCACACCGCCGTCAGCGGTGGCGACGACTTCATTGATCACCGGGCCACCTTTGCTCGCGATGGTTTGTAGAGCCAGGTCCTTGGATTGGCCCGGCTGAATGGTGCCGAGGTCGGCTTCGATATCCTGACCCTGAGGATGTTTCAGACCAACCGGCAACCGATCACGCACCGCCACGTTGAGTGCTGGTCCCGTGCCGGTGTTCGTGATGTGAATTTGAAAAACAACCGTGTTGCCGACCACGGTCTGGTCGGGTCCAATTTCGCTCACGGTGAGCCGCGGCTGGGTAATCCGCGTTCGCAACCCTGCGGAAACCGAAAAGGTTGCCCGGGTGTTCGAGGTCACTTCTCCTTCCCCGCCGGGCTGCACTTGCACATGGAAGCGGCGTTCCGCGCCGGGCTCTAGGCCTGCGAGGTCCCACACCAGGGTCTTGCCTTTGTCATCAGGCGGCGGTGTGGCGTCGAGGAATTGCGTGCCGGCGGGCAATGGTTCCTCAATGCGCACGTTGAAGACCGGCACTCGGCTCGTGTTGCGGACGACGATCTCATAGCTCAGCCGTTTGCCCACAGTCAGTGTAGCCGGTCCAATTTTCTCGATGCTGAGAGCCGGCGTTTGCGGGCCCACTGGCGTCTCGGGTCCGAGCGGCGCCGGCATGCGCGCGGACAAGGATGTTGAAGCCAGAGGCGGCGGCGTACGCATGGGCACGGCATTATGCGCCGGCGTGGGCACCAGCGGAGCCCGAGCCGGGGGCAGAGGCGTGGGCGCACTGGGTGGCGGCACCACCGTTTTATTGGTTGTGGTGACAGCGTTGGTGGCCCCCAGGTCAAGGTTCAAATCCCCGGGAGGCATTGCGACCGGCGTGGGACCCGGTGGTAACGGGCCGCTGGCGGGCGTTTGAGCCCACACGGATCGAGCCAGCAGAGCGCAGTCCAGGGACAGCACCACGACCACGGCCCGCAGGATGGATCGACGCACGACGGCCTCCTTCATCCCTTGTCTTGTGGTGCCGGGTATTTCACCGCGTTTTTGGCGATCTTGGCGAGGATGGCGTCACTCAGGTCGATACCGAGCACATTGCTCAAGTTGAGCAAATAATTGGCGACATCCGCCATCTCATCAGCGATTTCACCCAGCTTTACCGGATCCCCCGTCACCGCCCGCGAGGCGGCAGTTTCAAGCCACAAAAAGTGTTCCATTAATTCCGCAGCTTCCACAGCCAGCCCCATGCTCAGGTTCTTTGGGCTGTGGTACGGCTCCCAGTGCCGCTCGGCCGCGAATTGCCGCACGGCGTGTTTCAATGTCGCGAGTGTCGTGGTCGTGTCCGGCATTACTCCCCCTCCGAGTGCAGTGGCGCGAAATCCGTCTGTTGCCGGTCGGCGGACCGACCTGACAAACCCCCGTCGGTATTACGCTATGCACGCGGAAGGGACGGCACTATAACGCCGGCCAAAGGGATGTCAAGCACAACCTGAGATAGGACGCACCAGTCCGCAGTTCACGCACGGCGCGGCCTGGCGGGCCAGCCCGACAGGGCCCACCAGTTCCGTAATTGTTGCCGGCCGCCTACCGGAATCCCGCGGGAAAAGGCGAGGGAGATGTGCCGGCCTCGGACCACGCCCCGCACGGTACCCTCCTCAATGTGGTGCTGCTGCGCCATGTCTCGCACGGCTTCCAGGAACGCGGGTGTTACGACGCCCTTTGCTGCGCGCGGTGTTCCGGCAATGATACGGACGATGAACACGGAGCGCGGCTGGCAGAGCGTCCAAACGACCCAGGCTAGGAAGAGAAGAAAGGCTACGCGGACCAGCAGGTTGACGACCATGCTCTACAGCGTCAGGATGTTACACTGGCTAGTTGGGCTCTAAGCCGGCTAGGAAACTTTAGCACGCCTGAGGCAAGCTGTCATGGCTTCATAGGCGGCCTGCGCAACAGAACTGTTCACGGGCTCGGAAAAACGAGGGGAGAGGCGTGCAGTGTGGTGTGGCGGCACGGACGTTCTGCTTGGCGAAGGTTGGCGCGGTTAGAGTGCCGCTTCGTTTCTCACTTATTGAAGCCGGCTTTCTCCTTGTCCCACCGAATACCTTCTTCAATGAAGTGCTGGAAGCCTGCCTCGATCTTGGCTTCTAACTTGGTTGACAATGGCGAGCCGTCTGAAAAGGCGGTCTTGAACAGTTCTTCAGCTTTGTTTTGAAGGGTTTGTTCTAGAGCCTTCGAAAAGGCCTGTTCAAATGCCCTTTCTATGATCTCTTCAATATTGATGGGCACACTATTCCTCCGGCAACACCCGTTTGTCCCAGGGCCCTAAAATGGAGGCGGCGGGAATCGAACCCGCGTCCCGTGGTACTTCAACGTGCGCTTCTACGTGTGTAGTTTGTCTTTTCTTGGCGGCCAGAGCCTTGCGACCCTGCCAACCGCGTTCGCCTGACCGTTCCCCGACAAACAGGGTTCCAGCCCGGCTAACCGGCTGTGAAGTTTAGCCGTCTTCGCCTCCGGTGCGGCCAGCAAGCCGGCCTCGGAAGACAGCGAGCCTGATTTAGCGACCAAGCCGTGACCTCTCAGACAAAGCTCACGGACCTGGGGCCACCGTTAATTAGGCAGCCAGAGCAAACTGCGGTTCAGCAGTTAAGTGTGTGATCAGATTTTTACGTGGCCATCTGATCAACCACGACACGCCGCCCACGCCTCAGCTTACCCGGTCGAAACCAGATCGCCCCCCTTTCAATCCATCATCGGCGGTCGGTGAGGCTGGACATCAGCATTATACGCCAACACGCTCCATCGATTCCAACCCATCCGGGAGGAAACGCAGAAGTTGGTCGCTTTAGATTAGATGCACGCCAGGCGCTAAAAGGTTCAGGGTGTCGCCGGATCACCGGCGAGGTCCAGCGCGTACCATACGACCCCTCCGTTCACCAGCTCAACCCGCAGCGGACCTTCTAGAGCACTCCGGTTCGCCCGTAATGCAAAGCGACCGCCAGCAATCACGCTGGCGTACCCCACCGTGGTTCTGCCCATAAGCAGATAGAGGTCGAGGGGCTCGGCTGAACTACCGGCAACCTCACCCGCAATATGCGTTCCCTGACTTTCATGCGTCAGTTGGACGTGGCGTAACCATGCTGTGCAGCGTACTTCGAGGGCGACCTCGCCCATCTCACCGCCTTCTGCCGGCACATCGAGACCAATCCTCAGTTCGTTCCGCGGCCGCAATAGCCTGGTCAGATCCGCTTCGCCACATCCTTGAATGCCGGACAGCTCCTCGCCATTAAGGCTGATTCGGGCACGGGCCGGAAGGCCGGCGAATGTCAGCCAGACGCGCTCATGGGCATTGAGCCGACCCGGCCAGCCAAAGCGCCGTCGTAGCTGCAGGGGGCGCGGCGCGGGCAGCGCACCCGGCACCGTTAGCGTTCCCTGAGCGCTGCCGCTTTCCCATTCCCACGGGCCCCGCAGATGGATTCGGTGTGGATACATGCGGCCGGACCCATGACGAACGACAGTTGGATGGCAATGACGAAACCGATAGAATTATCTACGAAACCCCCGCGGCCGTCCTCCCTTTTCGCCCAACGTATCGAACTAACACGCTGGAATTGATCATGCGGAACTTTGATTCTCTCCTCACCGCTGCCAGCCGCCGGACATTCCTGCGCGGCTCGCTGGCCAGCTTGGGCACGCTGGCTGTCAATGCCCTGCTCAATCCTAAGCTCTTTGCCGGCGCACCGGCGCAGCCAATATGGCGTGGGGTGCTGCACCCGCTGCAGTTTCCTCAGAAGTGCAAACGCGCCATCTTTCTCTACCAGGCCGGTGGGCCTTCGCACCTGGAAACGTTTGACCCCAAGCCGCAACTGGCCAAGATGAACGGCAAGCCGATGCCGACGTCGTTCACCAAGGGCCAGCAGCTTGCCCAGCTGCAAGGGCAGAAACTGATTTGCTTCGGTCCTCAATACAGCTTCAAACGCTTCGGCAAAGCCGGCATCGAACTCTGCGAGTTATTCCCCGAGATCGGTAGCGTGGTGGATGACGTCTGCGTTGTTCGTTCGATGTGGACCGAGCAGATCAACCACGACCCGGCCCACACGTTCATGAACAGCGGCAACCGCGTGGCCGGCCGGCCAAGCATGGGCTCATGGCTGCTGTATGGCCTTGGTGCTGAAACCGAAGAGCTACCTGGTTTCGTGGTGCTGACCTCGCAAGGCCGAGGCGGTCAGATGCAGCCCATTGCCGCGCGGCAGTGGTCGGCGGGCTTCCTGCCGAGCCGGTTCCAGGGTGTCAAACTGAACTCGTTTGGCGATCCGGTCCTATACCTCAGCTCACCGCCGGGCGTCGATCTCGCTGGCCAGCGAGCCAGCGTGGACGCGGTCAAGGAATTGGACCAGCTGCGCCATGACCAGGTCCAGGATCCCGAGATCCTGACGCGCATCGCCCAGTACGAGATGGCGTTTAAGATGCAGCGGAGCGTGCCGGAGTTGGTGGACATGCGCCGCGAGCCGAAGCACATCCTCGATATGTATGGCGCCCGTCCCGGCGACGGTTCGTTTGCGTCCAATTGCTTGTTGGCCCGCCGGTTGGCGGAGCGGGGTGTTCGCTTCATCCAGCTTTACCACCGTGATTGGGACCATCATGGCAATCTCAAACACGACATCAAGCTCAAGGCCGAGGAGGTCGATCGCCCGACCGCTGCCCTGATCCGCGATCTCAAACAGCGCGGCATGCTGGATGAAACGCTGGTCGTCTGGGGTGGTGAGTTTGGCCGGACGCCTATGTCTCAGGGCGGCAGTGGCCGGGATCATCACATCAAAGGCTTCTCGATCATGCTTGCGGGCGGCGGCATCAAGGGCGGCGTGAGCTACGGCGCGACGGACGATCTCGGTTATGCTGCTGTCGATCGCCCCGTGAGCGTGCATGATTTCCATGCGACCATGCTGTACCTGTTTGGCATCGATCACACTCGGTTCACCTTCAAGTTCCAGGGATTGGATGCCAAGCTGACCGGCGTGGAGCCGGCGCGGGTGGTCCACGAAATTCTGGCATAACGTGCGCCTGCGCATCCTGGCGCAGCGTTTGCTCTGATTTAGGGTTCGACACAGGAGATTCTGCCTAGCGCAAAAGAGATTCCAATCTCTGGGAGTACAGCGAATGCTGCCAAACGCCGTGACATGCCACGACGGACGTGTCCTCGCGAGTGAGTCAGGTGGCATGGACGCGGCGGAATTCTACAAGACTGTCCGTCAAACCACGGAGCATCTGTGCGAGCCTCTGGCCGTGGAAGATTACGGTCTTCAATCGATGCCGGATACGAGCCCTGTCAAGTGGCAGCTGGCTCACACGACTTGGTTCTTTGAGACCTTTGTCCTGCTGCCCCACTTTCCCGACTATCAGCCTTTCCACCCCCAGTTCGGCTTCCTTTTCAACTCTTACTACAACGCGGTTGGACCGCGCTGGCCCCGACCGCAGCGCGGCTTGCTGTCGCGGCCGACGGTGGCCGAAATCGGCGGGTATCGTAAACACGTCGATAGGTGCATGGAAAAACTCCTGGCTTCTCTGCCAGCGAAGCATCGAAACCCCATTGAAAGCACCGTGGTCCTGGGCTGCCATCACGAGCAACAGCATCAGGAGCTGATCCTGACGGACTTGAAGCACGCCTGGGCGCTCAATCCGTTGGACCCGGTGTATCGGCCGGCCTTGCCGGAGCGGGGCTCAGTGCCGTCCCACCGTTGGTTATCAGTTCCGGGCGGCGTGGTATGGCTGGGTCACGACGGACAAGGCTTTGCATTTGACAACGAGGGCCCGCGGCACCAGGCATTCGTGCAGTCGTTCCAGCTCGCTAGCCGGCTGGTGACGAACGGCGAATACCTTGGTTTCATACAGGACAGCGGCTATCGCCGCCCGGAACTGTGGTTATCCGATGGTTGGGCAACACGGCAAGCCAGCGGCTGGGAAGCCCCCCTCTACTGGGAACCTCGCGATGGGGAGTGGTGGCAAGTGACTCTCGCGGGCCGACGGCCGGTGAAAGCAAGCGAGCCAGTTTGTCATGTGAGTTATTACGAGGCCGATGCGTTCGCGCGCTGGGCTGGCGCGCGACTTCCAACTGAAGCCGAATGGGAAACGGCGGCCCAGACACTTCCCCTGGCTGGTCACTTTCTGGATGCGGGCTACTATCATCCCGCCGCAGGCGCGGCAGTGGATGACGGAGGACCTTTGTATCAGCTATTCGGCGATGTGTGGCAGTGGACGGCGAGTCCTTACACCGCCTATCCCGGCTACCAGCCGGCTGCCGGCGCACTCGGAGAATACAACGGCAAATTCATGGTGAATCAGCTTGTGTTGCGCGGCGCTTCATGCGCCACGCCGCGCTCGCATGCGCGGCATACCTATCGCAACTTCTTCCCGCCGGATGTGCGCTGGCAATTCTCCGGTATCCGTCTCGCGCGAGATGCATAAGCGCCTGTCAGGCGTCCACCGTTGCCGTCCCGCGCTGGCAGCGTTTTCGGTGAGGAGAGGCTTCAATCACCGTCTTGATCTCTTCGGCCGACATGCCGCGCTGCAACATTTCGTGTTTCAGGCTGGCCTCCAGCTCGGCACGGCGCACGGCGGTTAGGTAGCTCGTAACTGTGCCGAAAACGATTCCAAGAATCGGGATCAAAAGGGCCATACAAACAATGATCAACCACGGGTTGGCTCGTACTATCTCCCACATGGTTTCGTCCCCCAGTCTTGTGGCGCGCCGGACCGCCTCGCACTTCCGCTGTGATTCTATTCGAGCGCCAGGCTTCGATATTGCGCCGGCAAGATTATTTCTGAGAAAAGTTGTGCCGTCGGTGTTCCCTGCACACACTATGTATATGGAAGGGCCAGGTGTTCAAGCCATTCGCATGAGTATCGAGCATGGCGAGCAGACGCTTCCAACCCGTGGTGACGTATGTGCGCAGCCTCTCCGCGAGAGGCACGCTCGCTCGACTGTCGGACCGGGACCTACTCGACCGTCTCACGATGGGCCGGGACGACGACGCCTTCTCGGTGGTGGTGGAGCGCTATGCCAACCTGGTGTTCGGCGTCTGCCGACGCCGCCTGCACGATGTGCAGGACGCCGAGGATGCCTGTCAGGCAACCTTTCTGGTCCTGGCCCGTAGAGCCGGCAGCATCAAGAAACGGGAAGCGCTGGGTAGCTGGCTGCATGGAGTGGCCTACCGTGTCGCCGAGCAACTACGTCGCAGCATCGCCCACCGTCGCGGACGCGAGCGACCGGTCACCGACATGCCGCAGCCAGACAATACTGCCGCCATAAGCTGGCGTGAAGTACGTGCCGTGCTGGACGAGGAACTGGAGCAATTGCCCACCCGCCTGCGGGCTCCGCTTGTTCTTTGTTATCTTCAAGGACAAACGCGGGACGAGGCCGCCCAGCACCTGGGCTGGAGTGAGGGCAAACTCCGGGGCCGACTCCAGCGGGGCCGGCAACTCTTGCGCACGCGTCTGACTCGCCGTGGCATCACGCTTCCGGCTGCCCTTGTGGCGGCCACGTTGGCGGGCGGCTCGGAGGCCGGCGCCGCTCCCGCCATGCTCATTATCAGGACTGCCAGGGCCGTTGCCGGAGCCGGAACAGGGTCTGTGCCCGCCGCTGTTCTTTCGACCCGTGTCATGACTTTGACCGAGGGAGTGCTGAAGACCATGTGGATAACCAAAGCTAAATCAGTGGCCGCCGTGGTTATGGCGGCTGCGATGCTGGGGATTGGTACAGGAACATGGACTTACCGCACACTGGCCGGTCCACCGCTGAGCCAGACCAACGCCGGCGAGCAGCCGGCGGCGGATCAGGCTCGGTCCGTGCGTGCATCTCAGCCGGGCCAGAAGAATACGGAGGCCCACCAGCCGTTGGTCGGGCCTTCGATGGTCGCGCTTCTCAAGGAGGACGGCCATCCCGCCGTGCTGACCGTACAGTTCTCCCCGGACGGCAAGCGCTTGGCGGCCGGCTATGGCAACGGCACGGTGGCACTCTGGGATGTGGCCAGTCAGCGGCAGATCGCCAGCTTTGCGCCTCCAGGGCTAGCTGGACGTGACCAGGCCATTCACGCGTTGGCCTTTGCACCGGATGGCCGGACTTTGGCTGTGGGCAGCAAGAACTACACGATTTTCATGTGGGACGCTCGTGCTGGCGGCCTGAAGGGCCAGCTAAACGCACTCGGCGACAACGTCGTTTCGCTTGCCTTCTCGCCGGACGGCAAGCAGCTGGCGGTCGGCAGTTCGCCCGGCGGATTACGGGTCTGGTCCCGCCCAGACAAGCGGTGGGGCTCACAGCTGGAGATTCGGGGTTCCGCAGTAGGCTCCGTGGCGTTCGCGCCCGATGGCAAGCGACTCGCATCCGTTAGCTCTGACGGTACCGTCCAACTCTGGGACGTGACCGCGCCGGCCGGCAGGATCTTCTGGCGTTTCCAGCAGGGCAAAGAGATAAAGGGGCCGGTAAATAAGGAGCAGCGCGATTCTGGAGTTCAGGGACGTGATACGTCGGTGGCCTTCTCGCCGGACGGTAAATTGCTGGCGGCGGCCGGACGGAATGGACAGGTTGTCCTGCTGGATGCGGCGACGGGCAAAGCCGTGCGGGTCCTAGGCGGTCACCAAGCCGGCAACTCACTGTCCTTGGCGTTCGCGGCCGATGGCCGGACACTGGCCACCGCCAACGGCAAGTCCGGCGTGATCCGCATGTGGGATGCAGCGACGGGCAAGGAAATTGGCGCGCTCAATCAACCCAATGTTCTCTCGTTGGCGTTCGCTCCTGACGGCAAACTCCTTGCCTCGGCCGGCAGCGACGGTACGGTTCGCCTCTGGACGCTCAGGAATGGTCAGCTCGTGCTGTCGCGCGGCAACGGTCGGCGAACTCCTGGCAGCGATCGGCTGAGCCAGCTCGTCCATGAGCTGAGCAAGAGCAACCGGTCGCCGGAGCAGCAGATCGACGCGCTCTACCTGGCGGCTCTCGGCCGATTTCCTACGGAGACCGAGCAGGACTTCAGCAAAGGTCACTTGGCGAAGGCCAGCGACAGGGACAAGGCGCTGGCGGAGATGCTCGACATGCTGACGCACACGCGCGAGTTTAGCACCCACGTCCAGTCACTCGCGCGGCATGCGGTCGTTACGCATCCCTAACGCGAGGAATCGTGTGCCGTCACCGGAACGACACGAGCGAAATATAATCGTCAGGTTGAACCTGGGCAAGTTGACGGAAGCACCCACGAATCCTCACGATAGCAATATGCCTACTCATGATGGATCGGCCTACGGCACAAAGGTGAGGACGCAAATCCAAGGGTAGATCGAATTGTTCGATGTTTATTAACTGGTTCTTACCTCTGACCTCAAACGGTTTGTGACCGGGCAAACGAGCCAGACAGGGCAGCGCCGGCGTACCGACGTGTACCGGCCCACTCGATCACGGCAGGCGAAAATAGTCCGGCCGGCCACGCATGCCCGGCGGCTTGCCCACGCGTTGGCGGTAGGCCTGGTACTCCCGAAGAGCCGCAAAGGCTGGCGACGTGACATCCACCGGGGTCACGGCCGTGGCGCCCACGGCCACCCATTCATTGCGATCGGCCACATCGAAATAGATGCCGAATTCATAGGCCTTTTCCGGCGTCGAGGAAAGGAGAGCACCCACCTGAGCAAGTTGGGGGCCCCTCGGCGCCGGCCAGGCGATGATGGCCGGGAAAGGGCACGAGACGCGCTGGCTGAGCCAGCTCTGCCACTCCCGCGTTTTCCAGAGGCGCATGTGCTCATCCAGCGCCCGTGGATCGGTCTTCCAGGGCAAGGGGCGAGTAACAAGGTAGGGGTGCTGGAGTCCCAGATACGGAATGAGCAGCGCCGCCTG
>Ga0070739_10008089_pt1 | contig 10893 bp, 10 predicted proteins | sample Coa_R1_7_FD_66445 | JGI IMG/M metagenome (GOLD analysis project Ga0070739, IMG submission 66445) | Surface soil microbial communities from Centralia Pennsylvania, which are recovering from an underground coalmine fire - Coalmine... | ecosystem: Environmental > Terrestrial > Soil > Unclassified ... | reverse complement strand
AAGATGTTTAAGGCAGGGTAGGGATGGAAAGACGGGGATCGGAAGACGGGGATCGGAAGACGGGGGCAAGCCCCGTCTCTACATTCCCATTCCTGTGAACCGTCAGATGTAGAGACGGGGCTTGCCCCCGTCTGGTTTGCCCCGTCGTATGGGGATGAGGTTCGGTCGTATGGGGATGAGGTTCGGTCGTATGGGGATGAGGTCGCGTCGTATGGGGATGAGGTTCCGTCGTATAGGGATGAGGTTCCGTCGTATAGGGATGAGGTTCCGTCGTATAGGGATGAGGTTCCGTCGTATAGGGATGAGGTCCCGTCGTATAGGGATGAGGTCGCGTCGTATGGGGATGAGGTCCCGTCGTATACAGATCAGGAGGAAGGATTACCATGAGGCGTTTGAAGATTCTGATATGGCACATTCATGGAAGCTATCTTAACAGCCTGGCGCGCATTGACCACGACTGGTATGTGCCGGTCAAGCCAGGGCGCCCGCAGGGCTATGGCGGCAGAGGCCCCACCTTTGATCTACCCGAATATGTGCGCGAGGTGCCGGCTGAGGAAGTGCGCAATTTAAAGCTTGATCTGGTAATCCATCAGACGCCGCAGAACTTCTTTGAAGACCAGTATGAAATACTCAGTTCAGAGCAGCGCCGTCTGCCTAAAATCTATCTGGAGCATAATACCCCCAGACCCCATGCCAGCGACACGCGCCATCCTATCGATGATCCAGAAGTGCTGCTGGTGCATGTAACTCATTACAACCGTCTGATGTGGGACAATGGTCGTACCCCGACGATAGTTATCGAGCACAGCGTCGCCATTGATCCATCTATATGCTACCAGGGAGTTCTCGCACGCGGTATCACCACAGTGAACGGCATGCAGAAGCGGCCGCGCATCGCTGGCTACGATCTCTTCTTGCAGGCGCGCGAGATTATTCCGCTCGATGCTGTGGGCATGGAGACCGAGCAGTTTGGCGGGCTGGGCGATGTGCCGTATCGCCACCTGCACAGGCTCGTTGCCGACTATCGCTTCCTGTTCAGTCCCATGCGCTATACCAGCCTGCCGCTCGCAGTGATCGAGGCCATGACGATAGGCATGCCTGTCGTGGCTCTGGCGACAACCGAACTACCCACCGTCATTGAGAACGGCCACAATGGCTACATCTCCTGCGATGTTGATGAACTGATCGAGCGCATGCGTCAACTGCTAACCGACCCGGCGCAGGCCCGGCGTCTGGGCGAGAACGCGCGAAAAGTAGCACGCGAACGCTTCGGACTCGAACGCTTTATTCGCGATTGGAATGCCGCTTTTGCGCGGGTGCTAGATGTGGCGCCGGCGCGCCCAGCGCAAGTCAGCGTTGGTGGGTAAATTATGAGATGTAACAACCAGAAGCGGGAATGCAGGGCTGCTGTAGGGGCCTGGCGCCAGCCCGCGCCGGGTTGCCAAAAACGAATGGGGGATGATCTGGAACGATGGGCGGGCTTGCGCATCGGCCCCCACCGCTCCATACCCCTCCCAGCCTGCGCCGCGCCCCTACGCGGCTTCCATGACGCCCGGCAATTGCCGCAATATACGAGAGGAAGAAAATCGATGGATAGACCGACACGTATAGCGTTTTTGAGCGAACACGCCAGCCCGTTAGCCCTCCTGGGAGGCGCCGACGCCGGCGGACAAAATGTGTATGTCGATGAAGTGAGTCGCCACCTTGCAACGCGTGGCTACAGGATAGATATATTCACGCGCCGCGATAGCAGCGATATGCCCGAAATCGTCGATTGGGCGCGCGGAATCCGCGTTGTCCACCTGCCAGCCGGACCGCCGGAGCCGTGTCCCAAAGACGAACTCTGGCCTTTTATGGGCGAGTTCCGCGATGCCCTGCAACATTTTATGATGCGCGAGGAGATCCGCTATGATCTGCTGCATGGCAATTTCTGGATGTCGGGTTGGGTTGCCACCGAACTGCGCAGGCGACTCGGCATCCCCGTCGTGCAGATCTTCCACGCGATGGGCAAGACCAAGCGGCGTCACCAGAAAGCTGTCGATACCAGCCCTGGGGATCGCATCGCCATCGAGAAAGAGGTCATCCAGCATGTTGATAAGCTCATCGCGCAGTGTCCCAACGAGCGCAGAGAGCTGATTAACGACTATCTTGCCGATCCAGGCAAGATAGTAACCATCCCCTCGGCTGTGAATATCAAGAGGTTTCGTCCATTGACACAAGCGCAGGCGCGGCAGCATATCGGGGTAGACCAGGAGGGGCTGGTGATCGTCTATGTCGGGCGCCTGCTACCGCGCAAGGATGTGCGCAACATCGTGCGGGCGCTGGCGCTGCTGGTGCACAGGTATGGCTTCGGCTCGTCGCTGCCCCCGGTGACACTGCTGATCGTCGGCGGCGAGACAGTAGAGCCGAACCCCGTCGCCACCCCGGAGATTGATGAGTTGCAGCGCCTCGCGTCGGAACTCGGTGTGCTGGAGCGTGTCCACTTCACGGGCAAGCGACAGCCGGATATCCTGCGCTACTTCTACAGCGCGGGCGATGTTGCTGTGACGACGCCGTGGTATGAGCCGTTCGGCCTGACGCCGCTGGAGGCGATGGCCTGTGGCCGGCCCGTGGTCGGTTCGGCTGTGGGGGGTATTCCCTACACCGTTGTGGACGGCCAGACGGGCTTCCTGGTGCCCCCGCGCGATCCAGAGGCCCTTGCGGAGCGGCTGTACCGGCTTCTCAGCGATAAGGAGATGCGTGGGCACATGGGACGGGCAGCGCGCGCGCGGGTGGAACAGGAATTCACCTGGCAGATTGTCGCGCTGCGTACCGCCTCACTCTACGAGACGCTGCTGGCCGAACGGGCCGCGCTAACGCCGCCATTCTGGTCCGGCAGCACCTCGCCATCGGCGGAGGAGGTGAAGTAACTGTGGCACTGGTAGATGTGCTGATCCCGACATACCGGCGTAAGACGGGTCTGGCCGTTGTGCTGGCAAGTCTGGTCGGGCAGAGCTTTACCGGCTTCGATGTCGTGGTCTCCGATCAGACCGAGGAAGGATCTGGCTACCTGGAGAGCATTGAGATTCAGACGCTGGTGCGGGCACTGCGCTGGCGCGGCCATCGTGTGACGCTGCACCGTCATTTGCCACGCCAGGGCATGGCGGAACAGCGCCACTTCTTGCTCGAACAGAGCCGTGCGCCGTATGTGCATTTTCTCGACGATGATGTACTGCTTGAGCCAGAGGTGATGCGGCGCATGCTCGACGTGCTGCGCCAGGAAGGCTGTGGCTTTGTCGGCTGCGCGGCGACGGGGCTGGAATATCTCGACGATGTGCGGCCATACCAGCAGAAGATCGAGCTGTGGAGTGGCCCGGTTGAACCCGAGCCGTTCGATGAGAGGAGCATTCCATGGGAGCGCCACCTCATCAATAATGCTGCCAATCCCCTGCACCTGGAGCAGCAACTGGTCGTGCCGGGGCAGGTTGTGCGCTACAAAGTGGCCTGGGTTGGCGGGGCCAACGTGCTCTATGATCGGGAGAAGCTGCTGAGCGTTGGCGGCTTCTCCTGGTGGCGACGCCTGCCTCCCGAGCATGCCGGTGAGGAGGTCGTCGCGCAATTTCTGCTGCTCTGCAAGTATGGCGGCTGTGGCATCCTGCCCAGTGGGACCTATCATCTCGGCCTGCCCACTAATGTTGAGGACCGCCACCGTAACGCCACCGAACTCTTCGCTGAACTGGCGCAAGAATATCTGCATACCATGAAGGAGGATGCCCGGATGGTGTAGGGGCGCGGCGCCAGGCCCCCACCTCCCTTCAACCCCTCTCAGCCTGCGCCGCGCCCCTACCGGCATCCCCGGTATCCATCCTGTACGCACAGAAAAACATATAGAGGGAACCATACATGAAAGAACGAGAACTTACAGGAAAAGTCGTGTTAGTGACCGGGGCCGGCAGCGGCCTGGGCGAAGCCACCGCGCGCGCCTTCGCCCAGGCCGGCTGCATGGTTGCCTGCCTTGATATCAACCAGGCAGCAGTCGAGCGCGTCTGTCACGATCTGGAGGCGCAGGATGCGCGCTGCATCGCGCTCCGCTGTGATGTGAGCAGTGCCGAAGGGGTCTTCGCGGCGGTAGAGACGGTGAGCCGGCAACTGGGACGCCTGGATATCGTCGTGAACTGCGCCGCCATCGATCATACGCTACCGGTCTCCGAGATGAGCGTCGAGCAGTGGGATCAGGTCATCAATATCAATCTGCGCGGCCCATTCCTCTTCGCGAAGGCGGCCCTCTCCTTGATGCGCCGGCAGCGATCAGGCCACATCATCAACATCGCCTCGACTGCTGCCGTTCGCGCATGGGCGAATGCCTCAGCCTACCACGCCTCGAAATGGGGCATCGTCGGCTTCAGCCGTGGCCTGAGCGTCGAAGGGCGAGAGCATGGCATCCGCGTCACCACCATCATTCCCGGTGGCATGCGCACCCACTTTTTTGACCGTTTCGTGGATCAGGGCATCCCTCTACCGGAGCAGGAGAATTTGCAGGATCCGGCCAACGTTGCCTCCGCGATTGTCTTCGCCGCGCGCATGCCAGCGGAGTCGGCGGTGCAGGAGATGATCGTTACGCCCGTAACAGAGACAAGCTGGCCGTAATCTTCGAAAATTCTATTAAGGAGTGTCCAGTTCTCAGCCTCCTCGCCCTCCCGGTCCGGGCATTCGCGCGGCTCTGCCGCTAAAAGGATAGAGTGTGTTGTGTGAAAAATACGCGCAGCGCATTTTTTACACAACACACTCTATCCTGCTCGCGTCACAGGCGCGAGTCTACAAAGGTGTTAGAAGTCAGATGCACTCTAAGATAAAGGCAAGCGCACGGTAAAGGCCGATCCTTCGCCCTCAACGCTCTCAACCGTGATCGTGCCGCCGTGCTGTTCGACGATCTGACGCACGCTCGCCAGGCCAATCCCTGTGCCTTTGATCCTGCCGATCACATTCTCGGCACGCCGGAACTGTTCAAAAATATAGGGCAGATCCTCGGCAGGGATGCCGATGCCCTGATCGCGCACCGTCACAACCGCATATGGGGCGCCTCCTATTTCCTCGCGCGCAATCTGCACCGTGATCTCCGGTGCGCGCGGAGAATATTTGATCGCGTTGGAGATCAGGTTGGCAATGACGCGCGAGATGCGGGCCGCATCAAAATCGCCGACCAGTTCTGTTACGGCACTCTCAATACGAAGCTGGTGGCGGTGCGTCGTCTGTTGTTGTTCCGCTACGACTTGTTGGATTAGCGCGATCAGGTCAACGGGCCGGCGGACAAGTTCGAGTGGCTGGCTGATCTGGAGATGGGAGAGGTCGAGCAGTTCGTTAATCAGATCGGTCATACGCGTTGCCGTGGCGTCGATCCTGTTGACAATGGCTAGCATGCGTTCGGTGTCGAGTGCGCCCTCACGCTGTATCTCTCTTTGCAGCAGTTGCGCGTATCCTTTGATGGCTCCCAGGGGATTCTTGAGATCGTGCGAAACCATGAAGAGGAGGTGATCGCGCGCGAGGACGGATTTCCATGTTTGCTGATAGAGCTGGATGTTCTCGATAGCAATGGCGGCCATCTGGGCGAGCTGCATCAGGGTTGCTTCATCCTCTTCAGTAAAGTCACCCTGCTCCTTATCGGAGAGCAGGATCAGGCCGAGGTTATGGCCGTCGCGCCCGATCAGGGGGGCAGCGAGGCAGCCACGCATGGGTGGATGATCGACCTCCTGGCTGGCAAAGTCGTGCCAGCCTGGTTGAGCTTCGAGTTCGCTCTGCGTGAGGCGCACCGGCTTATTCGTGTTATAAACGTAGTCAGTACAGATACCTGCATGACTATGCAGCGCTTTACAACCACGCCACGCAGCATATTTATCGGAAAGCGCTATCTTATCCACAGTGGTCGGTGCCTGCGATTGATCCCGCTCGACAATGATGCTGATAATAGCTTGATGGGCACCGATGATTTCACGCGCCCGAGTTGTGATGAGGTCGAGCATATCATCGAGAGAGAGTGCTGCATTAATGGCAACGGAGGCATCGGCAAGCTGTTGCAGCCGTTTTGATGCGGCGCTGGTGTAGGCTACGGCAAACATTTCGTCGGTCATATCGGGCCAGGATGGTCGTCGAAATACGCTACCCATAAAAGGCCCCTTTCACGTTGTATATTCTTCCTGACGCTATTGCTGGTATGGAGCATAATACTCTGGCGCTGTGCACCTGTTTCGTTTTCTGCCTAAATTTTGGTAGCGGCTCAGTTCTGCTCTACACATGCTCTTCTATATCTACATTATATAATACAACCCTCATTAACACAACCGGGAAGGAAAACCGGGAAACTTTTCACAGGGGATAATCGTGCCTGTAGATGTGATACGAGGCAATGCACGGCAGATGGGAGAGGGAGAGATATATGACCGGTCACGAGGCGCTTACCCGGAACGAGACGCTGTTTGATAACCCATTTCACATCGAAGATCTGATGGTCTTTGATGATGATACCCTGCGCAAAATTCTGACGGAGGGAAGCTTTGGCGTGTGCATTGAACTGCTGGCATGGGGCCTTCAGGGCGTTCCCTGCCCCCTGGTGCGGAGGGTCAAGCAGAGCCTGCCTCCTGCGCAGCGCGCGCTCTTTATGCAGCATCTCCGCCGCCCTGTTGCCAGTTGTGAGCGCGAACGGGCGCGCCAGCAGATCCTCGATGCCCTGTTCTGGGAACTGACCTACTGGAAGACGCCCGAATTGTATGAAGAATTGACCGAGGGGGAGCATTTGCATCCGGGCATTTTCCAACGGCTGGCGCCCGACCTGGCGCGAAAAACCGTGCTCGATGCCGGGGCGGGCAGTGGCCGGGCTGCGTTTGAGTGCGTGGGCTATGGGGCCGCACTTGTGTATGCTGTCGAGCCTTCGCCCGGCCTGCTGCGGCTCCTGGAGCAGAAGGTGGCTCAACGTGCACAGGGAGAACGTATTCTCCCGCTGGCCGGGCGCTTCGAAGCGCTGCCGCTGGCCGACAATAGCGTGGATGTGGCCCTCTCATGCTCGGCCTTTACCGCGAGGCCAGAACAGGGTGGTGAGCCAGGGCTGGCCGAGATGAAACGTGTCACCAGACCGGGCGGAAAGATCATCCTCATCTGGCCGCGCCCCCAGGACAATGCGTGGCTGCTGGCGCATGGCTTCCACTATGTAGCGCTGCCAGTGCATCGCGAGATGTGCGTGCATTTTCGCTCGTTGAAAAGCGCTCTGCGCTGTGCGCGTCGTTTCTACGCACACAACAGGGCCGTGGCGCGCTATATTCTCACCAGGCAGCGAGCGGATGTTCCCTTCGCCGTGCTGGGCGTTAATCCGCCCTGCGACTACTGCTGGCTTGAAGTGATGAAACCGTAAGTACAGTATTTGAGAAGTGAAAGGAAATGCTCTATGGCTTCGAATGTGACAACCGTTCCGAAAAGCAGTTGGATAGAAACACCGCCCGATAGTCCGGCGCTGCGCAAGCTCAGCGGCAATCTGATTGCTCGCATGCCCTGGCTTGATAAAGTCTCGCAGCCCGTCCACAACTGGATCGCGAAGCTGTATGGTCAGCCAGGTCAGCCGGCCTACAGGATCAAGGATTTCCTCAATGGGGTCTGGCTGGGCCATGCGCTGCATCCGGTGCTGGTCAATGTTCCTCTTGGCTCCTGGAGCGCGACGTTAGTGCTTGACCTGGCCTGGCTGGTCGACCAGAATGATGGGATCGCGCGAGGAGCCGACCTGTCGATGTGGTTGGGCCTGGCGGGCGCTGCTGGCTCCGCAGTCACCGGAGTGACGAGCTGGGTTGATACCGATGGCCCCGAGCAGCGTACTGGTATGCTGCATGCGCTTCTCAATACCGGCATTACGGTATTGAATGCTACTTCCGCCATTCTGCGCTTCACAGGCCAGCGCCGCACTGCTATCGCATTCTCAACGACTGCCTATGCTATCTCGCTCTATTCCGCCTATCTTGGTGGTGAACTGACCTATTCGTCGGGTGTCGGTGTAAACCACGTAGCCTGGGAGGGCGGCTCAGATGACTTTGTTGCCGTTATGGATGAAAAAGATCTGGTGCCGGGAAAACTGACGCGCGTCGATGTTGCCGGTATTCCTGCCGTGCTGCTCAAAGATGGGCAATCAATTTACGCCATCGCCGCTACCTGTTCTCATATGGGCGGTCCACTGGATGAGGGGAGATATGAGGACGGGATCGTCTACTGTCCCTGGCACAATTCGGGCTTCCGCATGTGTGATGGCAGCGTCGCCAACAGCCCCGCCGTCTATGCGCAGCCCTCCTTTGCTGTGCGTCTCCGCAATGGAAAGATCGAGCTGCGCCGCCTCGAACACGCTTGATAGGCTCCGTTAAAAGATAAGAATTTTCTAATTTTTTGCGTGGACCGCCATAGGCGGTCCACGCAAAAAATTAGAAAATTCTTATCTTTTAATCCTTTACATAAGTTTCTGATTACAAACACTTATAGTAGAGTTTTTATCGGCAGAATTCCATTGTAATTCTTGATATCAGGCGCTACGCTAGGAGAGAGGGGAGAGCAAAACACGACCATTATCCGCCACCGGAGAAAGCGAGGAGCTTACTGTGTTTACTCAAGCGTCTCTACACCTGGACAGGCCACCGGCAGATCTCTCAGATGGACTATTAGCTCAACAAATACTCGAAGGCGACCCCGGAGCTTTTGAAGCTCTTGTGCAGAAATACAACACGCCATTATTTAATTTCGCCTATCATTTTCTCGGCGATCATGACCAGGCTTGCGACGTGGTGCAGCAAGTATTTATGCGTTTTTACACTTCCTTGCCAAAGCTGAGCCGGGGAGATCCTTTCAAGCCCTGGCTATTTCAGGTAGCACGGCACTGCTGTGTGGATGAGCTGCGGCGCAGGCGCAGGCACGCCATTCACCTGTCGCAACTGGAGATAGAGACCAGCGATGGCGAGGTCCTGTTCGTCGGCGATATGCCTGATCCCGGCCCATTGCCCGAGGATCTGGCAGAACTCCATGATTTGCAGCAGGTGTTGCAGCGGGCCATCCAGTCCCTTCCGCCCAGGTTTCGCGCCGTAGTGCTCCTGCGCTACGTTTCTCAGTTGAGCTTCTCAGAGATCGGCAGGTCGCTGGGCATGCCGGAGGCGACGGCTAAAACCTACTTTCACCGTGCGAAGGCACTTTTGCGTAAGATGCTGGTGGCGCAGGTCCAGATAATACCGGCATAAATATGATTGCAGGCATGCTGCGCTCGCGCAGCATGCCTGCAATCATATTTATGCCGGCGGCATTACATCTTGAAGAACGCGCGAATTTGCTGCCAGGTCTGCGCCAGCCGCCCGCGAACCTCCTTGCCGGTAACGGGTGTATACAGCAGAGCCAGGACTACCCCCGCCACCAGCCCGCAGCGGAAGAGGAAGCGCGCCCGCTTACGTTTGCGGACGTAGCTGGCATACCGGTCCTGAGCCGACTCTTTCAGGCTCTGTGCCGTGCTGGCCGCCTGCTGGAGCTTCTTGCTGGCCGTTCTGGAACTCTTACCGAGAACATCCTGCGTCCGCGACATGACATCCTGGGTTCTGGAGAGGCCGGTGCCGATGGTGCCTTGCAACGTGGACTGCATATCCGCGAGGCTCTTCTGGGCCTTGCGCAGGTTCTCCTGCGCGCTCTGGACATTTTGCGTAAAGGCTGCCTGAGCCACGCTCATGCCCGTTTGCAGGACATCCTGGGTTTTGGAGAGGCCGGTGCCAATGGTCTCTTGCAGCGTGTCAGGCAGGCCGCCAAGATTCTTCTGCGCCTTCTTCTGCGTCTTCCTTAGATTCTTCTGCGCTTTCTTCAAATTCTTCTGCGCACTTCTTTTATTCAGGTTGAGCAGAATTTGCGCCAGGCTGGAGCCGATTACCAGGGCGGCCTGGATCCTGTCCATACTCGATTGTACGCCTTTCTGGAGGTTGGCATACGTGGATTGAGCGGTATCTTTCGCGGTGGCGTATCCTGACTGGGCCACATCCATGACATTGGCATAAGTAGACAGAGCGGCCCCTTTGGCTCTGTCAGTTGTAGTCTGGTTCATTCCACCAGATTTTACCATGTTTCCCTCCGTTCCTTGCTAGCTCATCTATTGAAAATTATGCTAAACATGAGTCTGCCTTCTTATATAAACCACGCGTGAAGCGCCCCGAGGGTTTCATCACAGGCTTGTGAATGCTCAGTAGTCCTCGCGCCTGCGGCGCTCGCCTGAGAGAGTATAGTGTGTGAAAAAAGTGTGCGCAGCGCACTTTTTTCACACACTATACTCTCCCCTTGCGCAGCGGAGCCGCGCAAAGGCCCGGCGAGAGTAGGCGGAGCTGCTGAGAATCAGACCTGCTCTTGCCTGTATGGCAGAGCTATGTAATGCTCCCCACGCTACGCCCGAAAGGAAGAGTCTGGGCGGGGACACCCCGCGCCCCGCAAAGGGGCTGCCGCCCCCTTGACCCCGCTTCTGGCGAGCATTACATAGCCCTGCCTATATGGGGGATAAGGATCTCAGCCGGGCGCTCTTGTGGTATGCTATGGGAGATTATGCGGAATAGAGACGCAGGGGATAGTTCAAGAAAGGGGATATATTGTGCGGATAAAACGTCTGGGGCGTACCGGACTGAAAGTGTCGGCGATCTGCCTGGGGACGATGACCTTTGGCAATCAATGTGACGAAGCGACTTCGCGCGCCATTATGGATAAGGCTTTCGCGGCGGGCGTGACCTTTTTTGATACTGCCGATGCCTATCCGCTGGGGGGCAGCCTGGAGATGGTTGGGCGCACGGAAGAATACATCGGGCGCTGGCTCAAAGGGCGCCGCGAACAGATTGTGCTGGCTACCAAGTGCCGTTCGCAGATGGGGAGCGGCCCTAACGA
>Ga0070739_10008088_pt1 | contig 10893 bp, 9 predicted proteins | sample Coa_R1_7_FD_66445 | JGI IMG/M metagenome (GOLD analysis project Ga0070739, IMG submission 66445) | Surface soil microbial communities from Centralia Pennsylvania, which are recovering from an underground coalmine fire - Coalmine... | ecosystem: Environmental > Terrestrial > Soil > Unclassified ... | reverse complement strand
GCTTCAGCTCGTAGACGAGCACGAGGGCGCGGCGGACCGCGCGGTGGAATGTCGGGCTTTCCGGGTTGCGGTTGAGGATCGCGATCTCGCTCCCGGGGCCGTTGATCCAGGCGACCGTCGGCAGGTTCTCTCGCACGATCGTCGCGCCGAGCGCCTCCAGCGCCGCGATCGCTCCCGCCATGGCGGCGTGGCCGCGCGCCGTCAGCGGGCCGTAATACACGTCGTTGGCCGGGTCGGCAGGATCGCTCGGCACGCCGATGCGCGCCCCCTTCAGCCCGTCCTTGTCGAGATACGCCGTGTAGTCCGTCGGCCGCCGCAGGTGCTCGGTCGCGGGGTCGAGCGGGTCCGCCTGGGCGAGAACGTTTAGCAGGATTGCCGCGTCGCGAACCGTTCGGGTTAGTGGCCCCGCGGTGTCCTGGCTGTGTGCGATCGGCAGGATGCCGGCGCGGCTGACGAGGCCGACGGTGGGTTTGACGGTGACCAGCCCGTTCTGCGTCGCCGGCGACAGCAACGAGCCGGAGGTCTCGGTGCCGATCGCGGCCGCGGCGAAGCCGGCGGCCACCGCGACCGCGGAGCCCGAGCTGGAACCGCCCGGCGGCACCACCGGCACGCCCTTGTCGTCGAGCTGAGGCGCGTAGGGGTTGCGCACCTGGCCGCCGAGCGAGCTGTACCCCGCCGGCATGTCGATAGCGACGATGTTGGCGAACTCGGTCAGGTTCGCCTTGCCGAGAATAACCGCGCCGGCCTCGCGCAACAGCCGAGTCACTGTCGCGTCGCGCGCCGCTCGCGCTCCGGCCAGCGCGAGCGACCCCGCGGTCGTATGCTGGCGGTCGGCCGTGGCGATGTTGTCCTTCAGCAGGATCGGCACGCCTTCAAGCGGCCGCCGACGGCCGGCCTGGTCGATCTGCGCCGCGATCGCGGCCGCGTCCGGGTTGACCTCGCGCACCGCGTTCAGCCGTGGCCCGGCGCGGTCATAGGCCTCGATCCGAGCGCTATAGGCCTCGACAAGCGCGCTTGCCGTCGTCGCGCCACGCGCGAGAGCCTCTTGCACCTCCGCGAGGCTCAGGTTTGCGACGAGCACCCGTTTCGCCTGCTACCGCAGCAGGGCAATCGCCGATTCCCAGGCGCCCACGGTATGGCGGACATCGTCGTCGGTATGGGCGACCGAGACGTAATATTTCGATTCGCCTTTGAGGATGCCGCGCTCGCGCAACAGCGCGTTGAACCGGCGCATCTTGTCGGCGTCGCCGCGCAACGTGCTGCGGTAGTTGCGGATCGGCTCGTCGGTGAAGACGATGTCGAACAGCGGCGCCTCGCCGGTCACCTGCGCGGCGACGCCGGGGCGCTTCAGGAGGTCGCGCAGCGTGCCCATCAGCTCGCGCCCGGTCGCGAACAGCCGCTCGTAGGTGCCCGGCTCGCGCAACACCCGCAGGGTGGCCAGCCCCGCCGCCGCCGCGACCGGGTTGCCCGACAGCGTGCCGATCTGCATCAGGAAGCCGTCGTCGCCGACCTTGTTGCGGTCGAAATGCGCCATGATGTCGGCGCGGCCGGCGATCGCGGCGAGCGGGAAGCCGCCGCCGATGACCTTGCCCAGAGTGCACAGGTCGGGGACGACGCCGTAATATTCCTGCGCGCCGCCATAGGCGAGGCGGAAGCCGGTGACGACTTCGTCGAAGATCAGCGGCACGCCGTTCTCGGAGGTGATCTTGCGCAGCGCCTGGAGAAAGCCGGGGGCCGGCGCGATGATGCGCTGCAGCGGCTCGACGATGACCCCGGCCAGTTCGTCGCGATTCTCACGCACAAGCGCGGCGACGGCGTCGGCATCGTTGAACGGGGCGACGATCATGTCGTCGCGCACGTTGCGCGGGATGCCGGCGGAATCCGGGATCGGCTGCGAGGAGTTGCCGGGCCGGCGCGGCGCCAGGCTCATCAGCGAATAGTCGCTCATGCCGTGGTAGCCGCCCTCGAACTTCAGGATCTTGTCCTTCTTCGTGAAGGCGCGCGCGGCGCGCATCGCGTAGAGGTCGGCCTCCGAGCCGCTCGACACGAAGCGGACCTGTTCGGCGCACGGGACCGCGGCGACGATTGCCTCGGCGAGCTCGATGCCGAAGCGGTTGTTGGCGAAGAACGTCGTGCCCTGGGCGATCCGCTCCTGCGCCGCCGCGGTCACCGCGGGATGCGCGTGACCGACCAGCATCGGCCCGGAGCCGAGCAGGAAATCGACGTATTCGTTGCCGTCCTCGTCCCACACGCGGCCGCCGCGGCCCTCGCGGATCACGATGTCGCCGGCGAGGTTGCCGAACGTGCCGCCGGGCAACACCCGCTTCGCGGTCTCGATCAGCCCCTGCTGTGCGTCCTTCCGGTTCTGCGCGCTCACGATGGCCCTCCTCCCGCCGCTGCGGCGGCGGGCGCATCCTGCCATTCGATGCCGCCGGAAGGAAGTAGGCGACCGCTCTTCCCGCTCTCCGGCAGAAGGAGAAGATCAGTTCAGGGTGATCCGGCGCACCCACCCGAACTCGTCGGGAATGTCCCCGCGCTGGATGCCGACCAGCTTCGCCTTGATGGCGGCCGTTACCGGACCGGTCGAACCGTCGGCGATCAGGATGTCGCCCGCACTGCTCTTGATCTTGCCGATCGCAGCGACGACGGCGGCGGTGCCGCACGCAAAAGCCTCCTTCAGCCTGCCGCTGGCGGCGTCCCGGCGCCACTGGTCCATCGCGTAGCGTTCCTCGCGGACCGGCCTGCCTTCATTGCGCGCCAGCGTGATGATGGCGTCGCGCGTAACGCCTGGCAGGATCGTGCCGGAGAGCGGCGGGGTCAGCAGCGAGCCGTCGTCCATCACGAGCATGACGTTCATGCCGCCGAGCTCCTCGACCCAGCGATGTTCGGCTGCGTCAAGGAAGATGACCTGATCGCACCCCTGCTCCATGGCTTCGGCCTGTGCGACAAGGCTCGCCGCATAGTTGCCGCCGCATTTGACGGCACCGGTGCCGCCCGCGGAGGCGCGGGTGTAGCGGTCGGTCACCCACACTGTCACCGGCTTCTCGCCGCCCTTGAAGTAGGAGCCGACGGAGCTGGCGATTAAAACGAACAGGTATTCATGCGATGGGCGGACGCCGAGGAAGGCTTCCGTCGCGAACATGAACGGCCGCAGGTAAAGACTTCCGTCGCCTTCCGGGATCCAGGCGGAGTCGATCTTCACCAGTTCTTCCACCGCCTGAAGAAAGACGGTTTCCGGCAGCTCCGGCATGCTCATGCGCGCGGCCGAGGCCTGGAAGCGGCGCGCGTTCTGCTCCGGACGGAACAGGGAAATCGAGCCGTTGCCGAAATTATAGGCCTTCAGCCCCTCGAATATTTCCTGCCCGTAATGCAGGATCGCAGCCGCCGGATCGAGCGTGATCGGCGCCCGCGCGCGCAGTTCGGCGTCGTGCCAGCCGCGATCGAGGGTCCAGCGGATCGTCACCATGTGATCCGTGAAGACCCGGCCGAAGCCCGGATCTTTCAGCAGGCCAGCCCTGACTTCGGCCGCCACCGGCCGATCGGTGGGACGGCGGGAGAACGCGATTTGCGGATTGCAGGCCATCGGAAAAATCCCTGCAAGAGCGCGGTCTGCGCGGGGAGTAGGATATAACGCAGAGGACGCCCCGATTGTACAAAGGTTGCAAAATAAGTCAATATGGCTGACATAAAATTATCGTCTCGTACCCATCCCTTCGACGACGACGAGGTGCGTCAGGGCATCGAGCTGCTGTTCTACGCCTATCGCGATTTCACCGCCGAGCCGGACGCGATACTCGACCGCTACGGGTTTGGCCGCGCGCACCACCGCGTCGTCCATTTCGTCGGCCGCCACCCACAGATGACCGTCGGCGAGCTGCTCGGCATCCTGCGCATCACCAAGCAGAGTCTCAGCCGCGTGCTGGGGCAGCTGGTGCGGCAGGGTTTCATCGTGCAGCACCCGGGACCGCACGACCGGCGCCAGCGGCGGCTCGAACTGACCGAAAAAGGCAGCGAACTGGAGCGGCAGCTGTCGCAGCCGCAGCGGGCGCGCGTCGGCAACGCCTACCGCAAGGCGGGGCCGCAGGCGGTCGAAGGCTTTCGCAAGGTGCTGCTCAACATCATCGCCGGCGAAGACGACCGGCGCCGCTTCGCCCGGGCGCGTCCGGTGGCGGCCGAGGCCGATCGCGACGAGCGCGGCGGCGTCGTATAATCGCGCATGGACGAGCACGCGCCGCACCTCCTCATCGTCGATGACGACGCCCGGCTGCGCGATCTGCTGCGCCGCTATTTGATGGAGAACGGCTTTCGCGTCACCGCGGTGCGCGACGCGGGCGAGGCGCGCGCCCAGCTCGCGAGCTTTGCCTTCGACCTCGTCGTGCTCGACGTCATGATGCCGGGCGAGGACGGCATCGCGCTGACCCGCGCGCTGCGCCAAGCCAACCCGGTGCCGATCCTGCTGCTGACCGCGATGGCGGCTCCGGAGGACCGGGTCAACGGGCTAGAGCAGGGCGCCGACGACTACATGCCCAAGCCGTTCGAGCCGCGCGAACTGGTATTGCGCATCCGCAACATCCTACAGCGACGGAACGCGCAGACGCCGATGGCGGAGGCGGAGCTGCGCTTCGGCGGGTTTCGCTACGACGCCGCGCGCGGCGAATTGCTGCGCGGCGACGAACCGGTGCACCTGACCGCCGCCGAGGCCGGGCTGCTGGCCATTCTGGTGCAGCGGGCGGGGCAGCCGGTGAGCCGCGAGGAATTGTCGGAAGCGGCGCAGTGCAGCGGCAACGTCCGCAACGTCGATGTCCAGATGACGCGGCTGCGCCGCAAAGTCGAGCGCGACCCGCGCTTCCCGCGCTACCTCCAGACCGTGCGCGGCACCGGCTATGTCCTCAAGCCAGATTAAGATGCTAGCCGCGCCGACGGCGGCGGCGGTTCCGGCGGACGTTTTGCCCGCCGAGGCGCCGCCGCCGGAAGTGTCGCCGCGGGGGGGCATCAAGCAATTCCTGCCGCAGACGATGTTCGGCCGTTCGCTGCTGATCATCGTCATGCCGCTGATCCTCGTGCAGGCGATCGCCGCCTGGGCCTTCTACGACCGGCACTGGCAGACCGTCTCGCGCATCCTCGCCCGCGACGTGGCCGGCGACATCAGCGTGCTGATCGACACGATGGCCTACGTCACCGACGAGGTCGAACTGACGCACCTGATGGAGAACGTCTCCGGCCAGACCGAGCTCAACATCACCCTGGCGCGGGGGCAGCACCTGCCGAACCCCTTGCCGCCCGACGATCCGTCGGTCGAGCCGCTGCTGCGGGCCGCGATCGCCGAGCGGCTGCACGTGCCGTTCACGATCGACGGCGTCAGCGACCCGCAGGACATCCTGATCGCGATCGACCTGCCGCAGGGGGTGCTGGGGGTGAAGGTGCCGCGCAAGCGGCTCTACACCTCGACAACCTACATCTTCATGCTGTGGATGGTCGGATCGTCGCTGGTGCTGCTGTCGGTGGCGACGATCTTCATGCGCAACCAGGTGAAATCGCTGCGGCGGCTGGCGGCCGCGGCGGAGAGTTTCGGCAAGGGCCGCGCCGTGCCGTTCTTCCGCATCGAAGGCGCGGCCGAGGTGCGGCAGGCGGCGGTGGCCTTTTTGCAGATGCGCGACCGCATTCAGCGCCAGATCCGCCAGCGGACGGAAATGCTGGCCGGTGTTTCCCACGATTTGCGCACGCCGCTGACCCGCATGAAGCTCGCGCTCGAATTCCTCGGCGACGACGGCAGCGTCGCGGAACTCAAATCCGACGTCGCCGAGATGGAGCAGATGGTGAACCTCTATCTCGACTTCGCCCGCGGCGAAGGGACGGAGACGCCGGTCGAGACAGACGTGGCGCTCCTGCTCGAAGAGGTCGCCGCCGCAATGCGGCGCGACGGCGCCGCGATCAGCCTCGACGAAGGCGACAGCTTCGTCGCGGCGGTGCGTCCGAACGCCCTGCGGCGCTGTCTCAACAATCTGATCGCGAATGCCCGCCGCCACGGCCGCCACGTCTGGGTGGCGAGCGAGCCGGCGGCCGAGGGGCTCGACATCCTGGTGGACGACGACGGCCCCGGCATTCCTGCCGAGGAGCGCGAGCGGGCGTTCCAGCCCTTCACCCGGCTCGACGCCTCGCGCAACCCCTCGACCGGCGGCGTCGGACTTGGCCTGACGATCGCGCGCGACGTGGCCCGCAGCCACGGCGGCGACCTCCGCCTCGAAACCTCCCCCTACGGCGGGCTGCGGGCGCGCGTGCACCTGCCCCGCTGATGCGGCACTTCCTTTTCGCGTCATCGCCGGGCCTTGACCCGGCGATCTCGCAGCGCCTCCGGAGATGGCGAGGTCCGGCTTGGCGATGGCGATTGTCGATGCAGAGAGTTGTCGGTCTGATGAGATACCGGGCGAGGCTGGCCGCCGCACTGGCTTTTCTGTCGCTGTCCGGCTGCTCGTCCTTACGGATCGTCGAGAACAACCCGGCAGCGGTGACCGTCCGTTACGACGGCATTGTTCAGACGCTGAGCGATGCCACGGCGGTGGCGGAGAAGCGCTGCGGCCGCTACGGCAAATCGGCAAAATTGCGCAAGGACGAACACATTGCTTTGAGCGAACGCTTCGCCCATTTCGATTGCGTGGGCCGCTGAACGCCATGCACGACTTCAGTTTGGCCTTCATTTGCGGGTTGACCCGCGAATCCTGGGTGCGCCTCCGGAGATGGCCGGGTCGAGCCCGGCCATGACGAAAAACGCGTAATTTGCCTGCCGGTGACCTTTTTGAAACCGCTTTCGCCGCATCCGGAGACTTGGATCAGGACAACCCCGGCCGGTCTCTACTGCGAGCCGGGCAATTTCTACATAGACCCGGTGCTGCCGGTGGCGCGCGCCGTCGTGACGCATGGCCATGGCGACCATGCCCGGCCGGGCAACGGCGCGGTTCTCGCGACCGAACCGACGATCGCGATCATGCGCCAGCGCTACGGCGACGATGCCGGCGGTTCGCTGCAGACCGCCGATTACGGCGAAGCGACCGAAATCGACGGGGTGACCGTCACCCTCGCGCCGGCTGGCCACGTGCTGGGCAGCGCGCAGGTCATCCTTGATTACCGCGGCGGCCGCGTCGTCGTCTCCGGCGACTACAAACGCCGCCCTGACCCGACCTGTCCGCCGTTCGAGCCGGTCAATTGCGACGTGTTCGTCACCGAAGCGACGTTCGGCCTGCCGGTGTTTCGCCACCCGCCCGACACGCTGGAGATCGACAAACTCTTGCACTCGCTGCGGCTGTTCCCGGAACGCTGCCACCTCGTGGGCGTCTACGCGCTCGGCAAGTGCCAGCGGGTTCTGGCGCTGTTGCGCCGCGCCGGCTATGAGGAGCCCGTCTACATGCACGGCGCGCTGTTCGCGCTGGTCGAATTGTACGAGCGCTTCGGCGTCGCGCTCGGCCCGGTCCTGCCGTGCCTCGATCTGCCGCGCGACGCGCTCAAGGGCAGGATCGTGCTGGCGCCGCCGGGCGCGCTCGCCAACCGCTGGACGCGGCGGCTGCCGGACCCGGTCGCCGCACTGGCCTCCGGGTGGATGCGGGTCAAGCAGCGCGCCAAGGCGCGCGGCGTCGAGCTGCCCCTCGTCATCTCCGACCACGCCGATTGGGACGAGCTCACCGCGACGCTGGCGGAGGTCGGAGCGGAGGAGGTCTGGGTCACGCACGGCCGCGAGGAGGCGCTCGTCCACTACGCCCAGAGCCGGGGCTTCCGCGCGCGCGCCCTGCAGCTGATCGGGTTCGAGGAGGAGGATTGATCCGCTTCGCGGCGCTGCTCGACGCGCTGCTGTTCACGCCGGCGCGCAATGGCAAATTGCGTTTGATGCAGGAGTATTTCGCGGGGGCGCCGGACCCGGAGCGCGGCTGGGCGCTGGCGGCGCTGACCGGCGAATTGGCCTTTGCCGAGGCGAAACCGAGCCAGGTGCGCGACCTCGTGCTGGAGCGGGTCGATGCCGAGCTCTTCGGCTGGTCGCTCGATTTCGTCGGCGATCTCGCCGAAACCGCCGCGCTGATCTGGCCGGCGCCCTCACCGTCCCACCCCCAACCTTCCCTCCCCCGCACCCGGGGGAGGGTCAGGGAGGGGGCCGGCCCCTCCCTCTCCCGCGATGCGGGAGAGGGGCTGACCGGAACCCTCGCCCGCACAGCGGGAGAGGGTGGCGCGCCCCGCGCGCCGGGTGAGGGCGCCGGCGCGCACGTGCCGTCGCTGACCGAGATCGTCGAGACCTTGCGGCTGGCGAGCCGGGCGGAGGTGGGGCGGCATCTCGCGCCCTGGCTCGACGCGCTCGACGCCACCGGCCGCTGGGCGCTGTTGAAGCTCGTCACCGGCGGCCTGCGGATCGGCGTGTCGGCGCGGCTGGCAAAGCTGGCGCTGGCCGAATGGGGCGGCGTCGAACCGGCGCAGATCGACGAGATCTGGCACGGGCTGCAGCCGCCCTATCGGGCGCTGTTCGATTGGCTCGAAGGGCGGACCGCGCGGCCGCAGGTCGCCGATCTGCCGACCTTCACGCCGCTCATGCTGGCGCAGCCGCTGGAAGATGCGGACATCGGGGGCCTCGACCCGCGCGACTATCTGGCGGAATGGAAATGGGACGGCATCCGCGTCCAGCTGGTCGCCCGCGGCGGCGAGAAACGGCTCTATTCGCGTTCCGGCGACGACGTCGGCGGCGCATTTCCGGACATCATCGCGGCCCTGCCCGCCGCGGTGACGCTCGACGGCGAACTCCTGGTAATCCGCGATGGCGAGGTGGCGCCGTTCAACGACCTGCAGCAGCGCCTCAACCGCAAATCGCCGAGTCCGAAGATGCTGCGCGAGTTTCCGGCCGCGGTGCGGCTCTACGACATTCTGCGCGAAGGCGACGAGGACCTCCGCGGATTGTCCTTTGCCGAACGGCGGCGGCGGCTCGAAGCCTGGTACGCGAGGGCGCCGCGCCCCGGCTTCGACCTGTCGCCGCTCGTGCCGTTCGTCAGCTGGCAGGAGCTTGCGGAACTGCGCGACGGCGCGCGCGCCCGCGGCATCGAGGGATTGATGCTGAAGCGCGCCGACTCGCTCTACATCGCCGGACGCCCGAAGGGGCCGTGGTTCAAATGGAAGCGCGGCGCGCTGACGATCGACGCGGTGCTGATGTACGCCCAGCGCGGCCACGGCAAGCGGTCGTCGTTCTACTCCGACTACACCTTCGGCGCCTGGCGCGGCGACGAGCTGGTGCCGGTCGGCAAGGCCTATTCCGGCTTTACCGACGAGGAGCTGCGCCGGCTCGACCTGTGGGTGCGCCATCACACGACGCGCCGCTACGGCCCGGTGCGCGAGGTCGAGCCGGGGCTGGTGCTCGAAATCGCCTTCGACAGCGTGCACCGCTCGACCCGCCACCGATCGGGCGTGGCGATGCGCTTCCCGCGCGTCCACCGCATCCGCTGGGACAAGCCCTATCGCGAAGCCGACACACTGGAAGCGCTGCAGCGCCTGATGAACTGATCCCAAGCCGGGGTGTTCCCGCCGATCCGGGGAGCAGAATCCGATCAGGTGCGCTTTTTTTTTCTCGTCATCGCCGGGCTTGACCCGGCGATCTCGGGGCGCCCCATAGATGGCCGGGGTCAAGCCCGGCCATGACGATTTTTGGAGTCTCTGTCGGTTCGGATACCGATTCTAGCTAGCTCGGATGGCGAAAGCGGCCGATCAGGCCGGCCGTGCCTTTGGCGTGGCCGCTGAGCTTGGCCAGCAGCTCGTCGCGGGTCAGCCCCGGCTGCAGCGCCTTCGGATCGAGATCGGTCGCGATCAGCACCAGCGTATAGTGATGCCAGTCGGTGTTGGGCGGCGTGCACGGGCCGAAATAGGTCGATAAGCCCATCAGGCTCTTGCCCCCGACATATTTGTCCGACGGCTTGCTGATCTCGCCCTCGGCAAAGCCCGTCACCGCGGCTGGGATGCCGTAGATCACCATGTGCGAGACGCCGGCGCCGCCGCGCCCTTCCGGGTCCCACATCAGCAGCGCGAAGCTCTTGGTGCCCTCGGGCGCGTTCGACCAGGCGAGCGGCGGCGAGACGTTGTCGCCGACGCAGTTGGGGTTCTGCTTGTTGTTGCCGGCGTTCTTCACCGCCAGCTCGCCGTTGTCCTGGAACGCCGGCGAGGTGAGCTTGAACGGCTCGGCCGCGTTCGCCGCCAGCGGCGAGAGGGCCAGGGCAGCGGCGATCAGCCCGGCGCAAAGACGGGATATCATCGTAGTTCCTCCATGTGCGGGTGAGTGGTCAGCGGCGCCGCGGCGAGGCCTCGTTGGCGAGCGGCGAGGTGATGTCGGCGAACGACGTCTTCAGCGAGGTGCGCACGTCGATGACGGTCGGCGCGCGGCTCGCAAGCGCCTCCTTCAGCGCCGGCGCCAACGCCTCCGGCTGCTCGACGCGAGCGCCGCGGCAGCCCATCGCGCGGGCGATGGCGGCGTGGTCGAAATCCTTGAACTCGGCCGCGAACGGACCGCCGCCGTGCAACACCCAACCGAGCGCGTTGTTGTTGAAGACGACGGCAACGATCGGGATGTCGTGCTCGATCGCCGTCATCATGCCGTTCATCGTCATCGCGAAGCCGCCGTCGCCGCAGACGGCGACGACCGGGCGGTCGGGGTGCACCAGTTTTGCGCCGAGCGCTGCCGGGATGCCGAACCCCATCGGGCCGGAGCCGGCGGCCTGCAGAAAGCCGCCGGCCATCTTCGTCTGGTAGAAATGCGTCATCAGGATGCGGTTCTCGCCGGCGTCGCAGGTGACGATCGCGTCCTCGGGCAGGGTGCGCATCAATTCGCCGATGACCCGCTGCGGCAATAGCGGCGCGTCGTCGGCGAAATAGCTGCGGTCG
>Ga0070739_10008087_pt1 | contig 10894 bp, 14 predicted proteins | sample Coa_R1_7_FD_66445 | JGI IMG/M metagenome (GOLD analysis project Ga0070739, IMG submission 66445) | Surface soil microbial communities from Centralia Pennsylvania, which are recovering from an underground coalmine fire - Coalmine... | ecosystem: Environmental > Terrestrial > Soil > Unclassified ... | reverse complement strand
GAAGGCTTGACCTTCGTTGCCTTTGCCTGCTTGATGCTTCACCGCCTGATCCACATCCTTGGTTCATAACAGGCTCTAAGCTTGTGATTTAACCCATAGGCGAGTTGCCGGCCGCCGGGCAGGTGGCGGCGTCTCGTGCTGGAAGCCAATGATGTGGTGCTCAAGCCGTCTTCTTCAAGGCCGGATAGCGTCTGGCCGGCCCCGAGCGGCGGCCCTTGGGCCGCCCTGGGGAACGCCCACAGGGTTTTGGTGGGCTCGCGGGTGTGCCCAGGCTGAGCAAGAGGGCGGAAAAGGCGCGACGGACCCGATAGGGTGTGAGGCGGTCGGGGTACAGCCGCCGCTCCCAGGGCAGGCGTTGGTCGGCCACACAAGCCCGCGCCAAGCGGAGTTCAGTGTAGGCGGCGACCAGCAGCGCGGTCCAGCGGTCGGCCTGCTCGGGGTGGCGCACCCGCGGCAGCACCCAGTTCAGAGTCTGCTTGGCGAACCGCAGCGTATGCTCCAGGTCGAAGCGGCGGACGTAGGCGCGCCACAGCACGCTCAGGTCGGGGGTGCCCGGCCCGTGCCACCACAGCCAGAGCTGCTGGGGCTCCCGCGTCTTCGCCGGCAGGCGGCTCACCTCGACCAGGACGAGTATCCCCCGCACGACCGGCTTGGTGCGGCGCGTGCCGCGGCCGGGATGGTTCTGCCGCTTGGCGTGCAACCCCCTCCACGCGCGGACACGCACCCGCCCGTATTGCGCGGCTTCGACGGTGTACTCGGCCGTCGGCTCCGGCCAGGTCGTCGCGTCGCGGCAGGCGAACTTGGCCCCATGCTGGCGCGGCCGTCCGCCCGGCGGCTGGGCGGGCGGGTCGGCCTAGAAGCAGCGGTCGCGGCGCAGCCGCACCAGGATGGCCACGGGCAGGTCGCCCAGTTCTTGGACGAGCTGCTCGGGATCAGAGCCCGCGTCGAAGACGAACAGCGGCGCGGGAGCGCCGGGTGGCTGCAGGCGGAGCACTGCGCGGATCTGTTCGGCCGCCAGCGTATGGATGTTATGGGTGGGATGGACCCGGCGCACGTCCACCGGGGCCGTCCAGCTATCCCGGCGGAAGCGGAGCTGAGCGCCCCACTGGTACGCCCAGCCGGCGACGATCGGCTGCCCAGCCGAATGGCGCGAGGGATGCTAGTAGTAGCCGCGCTTGGGGCTCGTCTCGGCGTCGCAGCGCGGCCACACGCTCGCATCCACCGCGTAGATCGGCTGTCCATCAGCCAGCGGGTGACGGCCGAGGAGGGCGCGCAGCCCCGCGTCGTCGATGCGACCGCGGGCGAGTGCGGCGTAGAGACTGCCCCAGCCGCGGCGGTGGACCCGCGCCAGGCTCAGGTGTGCGGGCGAAGCAATCGGATCGGCCGTGAGCAGCGCGGCGGCCAGCTCGAACAGCGCGTCCGCGCGCCGGTCGAGACCACGGTACAGCTCGCGGCGGAAGACGGCGAGGGTGGCCAGCGGTTCGAGCGTCATCATACCAGGCGCGCTGCCACAACCGTGCCAGCACGCCCCGCCCGCCGGGGTTAAATCGCAAGCTAAGCGATTCCGAGCTCTGCTCGTGGGCTCACGTACGCCTCGAGAGCCGTCCGGACACGGGAGCGTGCGCGGTGCAGGAGCACCCGCTGATTGCCGTCGCTGAGCCCAAGGCTCTCGCACACTTCCTCGGGTGACCAGCCCTGCACGTCGCGCAGCGTGATGATGAGGCGCTGGCTCTCTGGCAACGCCGCGATCGCCTGCTCGATCCAGCCGCGCAGCTCGCCGGAGAGCAGCGACGCCTCGGGCTCGAGATCCCAGCGCTGCGGCGGCGTGGCCCAGTGGCCGGGCCACCGCGGGTGGTCGGCGGGCAGGAAGCGAGCGGGCGCGACGGCGGGATCCGCTCCATCCACATCGGGGTCCTGCAGCGCCGACAGCGGCACGGAGCGGCTCTCGCGCACGCCCCGCGACTTGGCGCGGTTGACAAGGATTTGGAAGAGCCAGGACTTCAGCGATGCGCGCCCCTCGAAGCGGTCGATCCCCTTGAGCAGGCCCAGCCAGGTCTCCTGCGCCACTTCCTCGGCCACCGCGCGGTCGCGCACGTAGTGGATTGCCACGGCGACCAGCGTGGTGTGATAGCGGTCCACAAGCGCCTCGAAGGCGGCCTCGTCGCCCTGGCGCAGCGCGGCGACCAGCGCCTGCTCGTCTGCGGCGGCCGCGGTTATCGTCGGAGTCGCACTCGGCATCATGGCATCTGCGCCCTTTCGGCTAGGGCCCCGGCCGCGGACGGCCCTAGCGGACGGGACCGTGGATCGAGCTACCGCGCCTAGCATAGGGCCGGGCTCGTAACCACGGCGCAGCGAGCGGCGGCCGGCGTGTTGCAGCGGTGTAGCTAGCGGCCGCCGAGGGATCAATCGGCGGCGAACAGGTAGCCGATGCCCGCCTTGGTCAGCACGTAGCGGGGCTGCTCGGGATCGGGCTCGATCTTGCGGCGCAGGCGGCTGACGTAGAGGCGCACGTGCTGCGTCTCGTCGCGGTACTCCGGGCCCCAGACGGCCGTGAGCAGCTCCGCGGGCACGAGCACGCGCCCCGCGTGGCGGGCGAGCTGCACGAGCAGCTTGTACTCGGTGGGCGTGAGGTCGACCGGCTCGCCGCCGCGGCTCACCGCGTGGCGGGCGAAGTCGATCGCCAGGTCGCCGTGCTGGAAGATCGGCTCGGCGGTGGGCGACTCGGCGTAGCGCGCGCGGCGCAGGACGGCCCGCACGCGCGCCATCAGCTCCGGCGGGCCGAACGGCTTGGGCAGATAATCATCCGCGCCCGCGTCGAGGCCCGCCACCTTGTCGGCCTCGGCGGCTTTCGCGGTGAGCATGATGATCGGCACGGTAGAGAACTCGCGGATGCGGCGGCAGACCTCCAGCCCGTTGAGCACCGGCAGGCCGATGTCGAGCAGCACGAGGTCCGGCCGCTCGCCCGCGGCCAGGTCCAGCGCCGTCTGGCCGTCCGCGGCCGCCAGCACCCGGTAGCCAGAGGCGCGCAGGTTCACGCTGATCCAGCGGACGTAGCGCGGCTCATCATCCACCACCAGGATTGTGGCGTCGGGGGAGTCAGTCTGGCTCACGGGGAGACTCCTGATAGGCGGGGATCGTGAAAGCGAACGTGCTGCCCTGCCCCGGCGTGCTCTGTACCCAGATTCGCCCGCCATGCGCCTGGACGATGCCGCGACAAATCGCCAGCCCCAGGCCGGTGCCGGCGAAGCGGCGTGTATCGCTGGTGTCCACGCGGAAGAACTTCTCGAATACTTGGTCGAGCTTGTCCGCCGGGATGCCGATGCCCTCGTCTACCACGTGAACCTCCACATCGCCGCTCACAGCGCGCGCGACGAGCCGGATCGGCGTGGGCTCGAGCGAATAGCGCGTGGCGTTGGTCAGCAGATTGTCCACGACCTGGGCGACCCGCCGCTCGTCGGCGAGCACCGCGGGCAGGCTCGCGGGCATCTGGACTTGCAGCGCGCGGCCGGGCTCGCGCGCGCGCTGCCGCTCGGCGCAGTCGGCCAACAGGCGGGTCATCTGGACCGGGTGGCGCTCGATGCGCAGCGTGCCGGCTTCGATGCGCGACATGTCGAGCAGGTTCGTCACCAGCTCGGTCAGGCGGTCGGTCTCCTCGTCGATGACTTGGAGGAACTCCTCACGCGTCTCGTCGTCAAGCGGCGCGTCCTTGCGCAGCAGCGTGCCCACGTAGCCTTTGATGAGCCCCAGCGGCGTGCGCAGCTCGTGACTGACCATCGACACGAAGTCCGACTTCAGCCGGTCCAGCTCGGCGAGCCGCGCGTTGGCGGTGGCCAGCTCCTGACTGCGCGCCGTCGCCAGCTCGCGCTCCTCCTCCAGCACCCGCGCGAGCACGCCCAGCCCGACCGTGAGCATCAGCGTGTTCGCCAGCCAGGTGATGACGATGTTGCCGGTGGCGTCCATCACCAGCCAGGTGTTTGTCACACCCAGCAGGCCCAGACAGAGCAGCGCGCCGGCCGTGAACAGGACGGTGGTCGTGCGGGGGCGGTGCTGCAGCAGCACGGCGGCCGCGGCGAGATAGGCCAGCCCATAGCTGGTGCGAGTCAGCAGCGCCGCGGAGCGCGTCTCCATCACTAGCGTCGCCAGCACGACCCACACCACGGACAATACGAGCACCGCCATGGCGCCGCGCCGCGAGAACCCGCGCCCGACGAGGGCCCGCGCGCCGATCCAAATGCCGATGGCACGCGCCCAGCCAAGGCTGGTGGCCACGACGCCCAGTCGCTCGAAGGTCTCGCGGGAGGTCATCTCGGGCGACGAGGCGACCACGAGGAGCTGGGCAAAGTAGTACACCGTGGCCAGGGCCCAGACGACCGTCCAGACCAGCAGGTAGCGGCGGCGCATCTGCCAGTAGCAGGCGGCCGTCAGCAGCAGCAAGACGAGCCCGACCCCGACCGGCAGCACGCGCACGAAGGCGAGCATCATGGAGGTGCTTCCGTCCGCCGTGGACTGCGCGGCAACCACCGACAAGGCGTGCGCGGCCCCATTGTACGACGCGGTCGTGCCCCATGCGATGCTCGCCGCGCCCATCACGCGGGCGAGCCACGAGAAGGCGCGGCACAGGGCGGCTCGCCGGGCTGGCTCAGCAAGGCCGCCAGGCGCACCGCCACGTCGTCGGCGGGGAAGGGGGGCTGCAGGTAGTCGCTGGGAGCGTTGCGAGCCAGCCGCTCCGGCTCCGCGGGGTAGACCGAGATGAAGAGCGCTGGCAGCCCATCTGGCGCGCCGTGGGCGCCAAGCTGCTCCACCGCGGTAGGGCAGAGCCACAAGCTGTCCAGGTCCACGACCGCAGCAACGGGCGCGGGCGCGGGTCCAGCCCACGCCCCGTCGGCGTAATCCAGCACCGCGTAGCCCTCGCGCTCCAGGGCGAGGCGCAGGATGCGGCGCAGGCGCGGCTCGCCGCACACGAGCGCGACGGCCGGCCGGGCGGCTCCCGCCTGTTGACTCGTCATCGATACTCCGCGCCGTGCGCCGGCGCTCGCACAACCTTGGAAGCGGGCCAGGGGCGCGCTGCGCCAGCCTCGCCGGCGGCGGCGTGGTCGCGCGCGGTGGCCCGCTTCCAAGCGTACCGGGCGGGCCTGAGCAGGCGTGTGGCGGGATTGCCCCATGGTGTTGCGGGCGCGTTGCTGTACTGGCGGTCCAGGGGGGCGAACGCCTACCAGTTCATTCGTGCGGCTGCCCGGGCAGCCGCACGGAAGGCTAGCGCCGCTTCCAGTCGCGGAAGGCGCCGAGGAGAGCCTCCTTCGCCTGGGGCGTGATGGCGTCCTCGGTCAGGCGCCCGGCGAGGGCAATCGTGGCACGGATCTGGTCGACGTAGGTCTGGCAGCCCTCACAGAGCGCAAGGTGCGTCTCGAAGCGCTCGCGCTCGGTGGGCGGCAGCCGGTCCTCCAGGTAGTCGGTCACCAGCTCGACCAGCTCCTGACAGCTCAGCGCGGCCGCATCCTCCATCTTCGCCAGGTAGGCGCGGCAATCCGAGCACTCCCCGATATGCCCCAAGAAGCATTCCCGCTCGGCCGGGCCCAGCTCGCCGACGATGTAGCCGAGCACCCGGCCCCGGATCCCCGCACAGCGCGCGTCGTCTCGCTCTTGCATGGTCGGCGTGTACTCCACTTCGTCCGCGTTTGCGCGGCCCCAGGCGCCGCGGCGAGTCTGCCACCAGCGCTCTCATAATAGATAGAGCGTGCGTCGCCGATGGGTAGTCTCGCCTAGCCCACCGGGCGTTACATCCGCGCTCATTCCCCAAGGTCCGCGTGCTAGCCCCGCTGGCGCCCCGCTGCCCGCCTGGCAGTATAGCCCACGCGAGCATCCCCGCTGCGGCCGGCCGCCGATCCTGAATTGCCCCGGTCCGAGTGTAACGAATCCCCCCGCCGCCGAGACCTGACCTGCGAATGGGGGAGAACACGACGGCCCCTGAGCGAACGGCAGGCGCCGATCTCAGCGGGGCGCACGGGGAGGATGAGGTGATGAGTGATCTGCACTGGACAGGGGCCGCCCTGCTGCTGGCGATCGCGGTGATGGGCGGCAGCAGCTCCCGCACGCGGCGGAACACGGAGCAGAGCTGGGAAGAGTTCGCTCGGGCAAACGGCATCGCGACGGAGCATGGAACGGCCGCTCCGCGTCAGGCGCTCACCGCGCCGGCGGCAGCCGTCACTTCGGCGGCGCCGGCGCCCAGCGTGCCAACCGCAGCGAGCGGGCGGACGACCTGGCTGCGGGCCGCGGCAACCTGTGGCCACTGTGGGCGCGCGGCGGGCGAGCTGGAGTGGGACGCGGCGGCGCCCGCGAAGCGGGCGGTCTTGCGGCCGGCGGGCGGGACGCCCATCCGGGTCGTGCCGCTCGGCGCCCGGCTGCGCTGCCCGCACTGCGAGGGGCCAGTGTTCGCCGAGGAGCCCGAGCCCGTCATCGTGCGGCCGCCGGTCACGCTGGCGCCGGCACGTTGCGGCCGGCCGCGCAAGAGCGACCAGCGCGCGAGCTAAGTGTGACGGTTCCTGGCCCTACCCCCAACGGCGTGGGCAGGGACAGGAGTGGCCGTGGCGAAGACCAGCCACAGGGAGGAGAGAATCATGTCGAGAGATACGAACTACGACGTGATCATCATTGGGACGGGGGCGGGCGGCGGCACGCTAGCGCACGCGCTCGCGCCGACGGGCAAGCGCATCCTGCTCCTAGAGCGGGGCGACTACGTCCGCCGCGAGCCGGAGAACTGGGACACCCGCGCGGTCGAGCTGCAAGGACGCTACAACAACGCCGAGCCGTGGGTCGACGAGGATGGGCGGGAGTTCACGGCCGGCACGCACTACTTCGTGGGCGGCAACACGAAGTTCTACGGCGCGGCGCTTCTGCGCATGCGCGAGAGCGACTTCGGGCCGGTGCGCCACCACGGCGGCATCTCGCCGGCCTGGCCGATCGGCTACGACGAGATCGAGCCTTACTACACGCGCGCCGAGCACCTCTACCACGTCCACGGCATGCGCGGAGAAGACCCCACGGAGCCGCCCGCGAGCGCTCCCTACAAGTACCCCGCGGTCAGCCACGAGCCGGTCATTCAGGAGCTAGCCGACAAGCTGGCAAGCCACGGCCACCAGCCATTCCACCTGCCCGTGGGCATTCTGCTCAACGAGCAGAACCCGCGGCAGAGCGCGTGTATCCGCTGCGCCACCTGCGACGGCCACCCCTGCCTGGTGAACGCCAAGGCCGACGCCCAGGTCGTCTGCGTCGATCCGGCGCTCCAGCACCCGAACGTGACGCTGCTCACGCGGGCCTACGTGGCGCGGCTGGAGACGAGCCCGTCGGGCCGAGCCGTGAGCGGCGTGGTCGTCGAGCGCGACGGCACGGTCGAGCGGTACACGGCGGATGTCGTGGTGGCGTCCTGCGGCGCCATCAACTCGGCCGCGCTGCTCTTGCGCTCGGCGAACGAGCAGCACCCGAACGGCCTGGCGAACAGCTCCGACCTGGTTGGCCGCCACTACATGTGCCACCTGAACTCGGTGGTGCTTGCTATCTCGCACCACGCCAATACCACACGTTTCCAGAAGACGCTCGGCCTGAACGACTTCTATTTCCGCGCGCCCGACGGGGAGTACCCGCTGGGCCACATCTCGTTCGTTGGCAAGACGGACGCAAATGGGCTCGCCGCCGGCGCCCCGCGCCTGGCCCCCGGCCTCACGCTGGAGCAGATGGCGAAGCACTCGCTCGACTTCTGGCTTACGTCCGAGGACTTGCCCGACCCGGACAACCGCGTGACGGTCGATCGGCAGGGCCGCATCAACCTGCGCTACACACAGAACAACGAGGAGGGGCACCGCCGCCTCCAGGCGCAGCTCAAGCAGATGCTCGGCCGCATCGGCTGCGAGGCCCACGCCGTCTGCCGGGAGAACTTCGTGCCGACGACGGCGTACATCGGCAAGCGGATCCCGCTGGCGGGTGTGGCGCACCAGAATGGCACCCTGCGCTTCGGCCGCGACCCGCGCGCGTCGGTGCTCGATCCCAACTGCAAGGCACACGACCTGGACAACCTCTACGTGGTCGACGGCAGCTTCTTCCCGTCCAGCAGCGCCGTGAATCCCGCGCTCACCATCATGGCGAACGCGCTGCGTGTCGCCGACCATCTGGCCGAGCGGCTGGCCGTTCGGCTCGACGGTGCGCGCACGCCGGTACCCGCGGCTATCGCCGCCAGCCTATAGCCGCAACACGCCTACTCGCAGAGGCCACACATAAGGCAGCAGGAGGAGATTCCATGACACGCTCGATGCGCTCCCTCGCCCTGGCCGCGGTGCTCGCCGCGGGGATGCTCGGCAGCGCGGTCGCTGCCACCCACGCCCAGATGGAGCCGATGGACATGATGGGCGCCTGCATGGTGCCGATGGTGCCCACATACCCCGGCGCGCAGCCCGCCTCGGCGCAAATGCTCGCCATGCGCAGCGGCATGGCGCACAGCGTCACCGTCTGGGCCACCGGCGACAGCGTGCAGCAGGTGATCGGCTACTACCGCGCGCAGCTTGCCGCCGATGGCTACGTCGACAGCACCCCGGGCATCGCCCAGACGATGCCGGGCCAGGCGCAGACCGGCGGCCCGGGCGCCGAGCTAATCAACAGCGCCGAGTTCGCGAAGGACGGGCGCCAGTTCGTGTACGTCGCGGGCACCAGCCCGGGCTTCATGCTCGCCGTCGGTTGCCAGTAGCCGACGCACGCGGGGCCGGGGTCTCCCGAGCCGCTTGTCGAGGGACCCCCACCCCACTCCCCGAAGATTCACCGTCTCGCGAGCCCCCGAGGTGTCCGACGACTCCGCCCCCTGTTGGCGGGACATGGGAGAACAACCATGTGGCGAGTCCCCAGCCGCCGCCGAGACGCGCAACGTGGATCCTGGCCACCAACGCGGGTGTCCACAGCGCGCGCAGGGTACCTGCTAACAGTCGGAGCCCTGCTGGTCGGCGCGATTCTCCTGGCGCCGACCAGCATCCGAATGGGAGCGCCACGGGCGCAAGTCCTGCCCCCGGCCCCGATCACGGCCGTCGCCAAAATGGGCATGACGGTCGAGGACATGGACCGGTCGGTAGCCTTCTACACGAGCGTACTCGACTTCGAGAAGCTCTCCGACGTCGAGGTGGCCGGGGCCGAGTACGAGGCGCTGACAGGCGTGTTCGGCCTGCGCGCCCGTATCGTCGACCTGCAACTCGGCGACGAGACGCTGGATCTGACCGAGTACCTGACGCCGCGGGGCCGCGAGATCCCCCGCGACTCGCGCAGCAATGACCGCTGGTTCCAGCACGTCGCCATCATCACCAGCGACATGGTGGCAGCGTACGACCGGCTGCGGACGAACAACGTGCGTCACGCGTCCACGGGACCGCAGCGCCTGCCCGATTGGAACCCGAGCGCCGGCGGCATCGAGGCGTTCTACTTCTTCGATCCCGACTGGCACGTGCTTGAGGTATTGCAGTTCCCGGATGGGAAGGGCGATTTGAAGTGGCACCGAGATCGTGGACTGTTCCTGGGCATCGATCACACGGCAATCGTCGTCGCCGATACCGAGGCGAGCGTGCGGTTCTACGGCGACCTGCTGGGCCTACAGATCGTCGGGACGAGCGAGAACTATGGCGATGAGCAGGCGCACCTCAATAACGTGTACGGCGCCCATCTCCGCATCACGACGCTCCACGCCGCCTCGGGGCCGGGAGTGGAGCTCTTAGAGTACCTGGCACCGCGCGATGGCCGTGTTTATCCAGCGAGGGCCCGCCCCAACGATCTGTTCCACTGGCAGACGACTGTAGTCAGCGCCGACGCCCGTCAGACCTTTGAAACGGTGCGCGCACAGGCGCCGTCGCCCGTTTCGGGAAACTTGGTGGCGTTCCCAGATGCCGGCAAAGAATTCCGGGTCGCCGGCCTGATCCGCGATCCGGATGGCCATGCCTTGCAGGTAGTGGGGCGCTGAAAACCACGCTACCTCCATGTGTAACGGCCTCGCCACTGGCGAGACTACATTTCAGATAACCAGCGCGAACGAAGCGCTAAACGGCTGCACCCGCGGGACTATCAGCGGAGGAGGAACGGCCATGTTGGATGTACTACACCAGGTGATCGAGCGGGCGAGTGTCGACGCGGCCTTCCGTGGGCGGCTCGCGAGCGACCCGGTCAGCGCACTGAGAGGATACGACCTGACACTCGACGAGCGCGCGACTGTGCTGAGTGACGCTATCGGCAGCACCGTATCGTTGGGCCTGGATGCCCGTGTGAGTAAGATCGACAATCCGGCGATGCCGGGAGACGCGTTCCCCAACGGGCCGTTCGATCATCCGTTCGGCTCGTGATCGTCCGACCAAGGGCAGCCACCCGCCTGGTATCCAGGCGGGTGGCTGCGAGCGTCGCCTGCAGAGGCCGCCGTTGTGGATCGTATCGGTGTCCCCGCATACACTGGCCATTGGGGAATCCGGGCTTCTGGATGCACGAGCCGCGTCAAGTAGCTCTCCGCTGTCTGGCGACCCCCGGGACGCGGCGCCCTATAATCGGTGATTCTCGATCGGGAGGGCGACTAATGCAGGACCCGAGCGATGCAACCATCAACGTGGCAGAGCTGCCCGACATCCCGCCGCCTAGCCTCCGCACGATGTCCATCGAGGTGGAATCGCTGGGCAAGCAAAAGAAGGTAGGGCGCTACCGCCATTTCGAGATCCTGTGCGATGAACCGCCGCGGCTCGGCGGAGAGGACGAGTACCCGCAGCCGCTCACCTACCTCGTGGCCGGCGTTGCGTTCTGACTTCTGACACAGGTGGCGCGGTACGCGTCCATGCTCAAGAAGACCATCACGAGCGCCAAGTGTCGCTGCGAGTTCGACTTCATGCTGACC
>Ga0070739_10008086_pt1 | contig 10894 bp, 7 predicted proteins | sample Coa_R1_7_FD_66445 | JGI IMG/M metagenome (GOLD analysis project Ga0070739, IMG submission 66445) | Surface soil microbial communities from Centralia Pennsylvania, which are recovering from an underground coalmine fire - Coalmine... | ecosystem: Environmental > Terrestrial > Soil > Unclassified ... | reverse complement strand
CGTCGCCATCGGCGCGCTCGTCGTCGACCGCGAGCTGCACCAGGTGTTCTACGCGATCGCGGGGTCGGGGCTGGCGCTCGGCGTCATGGCGGTCCTGCCGATCGGCGGCGCCGACATGCCGGTCGTCATCTCGCTGCTCAACTCGTACGCGGGGCTCGCCGCGTGCGCCACCGGCTTCGCGCTCGGCAGTCCGATCCTCATCATTTCGGGGGCGCTCGACGGCTCGTCCGGTTTCCTGCTCTCGATGCTGATGAGCAAGGCGATGAACCGCTCGTTCGCGAACGTCCTCTTCGGGGCGTTCGGGACGGCGCTCGAGCCGGGTGCGGCCGGCGCGCCCCAGCTCGCCAAGTCGTACAACGAAGCGACCGTGGAGGACGCGGCGGCGGTGCTCAAGGCGTCGCAGTCGGTCATCGTCATCCCGGGCTACGGCATGGCGGTCAGCCAGGCGCAGCACGCGGTGCGCGACCTCGCGACGTCGCTCGAGCGGCGCGGCGTCGAGGTCAAGTACGCCATCCACCCGGTCGCCGGGCGCATGCCCGGGCACATGAACGTGCTGCTGGCCGAAGCCGACGTGCCCTACGACCTGCTCAAGGAGATGGACGACATCAACCCCGAGTTCTCGCGCACGGACGTGACGCTGGTCATCGGGGCCAACGACGTCACCAATCCGGCGGCCAAGAACGAGCCGGGCTCGCCCATCTACGGCATGCCGATCCTCGAGGTCGACAAGTCAGCCGCCGTCGTCGTGCTCAAGCGTTCGATGGCCTCGGGCTTCGCCGGGATCGACAACCCGCTCTTCTACGACCCCAAGACCTCGCTGCTGTTCGGCGACGCCAAGGCGTCCGTGAGCGAGATCACGGCCGAGGTGGTGGCCCTGTGAGCGCGGCTTGCGCACGACCCACCCTGGCCCCATAGGATCCGCGCCACATCCGACCCGAGGAGGCGCACCAGTGGACCCCAACCGGCTCAAGGCGATCCCCATCTTCTCCGAGCTCTCGGAGGAAGAGGCCAAGCGCCTGGCCGCCTTCGCCACCGAGACGAGCATCGCCGAGGGACAGATGCTCATGAAGCAGGGCGACTACTCGACCGAGCTCATCGCCATCGAGGAGGGCTCCGCCGACGTGATCCGCGACGGGGACAAGGTGGCCTCCCTGAAGGCCGGCGACCTGATCGGCGAGATGGGCCTGCTCGAGCGGCGCCCGCGCAACGCCGACGTGATCGCAACCTCGCCCATGCGCGTCGTCAAGCTCACGCACTGGGAGATCCGCCGGATGTCGCAGGACACCATCGGCCGCATCGAGCACATCGTGAATGAGCGCCGGCAGGCCGGCGTGGCCGATCCGGCCGACTGAGCCCGCTCAGGCGGCGAGCCGCGTCGTGGTGTCGGACGCCTCGGCCGCGGCGGCCTGCATCGCGCGCTCGAAGGCCGCCACCACGCGCGCGTCGAACTGCTTGCCCGCGCAGCGGCGCAGCTCGGCCAGCGCCTCGGTCACGCCGATCGCCTCGCGGTAGGGCCGCGTCGTCGTCATGGCGTCGAACGCGTCGCAGACCGCGACGATCCGCGCGCCGAGCGGGATCCGCTCCCCGGCCAGGCCATCGGGATAGCCGCCGCCGTCCCAGCGCTCGTGCGAGGAGCGCACGATCGGGGCCACGTCCCGCAGCGACGTCGCGGCCGCCACGATCCGCTCCCCGACGATCGTGTGCTGGCGCATGAACGCCCACTCGCTCTCGTCGAGCGGTCCCGGCTTGTTCAGGATCGCATCGGGGATGGCCAGCTTGCCGACGTCGTGGAGCTCGGCGGCGCGGCGGGCCGCGAGGGCCTGCGCGGGGTCGAGGTCCAGTTCGCCGCACACGGCCTGCACGAGCGCCGCGACGTCGTCGTTGTGCTGGCCGAGCTCGCTGTTGCGCTCGGCCAGCGCGCGCAGCAGGACGCGCTGGCTCTCTGACGCCGCGCTCGGCCGCCGCGCGCCCTTGTGGTCGTACATGCGGGCATCGGCAAGCAGCATCGCCGTGTCGCCGTCGCGGGCCTCCGCCGGCACCCTCACGGTGCCGTAGGAGCAGCTCACCCGGAACGAGCTCCCGTGCTCGCTGAGCGCGCCGGCGGCGCGCGCGGCGCTGTCCAAGCCGCCGTCCGCCTCGCTGACCAGCACGCAGAACTCGTCGCCGCCCATGCGGTAAACGCGCGCCTCGGGCAGCTCGGCGGCCACGCGCCGGCCCAGCCGGGTCAGCAGCGCATCGCCGGCCTGGTGGCCGAAGGTGTCGTTGTAGCCCTTGAAGCCGTCGAGGTCATAGAACGCGAGCACGAACGGCTCGACCGGCGCCTCGGCCAGCCGCGCGTCGAGCTCCAGCTTCAGCGCCCGGCGGTTGCCCAGCCCCGTGAGGGCGTCGGTGACCGCCTCGCGGCGACTGGCGCGCAGCATGCGGAGGTTCTCGGCGAAGCTGAGCGCCAGGCGGACGATGACCACGACCAGGCAGGCGGTGGCCAGGATCTCGGCCACGAGGGGCAGGCGCGTGAAGTGGTCGTCGAGGGCGAGGGCCACGCACGCGACCGCGGCCGCGGTGGGGATGAGGAACATGCCCCAGCCCTCGGTGCGCGCCCGGCGCCTGCGCGGCGTCGGGCGCCAGGCGGCCAGGCTCATCAGCACCATCGCCCCCGGCCAGCCCACGTCGAGCAGGCCGTTGGCCACGTAGGAGTTGTTGGCCGTCTGGACCAGGTAGATCGAGTCGGTGACCGCGAACAGCGCGAAGCCTGCGGCCAGCAGGATCCAGTCGCCGCGCAGGTCGAACCCGGTCAGAGCCATGATCCCCACCAGGATCCCGACCAGCAGGAGGTCGGCCAGCGGGTAGGCGAGGTTCGTGGCCACGGTGAGCGGGGCGCCGTGCGTCTGGGCGAGCACGGCCCCGAACACGAAGGCCGCCCCCAGGGCGGCGATGGCCAGCGCCCCGATCACGCCGTCGAGCCAGACGCCGGCCGGCAGGCGGCCGACGCGGCGGCGCAGCAGCAGGAGGATGCCCAGGTACACCGGCGGATAGAAGCTCAGGTAGAGCCCGTCGGCGATCGAGGGGAACGGGACGTTGTTGGCGTCGGGCCCCCAGGCGAGCGAGTAGTAGAGGTCGCCGGCACTGAACATCGCCAGGCCGAGCGTGATGGCCAGCCAGGCCCAGCGGCTCTGCCGGCGCAGCAGCACGCGCAGAGCGCACAGGATCGTGGCGGCGATCTCGAGCGCGTTGTAGAGCCAGTCCCACCAGGAGGCGGGCGGGAGCGGCGGCCAGGCCACCGCGAACGTGTTGTGCGCGAAGAGCAGCGCGAGGCCGGCCAGCACCACTCCGCTGGCCATCCTGACCCCCGCGGGCATGCGGGCCTGCTCTGGCGCCATAACGCGCATATCGACCTCCCGCGAGCGCCGCTTGAGCGCGCGGGGGGTCGCGGCGGTTCCGCCCGGCGATTGCGATGCTCCACCGTGGCGTACGCGGCGAGCGGCGGCACGCCGTAGCGGATGATGTCGCGACGCGCCGCCGGAGCCTTTGGTAGCGTGCCGCCCGCCGAATCCCCGGCATGCCGCGCCGGGGAGCGGGGAACCCAATCCGTTGGGGCGAGTCTCGCGGTGATCCGCGAGAAGCGCTCGAAGAGCGCCAGCCCGTCAGCTAACCCCGCAGGCGCCAGGCACCAACTCAAGACACCGCGCCAGCGGGAGGCCCTGCGTGCTCGCACCCGGCAGCTTCAGGACGTCCACGGTCCGCCAACGCCTGACGCCTCGCCGTGATCGCGTCCGCGGGCCGGGACTCGTCCGCCTCGCGCTCGCCCTGAGCGCACTCGCGCTGCTCGCGCCCGCGGCCGTGGCCCGCGCCGGGACCGGCGGCGCCGGCCTGCTGCCCCCCAAGCCGACGCACGGGATCGTGACCGGCGGAGGGTCGGGCTCGGTGTTCACGCGCACGCTGCGTCGCGGCGACAGCGGCGCCGACGTGCAGACGCTCCAGACGTGGCTGGCCGATCTCGGCTACGTGGTGCCGCTCACCGGCCACTACGGACCGGCCACGACCGCGGCCGTGCAGAGCTTCCAGGCCACGCACGACCTCTGGCCGGCCAGCGGCACGGTGGGCCGCCGGACGGCGCGCACGCTGCTCACCCTGGTCCGCCGCTTCGCGCGCGACGGCGAGCTGGCCGACACCGGCACCGGCGCCGGAGGCCTCGTGTTCCCGCTGCGCCCCGTCTCCATCGTGCTCGCGCCGAAGGCGTGGACGCTCGATCAGGGGGTGGACATCGGCGCCGCCGGCAACGCCTGCGGGCCTCAGGTCATCGAGGTGGCGATGGCCTCGGGCACGATCGTCCAGGAGGGCATCAGCGGGTTCGGCCCCTACGCGCCCGTCCTGCGCGTCGATGAGGGAAGCCTGAAGGGTCGCTACATCTACTACGGGCACGCAGCGCCGGCGCTCGTGCCCGTGGGCACCCACGTGACGGCCGGCCAGCCGATCGCCGAGATCGGCTGTGGCGACGTCGGGATCTCGGACGCTCCCCATGTCGAGATGGGAATCAGCGTCGTCGGCGGGCCGACCTGCTGCCCGGGCTACCAGGAGACCTCGCCCGAGATGCTCGCGATCCTGCTGCGGCTCTACCACCAGGCCCTGCACGCGGCGGCGGCCAAGCACGCCGGCCACTCCGGCTGACCCGGGATAACCTGCCCGGGGGATGCTCCCCCGGACCCGCGCGATCGAGATCCTCGAGCAGCAGAGCTTCGACGTCGTGGTGATCGGCGGCGGGATCACGGGCGCCGGCGTGGCCCTCGACGCCGCTTCGCGCGGCTACAGCGTCGCGCTCGTCGAGCGCGCCGACTTCGCCTCCGGCACGTCGAGCCGCTCGTCCAAGCTCGTCCACGGCGGCCTGCGCTACCTCCAGAACTTCGATCTCGGGCTCGTCCGCGAGGCGCTGCTCGAGCGCCAGCTGCTCGTGCGCCTCGCGCCCCATCTGGTGTGCCCGCTTGCCATCGTCGTGCCCGCGTTCGACGGCGCCCGGCCCGACCGGCTGGTCGGCATCGGGCTCAACATGTACGACGTCATGGCGCTGCGCGGCCTGCGCGATCGCCGCGCCCGCCGGGCGGCGCGCGCGCGTGCGCTGGAGGAGGCCGAGAGCGACTGGAGCCCGGCCCGGCATCGCCTGATCGCCGGCGAGGAGGTCGTCGAGCTCCTGCCCGCGCTGGCCGCCCGCGCGCCCACCGGTGGCTATCTCTTCTTCGACTGCCAGACCGACGACGCGCGGCTCGTGCTCACCGTCCTCGGCGAGGCCGAGCGCTTCGGGGCGATCTGCGCCAACCGCGTGGAGGCGCTCGAGGTGCTGCCGATCGACGCCGCCACTCCCGGCGTGCGCGTGCGCGACGCGGAGAGCGGCCGCGACTGGCTCCTGCGTGCCCAGAACGTGATCAGCGCCACCGGCGTGTGGGCCGACCGCATCCGCCCCGAGGAGCTTCACGGGGAGGCCGAGATGCCCACGATCGCGCCCAGCCGGGGGACGCACATCACGGTGGAGCCGGGTCGGCTGCCCCTGCGGGCGGGCGCGATCGTGCCCGCCGGCGAGGGCCGCACGATCTTCGCCCTGCCGTGGCTGGGGCGCAGCCTCATCGGCACGACCGACAACAACTACGTCGGCGAGCTCGAGCACGTCCAGCCCGCCCCCGAGGACATCGAGTACCTGCTCAACGCCACCAACGCCTTCTTCGGCACCGCGCTCACGCGGGGCGATCTGAGCGGCGCCTATGCCGGTGTGCGGCCGCTGATCTCGGCCGGCGACTCGCGCAAGTCGGTCGACATCTCGCGCAAGGCCGAGCTGTACGAGACCTCGAGCGGGCTCATCACGATCACCGGGGGCAAGCTGACGACGTGGCGGCGAATGGCCAAGCTGGCCGTCGACCGTCTCGTCGAGCGCGATGGGCGCGAGGCGCCCTGCCGCACCCAGGAGATCCCGCTGGGCGAGCCGGCCGACCCGGGCGCGCTGCCGCGCGTGGACGGCGTCCAGGAGGAGGCCTATCCGGCGCTGGCGGCCCGCTATGGGCACGCCGCGGAGCGCGTCCTGGCCATCGCCGCCGAGCGGCCGGAGCTCGCGCGGCCGATCCTCCCCGGTTCGCCCGACCTGCTGGCCGAGGTGGTGCTGGCCGCTCGCGACGAGCAGGCGCGCACGGTCGGCGACGTGCTGCTGCGGCGCACGCGACTGGGGTTGCTCGACGGGCGGCGCCTGACCGCCCCGGGCGCGCAGGCGCCCGCGCAGGTGGCAGCCGCACTCGGGCAGGAGCTCGGGTGGGACGGGGTGCGGGTCGCGGACGAGGTGCGGCGCTTCGAGCAGGAGGCGGCGGCCGAGGGGATCGCACCTTGACCGGGGCCCCGCCCGCCCTGCGCACGAGCCGCGGCGAGCTGCGCTTCGAGCATGGGCCGCTGCTCATGGGCGTGGTCAACGCCACGCCCGACTCCTTCTCCGACGCCGGTCTGCACCGCACGCTGCACGAGCGGGTCGAGCTGGCCCGTCGCCTGGTGGCCGCGGGGGCCTCGGTCATCGATATCGGCGGGGAGTCCGGCGTCACCAACCGCCCGCCCGTCACGCCGGCGGAGGAGATCGCGCGCGTGGTCCCGCTGATCGAAGCCGTGAGCGCCGAGCTCGAGGTCACGATCTCCGTCGACACGTACAAGCCGGACGTGGCGGACGCCGCGCTGGCCGCGGGCGCAGCGATCGTCAACGACGTCAGCGCGCTGCGTGATCCCGCGCTGGCGGACGTGTGCGCCGCTCACGGCGCGGGCCTGATCATCACCCACACGACGGCCCCGCCGAAGGTCAAGCGGCTCGACCCCGACCTCGATGCCACGATCGTGGCCGATGTCCGCGACGGCCTGGCCGCGTGCATGGACACCGCGCGATCCCGCGGGGTCGAGTTCGAGTCTCTGATGCTCGACCCCGGGCCCGACCTGGGCAAGACCCCGGCGCAGACAGTGGCCGTCCTGCGCGAGCTGACTGCGCTGCATGCGCTCGGGCGCCCGCTGCTGCTCGCCGTCTCGCGCAAGGACTTCGTCGGTGCGATCACCGGCCGCCCCCCGCGCGAGCGGCTGGCCGGGACCCTCGCCGCCATCGCGTTCGGGGTGCGCGCCGGGGCGCACCTCCTGCGCGTCCACGACGTGGCCGAGACGGCCGAGTTCCTGGGCGTGGCCGCCGTGCTCGAGGGCCGCGCCGAGCTGCCGAGCGAGGCCCGCCTGGCCGACGGGCTGCGCTGGGCGCAGGACGGCCGGTAGACGGGAACGCTAGGCTGGGGGCACATCGCCGGTCGCTGCCTCGACGCGGCCGGACGCCCACCGATCACCGACTTCAGGAGGACCTCGTGTCAATCCTTGACCGCTCCGCGCTCGAGCAGAGCCCGCTCGCCGACCTGCACGCCATCGCCTCCGAGCTCTCGCTCGACGGCTACCGACGGCTCCGCAAGCCGGCCCTGATCGACGCCATTCTCGAACGCCAGGGGGGCGACGGCGCCTCCGGCACGACGGCGGCGGAAGAAGCAGACGAGGCCGCCGCCGGCGGCGATGAGGATGCGACGCCCACGCGGCGCCGCCGCGGACGCCGTGGCGGCCGCGGCCGCGGCGCCGGCGATGGCGAGCCCGAGGAGGAGCGGCCCGCGCGCCGCCGGCGCGCACCGGCCGCGACCGAGGACGAGGAGCCGCGCGCCGTCGAGGAGCCCGAGCCCGACGCGTCGGTCGGCGGCGAGCCGCTGGCCGAGGGCGTCGTCGAGGTCCTCCCGGGCGGCTCGGCCTTCCTGCGCGTGCATCCGCCCGAGCCCTCGGATGAGGACATCTACATCTCGGCCGCGCAGGTCAAGCGCTGCGAGCTCGTCTCCGGCGACCGCATCGCCGGCCCCCGCCGGGCGCCGCGCCGTTCCGAGCGCTTCGCCTCGCTGGTCCGCGTCGACACGATCAACGGGCGCCCCGCCAGCGAGCTCGCCGACAGCGCCCGCTTCGAGGACCTGCCGGTCGGCTTCGCCGTAGAGCGCTTCCGCTTCGCCTCCGAGGAGCCGACGCTGAAGGCCATCGAGTTCCTCACCCCGATCGGCCGGGGCTCCCGGGTGACGATCGCCGGTCCCGCGCAGGCGGGCAAGAGCCACACGCTGCGCCTGCTCGGCGCCGCGCTGAAGGCCGACGAGCAGCTCGAGGTGCTGGTCGCCCTGGCCGGGACGCGGCCCGAGGAGGCCGCAGCGTGGAGCGACGAGGGCCTCGCGCCGGCCGCCGCGGTGACGCTGGCGGGCTCCGGCGACGCCCAGAGCCAGGCCGTCGAGCGCGTCCTCGACCAGGCCCGGCGGCTCACGGCCCGCGGCAACCACGTCGTGGTGCTGATCGACTCGCTTTCCGGCCTGCCGCCCGCAGCGGCCCGCCGGGCGCTGGCCGCTGCGCGGCGGATCGTCGACGCCGGGTCGCTGACCGTGATCGCCACGGCGTCCGAGCTCCTCGGCGGCGAGACGACCGCGATCGTCCTCGATGCCGCGCTGACGGCGGCCGGGCGCTTCCCCGCCGTCGACGTGGCGGCCAGCTGGACGATGCATCCGGAGCTCCTGGTGGGCGACAGCGGCGCGGAGATGATCCGCGCCGCGCGCGCGCAGGCGCTCGATCTCTAGGGGCGGTCAGTACGCCGTGCAGCGGCTGCGGTGCCGCGGCGAGGCCTTGTAGCGCGGCTCGCCGCCGCGCAGCCACAGCAGCTCGTCGATGTCGGCCGGGCAGCTGTCGGGCCGCGCGGCCGCGATCAGCTCGATCGCGTGCACGGCGCAGGCCCGGATCTCCACCTCCTCGGCGGACCCGTGCTCGATCAGCTCGCCCGCGTCGATCCGGGCCACGAGCGCCGGGGAGAAGCGCAGCACGCCATCGATTCGCAGGACGTGCGGGACCAGGTTGTCGGCGAACATCGTCAGGCGATCGAGGTCGCCGAAGCGGGCCACGCCGGCGCGGTGCAGGTCGGCGGCGGCGATCTGGGCGCGCTTGAGGAACGGCACCGCACGCCCCTCGTAGCGCGAGACGTCGGCGAAGCAGCACCAGCCGGCCAGACGCTCGACCAGCGCCACGGCGGAGCCGTCCGCGCTCTGCGCGAGCGCCAGGGCGCTGGCGCCGTAGCCGTCCGAAAGGCGGGTGCCGAGGTCGCGCAGCGAGGCGGCGAATAGCGCCATCAGCTCGTGGTCGGGGTCCTGTCCGAGCACCGCGGCGATCTCGGGCGCCCCGATGCGCGCGAGCTCGGCCGCGCTCCAGGCGCCGTGGGCGGCGAAGCGGTCCTTCAGGCCCGCGGCCACCGTCAGGTAGCCGGAGTGGCCGGGGCGCTTGCGCAGCGTGGGGAACCATCCCGAACCGAAGTTGATCGCGTCCAGGGTCAGCCAGAAGGCGGCCAGCGTCTCGGGGTCGGCGCCCGAGAGGTGTGCGTCCGGGTCCGCGCCCGCCTCGCTCCCGCGGCAAAGGCTGGCCGCGTAGCCGGGGATGGCGGCGGTGACGATCTCGACGTGGCGGGCGCGCCCGGACACCCACGCGCAGGCCGCGCGGATCTCATCGACGATGTCGGTCACGGCGGGGCATGATGGCGCGTGCCGGGCGGCCGGCGCCTGCGGCGTGCGGCGTGGCCCCGCTGGGCGCCGTGTTCCGGGCGTGTGCCAGGCGTGCCCCGGGCGTGCGCCGCCGCGTCAGCCGATCGCGATCGGCCCGTGCCAGCTCGCCCCGCCGTCGGAGCTGCGCCAGAGCGACGCCGGGGACACGTGGGTCGGGCCGACGGCGGGTCCCTGGTCGGCGCGCAGGGCCGTGCCGGTCTGCGGGTCGGTGAACCCGATCCACATCCACTGCGCGCCCGACGGGCTTGGTGCCACGACCGTGGCGAAGCTCGCGCCGGCGTCCGTGGTGCGCAGCAGCTCGCCGGTGTCGCCGGTGGCCAGCACGGCGCCGGTGTCGCTGGAGGGAGCGAGGCGGGCCCCGTTACTCATGGCCAGGCGGCGTCCCGAGGCGGTGCGCCCGGACAGCGGGCTCCAGTGGCGGCCGGCGTCGGTGCTGCGCCAGGCTCCGGCCATCATGCCGGTCGGGCACACCGCCCACACGACCTGGTCGGAGGACGCCTGTAGGTCGCCGCCCAGGCCGGGCACGCAGGGACTCGCCATCGCCACCAGCGGATGCACGCCGGCGTAGTCGGAGTAGAGCAGGGTCTGGGAGCGCGCGCTGGCGGTGGCCGGTGTCAGCGAGATCCACACGGAGCTGCCGTGGGCGGTGATGGCCGGGAACCCGCTCGCCGCCGCGCTGGGCAGCGCCGCCGTCGTCCAGTGATCGCCCGATGCGGGGCTCACCGCGAGCTCGAGGCCCGAGCAGGCGCCGGAGCCGCACCGCCCGGTCAGCGCGTAGACGTGGCCGGCGCTGACCGTGAAGACCATGACGTCGTCGAGGCCGACCTGCCAGTGCGCGCCGCCGTCGTGCGTCTCCCACAGCGGCCCGGCGGGTCCGTCGTCGCCGGCGAAGCCGTCGAGCGGGTCCGCGAAGCGCAGCTGGGCGAGCCCGGGGCCCGTCGGGCTCGCCAGCTGGGCGCGGGGGGCAGGGATGCCGACGAAGTGCGCGCCGCCGTCGGTCGTGCGCACGATCGAGGTGCAGACGGAACTGCTGCACGGGGCCGTGCCGAGCAGCCAGAACCGGCGCTCCGAGATGGCCGTGAACGAGACGGGGTCGAACGCCCGCGGGACGGGCCCGCCGGCGGGCCCGCCCGGCGGCGCGGTCTGCGCCGAGGGGGTGGACGTCGAGGCCGCGCTCTGCGTGCTCGCGCTCTGCGTGCTCGCGGGCGCGGTCGAGGTCGTCCCGCCGTCCGCCGGAGGCTGGCTGCTCGCGGGCGTGGACACCGGGTGGGCACTCGAGCCGCAGCCGGCGA
>Ga0070739_10008085_pt1 | contig 10894 bp, 11 predicted proteins | sample Coa_R1_7_FD_66445 | JGI IMG/M metagenome (GOLD analysis project Ga0070739, IMG submission 66445) | Surface soil microbial communities from Centralia Pennsylvania, which are recovering from an underground coalmine fire - Coalmine... | ecosystem: Environmental > Terrestrial > Soil > Unclassified ... | reverse complement strand
CCGTCAACGGTGGAAAAGATGGCTCAGTGGTTGTTGAGGGTGTGCGTCGTGCTCAAAAGGAACACAATAACAAGCACATTGGCTACAACGTCCTCACCGATCACTATGTAGACATGTTCGAGGCCGGTATCGCAGATCCCGCGAAGGTCACGCGCTCTGCTCTTCAGAACGCCGCAAGCATCGCCGCGATGATCCTGACGACCGAGGCACTCATCACTGACCTGCCTGAGAAAGAGAAGCCAGCTGCTCCAGCAATGCCTGAGTACTAGTTTCTCCGGTCAAACGACATAAAGCGGCCTGCCGAGCTTCCTCGGCAGGCCGCTTTATGTCGTTTGACCGGAGAAACTAGTGTAACAGAGGGCAGTTTTGGGCAGCATAAAGGCTGCCCAAAACTACACGTGGCACGGAGAGCGGCCTGTAGGGGCAGCCTTTATGCTGCCCAAAACTGCCCTCCTCAAGGGACAAATTGCAAGGAGTCCAACATGGGCTGGATATACTTCTGCATCGCCTCATCGTAGTAGATGTCGGGGATAAGCAGGAGAATGGTGTAGTACAGCTTCTTGTGTTGTACCGAAATGGTAGCGAAATGCATCGTATTACCATTATTGTCTTGATAGCTTGCGTCCTGCTCTGGCCAGGTAGTGCCACCTATAGTGCGTTGTGCGACAGAGTTTTGCAGTATCTGGAAATTATGTACACCTGACTGATTGCTAAAGCCTTGCAAGTTTGCCTGATTCACATCGTCAGCATTGTTAATTCCTTGAGTCGAATCTATCGTGAAACGCCCAATGATAAACTGGATGCCCAGTTGTTGTTGTGGATGCAAACGCAGGAAACTCGTCGTACTGGAGAGCTGCGGTGCATCTTCCACCCAGTTTGCCGGATATTTCAATGAGACTCCAACCTTAGGAGCGCCAACCGACTGTTGGAAGGAAGTCGGGGTTGGCAAACGGTTCCCCTGAGTTACTGCTGTTCCTTGAGGAACGGGTGTTCCCTGAGCAGATGGTGTATTTTGGGATTGGGGAAGACGGATAGCGGGCTGTGTGCCACTGTTAGAAAGCAACTGACCACTCGTGTACAGGTTGCCGATGGTGATTCCGGCACCGATCAGTGGAGTCAATAAAAGCACGGCAGCAATGACGAGAATACTACGCAGCGAACGCCTGGGTTTGATCTCGGTCTTCGTGCCTACTGGCTCGGCTCCTGAAGGCGTAACTTTACCTTTATAGGAGAGCTCTTGCGGAATCGAGACCGGCCAGGGAGGCGTTCCTGGAGGCAGATACGAGAATGTCGGAAGTTCTGTGCGGGTTGAGGAGCCGCATGTCGGACAAAATGTGGCTAAATCCGGCAAGGTAGTGTTGCATCGTGAACAGTTCATATCAGGTTCCCCCCTGTTATTGCAGTGCCTTACTCAGGCGGCAGTCAAAGCGTACCACGCCACTGCGCCGCTCGGTGACAACTTTTATCACTTCCAATGTGATCGGTTCTCCAATAGAGATCGGTATATCATCTTCGTCCAAGACACGACACTCAAAATGACGTTCAGGATCTATAGCATCGGCAATAACGCAGCGAACATAGGGATGCTCTGCCCCTTCAAAGACAGTTTTCAACCCTGGTTCTTTCGCTAAGAGGGTTCCTGCACGAGTCATGAAGTAATACGCTCCTTAGTTACGAGACACATATTCTTATCATATCATAAGACTATAAAGAAGAGAGAGGAAAATGTCAACTCTTTTGGAAGGCAATTTACCTATTCAGCACTTCTGGGTTGACGACATGTGGTGGGCGCAATCCACGGGCATGGGCGACAATGTTCTCGCTTGCCATCGTTGCCATCAATGTGCGTGTTTTGAGCGAGGCGCTACCAATATGTGGCAAAAGTACTACTTGTTCCATGCGTAGCAGTTCCGGTGTCACAACAGGCTCATGTTCAAACACGTCGAGCCCGGCTCCTGCGATCGTTCCCGCTTGCAGTGCTGCAACGAGGGCTTGCTCATCGACAATGGGACCACGAGCCGTATTGATCAATACAGCGCTCGGTTTCATCATCTGTAGCTCACGTGTGCCGATCAGGTGATGGGTCTCAGGGGTATAGGGAGTATGGATACTCACAAAATCGGCTTGTCGCAGTAAGTCATCCAGGGGTACATAAGTCATGGAGTACTCAGCTTCTTCTGCTGATGGCAAACGGTGTCGATTAGAGTAGAGCACCTTCATGTCGAAACCACTAGCCCGCTTTGCCATCATTTTACCAATACGTCCCGCGCCAATGATGCCTAGTGTTGCATGATGGACATCAGCACCGCAGAGCAGTAATGGTCCCCACTGTGTGAATTTGCCTGCACGCAGATAGCGGTCTGCTTCAGGAATGCGACGGGCTGTAGCAAGCAGTAGACCGAAGGCGAGATCGGCAGTTGTCTCGGAAAGCACACCAGGAGTATTTGTCACGGCAATTCCCAGACGTGTTGCAGCGTTGACATCAATGTTATTGTAACCAACTGCCATGTTTGCCACCAGTTTGAGGCGTGGCGTACTGGTGATGCATGCTTCGAGCAGGCGTGCGTCGATAGTATCTGTAAGCAAGGAGAAGATGTAATCGTGACCGGGAGCCCGCTGCAAGAGCTCATCATACGACCAGACAAGGTCCTCTTGCATGTTGGCCTCGACATCACCCACCTCTTCCAGTGGTGGATAGGCGGGTTGGGGTACCTTTTGTGTAACGAGAATCTTTGGACGGCCTGGCATAGCTTGCTCCTTAGAATCTTCTAGCGGCGCACCTGTGGCGCTTGCGGCTCAGCCACATATTCCTCCACTCTAGGAGGAAGCTGGAACGGTTTGCTAAAACGACGACGCAGCAGCATTGCCAGAGCGGGCCAACCATCTTTCCAGGGGGAAAGTTTTTTCTCTTTGCGCGGCGTGTAGTTGATAGGAACTTCAAGAATGGTATATCCTGCTTGAAGTATGCACGAGGTGATCTCCGGCTCAATCTCGAAGCGTCGGCCTTCCATCGGGAGAGCACGAGCAAGGACGCCGGGCATCATCTTGTAGCATGTCTCCATATCATGAATACGGCTGCCAAAGAGCATATTGGTGATGGCTGTAAGGAAGCGGTTGCCCCAGCGTGTTGTAAACTGCTGTGGCGTGAGGTCCCGATAGCCGTATACCGCAACCTTCTCTATACCTGCCTTCCTGCCTTCTTCCCATTTACCGACGAGTGCTGGCAGGTCCTGTGGGTCATATTCCATATCAGCGTCCTGCACTGTAACGAGATCACCGCTCACTAACCCGAAGCCGGTGCGCAGCCCTACGCCTTTCCCCTGATTGGAATCGTGTCGAACATAACGGTATCTAGCAAATGGCTCACGCTGTCGTAATTCCTGCAAAATCTCCCACGTGCGGTCTGTAGAGGCATCATCTACCACAACGACCTCAAGATCAAGTGCTACGCGAGACAATGATTCCAGTACCTGCGCCACTGTCTTCTCTTCGTTATACACTGGGACAACCACCGAAATACGCATGAAAACCCTACCTCACTTCTCTGAGAGAGAAAATCGCTTATTGTGCAGGGGTAGCAGCCCCTACATACCTACTTATGATATAACGAACGAAGCAGCATAAAGCATGGCTACAAAGGGCAGCATAAAGGCTGCCCCTACCCATTGTCCGGGGAGCAGCGTGTAGCCTTTATGCTGCCCGCTTGCTGCCGCCTGTTGCTCCTCCTACTCCCACAACTGAATCGTTCCATCGGTAAGCGCCACCACGAGCTGCTTATCAGTGAAATGGAGGGCGCTGATCTGCCAGGGATGGTAAAACTTCTGGACGATCTGGCCCGTGCTAACTGACCATAAGTCGATCACACCCTCGTTGACCTCACTATCCTCACGGGCAACGGCGGCCCATTGAGCGTCGGGTGAGAGCGCCAATCTGGAACTGCTGCCCATGGTGCCGCTGGACAATTCGCTATACGTTCCGGTGGCGGTCTCACAGAGGCGTATCTTACGTCCAGCATGGACAAAGGCGATAGTGTTGGCATCAGGAGTCAGAGCATAGGGTGGAGTGCAGTCGGCGCAACGCCCGACAAGGACAGAGGTTGCGATCTGCGGACGCGGCTTTCCGGTCCGCGTCCGTGCGGTAAGGTCCCAACGACGGACGATTGCCATCTCCTGTTGCTCATTAGGGACTTGAGCGCAGGAGAGCGTTACCAGCGCTCCTGCGTCCTGGGCGAGGGTGCGCTGGCGTATCGCCCAGAAGTGGCGATTCTCAATACTTTCTTCTGTACAGACCAGTGCATCATCGAGTTTAGTATTGGGTGTGCCTATTACATGGCTAACCACATCTGTGCCACGCACGCCCCATGCACGCGGCGCACGAATGTCTTCCGCAAGCAAAGGGAGAGCCATTCTGGCTATACGTTTCCCGTTAGGGGTCACTTGAAGCGTCATATCCAACGAATAGTGCGCAGAAACGGCACGCTGTATGAGCGGGTAACTCCAGAGCGAGGTACCACTGTAAGCGTCCCAAACGTGCAATCCTAACCTGCCCCAGCCTGCTATCAGCACCCCACCGACAGAAATGCGTAGCTCCCGCAATGACTCCACGGGCAACGTAGGGTCCGTAGTAAAATCAGCTAATCTTTCCACCTTCCCGTCCACTACTTGCCAGAGCGTTCCCTTACCATCGAGTGAACCAGCAGCGATGAGGGTTCCCCGTACCGTGCGCATGCTACTCAATGCCGAGGTTACACCGAGCTGAGTATGAATGATGGGGCCAGCACGAAATGGTCCCTTCGTGCTAAACACTCTGAGTCCAGCAAATTCGACGTCCTCAGCCGGATCGAACGTATGCGGACGTGGGTGTGAACGTGCAAAGCCGCCTTTTCGCAGATCGATAACGCCACCCACGATCGTATCGTAATGTTGTCGCTTTTCAGGATCGCTTAACACATCGTAGGCACGATTGATGCGCTTCATCTCAACGGCCCCCTCTGGTCCGGCCAGGTCGGGATGATAGCGTCGTGCTAGTTGGCGGTAGGCCCGTTTCAATGTATCATTATCAGCATCTATTGGCACGCCGAGAATGGCATAATAGTTTTCTGGTGTATCCATGCTGTAAATACTACCACAATCTTTGGCAAGCTATCACAACGAGACAATGCGTGTTCGTTCGCGTACATTACGCTGATTGAGACGACGTATGCCCCACATATACCACGTTGCAAAGGTGCGGTATGGACGCCATATCTCACCACGTTCAAGCACCTCTTTGCGTGTCGGGCGAACAGGCAATCCATACGCCTCGCGTATTCCTTCGAGCACCCCCAGATCATCAACGGGTAAGACATCGGTTCTCCCGAGCGAAAAGATCAGAATCATCTCGGCCGTCCAGCGTCCAATTCCTTTGAGCGTCACTAATTGCTCAATCACGGTCTCATCGTCCAGTTCGGCCAATCGTGTAAGATCGAGCTGTCCGCTTGTGACTTGCTGAACAAGATTATGGATATAGCGTGCCTTTGGCGTCGAGAGTCCAAGAGCGCGGAGGGCATCAAAATCGAAGGGTACCAGCGCCTCTGGTGTAATCACGCCGTTCACTGTAGCAGCGCGTACACGTGCAACGATGGCATCAGCGGCCTTGACAGAGATTTGCTGCGAAATGATGGCATCGACAAGAGCCTCAAAGATATCCGGGTTCGGTGCAAGCGTACAAGGCCCCACTTGCGCAATGGCCGAGTCCATGACGGGATCGATACTGCTCAGGTGGGTGATCGCGGTGATGATAGTGTCGGGCCAGGAGGTTATGGTTGTCATATAATCTCTTCTGTTATGTGGAGTATGGTAATCAGTATGCTGCCATTATATCAGATGATGGGGCGAATCTGGGACGAAAGTCTATAGTATCAGCTCAAGGTTATGCAACAAGGATTTTGTCCCTTTTTTATTTTCTTGCCCAATGTCGTACAATGCTAGGATGATATCGTTGATACATTGGAGGAGAAAGCTATGCCGGATGCTCGAGATCATCCTAAACATACAAATAGGCTCATCAATGAGACGAGTCCTTACCTGTTACAACATGCACATAACCCGGTGGACTGGTATCCGTGGGGAGACGAAGCGCTGCAAAAAGCGCAACGAGAGAACAAGCCAATTTTGCTAAGCGTTGGCTATTCTGCTTGTCACTGGTGCCATGTGATGGAGCGCGAGTCCTTCGAGAACGAGGAGATCGCGGCTCTCATGAATCAGCACTTTGTCTCGATAAAAGTAGACCGTGAAGAACGGCCTGATATTGACAGTATTTACATGCAGGCAGTGCAGGCACTAACGCAGCAGGGTGGCTGGCCCATGACTGTCTTTCTTATGCCCGATGGACGACCCTTCTACGGCGGTACCTACTTCCCACCAGATGATCGGTACTATGGACGACAAATGATGCCCGGTTTTCGCCGCATCCTGCAAAGTATGGCCGAGGTCTACGAGCATCGTCGGGCCGATGTGGAAGAGCAGGCCAAGCAGATTACCGATTACCTCAATCAACTGAGCAGTGCGCCATTACGGAGCAAAGGTCTCGCTTCCGTCGCGACCATGCCCCTGGAGCTTTTGAACGGCGCGAGCCAGGCATTGGTCGCTGAGTTTGACGCCGAACATGGTGGTTTTGGCAGTGCGCCCAAGTTTCCCGGTACTATGTCGTTAGAGTTCCTGCTGCGCGTTCACCTGCATCGTTTGAAGGGCGAGATCGGTCCGGCAGACGCTAAGCAGCAATATTCGGAACTAGAAGTGGTTGAACGTTCACTACAGCACATGGCCAATGGAGGCATCTATGACCACTTAGGAGGTGGCTTCCATCGCTATTCGGTTGATGCCGCCTGGCTTGTCCCTCACTTTGAGAAGATGTTGTACGATAACGCTCTGCTCAGCCGCCTCTACTTGCACGCTTACCTGGTGACGAGTAACCCGTTCTATGAGCGAATCGTGCGTGAGACGCTCGACTATGTTATTCGTGAAATGACCTCGCCGGAGGGCGGTTTTTATTCAACGCAAGATGCTGATAGCGAAGGTGAAGAGGGCAAGTTCTTTCTATGGACGCCTGCCGAGATCGAAAAGGCACTCCCGCCGGAAGAGGCCGCGATGTTCATGTTGTATTATGATGTGACGAAACGTGGGAACTTCGAGGGGAAGAACATTCTGCACGTTGAACACGACGCACAGAAAGTCGCTGACATGGCTCAGGTCTCCCTGGAAGGGTTGCAGGAGTCGCTCAAACTGAGCCGCGCACGCCTCTTTACGGTACGTGAACAGCGGGTGAAGCCAGGACGTGACGAAAAGATACTGACATCATGGAATGGCTTGATGCTGCGCAGTTTCGCGGAGGCTGCACGCTATCTTGACCGACCCGACTACCAACAGGTTGCCATCAACAACGCCAACTTCCTGTTGCAGCATCTGTACAAAGATGGGCGATTGCTACGTACTTATAAAGATGGTCGTGCTCGGCTTAGTGGCTATCTGGAGGACTACGCCTTCCTCGCCGATGGCCTGCTCGCTCTCTACGAAGCAAGCTTCGATACCCGCTGGTTTGTCGAAGCTCGTAAACTGATGGATGAGGCAATCTCGTTGTTTGAGGATGGGCAGCATGGAGGCTTCTTCGATACTGGCAAGGATCATGAATCGCTGGTGAGTCGGCCCAAAGACATCATGGACAACGCCACACCTGCGGGTAATAGTGTGGCTGCGGATGTGCTGTTACGCCTGGCTGCTTTCACTGGTGAAGAAGCATATCGCAAGCAAGCCGACCACTACTTGCAATCTCTTGCCGACGTGATGGTGCAACGTCCACAGGCATTCGGGCATGCGCTTGGAGCATTGGACTTTGCCATCTCACCGAGTAAAGAATTTGCAATTCTCGGTGATCCGCGTGCTACTGACACGCGTGCATTACTACAAATACTTAATGAGCGCTACTTACCCAACAGTGTACTGGCTTGCTGCTCCCCTGAGGATACTCAAGCCACGCAGACCATCCCTCTACTGACGAATCGACCTTTGAAAGAAGGTAAGGCAACCGCCTATGTCTGTCAGAACTTCGCATGTCAAGCCCCGGTGACAAGCCCCAAAGAGTTAGAGAAGTTACTATAGAGCTATGGAGTGTAAAGGCGGATGATGCAGGTTACTAGATAATCTGCATCATCCGCCTTTATCCCCCACAATTCTCTATTTTTAATCATGTACATGATGGTTTGGCTTTTTTGTGGAATGGTTCACAACTCAATTGTTACATACGACATTGTGAGATGCTGGTAGATGAGCTACTCTTATATATGTATAAACGTGTACTTGCCTCATTCACGAGAAGCAAACGTACAGGTGGGACAGCGAGGTGGCAAATCCCCTTGATTCTTCTCACTTGTAATGCTATATTTTCATAAATGAACACGTTCATTTTCAAGAAGACGAGGAGTAAATGGGACAGATGACATGTCTCAGCAAGGACAGGAAGCAGGTATACTAGTGGGTAGGAGAGCGATGCAAACCGACTACTTCCTCATACTTCGAGAAGCGATGTTCTGTACTGTGGCCGTACATTTGAGAGATGCCGAGCTGCTGCGTCTATTCTAATGATGGGATGGGACAGAGGCGGCATCTACACCGTCCTTCAGTATCATGCTGGAGGGAAGGGAAGCAAGGAGAGCAATGAATATCGAAATCAACACGCCTCCTGGCGAAATGAGTCTGGAAGCCCTGGCACGTTGCAGTTCAATTGAGATAAGCAAGTTTCGTCGCAAAGAAGCCAGCGACGATCAGTATTGCCTGGAAATCTTCCGTCGGGCGATGGTGCAACACGATGAAAGAGCCTGGGATACTGTGTATATGCTCTTCCAGGAGAGTGTGCGCCAATGGTTTCGTGGCGATGCCAGCCGAACAGCTGCCCTGCGCCACGAAGATGAGCAAAGCTACATCGATGATACTTTCAAGCGTTTCTGGCAGTCGATGCGTATCCAGCAGCTCGAGTTCCCCTCACTTGCCAGTGTCTTACGTTACTTACGGCTTTGTCTCAATAGTGTGATTATAGATACTCTGCGTGCGTATGCCCGTAAGGAAGTGTTAGGTCTGCCCGAACCTGGTTCTCCTGATGAACTTTTACTAGAGGACAGCTATCATGAGGACGAATGGTGGTCGGTCGTTGAGGGTATTCTGACTGACCGGTACGAGCGACGTGTCATCTACTTGCTTTATCACTGCGGTCTCAAGCCGAGAGAAATCCTCATACATTGTCCAGCTGAATTTGCCACTGAGCAAGAGGTTTACCGCCTGCGACGCAACGGTTTAGATCGGCTCAGACGTAATCAAGATAAACTCCTTCATAAGCTTGGCTGGAAACTTGATGAGGGTACCGATAGGAAGCATTCTATATAGCTCAGGCAAAAGGGGCTGGAGGATATTCTGCGTATAGAATGTCCTCCAGCCCCTTTTGTCTTTTCACCAGAGCGATCAGTTAAGAAATTGAGACGCCAAAAAAGCGCGTGTCTAGCGTTTACTTAGCAACATACGGAAAAGTGGCGCGTGTCAACTTCTCAGGATGCTACATCTAATGGTGCTAAAAGACAAATGCTTGTTTAAGGAGTTGCTAATGATGGACTGTTTGCACTCGCTAGCTCCCAATGATGAGGACCTTTTGAGCTATGCACTCGATGATGAGCCGTTGCTGCCAGAGGTGCGAACTCATCTTGTATGCTGTGTCATCTGCCAGCAACGGCTTGCCGATTATAAAGAGCTGAACAGCCTGCTTATTTCACGGCTCTATCGTTCAGAATGTCCTGATGCAATGGAGCTCAATTTTTTTTGTGAGCAGTTGTTGCCCATCAATGATAGAAGGCGTATTGCCAGGCATATTCGCCAATGTCCTCTCTGTGCTGTCGAAGTTGCGGATATCCAGCGGATGCTGGTTGCCTGTGGAGCCTCGTCCGATGCTTCCTCTTTTCTAGACGCCATTCCGACGACGCGGCAGCGTATAATTGCCAGCCTAGCGCTAATGCAACCACACATGGTCACCCGTAATGAACTTCTTGCTAGAGCGTGGCCGCGCCAATATAGAGCCGATTCAATCAGCATTTCTCTCCATCTTTCACATGGCAGCAAGGGAGAGATCATGTTACTTGGCCTCTTCACGCGTGATGACCTTGACGCGAGTGTAGACGCTTTTGAGGGGGTGCTGGCAGAACTTTATGATGCATGCAGTCCAGTGAAGAGATATGATGAGCAGGTGGGTAATGATCAATATGTGGAACAACCCCTTATGTCCACGATAGTAGATGATCTAGGTAACCTCGTCTTCAAGAATGTCCTTCCAGGAACATACGTTATGATCGCGTATTTACCAGATGCAGAACTAGTGATTGAGGGACTGACTATTGAGCGGGAATAAGCATGCGGTATGATGAATCAGACAGGGGAAGCCAAGAAGTGGCTTCCCCTGTCTGAGGAGAAAGGATAGCTCTCAGAGCTATCCTCCCTAGCGCCGCAAGATGCTAGCTTTGTTGGTACGTTAGACCCGTGTCCTGGCACCGCTGACGGCGCGTAGAATCGCGATCAGGATGATAGCACCGATGAACGCGACAATCACGCTACCCCAGAAGCCGAATGATGCCCCAGGGGCCAGGAGGTCTACCAGCAGGCCACCGATGAAAGCGCCGACGATACCGACAATAATGTCACCAACGATACCATAACCACCGCCGCGCATGACGACGCTTGCCAGGAAACCAGCGATCAGACCGACGATGAGCCAGGCGAGAATCCCACCAGGATTAAGAGCTGCACCAAGAACTAATGTTAAAAATGTCATAGTATACTTCTCCTTCTTTCATTTCTAACGTCTACATTAGAGCAAATGCTAT
>Ga0070739_10008080_pt1 | contig 10899 bp, 10 predicted proteins | sample Coa_R1_7_FD_66445 | JGI IMG/M metagenome (GOLD analysis project Ga0070739, IMG submission 66445) | Surface soil microbial communities from Centralia Pennsylvania, which are recovering from an underground coalmine fire - Coalmine... | ecosystem: Environmental > Terrestrial > Soil > Unclassified ... | reverse complement strand
ATTTGCCTCCTCGACCGCAGCCGAAACTGAACTGAGCGCCGCGGTCCCCGATCTCGATTCGAGCCCCGCCGAGCCGTCGGCGATGCCGGAGCCGCCCGCTCCATCCGAAGCAGTAGCCGCGCCGCCGCCACCCGATACGCCCATGCCGGCAAGCGAACCGGAGCCGCCGCGCCGCCGCTCCACCGTGCGGGAGCGGGCGCCGACGCTCGGCAATGCTGAATCGTCCTTCATGGCGGCACCCGCGCCAGCACCGGTGGAGTCCGCGCCGAAGCCGGTCGTCACCGAAATCAACGAGGATGGAGATTCCAATCAGCCGCGTCGCACCGGCTGGTGGTCGCGCCGCCTCGCCGGTAGTTGATGCATTCGATGAACAAGATGCCCTAAATCGGGTAACGCATGATCTTTTGCAACGTTGGATCATGCCGTCGGGCACCGTCGTGAAAAGCGGCTGGATCGATCGGGACGCTGCCGCCATTGTGGCCGAAGGCGCCAAGGCCGGCATCAGCCGCGATTTTGCGCTGCGCATTTACACTACGCGGTTGCTGGGCCGCGATGCCAAGCTAGTTTTGCACGGCGGCGGCAACACCTCGCTCAAGGAATTCGTTCGCGATCGCTTTGGCGACGATGTCGAGGTGCTGCGCATCAAGGCGACCGGCGCCGACATGGCATCGATTGAGCCGGCCGGAATGCCCGCGGTCCGCCTTGCGCCGCTGCGCAAGCTACGTGCGTTGACCGAAATCGACGACGAGGAATTGCTCGGCATAGAGCGCGCAAGCCTGCTCGATCCCATGGCGGCAAATCCATCGGTCGAAGTGATGTTGCACGCGTTCCTGCCGCACAAATTTGTCGATCACACCCACGCCACAGCGGTCCTGAGCGTGATTGACCAGCCCGACGGTGAAAAAAAGTGCATTGAAGCGTTTGGCGGGCGCCTCGGTTATGTGCCTTACGTGATGCCGGGCTTCGGACTGGCCAAGAAATCAATTGAGGTGTTTGAACGGCTGAAGCCGAGCGACGGCCTCATCCTTGGTAAGCACGGCATTGTAACCTTCGGCGCTGAAGCTCGCGAAGCCTACGAGCGGATGGTCGAAATGGCTTCTCTCGCGGAGGCGTTTATCGCCCGCGGGCGCCGATCGTTTGCTGCCGCGGCAGCAAAATCTCGCAAATCGGCCGAGCTCGCCGAGGTTGCACCAGTGGTGCGCGGCGCTTGCAGCGAAAGGGACGCTTTGACTGAAGGGGCATGGCGGCGGCTGATCGGTGAATTTCGCGCCACCGAACGCGTGCTGAATTTCGTCGGCAGCCCCGACCTGCCGCGGCTGAGCCAGGCCGGCGTGATCACGCCGGACCACACCATCCGCACCAAGAATTGGCCACTGGTTCTGCCTGCTCCCGAGCATCACCGGATTGCGGAATTCTCCCGCGCCGCTCGTGAGGCCGCAGCACAATTTGCGGAACGCTACCGCCAGTACTTCGCGCGCAACAATGCGCGCGCCGGCGGCGGCAAGCTTTCCCTTGATCCCCTGCCCCGTGTTGTCCTCGTGCCCGGCCTCGGCCTGTTCGGTCTCGGCCGGAGCAAACGGGATGCTGTGATCACAGCTGATATCGCGGAGGCCTGGATCGAAGCGGTCGGTGACGCCGAAGCGATCGGCCGCTTCGATTCAATTAGTGAAGCCGACATGTTCGACTGCGAATATTGGCCGCTCGAACAGGCCAAGCTCGGCACGCGAATGGAGCCGCCGCTTGCCGGGCAGATCGTCGCCATTACCGGCGCCGGCGGCGCTATCGGCGCAGCCACAGCCAAGTCATTCGCGGCGGCAGGCGCCGAGGTTGCGCTGCTCGACGTGAATTTTGCCGCCGCAACCGAGCAAGCCAAGGCGATTGGGCCGTCGGCGCTGCCGCTCGTCTGCGATGTCACGCGGCTGGATTCGGTGCGTGCCGCGTTCGACGCGATTGCTGCCGCCTTCGGCGGGGTCGACATCGTGGTCTCCAACGCCGGCGCCGCCTGGCAGGGCCGTATTGGCGAGGTCGACGAGGACATCCTGCGCAAGAGCTTTGATCTGAATTTCTACGGTCACCAGCGCGTCGCGCAGGCCGCGGTCAAAATCATGCTGGCGCAGGGTACGGGCGGCTGTCTGCTGTTCAACGTCTCGAAGCAGGCAGTGAATCCAGGACCGAATTTTGGGCCGTACGGCCTGCCCAAGGCCGCGCTATTGGCGCTGATGCGCCAATACGCGCTCGATTATGGCGCCGACGGCATTCGCGCCAATGCGGTCAATGCCGACCGCATCCGCTCGGGATTGCTCACGAACGAGATGATTGCATCGCGGTCGAAGGCGCGCGGCGTCAGCGAGAAGGACTACTTGAGCGGCAACTTGCTTGGCCGTGAGGTGACCGCGGCCGACGTCGCGCAAGCGTTCTTGCATCAGGCCTTGGCCCTCAAAACTACAGCGGATGTCACCACTGTCGACGGCGGGAACATCGCCGCAGCCATGCGGTAGCGAGAAAGCGGGCATCAATCGTGCTTGTCACGGCGTGCAAAGCCGCTGGGCTCAGGTCTGAGGCTTGATTGGCGCTTCTACGGCGCCACCGGCATCGGCCCAGTCTTTGAACGCACCCAGATTGTAAACGCGCTCGTAGCCGAGATCTTTAAGCGTCTTGCCGGCGAGAGCCGATCGGCCGCCGGATGCGCAATACAGGATGAACGTCTTGTCTTTGCTGAAGCTCTTATCGTGATAAGGCGAGTCGGGGTCGGCGCGAAATTCCAGCATACCGCGCGGAACGTGCACGGCACCCTCCACCTTGCCGCTCTTCTCCAGTTCCGGCGCGTCGCGTACATCGACGACGACGGCGTCGCCTTTTGCAATCATTTCGCGCGCTTGCGCCATCGTGATCTTCGGTACCGCCGCGTTGGCGGCTGACAGCATCTGCTTGACGCTCGTTGGCATGGGAGTATGCCTCCCCCGGTGTGAGTGAACGTTCAAATGACATGAGAATACACCGCGCACGATGGTGCCGGAAAGCAATGCGGCGCCTCTCGGCGCCGCAGAGCTGGTTTGACGTATCCTCCGGACTAGCCCGATGCCAGTAGCGATTTCGCGGCTTCGATCAGAGGCGCAATCAATTCGGCCAGCACCGCTTGCCGTGCGGACCTAGGTGGTAACCGACCGGACAGGCACGACCGACGGCGAAAGGATGGCAGCGGCCGCCGGGCCCACGCCAGTAGCCGGGCCCGCAGCCTTCGGCAACCTTGACCACCAAGCTATTGGGGGCGGTCCCGGCCGGAACGGCTGGAATTTCCGCGCTTGCTGCGGTCACGAGGCCGGAAGCCAATAAGGCGCTCAACGCAATTGTCCGAATCATCCGAAACGTCCTTCCCAGTTGTTGACGCCCCCGCAATCGCGGAGGCTACAGCGATTGTGCCACGCAGGGTGCTGAACGCCGCGTGAATGACTCGTGTAGGCACGCGACAGGTCGTGACAGGCGGCCAGTTATGCATGTCGTCGAGGTGATTTCGCTCAGTCCCATCGCGGCTGGCCGCTGAAGGCCCAATCGACCAAGCGGTGGCGGCGGCGCGCCAGCCCGGCAACCTCGGTCATGTCCTCGTCGCTGAGCGAAAAATCAAAAATGGCCGCATTCTCCGACAACCGCTCGACGCGGGAGGTGCGTGGAATGACGACAATGTTCCGCTGCACCAAGTAGCGCAGGCATACCTGGGCGGCCGTCTTGCCATGGCGGTGCCCGATTGTGCTGAGCACCTCGTTGTTGCGGATTTTTCCTTGCGCGATCGGGCTATACGCCACGATCGCCATGTCATGGGCGTGGCAGGCCGCAATCACCTTGGATTGGTCCAGGAAAGGGTGGCATTCGATTTGGTTGCAGACCAACGGCTCGGTCGAGAGCTGCACCGCCTGTTCGACCAGCGCGACCGTGAAATTGGAGATGCCGATGTGATGGGTTAGCCCGTCACGCTTGACCTTGCCCAACGCGCCGAGGGTTTCGGCGAGCGGTATCTGCGGGTTTGGCCAATGCAGCAACAACAGATCGGTTTCATTTAGGCGTAACCGGACGAGGCAATCGCGTGCTGCGCGCTCGAGGTCGCGCGGAGCAAAATGGGTCGGCCAGATTTTGGTGGTCACGAACACGTCACGGCGCCTCACGCCGGAGCCGCGCAGTCCTTCCCCAACCTCGCGCTCGTTCTCATAAAGCTCCGCCGTATCGAGATGCCGATAGCCCAAGCGAAGCGCCTGCTCCACGATGCGCCGGCACACGGCGCCGCGCAGTTCCCAGGTGCCAAGCCCAAGGAGCGGGATGCTGGCACCATTGGCCTCCACCATCGGGGTTTGTGCAGTCCCGTTCACACGCGAACTCCTCTCGCCGCTGAACCGGTACTATATAGCCCGACCGCGCGAGAATGTCGGATTTGCATCGGATTACTGCATACGCTCTCCCCGATGCGGCTTTGCAGCCCGGTATTCCAGTGAAGTGATCAGTTGCCGCCGAAGGACCGGCTGATCGAATTGAGCCGATGCACCGTACCAATGGGTACCGGCTTGCCATGGGCGTCCAGCACGATTTTGTTATCGCAACCGGTCGTGCGGCTCACAATCCGCCCGGTGTCGTTGTCGAACGCCTCCTGCTGGCAATTGTTTAGATCGGTCTGATTGACAATCTTGCCGGTGTGGAGGTCGCTACGATCGGCCGCGGCGCGCACTTTTCCGCTGGTGGCCAGATCGTATACGGATTGGGGGACCTCGGTCGCAACCGCAAGCACCACGATCGCGATGAGGACGCCACAACACATCACCAATGCATACCAATGATGATGCTTGGCCCGCGTGTGTGCGCGGACCTTTTCCGCCGACTGGATGGCGCCGGCGCGGACCGGCGCTTTGCTCGCAGTACCCATGGCTCAAGCTGCGTGCGGGCGATTCCCTTGAGGTTACAGCGGAGCGCTCAACAAGCGGTTAACCCCACATTCGAGGTTAACAAAGCCATACCGGGCGATTGCCTCAGCGCCGGCTTCCGAGCACCGCAAATGCGGCTTCGGGGGCTTGTTCGATCACCTTGAGAAGGGCGCGCGCCGGCCCGCGCGGCGACCGCTTGCCTTGCTCCCAGTTGCGAACCGTTTCGACCGGCACCCCGATGCGCGCCGCGAAAGCCGCCTGGGTCAGCCCGGTCCGCCCGCGAACATTGCGCGCGTAGGTGGCGTCCTGATGCCGATCGATGGCAGTCCGCGCCGCGCGCCGTGCTGCGGCAGCGATGGCGAGCGGATCGGAAGCGATCGGACGCTCGCTGCCATCTGACAGGACTTCAACCAGACGTCCGTCTGCTTTGAGGCGCACCCGCAGCATGGCTTCGTCCCATCCACCAAGTCTGCGCATGATAACTGATTCGCCACAGATTCAGTGAGTTAGGGGCAATCGCGAACGGGCTCCCGCAATGGCCTAATAGTTTATTGGCTGAGTAAGCCAATGCGCGAGCACGTCCATATCGTCCAAATAAATCGAGGGTATAGCTCGGCGTGTCGCGCGCCATCACGGATCAGCGCCACCACGAAGATCAAGCCGATCGTGCGCTTGGTTCAAGAACGGAGAGCGCCGATATGAGGGATCAAAGTGATACCGCGTGACAATCGAGGGAGCTTTCCCGTGCACAATCTGCAAATCGACGGGCAACGGCTGTGGGATACGCTGATGCACACCGCTCGGATCGGCGCCACGGCCAAGGGCGGCATCTGCCGATTGACCCTCACCGATCTCGATCGAGAGGTTCGCGACTGGTTCAAAGCCCAATGCGAAGAGCTCGGTTGCGCAGTCACCGTGGACGAGGTCGGCAATATGTTCGCGCGCCGACCCGGTAGATATCCCAACTTGCCACCGATCGCCATGGGCTCGCATCTCGATAGCCAACCCACAGGCGGAAAATTCGACGGCGCACTGGGCGTGCTTGGGGCGCTGGAAGCGCTGCGCACGCTGTGCGATTCCAACTACCAGACCAACGCGCCTATTGAGATCGTAAACTGGACGAATGAAGAAGGCGCGCGCTTTGCGCCCGCAATGCTGGCCTCAGGCGTGTTCGCCGGCATCTTCACAGCGGAGTACGCCCACTCCCGGACTGATCGCGACGGTAAAGCATTTGGCGCTGAGTTGCAGCGCATTGGCTACAATGGATCGGAACGCGCCGGCGCGCGAAAATTCTCGGCGATGTTCGAACTGCATATCGAACAAGGACCGACCCTAGAGGCAGCTGGCTCCATGATCGGCGTGGTCCATGGTGTCCAGGGCATTCGCTGGTACGAGGTCAGGATAATCGGTGCGGAGGCCCATACGGGGACGACGCCTATGGGACTGCGCAAGAATGCGCTCCTCGGCGCGGCGGCCGCGATCGAGCGGGTCGATGCCATTGCGCGCGCTCATTCATCTGACGCAGTCGGGACTGTCGGACTTATCGAAAACCATCCGAACAGCCGCAATGTCGTTCCAGGCTCGGTGTTCTTCACCGTCGATTTTCGCCATCCCGAGGAGAAAGTCCTCGACGCCATGGAGGCGGAATTGCGCGCGGCGCTTGACCATATCGCGCAATCGCTTCACCTTTCCTGCCAGGTGTCCCGCGCATGGGAATCGCCGCCCGTGAGCTTTGCGCCGGAATTAATTGATTGCGTGCGCATCGGCGCCGAGAAAGCCGGCTACCCCTGGCGCGACATGATTTCTGGCGCCGGCCACGATGCGGCCTACATCGCGCGCGTGGCGCCCACCACAATGATCTTCGTGCCCTGTGTCGGCGGCATTTCGCACAACGAGGCGGAGTGGACGAGCCTTGACCAATGCGCCGCCGGCGCGCAGGTGCTGCTCAATGCCGTGCTGGATTATGATGCCCGGTTCGGTGAAAATCCTGGCGTTTCCGCAAGACCAACATGAAAGCGTAACCCACGCCGGCGAAGTGTCGCGGCCCGCGCCGCATACTCATCGCGTCTTCTCAAAAATCTCTCGACCGATCAGCATGCGGCGAATTTCGCTGGTGCCGGCGCCGATCTCGTAAAGCTTCGCATCGCGCAACAGCCGGCCGGCGGAGTAATCATTGACATAGCCGTTGCCGCCCAGGCATTGGATGGCCTCGAGCGCCATCCAGGTCGCGCGCTCGGCGGCATACAGGATGGCGCCGGCGGCATCCTCGCGCGTGGCTTCACCCCGGTCGCAGGCGCGCGCGACCGCGTAGACATAGGCCTTGGCGGCATTGAGCGTCACATACATGTCGGCGAGCTTGGCCTGGATGAGCTGAAATCGTCCGATCGGCTGGCCGAATTGATTGCGCTGGTGCACGTAGGGAATGACGAGATCGAGGCAGGCTTGCATCACGCCAAGCGGTCCCGCCGCCAGCACCGCGCGTTCATAATCGAGGCCGGACATCAGCACGTTCACACCGTTGCCGACGACGCCAAGCACGTTCTCGGCCGGCACTTCGCAATCAGTGAAGACGATCTCGCTGGTGTCGGAGCCGCGCATGCCGAGCTTGTCGAGCTTGGCTCCCGGCGCAAAACCCTTGAATGTCTTTTCGACGATGAACGCGGTGATACCGCGGGCGCCGGCGGTGCGGTCGGTCTTGGCATAGACAACGAAGGTGTCGGCGACGGGTCCGTTGGTGATCCACATCTTGGCGCCGTTGAGGATGAAGCGGTCGCCCTTGCGCTCGGCACGGGTGCGCATCGACACCACGTCCGAGCCGGCACCGCTCTCCGACATCGCCAGGGCGCCGACGTGCTCGCCGGAAATCAGCTTCGGAAGATAGCGGCGCTTTTGCTCGTCGGTGCCGTTGCGGCGAATCTGGTTGACGCAGAGGTTGGAATGGGCGCCGTAGGACAGGCCGACCGAAGCGCTGGCACGGGAAATTTCCTCCATGGCGACGCAATGCGCCAGATAGCCGAGGCCGGCACCGCCCCAGTCCTCTTCGACGGTGATGCCGAGAAGCCCGAGCGCGCCGAGCTGGGGCCACAGGTCTCGGGGAAAGCTGTTCGCGCGATCGATCTCGGCGGCGCGTGGCGCGACCTTTTCCTGGGCGAAATCGTGGACGCTGTCACGCAGCATGTCGATGTCCGCGCCAAGGCCGAAATCGAGACCACGAAAGCTGTTCGGAATCATCCGGCGCTCCCGCTGCACATGTGACAACGCCGCAAGCATAAATAGTCGGTCGCCGCTATACCATCCGCATAGCAGCGACCGCCGCCGCCTGCCGGGCGCCAGCGCAGCGTGGCGCAACAGCGAAGCGTGGCGCGAAAGCGCCCGCAACGCCCTCCCGCTACCACTTATCAACAGACCGGAACCGCAAGCCGTTGTTAACATGACATTAACGAGCGCGACGCGTAGGGTGACCGCGGGTGAGCCGAGGCCGGCTTGAGACCGCGCCGCGGCTGGGGAATGCAATGCGTTTCGCCACGGCTATCATCTGCGGCGCGCTGACCGTTGCGGCCGGCATTGGCGGCATTTGCGGTGAGCTCGCCGTGGCCGCCGCGCAGGATTGTCCCGAAAATCCCGACGCCATCGGAACGAGCCGAACCATCGCCATCTCGCCGGCCGATTACCCGCGGGTCGGCACCATTCAATATCCGCAATCGCTGCCGCTCGACGACCATGAGGTTGTGCTCACCTTCGACGATGGACCGCTGCCGCGCTACACCGATCCGATCCTGGATATTCTCGCAGCCCAATGCGTGAAGGCGACGTTCTTCATCGTCGGCAGCATGGCGCGCGCTTACCCGGCAGCGGTGCGGCGCGAGCGCGAGGCCGGTCACACGCTGGGTACGCACAGCGAGAATCATCCAACCCGCTTCGACAAGCTGCCGGTCGACGAACTGCGCCAGGAGATCGACGGCGGCATAGCCGATGTCGGCGCTGCCGCGGGCGATCCGAAAGCGCTGGCGCCGTTCTTTCGCATTCCCGGCATTGCGCGTTCGGATTTGATCGAGGAGGAGCTTGCGACACGGTCGCTGACCGTCTTCAGCGCCGATGCCATGGCGGACGATTGGCACCGTCACATTACGCCGGCGAAGATTGTCTCGCTCGCCTTGGAAAGGCTGGAAAAAAAGGGCAAGGGCATTCTGCTGCTGCACGACATCCATCCATGGACGGTGGCGGCGCTGCCGGATCTGTTGAAGGAGTTGAAGACGCATGGTTTTCACATCGTCCAGGTGGTGCCCGCCGGTCCCGGCGTGCCGGAGACGATCGCGACCATTCCGGGTGTGACCGTGGCGTGGAGCATGACGGCGCAAGAGGTCCTGGACGGCACCGCCGCCAAACCTGAATGGCCGAACTTTGCGATCGCGCCGCCGCCCGGCCAGCCGGCATTGCCGACGCCCGATGCTGCCGCTTTCAAGCTCGACTATTTGTTCGCACCTGCGGCGAGCACCGCGCGAATTGCCACGGCTTCGGCCACGGCCGATGCGGGCAGCGCGTTTCCTTGGCCGCGCCTCGATATAGAACAGGAGCCCTCGTCGCCTGAACCTCAGCTAGGAGCGCCAAGCCTGGCGGATATCGGCTGGCCCATCACTGCAAAACCGCCGGCCGAGCATGCGATGAGCGGCGCCGCAGACCAGCCGCCGCGTGCAGCGGCGCAGGATCGCATTCACATCCGCACTGCCGCCCATCCGCACATTCGTGATGATCGCCGCAAAGCCCGCGACGGCGGTCGATCGATCGCGCATCGGCGCGGCCGGATGCCGGCCGGCGAGCGCCAGCACGCGGACATATCGCTCGGCGCAGCCTGAGGCAGGGTCGAACGCATCGTCCTTATTTGCGCCGCCGCTTCTTGCTTTTGGCTTTGCGGGTTAGCTCTTCCAGGAGCGCGAAGTCCTTTTCGTCGCGATACGGCGTGAGATCGAGCGACGGCGGCACTTTGATCAGCTTCTCTTCCGTAATGTGCTTTTCATGGTGCTTCATGAAGCGCTGGTAGGCCCACCACGATGCGCCTGACGCCTTCACGGCATCGCGCTCGGCCCGCACCGCGATCTGATGGGCATGCAGGTAATGCAGCCGCAGCTCGTCGAGCAGCGCCTTCTCGACGATCTCGTGCACGAGTAGAAACGGCTCGACGCGGACCGGTTTCATCAGCCAGCGGAAGGTTCGCGGCAGATGACGGTCGATGAACACTGTGGTGCCGTCTACGCTGTAGCCCGCGATATACGGAATGTCATAGGCACGATTGACGACTTTGACGCGGCGACCGATGGCGCGCACGACATCGCGCAGCACATCGGCATCGATGTCCTCGGATTTGTGGCGGACTTCCTGCTGGAGATTCATCCGGACGCGGCGACCAAAACACCTGCAGCGCGATAAACCCCACCAACCGCAGCAAAGTTCCACATCCCGCCCACGCGTTGCGGCGGAGGCGCCTTTCTCACGTCAGTTCCGGATCGCTGATCGCGACTGATCGCGGCGGGTCGGAGCTTGGTCTTAAGCGGCCGATCAGTTCGCTCCCGCGCAAGCTGGCCGCTTGAGCTCGACGCGCCGATTGCGGGCGCGATTGGGGTCGGACGTGTTCGGCACCAGCGGGATGGTGTCGCCATAGCCGCGGGCTGTCAGCCGCGTCGCGGCCACGCCGTGCCCGATTAGCCAGGCTTTTACCGCGTTGGCGCGATCTTGCGACAGCTTCACGTTGTAAGCAGCGCCTCCGACATTGTCGGTATGGCCGCCGATCTCGGCGGAAAGTCCCGGCTGTTGCGCGAACAGCGCAAGGACTTGTTGCAGCACCGGTTCGGAATCGGGCCGCAATGTTGCTTTGTTGAAATCGAAATTCACACCGTAGAGCTCGACTTTGCATACGCTGGCCAAGCGCCGCAGGCCGGAACCCGTATCGGCAACGGTGATGTACCAGCGTATGTCGCTGTCGCGCGATACTCGGGTCCAG
>Ga0070739_10008077_pt1 | contig 10903 bp, 13 predicted proteins | sample Coa_R1_7_FD_66445 | JGI IMG/M metagenome (GOLD analysis project Ga0070739, IMG submission 66445) | Surface soil microbial communities from Centralia Pennsylvania, which are recovering from an underground coalmine fire - Coalmine... | ecosystem: Environmental > Terrestrial > Soil > Unclassified ... | reverse complement strand
ACCTCTCACGCCATCTGCAGGCGCTCGAAGAGGCCGGGCTGGTGACCCTCGAACGCGGCTACCACGGTAAACGGCCGCGCACCTGGGTCCGCATCACCAAGGCCGGCCGCAGCGCGCTGCAGGAGGAGATCACGCAGCTCAAAGCCCTGATTGCCCGGGTCGAGACGCGGCCAGAGGATCCCGAGAGCGCGGACTGAGCGGCTGCGCGGGCCCGAGCAGCCGGAAGACGGCATCGGACAGTTCCTCGGCCAGGCGCTCGTCGACCGGGGCGTGTCCGGACAGGGTGCGGTACCACATCGTGCCCCACACCAGGTCCACCGCCAGGTCCAGGCTCACCTCACTGCCAAGCTGCCCCGCACGCTGCCCGGCGGCCAGGATCTCGCGCACGATCGCCCGCCGCGGCGCGAGCAGGCCCTTCTGTAGCACCTCGGCGAACTCCGGGTCGTGCTGCGCCTCGGCCATCATGCCGCTGATCGCCGAGCCGACCGAGGGGGCGAGGCGGAACGAGGCGCGCAGCAGCGCCCGCAGGTCGTGCTCGGCGTCGCCGGTCGGCTCGGGCCGCGCTGCCCGCTCGGCCAGCTCGTGGATCGCCTCAAGCACCAGCGCGGCCTTGGTGGTCCACCAGCGATAGATGGTCTGCCGGCCGACGCCGGCCTCCTGCGCGACGGCCTTGATCGTCAGCGCCTGATATCCGTCGCGCATGGTCAGCCGCAGGGTGGCGTCGAGGATCGCGCGGCGGGAGTCCTCGCTGCGCGGCCTGCCGAGATTGCCGGTCACCCGGACAACTTTACAGGACACGATGCCTCGTAATAACCTCGAGGAAATACGAGACACAGAGCCTCGCAATTCCCAGCGAAGAGGACGACGCCATGCCGAAGCAGCACATCGTCATCATCGGCGGCACGGCCGGAATCGGTCTGGCCACCGCACGTCTCCTGGCCGCCGAGGGCCACGCCGTGACCGTGGTCGGCCGCGACGCGGACCGGCTCAAGCAGGCGCTCGGCGAACTCGCCGGGCACGCCGCGGACCCCGACGCCGTCCAGGGCCGCACCGCCGACCTGACCGAGCGCGCCGAACTGGACGCGCTGTTCGACGCGCTCGGGCCGGTCGACCACCTCGTGGTCACGGCGCCCGGCACCGGCAATGTCGGCCCGCTGCCCGAACTGGACCTCACCGCGCTGGCCACCGCGTTCGAGACCAAGTTCACCGCCGCCGCGCGAGCCATCCAGGCGGCGCTGCCTAAGCTGTCGAAGCAGAGCTCGATCACGCTGGTCTCGGCCGCGTCGGCGCAGTGCGCGATGCCGGGCACGGCCGGGCTGGCCGCGGTCAACGGCGCGGTCGAGACGCTGGTGCCGACCCTGGCGCTGGAGCTGGCGCCGATCCGGGTGAACGCGGTGTCGCCGGGCGTGGTGGACACCGGCTGGTGGGACCGGGTGGTCCCGGCCGAGCAGCGCGGCGCCGCCTTCTCCGGGCTCGTCGGCTCGATCCCGGTCGGCCGGGTGGCTCAGCCGGAGGAGATCGCCGACGTGATCGCGCTGCTGGTGCGCAACGCCTACATGACCGGGACGGTCATCCCGGTGGACGGCGGCGCGCGCCTCAAGCCGCAGCCCGCGTAGGGGCACGGAAAAGACTCGGCCGCCGCCTGACTTCCCGTCAGGCGGCGGCCGTTCGTCCAGCTGGCGGCACAGTTCAGGTCACGCAGAACTCGTTGCCCTCAGGGTCCTGCATCACGACCCAGCGGCCCTGCGGGCCCTCGTCCATCTCCCGCACCTTGGTCGCGCCAAGCTTCTCCAGTTCCGCTGCGCGGGCCTTGGCCTTCTCCCAGCGCTCGTCGGGCGGCGTGGACCGGTCACCGCCGGCGCGGATGTCCAGATGCAGCCGGTTCTTGCCGCTCTTGGGCTCCGGCACCTTGGCGAACAGCAGCCGCGGGCGCGGGCTGCGCGGCCCGTCGCGGTTGAAGTCCGGGGGCACCGCGGCGGCCATCGAGTTCCAGTCGGACTCCGGGACCTGCCAGGCGGTCAGCGCCGCCTCCCAGGAGTCGAAGCCGGCCGGAGGCGGTTCCTCGATGTAGCCGAGCGCCTGGATCCAGAATTCGGCGAGGCGCCCGGGATCCGCGCAGTCGATCACTATCTGGAAGTCGTAGACCATGACACGACGCTACCCGGCGGCTCTGACAGCCGCCGGGTAGCGTCGATCTTCCTGCGCGTCAGTTCAGACGTTGAACCCCAGTGCCCGCAGTTGCTCGCGGCCGTCGTCGGTGATCTTGTCCGGGCCCCACGGCGGCATCCAGACCCAGTTGACCCGGAAGTCGGCCACCAGGCCGTCAAGGGCGGTGCGGATCTGGTCCTCGATCACGTCCTGCAGCGGGCAGGCGGCCGAGGTCAGCGTCATGTCGATGATGGCGACGTTCGAGTCGTCCACGGTCAGCCCGTAGACCAGGCCGAGGTCCACGACGTTGATCCCGAGTTCTGGGTCGACCACGTCCTTGAGGTTCTCCGTGACGTCGTCGAGCGCGGCCAGGTCAGCCATGGTTCTCTCCTCCTGCGGTGGCCAGCGCCTGCGCGGTGGCGTCCTTGAGCGCCATCCACGACAGCAGCGCGCACTTCACGCGGGCGGGGAACTTCGAGACCCCGGCGAACGCGACCGCGTCCTCCAGCACCTCTTCGTCCCCCTCCGATTCGCCCTTGGACTGCATCAGGCCCAGGAACGCCTCGTGGACGGCCAGCGCCTCGCCGACCTTCTTGCCGATCACCAGATCGCTGAGCACCGAGGCGGAGGCCTGCGAGATCGAGCAGCCCTGCGACGCGTATGACACGTCCTCGATGACCGCGTTCTCGCCGAGTCCGGGGTCGGACAGGTGCACGCGCAGGGTTACCTCGTCGCCGCACGTCGGGTTGACGTGGTGTACCTCGGCCTCGTACTCGTCCCGCAGCCCCTTGTGGTGCGGGTTGCGGTAGTGGTCCAGGATGATCTCCTGGTACATCGACTCAAGCTGCATCTGTCATCACGCTCCGAAGAAACGCTTGACGTACTCCAGACCTTCCACGAGCGCGTCGACATCCGCCTTCGTGTTGTAGACGGAGAATGACGCCCGTGTGGTCGCCGGGACGCCGTACCGCACGCACACCGGCCGAGCGCAGTGCTGCCCGACGCGCACCGCGATGCCCTGCTCGTCGAGGACCTGCCCGACGTCGTGCGGGTGGATCGCGCCGAGCGCGGGCGATTCGAGCGTGAAGGAGATCGCGGCGCCGCGGTCCTCGGCCGTGTCCGGTCCGATGATCGTCAGGCCCTCGACCTGCTTGAGCCGGTCGATCGCGTACGCGACGAGTTCGTGTTCGTACGCGGCGACGTTTTCCATGCCGAGCGCGGTCAAGTAGTCGACGGCCGCACCCAACCCGACCGCCTCGGCGATCGGCGGCGTGCCGGCCTCGTACTTGTGCGGGATCGGCGCGTAGGTCGTCGTCTCCATCGAGACGGTCTCGACCATCTCGCCGCCGCCGAGGAACGGGGGCAGCTCCTCCAGCAGCTCCGCGCGGCCCCACAGCACGCCGACGCCAGTCGGGCCGAGCATCTTGTGCCCGGTGAAGGCGACGAAGTCGGCGCCCAGTGCGCGCACGTCCAGCGGCAGGTGCGGGGCGGACTGCGAGGCGTCCACCACGACCACCGCGCCGACCTCGTGGGCGCGGCGCACGATCGCGTCGATCGGGTTGAGCGTGCCGAGGATGTTGGAGACGTGCACCACGGCGACGACCTTGGTGCGCTCGTTGACGATCTCGTCGAGGTTCGACAGGTCGAGCCGGCCGCCGTCGGTCAGGCCCAGCCAGGCCAGCTCGGCGCCGGTGCGCGCGGCGGTCATCTGCCAGGGCACGATGTTGGAGTGGTGCTCCATCTGCGTGATCACCACACGGTCGCCGCGGCTGATGCCGTAGGTGTCGCCGGCCCAGCCGAGCACGTTGGCGACCAGGTTCAGCGCCTCGGAGGAGTTCTTGGTGAAGATCACCTCGCGGCGGTCCGCGTTGATGAACCGGGCGACCTTGTCCCGCGCGCCCTCATAGAGCGCGGTGGCTTCCTCGGCGAGCGTGTGGACGCCGCGGTGCACGTTGGCGTGGTGGTGCTCGTAGTACTCGGAGATCGCGTCGATGACCTGGCGCGGCTTCTGCGAGGAGGCCGCCGAGTCGAGGTACACCAGCGGCTTGCCGTCCCGGACGCGCCGCTCCAGGATCGGGAAGTCCTTGCGGACCAGCTCTACATCGAAGGTCATGCGGCCTCCTTGACGCCGGTGTACTTCTCGTAGCCCTCGGCCTCGAGCTGCTCGGCCAGTTCCGCGCCGCCGGATTCGACGATCCGGCCGCCGGCGAACACGTGCACGAAGTCCGGCTTGATGTACCGCAGGATCCGCGTGTAGTGGGTGATCAGCAGGGTGCCGACCTCGCCGGTCTCACGCACCCGGTTGATGCCCTCCGACACGATTCGCAGCGCGTCGACGTCGAGCCCTGAGTCGGTCTCGTCGAGCAGCGCGATCTTCGGGCGCAGCAGTTCGAGCTGCAGGATCTCGTGCCGCTTCTTCTCGCCGCCGGAGAAGCCCTCGTTGACCGAGCGCTCGGAGAAGGCCGGGTCGACCTGGAGGCGCTCCATCGCGGAGTTGACCTCCTTGACCCAGGTGCGCAGCTTCGGCGCCTCGCCGCGGATCGCGGTGGCCGCAGTGCGCAGGAAGTTGGACACCGACACGCCCGGCACCTCGACGGGGTACTGCATCGCGAGGAAGATCCCGGCGCGGGCGCGCTCGTCCACGGTCATGGACAGCACGTCCTCGCCGTCGAGCAGCACCTGACCGGAGGTGATCTGGTACTTGGGGTGCCCGGCGATCGAGTAAGCGAGGGTGGACTTGCCGGAGCCGTTCGGGCCCATGACCGCGTGGGTCTCGCCCTGTTTCACCGTCAGGTCGACACCCCGCAGGATTTCCTTCGGGCCGCCTTCGGCGTCGACGGAGACGTGCAGGTCGCGGATTTCCAGAGTGGCCATCGGTTATCAAAGCTCCACATTGACGGCGACGTACACGTCATCGCCTTCGATCTTGACGGGATAGACGGGGACCGGCTCAACGGCGGGCAGGCAGGTCGGCTTGCCGGTGGCCAGCGAGAAGGTCGAGCCGTGCAGCCAGCACTCGATCTCGCCGTCCACGACCTCGCCCTCGGACAGGGCGACGTTCGCGTGCGAGCAGACGTCGTGTATGGCGTGGACCTTGCCCTCGGAGGTGCGCACGACGGCGACCGGGGTGCCGTCGACGTCCACGGCCTCGGGCTTGTCCTCCTCGAAGTCGGACAGCGCGCCGACCGGGTGCCAGACCGGCTCGCGGTGGCTCATGCCGCTGCCTCCGCCGCGGCGCCGACCGTGCGGGCGAGCTCGGCCTCGACCTTCTCCATCAGCCGCTCCTCGACGTCCGGGATGCCGATCTGCGCGATCACGTCGGCGAAGAAGCCGCGCACCACAAGGCGGCGCGCCTCGTCCTCGGGGATGCCGCGGGCCTGGAGGTAGAACAGCTGCTCGTCGTCGAAGCGGCCGGTGGCCGAGGCGTGCCCGGCGCCGACGATCTCGCCGGTCTCGATCTCCAGGTTCGGCACCGAGTCGGCGCGGGCGCCGTCGGTGAGCACCAGGTTGCGGTTCAGCTCGTAGGTGTCGGTGCCCTCGGCGGCCGCGCGGATCAGCACGTCGCCGATCCACACGGTGTGTGCGTCAGCGCCCTGCAACGCGCCCTTGTAGGTCACGTGCGAGCGGCAGTTGGGCACCGAGTGGTCGACGAAGAGGCGGTGCTCCAAGTGCTGGCCGTCGTCGGCGAAGTACAAGCCGAGCAACTCGGCGTCCCCGCCCTGGGCGGTGTACTGCACCCGCGGCACGATCCGGACCAGATCGCCGCCGAAGGTCACGTTGACGGACTTGAAGGTCGCGTCCCGGCCGAGCAGCGCGTTCTGCTGGGCCAGGTGCACCGCGTCGCGGTCCCAGTCCTGCACCGACACGAAGGTGACCTTGGCACCGTCACCGATGAGCAGGTCCACGTTGGCGGACCGCGTCCCGGTGCCGGTGTGGTCGAGCACGATGACGGCCTCGGCGAACGGCTTTACGTCGAAGACCAGATGCGAGAAGGCCGTGCCACCCTCGGCGTGGATGTTGACCCGCAGCGGCTCGGCGAGCTTGGTCTCCTTGGCGACCGTGACCACGGTGACCTTGTCGGCCTTGCGGTGCGCGTACGCGGCCGCGAGGTCCATCGGTGCTCCGGCCTTGGTCGCGCGCGGGTCGTCCGAGCCGACCTGCTCGCTGCTCGAGCCCTCGGGCAGTTCCCAGTCCACCTTGGCGCTGCCGTCGGCGGTCGCGTCGGCCTCATGCAGACCGCGCAGCCGCGCCAGCGGCGTGAACCGCCAGTCCTCCTCCCGGCCGGTGAGGGCCGGGAAGGCGGCCGGGTCGAAGGAGGTGAACCGCTCGCCGCGCGAGGCCAGCACCTCGGAGTGGGTCTTGCCGGTGCCGGGGCCGGCCAGCGGCACGCCCGCGCCGGGTGCGGCCACCGTGACCGCCGCCGCGGTGGTCGCGCCGCGATTGACCGCGCCACCGCTATTCGTCTCAGCCATCCGTCGTCTTTCGTCCTCGCCTCGAAGCCCTGCCACACCCAGCCCAGCGCCGTTATCCGCCCCGGCTCAGCCGACCGCACCTTCCATCTGCATCTCGATCAGCCGGTTGAGTTCGAGCGCGTACTCCATCGGCAGCTCGCGCGCGATCGGCTCGACGAAGCCGCGCACGATCATCGCCATCGCCTCGTCCTCGGTCAGGCCGCGGCTCATCAGGTAGAACAGCTGGTCCTCGGAGACCTTCGAGACCGTGGCCTCGTGGCCCATCTGCACGTCGTCCTCGCGCACGTCCACGTAGGGGTACGTGTCGGACCGGCTGATGGTGTCGACCAGCAGCGCGTCGCACTTGACGTTGGACTTCGAGTGGTGCGCGCCGTCCTGGATCTGGACCAGGCCGCGGTACGAGGTGCGGCCGCCGCCGCGCGCCACCGACTTGGAGATGATCGTCGAGGAGGTGTGCGGCGCGGCGTGCACCATCTTCGAGCCCGCGTCCTGGTGCTGGCCCTCGCCGGCGAACGCGATCGAGAGGGTCTCACCCTTGGCGTGCTCGCCGAGCAGCCAGACCGCCGGGTACTTCATGGTGACCTTGGAGCCGAGGTTGCCGTCGATCCACTCCATGGTCGCGCCCTCGTGCGCCGCGGCGCGCTTGGTGACCAGGTTGTAGACGTTGTTCGACCAGTTCTGGATGGTTGTGTAGCGCACCCGCGCGTTCTTCTTCACCACGATCTCGACGACCGCCGAGTGCAGCGAGTCCGAGGAGTAGATCGGCGCGGTGCAGCCCTCGACGTAGTGCACGTAGGAGCCCTCGTCCGCGATGATGAGGGTCCGCTCGAACTGGCCCATGTTCTCGGTGTTGATCCGGAAGTAGGCCTGCAGCGGGATGTCCACGTGCACGCCCGGCGGCACGTAGATGAAGGAGCCGCCGGACCACACCGCCGTGTTCAGCGAGGCGAACTTGTTGTCGCCGACCGGGATCACGGTGCCGAAGTACTCGCGGAACAGCTCCGGCTGCTCCTTGAGCGCGGTGTCGGTGTCCAGGAACAGCACGCCCTGCCGCTCCAGGTCCTCGCGGATCTGGTGGTAGACGACCTCCGACTCGTACTGCGCCGCGACGCCCGCGATCAGCCGGTTCTTCTCCGCCTCCGGGATGCCGAGCTTGTCGTAGGTGTTCTTGATGTCGGCGGGCAGGTCGTCCCAGGACGCGGCCTGCCGCTCGGTGGAGCGCACGAAGTACTTGATGTTGTCGAAGTCGATGCCGGACAGGTCCGCGCCCCAGTTCGGCATGGGCTTGCGCTCGAACAGGCGCAGGCCCTTGAGCCGCAGGTTGAGCATCCACTCCGGCTCGTTCTTGAGCGCGGAGATCTCCCGGACGACGGCCTCGTTCAGGCCGCGCTTGGCCGTCGCTCCGGCAACGTCCGGGTCGGCCCAGCCGAACTCATACCTGCCCAGGCCCTCGAGCTCGGGATGCGTAGTCGTCATGCTGAGGCTCCTTCGGACTGTTCGGAAGGTGTTACTTGCGTGGGTGAAGACTGGTTCTTTGCGGGCAGGCTCGGGATGAACGTGGTGCACACCCCGTCGCCGTGCGCGATCGTCGCGAGCCGCTGCACGTGCGTGCCCAGCAGTTCGGCGAAGACCTGGGTCTCGGCCTCGCACAGTTGAGGGAATTCCTCGGCCACGTGCTGGACCGGGCAGTGGTGCTGGCAGACCTGCGCGCCTTCGATCACCGGCTTGCCCGGAACCGGCACCGAGGCGGTGGTCCGGGTCGACGCCGCGTAACCGTCCGCGGTCAGCGCCTCCGCCAGCAGCTTCGGCCGCTCAGCCGGCTTGGCCCCGGCCAGCAGCTCCCGGTAACGCTCGGCCAGCCCGCTGAACCGTCGCCGCGCGAACGCGTCCACCGCGCTCTCGCCGCCGTTCTCCGCGATGAACCGCAGCGCGTCGATCGCCATCTCGTCATAGGTGTGGTGGAAAACGGAACGCCCGGTGCCGGTCAGCGCGAACACCTTCGCCGGCCGCCCGCGCCCGCGCTGCCCGTAAACCCGCTGCTCGCGGGCCTCGACCAGCCCTTCGGCCAGCAGCGCGTCCAAGTGCCGGCGCACCCCGGCAGGGGTCAGGCCCAGCCGGGCCGCCAAATCGGCCGCAGTGCTCGGGCCGTTGGCCAGGATGAGTCGGGCGACCCGGTTACGGGTGCCGAACCGGTCCTCCACTCCGGAGTCGGGGGCGAGCGCGGGCAGGTCGGGACAGGCGGACGGCTCCGCCTGCGACCGCTCTTCACTCACTCCCACGATTTCCACAACACCATTGTGGTCTTATTACTTCCGCCGCCACAACTAAGGTCCGCCTAACTTTTAGCGATCTTCTACCGCCCGTCGTAACAACCGGCACCCGCGTGAATCGACGCCGGGAAACGGACCGTAGACTCGCTGCATGCACGCAGCGCAACCGTCAAGCGCTCAGCCCTGCGCCGTCGAGATCACCGGTCTGGTCAAGCGATACGGCGAAAAGACCGCAGTCCAGGGCCTGGATCTGCGCGTCGAGCGCGGCTGCCTGACCGCGGTCCTCGGGCCCAACGGTGCGGGCAAGACCTCCACGATCGAGTGCTGCGAGGGCTACCGCAGGCCGGACGGCGGCACGGTGCGCGTGCTGGGCCTCGACCCGATCGCCGACGCTGCCGAACTGCGTCCGCGCATCGGCGTGATGCTCCAGTCCGGCGGTATCTACCAGGCAATTCGCGCGATGGAGATGCTGCGGCACGTCGCCTCCCTCTACGCGAACCCGTTGAACGTCGACGCGCTGGCCGAACGCCTCGGCCTCGATTCCTGCGGCAAGACCCCCTTCCGTCGCCTGTCCGGCGGTCAGCAGCAGCGCCTGTCTCTCGCGCTGGCCGTCGTCGGCCGCCCTGAGCTGGTGTTTCTCGACGAGCCGACCGCCGGGCTCGACGTTCAGGCCCGGCACGCCACCTGGGAGCTGATCGAGCAGCTGCGCAACGACGGCGTGACTGTGGTGTTGACCACACACTTGCTCGACGAGGCCGAGCGGCTCGCCGACAAGGTCGCGATCGTCGACGCCGGCCGGGTCATCGCCTACGACACCCCGCAGCGACTCGCCAGCTCCATCGCCACGCAGGACTCGATCCGCTTCGAAGCCCCTTCGGGCCTGGACCTGACGGACCTTCTGATCGCCGTCGCCCCCGACTGCAAGGCCACCGAACCGACTCCCGGCAGCTACCGTGTCGAGGGCGAAGTGACGCCGGGCACGCTCGCCGCGACGACCGCGTGGTGCGCGAGCCTCGGCATCATGCCGCGCAACCTGGCGATCGAGCAGCGCAGCCTGGAAGACGTGTTCCTCGACCTGACCGGAAGGGGGCTGCGGTGACCGCGCCCGCCGAGCCCATGTCCGCACCCAACGCGCCCACTCCCGCCACCTCCGCCGGTGCCGCAGCGCTCACCGCCGTCGTCACCGGCCTGCGTCAGACCGGCGCGTTCCGTCCGGACCCCCGCCCGGCCGCCCCGGCGCGGATGATCCTCGCGCAGGCCCGGCTGGAAACCAGGATGCTGCTGCGCAACGCCGAGCAGGTGTTGCTCGCCATTGTCATTCCGGCGCTGATGCTGATCGCGTTCTCCGCGGAACCCCTCGGAATCGTCACCGGCACCAGCCGCATCGACTACTTCGCACCCGGCGTCCTCGGCGCCGCCGTCCTCTCCACCGCGTTCGCGAGCCAGGCGATCGCCACCGGTTTCGAGCGCCGCTACGGCGTGCTCAAGCGGCTCGGCGCGACGCCGCTGCCACGCTGGGGACTGATGGTCGGAAAGTCGCTCTCCATCCTCGCCGTCGAATGCGTCCAAGTCGTCCTGCTGGTCACCATCGCGCTGGTGATGGGCTGGCATCCGCACGGCGACCCGTTCGCTGTCCTCCTGCTGATCGCGCTCGGCACCGCGACTTTCAGCGGTCTGGCCCTCCTGCTGGCCGGCTCGCTGCGTGCCGAGGCCACACTCGCCGTCGCCAACTTCGTCTTCCTCGTACTGCTGGCGATCGGCGGTGTCGTCGTGCCGCTGGACAAGTTCGGGCACGGCGCGCAGTCCGCGCTGCAGTTCCTGCCGATCGGCGCGCTGACCAACGGCCTGCGGGACGTGTTGCAGCACGGCTCGGCGCTGCCCTGGGGTCCTGTCGGGATCCTGGCCGCGTGGACTGTGGTCGCGATCGCCGCCGCCGCCAAGACCTTCAAGTGGGAGTAGCCGCCGATGACTGACACGACGGCGCCCAACGCCACCGACGCGACGACAGCCGTC
>Ga0070739_10008076_pt1 | contig 10903 bp, 10 predicted proteins | sample Coa_R1_7_FD_66445 | JGI IMG/M metagenome (GOLD analysis project Ga0070739, IMG submission 66445) | Surface soil microbial communities from Centralia Pennsylvania, which are recovering from an underground coalmine fire - Coalmine... | ecosystem: Environmental > Terrestrial > Soil > Unclassified ... | reverse complement strand
GGAATCTGCAACAAATGGTGACCCAAGTGAGTCTAATGTTGCAGGAAGCAAGTAGGGTCGGAGGTGACCTGAAAATGGTGGAAAAGTTCTCACTCGCCGAGTTGTCCGCACTGCGGAACGAGCTCATGCAGAACGGACTCGATCCGTGGCAGGCGGCAGAGCTGTTCCATGTATTTCTCTCGGGACGTGGCTACGGAGTTTCATCGAATGCCGCAATCGACGCTGCAACGCGCGTCGAGGAATCGGGCTGCTCGATCGATGTGCTGCAGCATGAGCTCGAAAGTCTTGCGATGGTGATGTAGTCGGGGGCAGAGGATTGTTCCGTTCCGCCGGCGGTGAGGCTGACGGACAGGACATGCAAGGACGAGCCGGGCGAACCTGCCCGGCTCTTTGCTTCTGCGCATTTTCTTTGTCATTGCGAGGCCCGCTCTTGGCCGAGGAATCCCTACCGAACCCATGCTGTGAGTTCGCTGTAGAGGATGGCATCGATAGGGATTTCTCAATACGCTCGGAATAACAAGACCGATGGACTTACTCGTACCGCAAGGCTTCCACGGTATCCAACTGCGCCGCGCGTGTTGCCGGCACCGTCCCAAAAATGATGCCAACGGCTGACGCGGTGAGAATCGCGATGACAGCCGAAAGTCCCGAAATTGGAATGCGGTATTCCGTAAAGAAGCGGACCGAAAAAGGAACGCAGAGACCGATCAGCGTTCCCAACAGTCCACCAGTGAGCGAAATAAACACCGCTTCGGTGAGGAACTGAAGCCGGATTTCTTGCCGCGTTGCTCCAACCGCTTTGCGAATGCCGATTTCACGAATGCGGGAGCGGACGTTGGCCAGCATGATATTCATGATGCCCACACCGCTTACAACAAGCGTGACGGTCGCGATCAGCAGTAACACGACTGTTAAGGCGTTCGCGGTTTGAGCGGCCACCGAGAGCAGTTGCTGCAGATTTTCGACGTGATACACCGATTGCGCACGGTGGCGCGACTGCAGAACTCGATGGATCTCCTGGGTTGCTCGATCTACTTCGCTGGCGTCTGCCATGGAGAAGAAGAGCTGCTTCACCGCGTCGGTTCCGGTGAAGTATTTGGCAACGGTGTAAGGGATGAGAATTGTGTCTTCGGCAATTTCCGATTGACCGAATGTCTCTACGCGCTCCTTAAAGGTACCGATGATCGTGAACGGCAGATTGCTGATTTTGATGGTCTGCCCTACCGCTGAATCCTCATTGCCGTAGAGCCGACGTGCAAGCTGGACTGTAATGCACGCAACTTTCGTGCGGGTCTGTGATTCCTCGGAGTCAAAAAATATGCCTGAAGGGATCAGGAGATTACGCACCGTCTGATATTCCGATGAAACACCGAGCACAAGCAGATCGCGTTCTCTGCCTTCGCCGACAGAGATGCGATCGTGCAGCTCAATCATCGGCGAAGAGGCAATGATATCGGGCACTTCGTTGCGAACCGCGCGCTCGTCGTCTTCAGTCAGCTCGTCTTTTTGAACTGTGCTGAAAGACGAATTGCTGCCGCCCTCGTAATAGGCGTAGATCATGTTGGCGCCGATCGCCTGAATCTGATTCAGAATGTACTGCTTGCCAGTAAGCCCGATGGTCACAACGAGAATCAGAGACGCCGTTCCAATGACCATGCCGAGGGCAGTGAGCGCAAAACGAACCTTGCTGGAGCGGAAAGAATCGACGGCCAGTTTGGCGATCTCGCCAAAGACCATCGTCTTCGTAGCGCTCTCTAACGTCTGCTCAAACGAACGGATGCGTTCCAGCGTGCTCTGAGGATGCTCGGCGGATTTCTGCTCTTCGAGTTGCAGCTCTTCGGGGGACATTCAGGGGCTTGCGAGAAACACAACTCCTCAGTCCCATCCTAAACCGGGCTGAGGCGAGAAGTTGCTCTCGGATTGGATGACGGGGATAACCGGGAAGCTTCACGGGTCCTGAGCATTGTCATTCCGAACCGCTGCTGTTGCGGTGAGGAATCCCTACGGACTGCTATGCACGTCGGCGTAGGAAATAGCGGGCATGGCCATGGTTTAAGCTGGCTCCGAAAACAGCTCGACACTCAAGCGGAACGGAAGGCGGGAGGGATTCCTCACCGCAAAACCAGCGATTCGGAATGACAAATCCTAAAATCCTTCGTGCCTCCGTGTCTCCGTGGTGAAATAGAACGTTCATGGATCAGCGCATCATCTTCCACCTCGACATGGACGCATTCTTCGTCTCGGTCGAAGAGCTGCTCGATCCATCCCTCAAGGGCAAGCCGGTCATCGTAGGCGGCGCGAAAGACCAGCGCGGAGTCGTGGCAGCAGCTTCTTATGCAGCCCGCAAATTCGGTGTGCATTCGGCCATGCCGCTGCGCACTGCCGCGAAGCTTTGTCCTGACGGCATTTACCTCGACGGGCATCCACATCTGTACCGTGAGTACTCCGGGAAGGTGCACACGATCCTGTGCCGCTACTCTCCCAAAGTGGAAATGGCGTCGGTCGATGAGGCGTACCTTGACATGACCGGCACCGCTCGCCTGCTCGGCCCACCGCTTAAATCCGCGCACCATCTCCATGAAGAGATCAAAAGCGAGCTGAACCTGAACTGCTCGATCGGAATCGGAAGTGCTCGAGTTGTTGCCAAGATCGCATCCGATCTTGCGAAGCCCAATGGTGTGCTCTTTGTCTGGCCCGGATGCGAGGCGCGGCTCTTCGCCGATCTGCCTGTACGCAAAATGCCCGGCATCGGCAAAGTTTCCGAAGCTCGTCTTCACGAACTCGGCATTCGCACCTTCGCCGACCTCACCTCACGCGAGGATCTCGAACAATACTTCGGCGCATACGGCGCAGCGATGGCGGGCAAAGCTCGCGGTGAAGATTCCGGCGGATGGTTCGATGAAGAAATCGGCGAGAGCACAGCAAAGTCAATCAGCCACGAGCACACGTATGGCGACGACACCGCGAACCTGCAAGTCCTCGAAACCACGCTCGCCCGATTGACCGAAATGGTTTGCCGGCGCCTGCGCGAACAGCAATTCGAAGCACGCACAATTCAACTCAAACTGCGCTATTCCGATTTCACGACAATCACGCGCGCACATTCCGTCGCAGAACCTACAAGCAGCGATCACGTGATCCTCACGAATATTCGCAAGCTCTTTCACGACAACTGGAAGCCAGGAGCAAAAGTCCGTCTCCTAGGAGTACATGTTTCGGGCTTCGATACCGCTCCTTCATCAATGTCTTTCGATTTCGTTGCTCCAGATCGCTGGAACAAAGCCCTTTCAGCCGCGGACCGCCTGCGCGATAAATTCGGAGACGCGGCCGTCCATCTCGGTAGCGCTCTGAAGGCAAACATCCGTGAGCGCACGCACGAGAATCCGGCGGGGATACCCGGGAAAAACAAAAAACAGAACGGCGAACACGAAGGTCATTAGGGTCGACTGAGAGAGGTCACGAAGATTAGTGGGTCGTCAAACAGCTCTCCACATGCTTTCTGAAGATTGCAAGCAGTTGATCGACTTTGTTCAGAAACGGGATCCGGTGATCGTCGTTCTGCGTGACGGTCAATCATCCGAAGTGGCGGAGGTTCAGTGTGCTTGGCAAACAGGTGGCACCTATTGTTTGTGGAATCAGGCTCTGCTTCCAAGTCTTCGCCGAGAGTTTATTCCGCAATCCAACGCAGGTCCTTACTATCGCGTGGACGACGATTTGGCCGTCATTGAGTTGTGGTTTCAAAATCCGACACAGCCAGCGTGGAATGGCCGGCCAGTCCTCACACAGGGCCGCGTATATACAGGAATAAACGCGAATAAAGGAGAGGCATTCGCAAGCTGGTACAACGCCATTGTCCGCTGGATACGAAAGAATTTTGTGAGGAACCCAATTCCACATCTTGGAGGGTTCGTCGGGCCAGCAGCGTATGCCTGGTACCGTGAAGGTGGAACCCTACTACCGGTCTTTCATCCGCCGGCAACTCCACAATGGCTCTCGTGGATGGAGGCACAGGATCAACATCGCAGATTATTTTCGAACAACATAAACCCTTTGTGACCTCTTCCGTTAACTTCGTGACCTTCGTGTTCGCCGTTCCCAGGTTCTGCGAAAATTGATCTAGTCCCATGATTCAGCTCTCTGGCGCAGGCAAGCGTTACGGCCCCAAGCTGCTCTTTGAGGATCTCGATTGGCTCATCACGCCGAACGACCGCGTCGGCGTTGTCGGCGCGAACGGCACCGGCAAATCCACGCTGCTGAAAGTGCTGGCGGGAATCGAGACGCTCGACTACGGCACGATCGTTCGAACCAAAGGCATCAGCGCCGGATATCTACCCCAAGACGGACTCTCGCTGAGCGGACGGACTGTATTTGCCGAGTGCATGTCAGTTTTTGCCGAGCTGAAGAAAATGGAGCAGGAGTTAGAGCAGCTCACAACGCAAATGTCAGAGCTGGATCATGCGAGTGCTGAGTATGCGCAAGTCGCTGATCGCTTTCACTCGCTGGAAGGGCATTTTCGCGCGCGCGACGGGTATGCCCTCGAAGCTCAGGTTGGAACCGTGCTCACTGGACTCGGATTCCGCAAGGAAGATTGGCAGCGCGCGACAGACGAGTTCTCGGGCGGATGGCAAATGCGAATCGCGCTCGCGAAGCTCCTGCTGCAGAAGCCGAATCTGCTGCTGCTCGACGAGCCCACGAACCATCTCGATCTCGAAACGCGCAACTGGCTGGAAGAGTATCTCGCCAATTATCCCAATGCCTTCGTCCTCATTTCTCACGATCGTTACTTCCTCGATGTGACCGTAAAGAAAACGGTTGAAATCTGGAACAACCGGTTGCAGTTCTATTCGGGAAACTACGAGAAATATCTGGCGCAACGCGAAGAGCGCAAGACACAGCTCGAATCGGCCTATCGCAACCAGCGAGAGAAGATCGAACAGCTTGAGGCATTCATCAATCGGTTTCGCTATCAGGCGACCAAAGCCAAGCAAGTGCAGAGCCGTATCAAAGAACTCGAACGGATGGAGCGCATCGAGATTCCTCCGGAAGAGAAGACGATTCACTTCCGCTTCCCGCAGCCGAAGCCGAGCGGAAGGATCGTCGCTGAATTCAAGAACGTCGCCAAGAGCTACGGTGAAAAAGAAGTCTTTCGCGATGTGAACTTCATGATTGAACGTGGAGACAGGGTGGCGCTGGTAGGCCCGAATGGCGCGGGAAAATCAACCCTTATCCGTATGCTCGCCAATGACGAGCCGCTCACGGCAGGCGAGTACGTCCTGGGACACAACGCGCAGCCGGACTACTTCGCGCAAGACCAATACAAAGTTCTCGATCCTGAGCGCCGCATGTTGGACGACCTCGAAGAAGTCGCGCCGCGCGCAACCACAACGGAACTGCGTAGCCTGCTGGGTTGTTTTCTGTTTTCGGATGACGAGGTGTTCAAGCAGCTCGGTGTCCTCTCCGGTGGAGAGCGCAACCGTTACGCGCTCGCGCGCATGCTGCTGCACCCTTCAAATTTTCTGCTGCTTGACGAGCCGACAAACCATCTCGATCTTCGCGCCAAAGACGTTCTCCTGAACGCATTGCAGGAATTCAGCGGGACGGTCGTGTTCGTCTCGCACGACCGCTATTTCATTGACAAGCTCGCAACGCGAATCTTCGAAGTGGGAAACGGCAAAGTCGAGGTGTTCCCTGGAAACTATGAGGACTATCTCTGGCGCAAGCAAGGCGGAATTTCCCAAACAGCAGCGGGAACATCGATCGAAACCCATGCAAGCTCGAACGTTCCCGAAACGGCCCTTCCAGCGAACGGAACTCCTGTTCCGGACGCTGCAGAGCCCAAACAGAAACGACTGAATCCGATCAAGCTGCGACAAATGAAGGAACGGGTTGGTGAAATCGAGGACGAGATCACCAAACTCGAAGCAGGTATCGCCGAATGCGAGCAGGCTCTGCAGACGTTCGTGAGCGCTCAGGAAACCGCGCGGATTACCCAGCTACTCGAAACCCGCCGCAACGATCTGGAGTCACTGATGAAGGAGTGGGAAGAGATTTCGTCTGCAATCGAAGCTTGACCGAGAAGAGCGAACACGAAGGTCACGAAGGACAAAGACGAAGGTCACGGAGATTTGGCCTATTGCTTACGCTTATTGCCGGACCTACATCACGTGCAAACGAAAGATTTCGTCCTCGCGACACCGTCCCTTGCACCGCGTGGCGAGCAGAGCGCACACCACGAACATACCTATGGTGACAGCAGCTCCCAAATGAGAGAAGCCGGCGAGCAAGCTAGTCGGGTCGATCGCCGTGGCTGGAAAGGGAAATAGCATAACGTTCTTCGCATATTTAGAAGGTAAGTACGTAGGAAAGGCTGGCCTGAGACAAGAAATTTAAGTCCGGGTTCAAGCAATTGAAAAATAAGCAATAACAACAAGCAATTGGCCCATAGGCAATAGCGAAAAAGCAGCCGACTGGATTAAAAAGGGCTGTCGCCTATCGCTTATTGCCTATTGCCGCTTTTCAAAACGCCATGAACGGCAGCTTGCGTGGGCGGTTCTGCTGCACGAACGGTTGCGCTAGAAACTCGATGAATGGAGCTGCTGCTCGGAAGTGGCTCACAATTTCCGGCAACATGCGGGGAGCGGTTATGACTGAGCCATCAATCGTGTGCTCGAAAAACCATTGCTTTCCGCGAATCAGCTCTTCTGCCGGATGGTCTTTGGCGAAACCTTTCGGGATTCGAGACAGCTTCTCTCCCTGCAATTCCCCGAATGCGTTTCGCAGCCCGCGTCCACGAACAAGCTCACGGAATTCCTCGTGTCGCTCCGCCAGCAGATTGCGAATCTTGAGCAGCTCATCCCGCTCCGGCATGTAGACGCCAGCAAAAATCAGCAGCTCTTTCGGTGTGAAATGAAAATAGAAGCAAGGCCCAGCGGCTTTGCAAAGAGATTGCAAATAGAACGTCGCGGCGATGTGCGTCTTGTACGGTCGCTTGTCTTTTGAAAAGCGCGTGTCGCGATAAATCCGGAAGACAGCCTTCTTCACCGGTGTGACATAACGCGGCGCAAACTCCGCCAGCTCAGAGTTGATCGCATTCACCAGCGCTTCGAGCGGAGTGCGGACTTGCTCTTCGTAGATGTGCTTGCGCGGCTGGAACCATTCGCGCTTGTTGTTACGCTCGAGTCCGCGGAGGAAGGTAATTGCGTCTTTGGAAAAACCCGGGAAGCGGCTACTGGGCGCTGGTTTGCGGCCTCCGGCTAAAACAGATTGTGTAGCAGTTGCCATACTTGATCCTAAATCACAGTCGAAGCCAACTACGGCCGACGGAATAGAGGGACGCAAGCCGGAAGCCAGTGGCCGATAGCCAGAAGCCGATCAGTACTTCGGCATCCGCGGATCCACCCGATCGGCCCAGGCCAGAATGCCTCCTGCGAGGTTACGCACCTTTTTAAATCCCGCCTGCCGCAGGAAATCGACCGCCTTGCCGCTGCGCACGCCGGAGCGGCAGTGCGCGACAATTTCGCGGCTGGAGTCGAGTTCGTTCATGCGCTTAGGCAGATCGCCGAGCGGAATCAGATATCCGTTCAGGTTGCAGATCTGATACTCGTGCGGCTCGCGCACATCGAGGACAAAGATGTCCTCTCCGGCATCGAGTCGCTGCTTCAGCTCTTCGGGTTGAATCTCGGGCACGTTGACGGTCACGGGCGCTTCTTCTCCGCGGATACCGCAGAACTCCTGATAATCAATCAGCTCTGTGATTGTACGATTTGGACCGCAGATCGGGCACTCTGGATTCTTGCGCAGCTTCAATTCGCGGAAGCGCATGCCGAGAGCATCGACCAGCAGCAGACGTCCGACGAGCGGATCGCCTTTGCCCAAGATCAGCTTGATCGTCTCCGTCGCCTGAATAATGCCGACTAGTCCAGGCAGAATGCCCAGCACTCCACCTTCCGCACACGATGGCACAAGACCAGGCGGTGGCGGTTCGGGATACAGGCAGCGATAACACGGACCATCTTTCAACCCGAACACGCTAGCTTGCCCTTCGAAGCGGAAGATCGACCCATAGACGTTAGGTTTGCCACTCAGGACACAGGCGTCGTTCACGAGATAACGCGTCGGGAAATTGTCGGTGCCATCGACGACGATGTCGAAGTCCTCGAAGATGCGCAGCGCGTTGTCGCTGCTGAGGCGTGTCTCATAGCGCACGATTTCAACGTATGGATTGATGGCCTCGATTTTGTCGGCCGCGGAGTCGAGCTTCTTGCGGCCCACGTCGGAGGTCGAGTGGATGATCTGCCGCTGCAGATTGGTAAAGTCCACCACATCGAAATCGACCAGCCCGAGCGTCCCAATGCCCGCCGCTGCAAGATACATCGCCAGGGGCGAGCCGAGCCCGCCAGTGCCGATGCAAAGCACGCGCGCAGCCTTGAGCTTCTGCTGACCTTCGAGTCCCACTTCGGGCATGATGAGATGCCGCGAGTAGCGGAGTATCTCGTCTTTACTGAGCGCGTTGGAGAGGAGTGTGGATGTAGCCATAAATTCCCTTTGTGGTCATCGACTGAATGCATCAGTACCGTCCACGGTAGCGGATGGGTGAGTCGTCGCTGACCCATCTGCTACCGCAGACGGTACTGACGTAAATCAGCCGATTTCGCTTCCGCCGGCGATCGACGGAATAATCGACAACTGATCGCCATCTTTCACCGGCGTCTGTTCCTTGCTAGCGAGGTAGCGCACGTCTTCGTCGTTCAAATAGACGTTCACGAACGCGCGCAGCTTGCCGTCGTCGGTGTATAGATGCCGTTTCAAATCGGGATGCGTGCTGGTTAATTTTGATAACGCATCGTTAACCGTGGATGCATGAACTTCGACTGCATCCTGCTTGCCTGCATACTGCCGGAGTGGTGTGGGTATAAAAATTTTCATTTCAGTTATCCGAAATCATGTGGTGATTTCGGGATTTCCTGATTTGAAAGAACCCAATCACGAAATCACGAAATCGCGAAATCACGAAATTTCTACGCTCCTTTTCGACATCCTGACTCTTACTCTCATCCTGCCGCGCGAGCCAAACCCTCTACATTCAGTGACTCGTCTTCAAAATGCTTGCTCTCCTCGTCCGTGCCCGCGAGGAGAAATGAATTCGTAATCTTTGCCTTTCCCTTTTCGACACTCGTGATCACGTACGAGCAGCCGATCCAGTGGGCCTCTGCGAGATCGGTTTGCGACCAGCGCGCCGGGTGATCTGGATGCGAATGATAGAAACCGACGATCTCCAGCCCCGCCTCGCGCGCCTGCCGCTGAATGCGTACCAACTCCTGCGGGGCGATGTGATAGCGATTGTGTGGAGAATCAGAGCGCGTGTTGCCGCATCGGACGGTTTGCCCAACCGTGCGCGAGTCCTCGCCCGAACGCCCAAGCAGTACGCCGCAGCACTCGTGTGGATACGTTTCCTCGCCGTGTTCGCGGATCGCGTTGTAGTCGTGTTGGTTGATCTTCAGCATTGCTCTGCTTCTTCTCTGTTTTGTCATTCCGAACCGCCGACTTTTGGCGGTGAGGAATCCCTATCGACTTCGAAAATGTTGACTGGTGCTTGCAACCAGTATCGAAGTCCGTAGGGATTCCTCCGGCCAAAATCGGGCCGTTCGGAATGACAGAGTACGTTCGGAATGACAGACTGAAAAAATCACTCCTCCCACAACCGATCGCTCAGATACTTATCTGCCGAGTCGCAGAGGATCGTCACGATCACGGCCTCGCCGTTTTCTTCGACCCAGCCGCTCTTTTCCAAACGACGAGCAAGCTCCACGGCGCCGACTACTGCCGCCCCGGAGGAGATCCCCACGAGCAATCCTTCCTCCCGCGCGAGCCGCTTCAGCATCGAATAAGCCGCTTCAGTCGAGATTCCATGATCCTCGTCGGCCAGCGACGGATCGTAAATCTTAGGCACGATTGCAGTCGCCATGTGTTTCAGCCCTTCGAGGCCATGAAACGGCGAATCCGGTTGCAGCGAGATGCATTTGATCTCGGGGTTCAGCTCGCGCAATCTCCGCGTGCAGCCAACGAAGGTTCCGCTGGTTCCCAGTGTCGCGACGAAATGAGTTAGCCGTCCGTCAGTCTGATTCCAAATTTCGTTTGCCGTGGAAGTGTAGTGCGCGCGCCAGTTGGCGTCGTTGGAGTACTGGTCGGCGTAGAAGTATTTGTTTGGCTCAGCCGCAGCGAGTTCCCGCGCTTTGCGAATGGCGCCGTCAGAACCGTCGTTCGGATCGGTAAACACGATCTCCGCCCCATAAGCCTTTAGAATCCGCTTGCGTTCGAGCGATACATTCGACGGCATGCAGAGCTTCACCGGAAATCCTTTAGCCGCGCCAATCATCGCGTACGCGATCCCCGTATTCCCGCTGGTAGCGTCCAGCAGCGTCTTTCCCGGACGAAGCTGCCCTGTCCGCTCCGCTTCGCGCACAATATTGAATGCGGGACGGTCCTTCACCGATCCCCCGGGATTCGCCCACTCAGCCTTGCCTAGAATCTGAACCCCGCGCAGGCCGTCGGCGATTCGCTCGAGACGCAGCAGCGGAGTATTTCCGACACGCTCAAGTTGTGTGTTGCCAAGCAGTTGGCGGGCTGTCCTGGCACTGAATTGTGAAGTAATGGCACTCACGTAATTTGCTCTGATCCTCTCTCGTGTGCGAAAGTAGCCGCTTACCGTTGCTGAACGTATTTAGGAATGTGAAGCGGCGGACAACGAACCCGGCTGAATGGACTATCTACAACAACAACACAACAGCCGGAACCCCGAGCTCCCGTAGCTCGCGGGGTTGAGATGAGCAGGAGCAGGGAGCGATAACGAGATCGATGGCGACCAAAGTTGAATCCGTGACATACGACCAGGCGCTCGCTTGGT
>Ga0070739_10008075_pt1 | contig 10903 bp, 14 predicted proteins | sample Coa_R1_7_FD_66445 | JGI IMG/M metagenome (GOLD analysis project Ga0070739, IMG submission 66445) | Surface soil microbial communities from Centralia Pennsylvania, which are recovering from an underground coalmine fire - Coalmine... | ecosystem: Environmental > Terrestrial > Soil > Unclassified ... | reverse complement strand
AGAGATTCGCTTTTTGCGTCGGGATTCGCAGCGGCAAAGCGTGGGAATTTGCCGGAAGCGCGATTTTATTTCCGGAAGTTGGCTGACAAATATCCCCGAAGTGAGAATGCCGCGCTGCTGTGGGGCTATATCGCGTACCATCTGGGTTACCGTGCGGAGGCCGCAGGCGCCGTTCGAAAGGCCCTCGCTTTGGCACCGCGCGATCCCTACGCCTGGCTGGATCTGGCTCTCGTGGAAAATTCCATGGGGCACGCCGCAACCGCGTTAAACGCTCTCGCCAGAGCGGCTCAGATTTTGCCAAACGATGGAGAGATCGCGGCGGTGCTCGGTTTTAGTTATATTAATTTGAATAAGGCTGCCCAGGCGATCCCGCCGCTCCGACGCGCCGCAAAATTGCTTCCCCAAGATTATCTTGTGCAATCGCAACTGGGATATTGCCTGCTTGTCACAGGCCAACACGACGCCGCTGTGGAATATTTGCGCAGAGGCGCAAGCCTTAAGCCGGCTTATGGTCCGGTGTGGGAACACCTCGGCGTTGCTTATCAAAAGCAAGGACGCCATCTGGAGGCCGTCCGCGCCCTTGAGAAAGCTACGCGTCTGCTGCCATCATCGCCATTGGCATGGAAACATCTCGCCGAAGCTTATCAGGCTACCGGGCGCAGCGCCCAGGCCCAGCGCGCGGCGGCCCGAGCACAACAACTGGGCGCCGGTGCGCTCAAAGCCAACAAGAAGAAGGTGTAGCCGGCCAAGGCTTCAAGCCATCCTCCGCAGCAGCCCTATCTCAACAACAGATTCATCCCATCGAGATCGATAATGGCCTGATTGTTGTAAAGCGTGTCCAGACCGAGTATCCCGCTGATTTTTGTGTCCCCTTGCCACAGCACAAAATATGGAAGCGCGGCCACCCCAAATTTCTTCGCACATACCTTGAACCTGCCGATCTCCAAGTCGTCAATTTTTGCGACTCGGATTTTCTTTTCCACACGATTGGGAAAACGCGCAACCAGCCGCGTCGGCTCGCTGGGAATGTGCAGCGACTCGATGAACCCCTCGTCAAACGTCGTGACAAACGCGCCGGTATCGACTGCCAGCCCCGAAGGCATTCGGGGCCAGTCGCCCGATCCGGCCGTTGACGGAGCATCGCACTGTGAGCGCGCCGTTTTGCGCGCGATTAACAGGCACTCTTATGAAATTTTCCGGTCCAGCGATCGCCGCCAGATTGGTTCGGCGCCTTTGATCGACTTTGAAGAAAACCATTTGGCTCCGGCAGTTTATCACCGCTTTATACCGAAGGAGAATGTTTAGGCCAAGGACACCATCGACGTGGCTGCGTTCCGCCACAGAACGCGGCGGCCTGCGCAGGACGACCATGTGGCTGCCAAAATTCATGTCTCCTGCGGTCACACTGTCCGCGTAACCAACCCCGAATGCTTTCGGGGCTGGCCTTGAATCTCAGTAAAGCGAATGTAATAGAGGCCCCGTTGCGAGGGCCGCAGGCCCAGCGACTGCGCAACATCGGCGTCGAGGATGAGCTGATTCGACCCGGTATCCACGAGCAGATTCGTTGGCTGTCCGTTAATGCGCACGGACATGATCATCTTGTTAAGCGGCGTGTAGTGAATAGGCACAGCTTTGTACCCGGCAAGCGCGATGCGTGGACCGCTGTCGCGCGCCGCGAAAACCCGCACCGGTGTAAGTGCCAGACCGACTGCCAAAGCCAATGCCGCCGGACGCGAAGCGGAAATTTTTCCTGTAATTCTGGCGATTGAGCACTTGCTGCTCGCCGTTGCCAACCGCTGCAACGCTCGCGGTCGCCGCAACCAGAATGCCTGCCTCACAAGCCCGTCGGGCAATCGATGAAGGTACACGGAATTTTGAATCGCTTTGCCAGATGCCCAGCCAGCGCTTTTACACCGAAGACTTCCGTGGCGTAATGTCCGCCCAAAACAAGGTTGATTCCCAGCTCCTCAGCGGCCACCGCGGCCCAGTGCGGCGCTTCTCCGGTAATGAAAGTGTCAATATTTTCCCGGGCGACCCGGTAAATTTCTGAGCCCGCGCCGCCGGTTATGATTGCGATCGCGCGCAACTTTTCGGGACCGCAACCCGCCAGCTTTACCGGACCGCCGACGGCGCGCTCAAGTCGGCGAATCAACTCTCTGCGAGACATGGCGACGCGCGCTTTGAGTCCCATCGGTTGATTTTTCACTTCCAAAAACGGCCGCACTGATCTCACTCCCAGCGCCGAAGCAAGCTGTGCGTTGTTGCCGACTTTTGGATGCAAATCCAGCGGGAGATGCGCGCTGTAAAGCGCAATGTCGCTGTCGAGCGCCAGCTTTAACTGGCGGCGAAACGCGCCCGCGACAGGCTGCACACCCGCCCAGAACAGCCCGTGATGCACAACCAGCAAATTTACCTTTCTTTTCGCCGCCTCGGCCAGAACGCGCGTGGAAACATCCACAGCGGCGCCGATTGAACTGACGCTTCCAGAGTTTTCAATCTGCAAACCGTTGCGCGCGTTCTCCCAGTCATCGACCTGGCGGACTCGCAAAAAATCATCTGTGTAAGCGACGATATCGGAGAGCAAAACCATGATCACGTTCCACAGCGAACGGCGAAAACCGCCAGTCGTTTTTCCATTCCGTGGACTTCCTGGGGCGGCAACTCTTCGAAACTGAACGAATCACCAGCGCGCTGCCGCACGGAGGCAGTGACCAACAGCGGCCTGTTTACGGCTTTTGTCAGGGTTTGCACACGCGCGGCGATGTTCACCGTATTCCCAATGGCGGTGAACTCCAAGCGTTGCGGCGAGCCGATGCTTCCCACAATCGCCGGACCGCAATGAATGCCGATTCCAATCTGGATGGGGATGCGTCCTTTGTTTATTAGTTCTCGGTTTAGCGCTTTGACCGCGCTCAATATATCGCGACCGGCGGCCACGGCCTCCCGGGCGTGATCCCGATCGGAATTGCCGGCGCCAAAAATCGCCATGAATCCGTCGCCAAGATATTTGTTTACCATTCCCCGGTGTTCTTCCTCCACCACGCGCACCGTCACTCGAAAAAAATCGTTCATCACTTCCACCACTTCCGCCGGCGGCGACACGCTGGTTCGCGCGGTCCAGGAACGCATATCTACAAACATGACGCTGATCTCTTCCTCCACGCCGCTCAATCCCGGATCGCGCGCGAGGATTTGTTCCGCCGCGCGTTTACCGACGTGCAAGCCGAATGTTTGGCGCAACTTCTCTCTGTCCCGGAGCTGGCGCACCATCTGGTCAAACTCGCCCAGCAACCGCCCAAATTCATCGGCGCGTCCGGCTGCCGCGGAAGCAAGCTCCACACTCAAATCTCCCTGCGAAACTGCCCCTGACGCGGCGCGAAGTTGATCAAGCGGCCTGGCTACCAGCCGACTGATCATGAGGGCCGTAAACATTCCGAACGTAATTCCGGTCGTTCCCACAAACACAGCAAACCATGCGGCGTCCATCGATGCCGAGCGCGGGGCAAACATGAGCAACAAAAGCGACGCGATTGGGCACACGGACGCCGACACGGCCCATAAGATACCGCGTCCCCGCACCGAAAGCGTGAAGACATTTGGCGTGAGATCGGCGCGCTCGCCTCGAAAGAAAACCGGAAAAAGGCTCCAATGGCTCGCCAGTTCCACCAGAAAAATCGAATGCGTAACGGCGATAAAACCGGAAATGCAAAATGAAACCGGCAAATGCCAGAGCAACCGCGGATCGAGCGGATTTTGTATCTGAAGAAGGGCGCCGATAAAAATCGGGATGCACAAAAACCAAGCGGCACCACAAATGAGCGCCGCAAACCAGGGCAAATGAATGAGGCGCCGCCGCGCCTTCGCCAGCGATGGCGCGTCCACCGGCGCGCCCGCCTGAAGGCGGCGATAGAATCTACGGAACGAAAAAATTCGCTGCAGCCACACAAAGACGCCGATCGGGTAAACGACACTGTTGTAAACCACGACCGTTTGGAAAAAGCGGCGCTTCAAATCCGGAGAACTCAGCAACGGCTCGATGACCGCGGCGTTGTACCAGATGTTGAATGCGCTGCCGAGAATTTGCGGAATAACGGGCGCAAGCGCAGTGAGCAAAAGGCCGTAGCGTTCGCGCGCCGCCTCTTTCTCAGGTTCCACATCCACAAAATGCATCTTGACGCGCGTGCTCCCAAACTCCAAGGCTCAACGACGCCCGGCATGGGGCTGATTTTTTTCAATTTTCCTCTGTCTTCCTCTCGAACTGCCCAGAGGTGGATTTCAAATCACTCTCGCGGCAGCGTCCATGGAGAAAAGTAATCCAGCACGATCAGGCGCCCGCAACCTGCTCGCAGGCATTCCTGCCGGACTCGAGCGAAATCGGTGAGCGGACCAAATTGGAACCCGCGACTCAAAGGCAGAAAGAAATTGTCCTGGTGGCTGGGCAAAACGTAACGTGGCTGTAAACGGCCCAGGGCAGATCCCATTCGCGCGCGGGAATCGGGAAGCGCAACGCCAAGGATTGCAAGATCCACGCGCTCTGCGGGCGGCAACTGCGCAGAGGTTCCGCCCGAATCGATGTAGATCCGTCGGCCGCATGCCTCGATGAGAAATGCCAGCGGTTCACCGCAAACCCAGTCTGCCGCCCGGCGCGGCGGATGCGACGCAACCTGGCCGTCAAAAGGGATGCTGCCAAACAATCGATCGTGCGCGGCGGGAAGCACGCGAATTTTCCACGGACCGATTCGGCGAGAGTCGCCTGCGGTCACTGCATCGAAAACCTTCTGTCGTTGCTCGCCAGAGCGGCGGCTCGGGCTGCCACCTGCGCCGGCGGTTTGCCCGACAAGACGAATGCCAGTGGGTGAAGCGATGAGACGAGCTTCTGTCTTGGCCATCACAACGGGCACATCAAGCAAATGATCAAAATGGCCGTGCGTGACCAGGATGGCGTCCGCTCGCGGCGCCAAGTGTTTTAGCCCTTCTTCAATGCGCGTCGCGTCCGGTTGCAGCCGCAATCCGAGCGCAACGGACAACAAGTCCACTCGCGAGAAGTATGGATCGACGAGCAGGGCGCGACCATTGCATTCAAACTGGTAACCGTTCGTGCCGAGGTAAGTCACGCGCAGTTCGCGTGGCGGCGTCGAGCTCACGTCTCGCACCACGAGGTCAGCGCAGGAATTCAAGCCCGACGCAAAAGCCTGCGCGGACAGCCCAATTATTGCAAACAGCGCACTCTTCATCCAAAAGGCAAATTCACGCCGTGTTGACAACGTTACCGGAAACCCCAGGCGCGCGCCGAACTGCGCCAGGCGGCGCCGGCAGCAACGAGTTTGCTTGACGAATTTCACGCGGCTTGTGACTGTCAATAATCGCAATGAATGTTGAATATACCGATGCGCCGCCGACCGAGCCGCCGCCGACAACCGGCGACCAGATGTCATGTCCATACTGCGGACATCTCCTGCCAAAAGAGGCGCAAAAATGCGATCGCTGCGACTGGACTCGTTCGGCGACCCAAACCGCCGAAGCACAAGCCAGCGACGCCATCGCGGTCATCTTCAGCATCATTCCGGGATTAGGCCACATTTACAAGGGACATTTGCTGGCCGGAATTCTCTGGATGCTCGGCGCGATTCCGGTGGGCATTTTTGTGTTTCTTGCGGCCTTCGCTTCTGCCGGCTGGGGCCTGGGTCTGTTTTTCTTTTACCTTGGGGCGGCGATGCTGCACGCCTATGCGGTGCCCGACCGGGTAGCGCCTCCAAAGGAAGACGAAGGCGAAGAGTACTGAAAAGCGATTGGCGGCCGAACGTTTGATTATTCTCCGATAAACCACGTCAGCTTGCCCGCGCATGGGTTCACCAGCGAGGCAGGCAATTGCGGGTCGCCGTCGAGCGCGCGTTTGAGGATGCCAGCTTTTTCGGCCGCCTGCACCAAAAAACAAACGTGCCGGGCATGATTGATCAGCGGATAAGTGAACGTTAAGCGCCAGGCGTTGAGTCTGGGAACGAAATTGGCTGCTACACGCCGCGTCATTTCTCGCAGCGCCGCCGTCCCGGGAAACAGCGAAGCGGTGTGACCATCCTCACCCAGACCGAGCAGGATGAGATCGTGCCGATAAATCGATTCGCCGCGCTGCGCGCTTAAAAGATCGAGTTGCTCCTCGTATTCGCGCGCGGCAAGTTGCGGGTCGATCTCGCCGCGCAGCCGAAGGATTGATGAATCCGGAACGGCCGCAGGTGCCAGGAGCGTTTCGCGAGCCATTCTGAAATTGCTCTGGCCATCATCGGGCGGCACACAACGCTCATCGCTGAAGGTGATGAGGCACTTTTGCCACGGCAGATCACGCCCCACGGTCGCCAATCGCGTGTAAACGGGAGCCGGCGTGTGCCCGCCTGAAAGCGCAATGCGAAATTCGTCGCGCTCGCCAATGGCCTCGCGCGCCTGTTGCAGGATGAACGCAGCCGCGTCCGCCGCAAAATTTTTCGTTCTAATGATCTGTGATTGGGCTTTCATCTGTGCCCGACTGAGGAGGAAAATTTCACCCTATGAGGCTGTTTCGGTTCCGATTTGGCGCGCACTTCGTTCTTTTACAGCGCGCAATGAGACTGGCCTCGCTTTGCCAGATAACGCTGATGATATTCTTCGGCGCGCCAGAATTTCGGAGCCGGTTCGATCTGGGTCACAACAGGCCGTTTGAAGCGACCGCTCTTCTCCAGTTTTTCCTTCGAAGCCCTGGCCGCGGCTTCCTGCTGTGGCGAATGATAAAAGATCACGGAGCGATACTGCGTGCCGATGTCCGGCCCCTGTCGATTCAAGGTGGTAGGATCATGGCTCGACCAGAAGACATCTAACAGCTGGTTGTACGTGATTTGCGACGGATCGAATTCGATCTCGACAACCTCAGCGTGACCGGTCTTGTCTGTGCAAACATCTTCATAGGTAGGATTCTCCATCGTGCCGCCGGCATATCCGACGGCGGTGGATAACACGCCCTTTAAATTGCGAAACGTTTCCTCCACGCCCCAGAAACAGCCCGCGCCAAAGGTCGCTTTTTCGCTCGCCATAATCCCATGATGAAACAGAAGCGGCCTTTGCGCAACCTGCGCCCCGAGATTGTGGCGACGGTTCGGCATTCGCCCATGTCGCGCCGAAGCGCTGATGAACAGGAGCGCTCCCACGCCCGATTTCGGCGACGATTAACAGAATTTGTATTTACGCGGCTTCGTCGTTTCGTAGAGATTGCGCTGCCATGACTTTTGAAGTTCGTCGCGCGATCAAAAGCGATCACCCCAGTTTGCCCGGTCACTTTCCTGGAGCGCCGCTTGTGCCGGGAGTGGTGATCCTCGACGAAGTTCTGGCCGCTTTACTTGAGCGCTTCCCGGAACGCGAGCTGACCGCCATACGAACAGTGAAATTTCTCGCGCCCCTAAAGCCGGAGCAACCGTTCACGATTCGGTTCTCTCCAAGCCGGGAGGGTTCGGGCGAAATTAAATTTTGCTGCTGCGTCGAAGCCGGCGTGATAGTCGAAGGTTTGTTGGAAATCGGCTTCGCGACACAATGAAATGGCTCCACACAATGAAATGATAAACGCGCCGAAATCCGACGCCCAGGCGCTGGCGGTTCGGCCGAGTGATCCGCGTCTGGCCAAGTGGCTCGACGGTTATCCTGCCGAAGTATTCGACGAGCGGCTTTACCAAAGCATCGAGCTGCTCGAGCGCTACAGCACCGAACTGGCCGTTGATTTGGCAGAGCGGTTAAATCTCCTCGACTATCTAAAGGTGTGGCGATCAACGGACGAGCTGTGCGGCCTTCTCGCTTTTCAGCCGCGTTTTAAAGCTGCGTTAAAGTGGATTCTTGAACGCCTCGTCCAAACCGGCTGCGCAGAGGCACGCACCGACTCTGGCTCGCGCCTGTACCGATTGTGTTGCGCGCCGCAGCGAACGCCGTTGGCAGGCTTGCGCGCCGCGGCCACGCGAGTGGATCCGGCCAATGCAGCTACGCTGGATCTTCTGGATTTTGCAGCCAACCTTTATCCAACCGTAGCCAGGGACCAAAAGGGCGGCGATCAAAATTTGCTGGGACCGGAAGGAGTCAAGCTGTGGTTAAACTATTTCAGCAACGACAACCGCACCTACGCGGTGAACAACTGGGTGGGCGCCGTGTTGGCGGCCAATCGGCTGGCAGACCGACGCACAGTTCGGATTCTGGAGGTAGGCGCCGGAGCGGGCAGCGCCACCGAAGTGCTGCTGCAGATGTTGGACGATCGCGGTCTTTCGTCGCGCATTGAACGATATCTAGTGACGGAGCCCAACGGGTTTTTTCGGCGCCACGCGCAACGGAAACTGTCGCGCCAATATCCCAATCTCCCTTTGGATTGGGCGCCGCTGAACCTGGATCTGCCCTGGAACGCCCAGGGCGTCGGGCCCGCCGAGTTCGATCTGGTTTACGGTGTCAACGTGATGCATATCGCAAGAAATTTGTTGTTTAGCTTGAATCAGGCGCGGCTTGCTTTGGCAGCTGAGGGTTGGTTGGTGATCGGCGAATGTCTGCGTCCGTACCGCAACCAGCCAATCTATCCGGAATTGATGTTCCAAATTCTCCAGAGCTTCACGGACGTGGAGACCGATCCGGAAATCCGCACCAATCCGGGTTTCCTCACCGCAGCGCAGTGGCTTCTGGCAGTTGCGCGCGCTGGCTTTATGAACACAGAAGTCGCGCCGGATATTGAGCGCATTCGCGAGGTTTATCCGCATTTTTTCACGGGCGCGATCTGCGGGCAAACCTCGCGAACTGAGCAATGACGCTGGTGACCAAAGCCCCGGAACGCTGGGCCGCTCTGCCGGAGCGCGGCACGCCGACTTCGCTTCGCATAATCGGTTGGATCGCCGTTCGCATCGGCCGCCGGGTGGCAAGGCTCCTCTTGTACCCTGTTACGCTTTATTTTCTTGCCACCGCCTGCGCCGCGCGCCGAGCCTCGCGCGATTATTGGAAACGCTTGCGCGGCGGCGCCAGCGGCTGGACGCATCTATTCCGCCATTTCCACTGCTTTGCCTCCACCATTCTCGACCGGGTTTATCTGCTGCGCGGCGAGTTTGACCGGTTTGCGATTACTGTTCATGGAAGGGAAATTTTGCAAAATTGCGTCCGGAGCGGCCGCGGCGGGATTCTTCTGGGGTCGCACTTGGGCAACTTCGAAGTGTTACGAGCGCTGGGCGTGATGGAACAGCGCTTCCCGCTTAAGGTATTAATGGACACGACGCACAATCAAAATATCACGCGCTTTTTCGACGCGTTGAACCCCGCGATTGCCAGCACCGTGATTGTTCCGGATCGGCCGGACTCCCTGCTAAAAGTCAGGGACAGCCTGGACGCGGGATTTTTCATCGGCATGCTGGGCGATCGGGTGGCTGGCGCCGATAAAACTACACGGTGCCGATTCCTGAACGATTACGCCAGGTTTCCGGCGGGTCCCATCTTGTTGGCCGCGATGATGCGCTGTCCCGTGATTCTCTTTTTCGGTCTCTACCGGGGGGGCAACCGCTACGAAATCCACTTCGAACATTTTGCGGACGAGATTGCTCTAGACCGGGATCATCGCGCCGCGGAAATTCAACACTGGATGCAGCGCTATGTGGAGCGCCTGGAGCATTATGCGCGCCTTGCGCCGCACAACTGGTTCAACTTTTATCCTTTTTGGGAATGACTGAGCAGGACCTTCGATATGAGCGGCAAATTGCCTATTAAGAAAGCGGAAATTCGGACCCTCGTCCCTCACTCCGGCTTGATGTGTCTGCTGGATGAGGTTGTGCAGTGGAATGACCAGTTTGTTGTCTGTCTCACACAAACGCATCGCGACCCGGCCAACCCGTTGCGGCGCGGCGGACGCTTGTCCGCGGTACACGCCTTCGAGTATGGCGCGCAAGCTGCAGCCATCCACGGCGGTTTGCGCGCCCGTTCAAGGGGAACAACGCCCGAGAGGGGTTACCTGGCGGCGGTACGGGATGGCCGTCTCTACGTGAGGCGGCTGGACCAAATTCATCTGCCGTTGCGCATCTGCGCGACGCGCCTGTTCGGCGATCGCGCAAATGCTGTCTATGAATGTTTTATCTCTGCCGCCTCGGCGCCGGTGGCGGAAGGTCGGGTTATCATCGTTGAAAGCGATTCGGTCGCAGTGGGCACAAGGCTAGTTCACAGGCGCGCCTGACGCGCTCCCACTGCCATTGGGGCGGCAAACGGATTCACATCACAATGCCGCCATCGACGCACAACACCTGGCCAGTGATGTAGCCGGCCTCGGCCGATGCCAGAAACGATACGGCCGCTGCGATTTCCTCCGGCGTGCCGGTTCTGCCGATGGGAATTTTGCTTTGGATGACCCCCTTCACTTCATCAGAAAGCCCGGCAGTCATATCGGTAAGCACGAAACCCGGCGCCACGGCATTCACGGTGATGTTGCGCGCGGCCAGTTCGCGAGCCAGCGCCTTGGTAAACCCGATCAGGCCCGCTTTGCTGGCAGCGTAATTGGTTTGGCCGGCGTTGCCCATCAGGCCGATCACCGAACTGATATTGATGATTCGTCCGCTGCGCTGTTTGACCATGGCGCGAATGATCGACTGGGTAAAACTAAATGCGCCGCGTAGATTCGTGTTGATGACCGCGTCCCAGTCGTCCACGGGCATGCGCATGGCGAGCGCGTCGCGAGTCATTCCAGCGTTATTGACCAGCACGTCAACCCGACCGAACTGCGCCAGAATCTCGGCTCCGGTTTTCTGCACCGCGTCATGGTCGGCAACGTTGACGGCATAAGCCTGCGCCGCCGCGGCGCGGACCGAATTGATTTCGTCTGCGACCTTTCTCGCGTTTGTTTCCGTGCGACTGACACAGGCCACGCGCGCCCCTTCCCGAGCGA
>Ga0070739_10008074_pt1 | contig 10903 bp, 9 predicted proteins | sample Coa_R1_7_FD_66445 | JGI IMG/M metagenome (GOLD analysis project Ga0070739, IMG submission 66445) | Surface soil microbial communities from Centralia Pennsylvania, which are recovering from an underground coalmine fire - Coalmine... | ecosystem: Environmental > Terrestrial > Soil > Unclassified ... | reverse complement strand
AGTTCACCTCGGCAGCGATCTTCGATACCAGCCCCAAGCGCAACTCAATGCTATAGGGAGAACGGTCGGGGCCCCACCGGATATACAGCGGAACTTCTTCTTCAAGCGGCGGCTCCGGAGGCTTTGCCATCGGCACTCTCCTCTTACAGTACACTTCGGCGCGAGAACGGCAGTGCGCACGAGCGGGCGATTTTACAGTGCGCAACAAGCCGGTCGGGTGCTGCGCCTCGAATGGCAAAATACGGCGAAGAAAGCCTGGTTTTGTGTTTTGCATTGCAAACTGCACAGGTTCAGTAACCTTCTGTTTCGATCATTTGTCCACGACACATAAACTTGCCTTGGAGAGAGCATGAGACGAAGCGCTGCCATCCTCATCCTGAGCACTGCTTTTGCCGCTTCAGGATTCGCCGATAACGTAACTGTTACTCAGACCGCTACTTCGATTACTGCGGCAAACGCCTGCGTATCGTTCACGGTCATTTACAGCGGCAGCGGCACGGGCCGGATGATTTCGCTTCAATATCGCGGGGCCGAACTATTAGGCAACGGCGGCTATGGCTACACGGACGTAGTGGATACGTTCAGCAGCGATTGGGGAATCGGCAGCGGAACAACTGCGGCAGCAGTGAATCAACCGGCAGGCAGCGACTTCGCCGATGTCAGCTTGACGCATGTTGCCGATTCCAGCATTCCGATGACGCTCAGCCTGCATTACGTGTTGAGGGCAGGCGAATGCGGCTACCACGAGTATCTGGTCTACAGTTTTGTAGGCGCCACGGGAAAAACCAGCGATACGCTCGGCCAGCTTCGCACCGTTCTGCGTGTTGATCCCAAGATCTTCAACTATCATTCGTCGGAACTGTATTGGACCAAGAACATGCCGTACCCGGCTGATATTGCAGCCAACAAAGGAAACGGCGACTTACAGGATTCCACTTTCAATCTCACTCCCTATCCGAGCGATCCTTATTATGATCCGCCCGAATGGTGGTATTACACAAAATACGATTACTCGAGTTACGAAAAGAATCATCTGGTTCACGGCGTCTACGGCAATGGCTACGGCATCTGGTGCTTACACACTCCGGCAAGTAAAGAGAGCTGGTTAGGTGGTCCTACCAAACAGAGCTTGATGATCCATACGACGGACACGACGCCGCTTATTCTGAACGAATTCTTTAACGGGCATTACGGGCAATCCACCACCGCACTGACAGTCACCCCGGGCTGGACCAAAACGTACGGACCGTGGTTCTTCTACATCAATCAGGGCGATACGACCAGCTCAGCCGGTTATCAAAGCATGTGGCAAGATGCCGCGCAGTATGCCGATCCCGCGATTCACGCGGCGTTTTACGACACGCTCGGCATTCCCGGTTACGTTACCACCTCCAACCGTTCCACTGTTACGGGCCAAGTCAGTCTAAGCACCGGCCAATCCATGCTGGGCACAACCATCGTGCTCACGGATAACGGAGTGCCCTTCGATCAAAGCGTTGCCGGCTATCAGTATTGGACGGACGCCAATGCAGATGGCAGTTTCTCGTTGACAGGAGTACGTCCCGGAACTTACCGGCTTTCCGCTTATAAGACGGGCATCGGCGGCGACTTTCACGTCGATAATATCGCGGTTACCGCACCCGCCACAGCGGTGGGATCGTATATATGGAACCCGCCCGTCAATGAAGTGAGTAGCGGCGCCGGCAGCACGACGGTTCTCCAAATCGGCGTCCCTGATCGTACGGCTATGGAATTTGCCGATGGGGACAACTACAAGCATTACGGCCTGTTCAATGATGAGGCAATCGAGTTCCCGAATGGCGTCAATTACGTATTCGGGAATGTGTCCGGCATGAGCCCGAGCAGCGACCGGACGGGCTGGTACTTCACGCAATGGAAGTCATACAGACAGAACTACGATCCTCAAACCGGAACATACATCAGCGCGGGTCCCACCATCACGCCACCGGATTTCAAGGCATATTTCACGTTAAATCACGTGCCTGCCGCCGGGTCGAGCGCTTACTTGACGGTCGCCATCGCTTCGGAGGGCACCAATGGCACTCTGCAAGTCAGTTTGAACGGGAATGCCAGTGTGAACGCGACCTTTTCCAATGCCTCGAGTTCAGCGACCCGCAGCGGAGCGTCCGGCATTTATATTTCTACTGTCATTACCTTTCCGGTTTCGGAACTGCAGCAAGGAACAAACACTCTCAATTTCCACTACAGCCAGAGCCCAATTCAATATGACGCCATTAAGCTGGAGATCAGCCCAGCCGACCCGACACTCGCTGCGCAACCCGATCTGACAATTACTAATACCGACTCCGGCGGGTTTGCGCAAGGCGGCACCGCAACCTATAACTTATCGGTAAGTAATACCGGTTCTGCGCCGTCCACTGGTCCAGTTACGGTGGCGTTTTCAGTTCCGTGGCCGTTGACTGCATCCCCTTTGACGCTCAGCGGCGCTGGTTGGACGTGCGAGACCTCGGGACATGTCGTGGTGGACGGGTTGGGCTACGAGTGCAACCGTTCCGATTCGCTCGGCCCGGGCGGTATCTATCCGCCCATCACGGTGACCGGAACGCTTCCGTTCGATGCGCCGGCAACTCTGTTGACAACTGCCGTTGTTTCAGGCGGAGGCGACGTAAATACGGTGAATAATGCGGCCAGCGATCTCACGACGGTTCAGTTGGGCGCGATCGGATTGCAGGGAACCATTGGCTCGAAATCCGGGCCGTCCAACGCGCGGGTGTGGTCGATTAATGTAACGAACCATGGATCAGCGCCGGCCAACGAAGTGACCCTCAAGAATTTCACGTTGACGCAGACCTACGGGTCCGCGTGCGCGCCTGTCATTACCAGCCCGGGAGCGATGCCGATTATGCTTGGGACGATCGCGTCCGGCGCGACCGCAACCGCAGCGGTTACGATTGACTTTAGCGCGTGCCCGGCCAATGCCCGGTTTACGCTGAATGTCCCGATCACCTCGACCGGAACTTCTGCCGCGTCACTCACCCGCACGAATCAATTTCAGTAACTCGGAGGAGATCGTAATGCTTAAATTGTGTGCCATCTATGTATCATTCATTGCCTTTTCGACGGGCTTATCCGCCGCTCCAATGCTTCAATTACTTCCACCCAGCGGATATGTCAGCGGGCTGCCGGGTGCAACTGTGGGCTGGGGGTTCACGCTATCCAATCCGGATAGCGACTTCCTGCTGGTAACCGGCTCGTCGTTCGATGCCGGCTGCAAAGGCTGTCCCGGACCTCCGGCGGCCGTCGGCAGTTACACCGATTTTATCGGCAATAACTTTGTTATCGCCGGACCTTCTCCAGAATCGCAGTCGGTATCACAGCCTTTTAATGCCAGCCATCAGACGGGCGCGGGCAGCTTTACTTTTGCTCTGAGCGCGCCGCGCAACACGAGCATCAACGGATTTATCGAAGTGGATTACTCCACTTACTCGGTGGATCCCAATTCTCCGTTTTTTGATCCGATTCTGGATCTGATTACAGCCGACGCGCAGCTCTATGCTCCCGCCGTCGTGAACGTAGCGCCGGAACCGTCCGCCTTCGCACTAACGCAGGTTGCTCTGTTCCTTTTCGTTGGCGCGGTCGCCTGGCGAAGGCATCGAAAACCGGTTGCGCTCTGAAGCGGCCCGCCTTTAGAGTACACTTCTAGTGCTTGCCCGGCACTCTCTATGTCGTCCCCACGCCGATCGGCAATCTGGAAGACATTACGCTGCGCGCGGTGCGCGTGCTGCGCGAAGAAGTGCAGTTGATCGCTTGTGAAGACACGCGGCAGACGCAAAAACTGCTGGATCATTACGGAATACGCAAGCCTCTGCTGAGCTACCACGAGCACAACGAGCTGGCGCGCGTTCCGGAGATATTAAGCTCGCTAAGGGGCGGCGAGAGCGTGGCGCTTGTCAGCGATGCCGGAACCCCGCTCGTTTCTGATCCCGGATACCGTATCGTTACAGCGGCGGTAGCAGAAGGCGTGACGGTGATTCCCCTGCCGGGAGCATCTGCCGCGCTCACGGCGTTAGCGGGATCGGGCCTTCCCTCAAATGAGTTTTGGTTTATCGGTTTCCTCCCTTCTAAAGCATCTGCCCGGCGGCAAATCCTTTCGCAAATTGCCGGCCACTCCGGTACAGTTATCACCTACGAAACTCCGCATAGAATCCTGGAGACGCTGGCGGAAATGTCGGAGCTTCTCAAAGAACGGCCGGTTGCACTGGCGCGCGAGCTAACGAAGCTTTATGAAGAATTCGTGCGCGGAACGGCGGCGGAGATCCGCGAGCATCTGATCCGAAATCAATCCGTCCGCGGCGAGATGACGCTTGTTATCGGCGCGATGGAAGTACACGAGACCGATTTAGATGCCGCAGCCGAAATCGCCCGCTTAGAGGAGCAGGGCATGGCTCGAATGGATGCCATCAAGAACGTCGCGAAGCGGATGGGCCTTCCGAAGCGGGAGGTCTACCGGCTTGCTGAGGCGCAGGGCAGCAATCCGCCGGGCAGACGTCGCGACTCGGACCGAACGCGCCCATAGCCTGCTTCGGCTCAGCCGGATTCAGACGCTCGCTGATCAACTCGCGAATCATGGCGATAAAACACGGATGAGTTGCGACGGTTTCGGCTCGCACCAGTTTCAAACCCAAATCGTGCGCCAGCGTGCTTGCTTCGGTATCGAGATCATAGAGCACTTCGAGATGATCGGAGATAAAGCCGATGGGCGCAAGCAGAATATTTTTTACGCCAGTCGCAGCGAGCGCCCGCAGGTGATCCAGAATGTCCGGTTCGAGCCACGGCTGCGCGGGCGGCCCGCTTCGACTCTGAAAGACAAGATCCCATTCGCGCAGGCCGAGGCTTTGAGCGACCAATCCAGCAGTCTCGCGCAGTTGCTTTTCGTAGGCACTCGTTGCCGCCAGCGCGCGCGGAATGCTGTGCGCGGTAGCGACGAATCGCAGCTTGCGGCGCTCGTCTTCTGAGAACTGATCAAGCGCACGCCGGACCTGGTCAACCCAGGATTCGATAAAGCGCGGATGATTGTAAAAAACCCGCAGCTTATGTATGTGCGGCGCGCCTTCGCCCAGTTCCGCCTGGGCGGCCGTAATATTTTCCAGGTATTGGCGGCAGCTCGAATACGAGCTAAACGCCGATGTCACAAAAGCAAGCGCTCGCTGGATGCCGGCGTCGCGCATCTGGCGCAACGTATCGGCCAGAAGCGGACGCCAGTTGCGATTGCCCCAATAGATGGGAAGGTGAATCGAGTGCGCATCCAGCTCAGCTCGTAGCGCTCGAATGAGCGTACGGCACTGATCGTTGATGGGACTCCTGCCGCCGAAGTGCTGATAATGTTCCACGACTTCGAGCAGCCGTTCGTGAGGGACGTTCCGGCCGCGGGTAACGTTCTCAAGAAACGGCATGACATCTTCCGGCTTTTCCGGGCCGCCGAAAGAAACCAGCAGAATGGCGTCGTACATCAGGCCGGAATCCCCGTCACGCGGTGCAGCTTCAACATGTTGGTTGACCCGCGAAGCCCGACCGGCTGCCCGGCAACAAACACAATATTGTCTCCCGGCTTCACGCGCCCGCTTCGGATCAAAGCCAATTCCATCTCGTGCAGCATCTGGTCGGTAGATTCCATGGCAGGCATCAGGATCGGGTCCGTTCCATAAATGATGGAAAGTTGCCGCGCCACGGCTTCGCTTGACGTGAAGGCATAAACCGGAACCGGCGGGCGGTAGCGGGCAAGCAACCGGGCTGATGCGCCGCTGGTTGTTCCCACGGCGAGCGCCGCTACGCCCGCGGACCGGGCCGAATGATAAGCCGCCGCGGCGATAATTTCCGGGATGCTGAGCTCGCCTTCACTCCAAATATCGGGGAAGCCGAGTTTGCGGATGGCGGCTTCCGTTTCACAGGCGATGCGGTCCATGACGCGCACCGATTCGACCGGATGTTTCCCGGCCGATGTTTCGGCAGAAAGCATGACGGCGCTGGTGCCATCGTAGATGGCGTTGGCTACATCGCTCACTTCCGCGCGCGTCGGCACGGGATGCTCAATCATCGATTCCAGCATCTGTGTCGCTGTGATGACGAAGCGGCCCCGGGCACGCGCTTTCGCGATGATCGCCTTCTGAACCGGCGGCACTTTTTCGGGCGCCATTTCGACGCCCAGGTCGCCGCGCGCCACCATCACACCATCGCTCTCTTCGAGAATCGCATCCAGATTGTGCCAGCCCTCGGGCTTCTCGATCTTAGCGATGATGGGCTGCCTGGCATCTACCTCTTCGAGCAAATGCCGCAGCCGCAAGACGTCACGAGCGGTGCGCACAAAGGAGATGGCGAAGAAATCGACGCCCTGCTCGACGCCGAAGTGCGCGTCCGCGATGTCCTTTTTCGAAAGCGAGGGCGTGCTGATGTTAACGCCGGGCAGATTGATGCCTTTGCGATCGCTGACGACCCCGCCTGCTTCGACACGGCAGCGGACGGCGATACCGTCAGTACTGAGGACACGGAGCCGCACCATGCCATCTGCGATCAGGACCGGATCTCCAGGCTTCACATCGCGCGCGAATTCGCTGTAGGAGGTGGAGGCAATTTCCGCGTTGCCTTCTACCTGCTCCGTGGTGATGGTGAAGAAGGCGCCGTCTTCGAGCACATGCGGCCCCTGGGGAAACGTGCCGAGCCGTATCTTGGGCCCCTGCAGATCGAGCAGTATGGCTGCATAGGATCCATATTGCGGCGACAGGCTGCGAATCATAGCGATGCGGCGGGCAATTTCGTCGTGGGTTCCGTGCGATGCGTTCAGCCGGAAGACGTCGACTCTGGCCTCAAACAATTGCCTGAGGATGGGCTCTGAATCGGTAGACGGCCCGAGTGTGGCGACGATCTTAGTTGCGCGCATGATCCTCTCTTGCGAGGGTAAGCTATCGGCGTTGCAGCGATCAGCTTTCAGCCCGCTTTCGGGCGCAGCACGGGTGTGAGCGTCACAACGAGACTTGATTTCGGCGCGACTTCAGGCGGCGATGGGGACGTTTTGGGGTGTTTCCATGCGCTCCGTTTGGGCTGCAGCCTTCCTTGCCGGGGTGGGTGTGTGCGATTGCGCACGCTCGGCACGCGTTTTCGCGGTGGCCAGCTTGTACGGCTGAAGTTCGGCGCGGCGTGCTTCTTCGGCTGCAGCGCGTTTTTGCGATTCAAACCCAATTTGCTCTTTACGCCTTTCGGCTCTTAGCTTTAGCAGGTCGTGGAGGGCGCGCTGGTAGAGGCGATCGTGCAGCGCCTGGTAGCGCGCGAAGTTGGCGATGCGCTGGTGCCTTTCCGCATCGTAAGGATCCTGGAACATTTCCACGGTTTGCAATTCCACAGCGCGCTGGCTGAGCCAGTAATACTGGGCCATTTTTTCAACAAGAATGTGTTCGGTTACCGTAGCAGGCTTGTGTTCTGCAGTGAGCGCCGCTTTCATGGCGTCGAAAACTTCCGGATTTTCCCATTCCAGGAAAAGAAATGCATGTCCCGTAAGGCCGTAGCGGAAATTGTTCAGGCTGGAAGCTTCTTTGCCGGCCTCGCTGGTGGGTCCGGATGACTTCTTTGCGTTCTCGCGGTTTGCTTTGACTTGTGCGGCTGTCGCCATTTTTGAAAATTCCTTTCTTTGTGGTGTTGGAAAAAGAAAAACGCCGGAGAGCGGTGAGGCTCTACCGGCGTCTGGAGCAAGAAACTATAGCTAATACCAGTGTCTCATGGGGCTGCAAGGGTTTGGAGGCAAATGGTTCATAACAAAGGAGAAAGAGGCTGTGATTGGCGGTTGGTGAATTTTCTGCTTGACCCGATATTGCAATCCGTGATATCTAAATAGCAGATTGCTATATGAGCGTCGCTGAAAAACTCCGCTACTTACGAGCCGTCGAAGGCCAGCTTCGCGGCCTCGGGCGTGACATGACTCAAAAGGAAGTGGTGGAGGCAATTAAAAAAGAACTCAACCGCTCCCTGAGCCAGCCGTATCTTTCGCAGCTCGAGAGCGGCCATCGCAAGCACCTGACGAATACGAGCCGCTTGCTGCTGGCCAAGTTCTTCAAAGTACATCCCGGCTATCTGGTGGATGATCCGGAGGGGTTTCAAACCGAGCTGATCACCGATTTACAGCAGCAGGAAGACAAGCTGGATCTCTGGCTCATACAGGGCGCGGAGCGATTTCACGCCGATCCGGCGCTTCAACATGCGCTGTTGAAACTGGCGCGTCACGATGACACGCGCAAATGCTTTCTGTTGATGTCCGCGATTCTGGACACGCCCGGTTTGGTGGAGCGGCTCTCGGAGGTATTAAGCGCGAACGGAACCGCTGCCGTGCGGGAAGAAAACCGGCAAGGAGTGCAACATGAGTTGGCCTGACATTTATCTCTTGTGCTTTTTTGTGGGCGCGCTGTGGAGCCTGGCCTCGCTTCTGTTGGGAGGCGCGCACCTGGGGCATTCGGGCTCCGCTCACATGGGCCATGGTCCTTTGGGCCACGCGCATATCGGGCATGGGCAACATGGCCCGATTAAGATTGGCCCGGCGAAAGCCGGACATGGCGGCGCCAGCGACTCGCCTGTGCTTGGCTGGCTGGGTGCGATGGCGAATCCGAGTTGCATCGCGGTGTATCTGGCCTGGTTCGGCGGAATTGGTTATCTGTTGACGCGGCACTCCGGATGGGCGTTCTGGGTGAACCTGCTAGTGGCGATTGCTGTTGGATTGTTCGGCGCATGGATTCTCGCCGCCTTTCTGCGTTTTCTGCAATCGCGCGAGCAGCCGCTGAATGCTGCCGATTATGAAATGACCGGCATTCTGGGCCGCGTATCGAGCTCGATTCGCCCCGGCGGGGTTGGCGAAATCATCTATGTTCGCGATGGCGCCCGCCGGCCGCTTCCGGCACGCAGCGACGACGGCCATGAGATTCAGCACGGCGAAGAAGTGATTGTCACGCGCTTTGAAAAAGGAATTGCGTATGTAAAGACCTGGGATTCGATGACCCAGCCGGAACCTTGGGATAGCATTCCGCAAACATCGAAAAAGGAGACGAACAATGTCTAACGAAGTTGTGTTTATTGCGGCAGTAGTGGTATTGACGCTGCTCGCGTTGATGATGGCGATGGCCACGCTCTACCGCAAAGCGGGCCCGCATGAAGCCCTCATCGTGTACGGGCTGCGCGGCACCCGCATCGTGAAGGGCCGCGGCACGGTGATTTTCCCGATGGTGGAAAATTTTCGCCAGCTTTCGCTGCAATTGATGTCATTCGACGTGGCGCCGCAGCAGGACCTGTACACCAAGCAGGGCGTTGCCGTAACCGTGGAAGCGGTGGCGCAAATCAAAGTGAAGAGCGACCCCGAATCCATTCAAACCGCCGCCGAGCAGTTTCTGACCAAAACGGACCAGGCGCGCGAAGGGCTTATCCGGCTGGTTATGGAAGGTCATCTGCGCGGAATTATCGGGCAGCTTTCTGTGGAACAGATCGTTAAAGAGCCGGAGATGGTCGGCGATCGCATGCGCGCCACGTGCGCGGATGATATGAGCAAGATGGGCCTGGAAGTGGTCTCATTCACCATCAAAGAGGTCCGCGACAAGAACGAATACATCACCAACATGGGCCGTCCGGATATCGCGCGCATCCGCCGCGACGCCGATGTTGCGGCCGCCGAAGCCGAGCGCGATACAGCCATTCGCCGCGCGGAAGCGACGCGGGCGGCTGCCGTCGCCAAAGCCCAGGCCGATCAGGAGCGCGTGCTGGCCGAGGCGCTGTCGCTCGCCAAGCAGGCGGAAGCGCAACGCGACCTCGAGATCAAAAGAGCCCAGTACGTTGAAACCATTAAGCGCCAGCAGGCGCAAGCGGACAAAGCGTACGACATTCAGGCCAATATCATGCAGCAGCAGGTGATCGCCGAGCAGGTGAAGGTTCGCCAGATCGAAAAAGAACAGGAGATCAAAGTTCAGGAAGCTGAGATCCTGCGGCATGAGAAAGAGCTGATCGCAACGGTCATCAAGAATGCGGAAATCGAGAAGCAGCGCATTGAAATGCTGGCCGAAGCGGCGCGGCGTAAGATGACGACCGAAGCCGAGGGTTCGGCTGCAGCCACACGCTTGCAAGGCGAAGCGGATGCCGAGATCATTCTGAAAAAAGGCGAAGCCGAAGCCAAGGCGATGAATGTGAAAGCCGAGGCTTATCAAGAGTGGAACCAGGCCGCCGTGGTGGATAAATTGATTACCGGCTTGCCGGAAGTGGTGCGCGCAATGGCCGCTCCGCTCGCCAACGTCGATAAGATCACCATCGTCTCCACCGGCAATGATGGCGCTGCCGGACTGAATAAAGTGACGGGAGATATGACCAAAATTGCCGCCCAGATCCCGGCGCTTTTCGAGACTCTATCGGGCATACAAATGTCAGACCTGTTGGGCAAAGTTCGTGGAATCGGTGACCGGCCGTCCAGCGATTCAAAAGCTGGCGGGCCAAATGGAAAGCAATAAAGGAGCGTTTATGGCATTACTAGATCGTGTGACGACGCTGATCAAGGCAAACTTGAACGACCTCGTCGACAAAGCGGAAGATCCTGAGAAGCTGCTGAAACAGCTTCTCCTCGATATGCAGAATCAATTCATGCAAGTCAAAACACAGGTGGCAATTGCGATTGCAGACCAGCACTTGCTCGAAAAGAAACAACGGGAAAGCATCGAAGCGCAAAAAGATTGGCTGCGGAAGGCCGAACTGGCTGTTTCGAAAAACGAAGAGTCATTGGCGCGGGTGGCGATCGAGCGTTCGCTTACATATGAGGAGGCGGCGAAAAACTTTGCCCAGCAGATTGAGGATCAGGCGCACCAGGTACAGCTTCTGCGTGACGCCCTTCACAGGCTGGAGCAAAAGATGA
>Ga0070739_10008073_pt1 | contig 10905 bp, 7 predicted proteins | sample Coa_R1_7_FD_66445 | JGI IMG/M metagenome (GOLD analysis project Ga0070739, IMG submission 66445) | Surface soil microbial communities from Centralia Pennsylvania, which are recovering from an underground coalmine fire - Coalmine... | ecosystem: Environmental > Terrestrial > Soil > Unclassified ... | reverse complement strand
CGCCGGCAATCGGCTCCGGGCGTCGCCGGGGGCTCCGTTAGCCTTGGGTCATGTCCGACTTCCTCGCGGCGCTGGACGAGCGCGTCCTGGTCCTCGACGGTGCGTTCGGGACCTACGTGCAGGGCAAGGACCTCGGACCGGACGACTTCGGCGGCGCCAGCCTCGAGGGCTGCAACGAGCACCTCGTCCTGACCCGGCCCGACGTCATCCGCGACATGCACGGCGAGTTCCTGCGCGTCGGCTGCGACGCCGTCGAGACGGCCACGTTCGGCGCGTTCCCGCTCGTGCTCGCCGAGTACGGGATCGCAGACGAGACGCGCGCGATCAACGAGGCGGCGGCGCGCATCGCGAAGGAGGTCGCGTCGGAGTTCGCGACGCCCGAGCGACCCCGCTGGGTCGTCGGCTCGATCGGCCCCGGCACGAAGCTGCCGTCGCTCGGCGCGATCCGCTTCGTCGAGCTGCGCGACGGCTACCAGGCGCAGGTCGAGGCGCTGCTCGCGGGCGGTGTCGACGTCCTGCTCGTCGAGACGGTCTACGACCTGCTGCAGGCGAAGGCGGCCATCGTGGCGTGCCGCCGCGGCATGGCGAGCGCGGGCCGCGAGGTCCCGCTCATGGTCCAGGTGACGATGGAGACGACGGGCCGCATGCTCGTCGGCTCCGAGATCGGCGCCGCGCTCACCGCGCTCGAGGCGATGCGCCCCGACGTCATCGGCATGAACTGCGCGACCGGGCCCGCGGAGATGACCGAGCACCTGCGCTACCTGTCGCAGCACGCGCGCACGTACCTGTCCTGCCTGCCGAACGCGGGCCTGCCGTCGGTGGTCGAGGGGCGTACGCACTACGACCTCACGCCCGAGCAGCTCGCCGAGGCGCACGACCGGTTCACGCGGGAGTTCGGCGTCAACGTGGTCGGGGGCTGCTGCGGCACGACGCCCGAGCACCTGCGCCAGGTGGTCGAGCGGATCGGGACCCGCGCGCCGGCGCCCCGTGACCCGGAGTTCGAACCGGGGTGCTCGTCGATCTACTCGCACGTCCCGTTCCAGCAGGACCTCGCGTACCTCGCCGTCGGCGAGCGCACCAACGCGAACGGTTCGAAGAAGTTCCGCGAGGCGATGCTCGCGAGCGACTGGGACACCTGCGTGCAGATGGCGCGCGAGCAGGTGAAGGAGGGGGCGCACGTGCTCGACGTGTGCGTCGACTACGTCGGGCGCGACGGCACGACCGACATGGACGAGATCGCGTCACGGTTCGCGACGCAGGCGCCGTTGCCGCTGGTGTTCGACTCGACCGAGGCGCCCGTGATGGAGACGGGGCTCCAGCACTCGGGTGGCAAGGCGATCCTCAACTCGGCCAACCTCGAGGACGGCGAGGGGGAGGGCTCGCGCCTGGACCGCGTGTTCACGCTCGCACGCGAGTACGGCGCCGCGGTGATCTGCCTCGCGATCGACGAGACCGGCCAGGCGCGCGACGCCGACTGGAAGCTGCGCGTCTGTCGGCGCATCTACGACCTCGCGGTGGACCGGTACGGCATGGAGCCGACCGACCTGATCTTCGACATGCTCACGTTCCCGCTCGGGTCGGGCCAGGAGGACCTGCGGCGCGACGGCATCGAGACGATCGAGGCGATCCGGCGCGTGAAGGAGGAGCTGCCGGGCGCGTCCACGATCCTCGGCGTGTCGAACGTGAGCTTCGGGCTCAAGCCCGCGATCCGTCACGTGCTCAACAGCGTCTTCCTGCACGAGTGCATGGAGGCGGGGCTCGACGCCGCGATCGTGCACGCGGCGCGCATCATGCCGATGCACCGCATCGACGAGAAAGCACGTGAGGCCGCGCTCGACCTCGTGTACGACCGGCGCCGCGACGACTACGACCCGCTCACCGAGCTGATGAGCCTGTTCGAGGGCGTCGACGCGAGCGCGGTCGAGAAGGAGGACCGGTCCGGCTGGCCCGTCGAGGAGCGGCTCAAGCACCGCATCATCGACGGCGACCGCGACGGGCTCGAGGCGGACCTCGACGAGCAGCTGCAGACGCGCGCGGCGCTCTCGATCATCAACGACGTCCTGCTGGAGGGGATGAAGGTCGTTGGCGAGCTGTTCGCGACGGGCGAGATGCAGCTGCCGTTCGTGTTGCAGAGCGCGGAGACGATGAAGGCGTCGGTCGCGTACCTCGAGCCGCACATGGAGAAGGCCGACGCGGGCGGGAAGGGACGCGTCGTGCTCGGCACCGTGAAGGGCGACGTGCACGACATCGGCAAGAACCTCGTCGACATCATCCTCACCAACAACGGCTACGAGGTGCACAACATCGGCATCAAGGTGCCGTTGCAGGAGTTCGTCGAGAAGGCCGTCGAGGTCGAGGCCGACGCCATCGGGATGAGCGGCCTGCTCGTCAAGAGCACGCTGATCATGCGCGAGAACCTCGAGGAGCTGAACGCGCAGGGTCTCGAGCGCATCCCGGTCATGCTCGGCGGTGCCGCGCTCACGCGCACGTACGTCGAACGCGACCTGCGCGAGGTGTACAAGGGCCGGCTCTTCTACGGCAAGGACGCGTTCGAGGGCCTCCGCACGATGGACGCGCTCATGGAGGGCAAGCGGACCGGCGAGCTCGACCCCGAGTTCGGGCGCGCGCCCGGCGGCCGCAACCTGCCACCGCGCAAGTCGCAACGCGAGGCCGCCGAAGCCGCGGCCGGGGTCGCGGTCGAGGTACCCGCGCGCTCCGACGTCGCGACCGACGTCAAGGTGTTCGACCCGCCCTTCCTCGGCACGCGCGTCGCGAAAGGCATCTCGCTCGACGAGATCGCGTCGTTCCTGAACGAGACCGCGCTCTTCCGCAACCAGTGGCAGTTCCGGCCCGACAAGAAGATCAAGGAGACCGACGACGAGTTCCGGGCCCGGCTGCGGCCAGTGCTGCGCGAGGAGCTCGCCAAGGCGCTGGCGGAGAACCTCCTCGTCCCCGCGGTGGTGTGGGGCTACTTCCCCGCGAACTCCGACGGCGACGACCTGATCATCTGGCGCGACGAGGACCGCCGCGACGAGCGTGTCCGGTTCTCGTTCCCACGACAGCGCAAGGACCGCCATCTGTGCATCGCCGACTTCTTCCGCTCGGTCGAGTCGGGTGAGCGCGACTACGTCGCGTTCCAGGTCGTCACCCAGGGAGCGCGCGCGACCGAGCGCGAGCGCGAGCTGTTCGCGGCGAACCGCTACCAGGAGTACCTGCTGCTCCACGGGCTGTCGGTCGAGATGACCGAGGCGCTCGCCGAGCTGTGGCACCGCCGCGTGCGCGAGGAATGGGGATTCGCCGACGAGGACGGCCCGACGCTCGCGGGTCTGTTCCGCCAGCAGTACCGCGGCTCGCGCTACTCGTGGGGCTACCCTGCGTGTCCGGACCTGGAGGACCAGGCGCTCGTCGACGACCTGCTCGACCTGTCACGCATCGGCGTGAGCGTGACGGAGGAGTTCCAACTCGATCCCGAGCAGAGCACGTCGGCGATCATCGTCCCCCATCCGGAAGCGAAGTACTTCATTGCCTGACGAGCCACCCGCGCGACCCGCGTTCATCGCACGCGGTCTCGCGATGACGAGCCGGATCGAACACGCGGCGGTCGGCCTGCGCTCGTGGAGCAGGCGCCACGCCGGGCCTCTCGCTGCGGTCGCGTTCGCGCTGTTCGTCGGCCTGTGCGTCGTCGCGGCGCACGAGTACTCGAGCCTCCATCTGCACCCCGACCTGTGGCTCCTGGCGCCGGCCGCCATCGGCGGCACCGCGGTGATGGTCGTGTTGAACGCACTCGAGTACGCGTCCGCGGCGGCGATCGCGCATCACCGGCCGTCGCCCCGCGAAGCGGTCACCGTCAGCGTGGCGGGCTCGACGGCGAACCTGCTGCCGCTCCCGGGCGCGTTCCTCGTCCGCAACTACGCGCTGCTCTCGGCCGGCGTGACGTTCGAGGGCGCGATGGGCGGGACAGTCGCGACGTCGCTCGCGTGGCTCGGGATCACCGCGCTCGTCGTCGGTGCGATCGCGGCGCCCGTCGACCTCGCGCTCGGCATTCCCGTCGTGATCGTCGGGCTGTTGCTGTGCGCGATCTTCGTCCTGCTCGTCCGCCGCCGCCTCGACGCGCGCGCGACGCGGCACCTGGTCGCTGCGCTGTTCGCGGTCGAGCTCGTGACCGTCGGCGTCGAGATCGGGAGGTACTGGCTCGTCCTCGCGGCGGTGGGCGCGCACCCGACGCTGATCCGCACGTTGCCGTTCGTCTCGGCGAACGTCGTCGCGGCCGCGAGCATCGTGTTTCCCGGTGGTCTCGGCGTGCGCGAGGCGCTCGCCGGCGGCTTCAGCACCGCGGCGAACCTACCCGCCGCGGTGGGGTTCGCGGTCTCTGCCGCGGACCGTGTGTCGGTGACGCTCGTGTACGCGGTGCTCGCCGCGTTGCTCGCGCTCGAGCGACGCGCTCGGCGGGTCGTGACCGTGCCCGCGCGCGTCCGGATCCAGGAAGGCCAGTCCGCATGACGCGTCGACCTCGCGTGCTCGTGCTCAGCACGACGTTTCCCGCACGACCGGACGACGCGACACCGCGGTTCGTGCTCGAGCTCGCGGAGGCCATGTCGGACGAGTACGAGTTCACCGTCCTCGCACCACGCGTCGCGGGCTCGACACCGCGGGCGCGGATCGGTCGCGTCGACGTCGTCCGCTTCCCTTACTTCCCCCGCCGCTGGGAGGGCGTCGCCGACGGTGCGACGCTTCCGAACGTGCAGGCACAGCCGTGGCGGGCCCTGGAGCTCCCGTCACTGATGTCGCTGTTCATGACCCACGCGTGGCGGCTCGCGCGGCGCCTCCAGCCCGATCTCGTCCACGCCCACTGGCTGCTCCCGTGCGGCGTGTTCGGCGCAGTGCTGCGCGAGCGGTTCGGCACCCCGCTCGTCGTCACCGCGCACGGCGTCGACATGCACGCGTTGCGACGGCAGCCGTTCGAGGCGCTGCGCCGCTGGACGCTCGCGCGCGCCGACGCCGTCGGCACCGACAGCGCCGAGATCGCGGCGATCGTCGACGAGCTGGGCGCCCGAACGCCGGCGCGGCCCATTCCGATGGGAGTGAACGCGTCCGCGATGCGCGACGCGATCGGTCAGCGAAACCCTGTGCCCGGCCGGTTCCTGTTCGTCGGCCGCCTCGCACCGAAGAAGGGCGTCTCGGTGCTGCTGCGCGCGCTCGCACGCGTGCCCGACGCGACGCTCGCGATCGCGGGAGACGGCCCGGAGCGCGTCGATCTCGAGAGCGAAGCGACCCGACTCGACCTCGGCGGACGCGTGCGATTCCTCGGCGCGTTGGGACGCCACGACGTCGTCGCGCAGCTACGCGACGCGTACGCGCTCGTCATCCCGTCCCTCGTCGCAGCGGACGGCGATCGCGAGGGCACGCCAGTCGTGCTGTCCGAGGGGATCGCGGCGGGCGTGCCCGTGATCGCGTCCGATCTCGCCGGCGCCGGAGAGCGGATCTCGTCGGGTGTCAACGGCCAGCTCGTCGAGCCGGGCTCGGTCGACGCGCTGCGCGACGCGCTCGAGTGGTCGCTCGACCACCCGGAGCTGCTCGACAAGATGGCCACCGAAGCCGGCATCACCGCGCTGCGCGGCATCACGCTCGCCGATACCGCGGACGGCTACACGGACCTCTACCGGGCCGCGCTCGGGACGGGTGCACACGCATGATGGCCGAGCGCGGGGACGAGCACGCGGGGCTGCGGCTCGGCACGTACTACCGCGTCCACCTGCTGCGCCGGCTCGGCTTCGGGCACGCCCCCGGGCGCGTCCTCGACATCGGCGGTCGCGACGGGCGCTGGGCCGCCAGCGTCGCGGCCGCTCCCGTCCTCGTCGACGTCGACCCGTTGCCGGTCGTCCCGGGCGTCGAGTACGTGGTCGGCAGCGGCGGCGCGCTCCCGTTGCGCGACGGCGCGTTCGACTGCGTGTACACGCTCGACGTCATCGAGCACGTGCCCGACGAGGTCGCGCTGCTCGGCGAGGCGCTCCGGGTCCTGCGACCGGGCGGCATGCTCGTCGTGACGACGCCGAGCGTCGACATGCACGTGTTCCCGGCACGCACGCAGGCGTGGGTCGACCGCCGATGGGGGCACCACCGTGTGCGCGGCTTCGACACCTCGTACCTCGAACGCGTGCTCCGCGAGCTCGGCGCGCGCGACGTGCGCGTGCGACCGCTCGCGATGACGGCGTTCCGTGCGCTCTACTTCCCGCTCCGTCTCGTCTGGGCGATCCCCGGTCCGGCCGGCCGGTTGCTCGTCCGCCTCGCGGCCGCATTCGACGCGCGACGGCCGTGGGGCCGCGGCGGTGCCGTGCTCGTGGAGGCCTGTGCTTCGGTGGGCGTCGCCGCCGGCGGCGCGCCGACCGCGGGCACGAGTCGATCCGTCGAGCCCGCCCACCGGTAGGTCAGGCGTGTCGACGACGACGCCCGAGGAGCGCCGCCTCGGCGAGCCGCCGCCGTCCGCGCCGCCGAGCGAACCGCCGCCCCGGCTGGGGACGCGCGCGCGGTCCCGGTGCGCGTCGCGCGCCGAGGTCGGCGCCGCGATCGCCGTGCTCGGCCTCACCGTCCTGCGAATCGTCCTGCTGTGGCCGCTGACGACGCCGTGGGTCGTCGCCGACGAGACCGGGTTCCTGTTCCAAGCGCGGTTCCTCGCCCATGTGGGAGCGAAGCCGTCGATGGGCTCGGCGTCGTTCTACCCGCCCCTCTACGGCGTGCTCCTCACCCCGGTCACCTGGCTCACGCGAGCGGCGCCGGGACCGCTGTACCGCGGCGCGCAGACCGTCAACGTGCTCCTGTTCGTCGTCGGGTTCGTCCTGCTGCTGCGGATCGCGCGCGAGGTGTTCGCGCTGCGCCCCGTTCCGGCCGTCATGGCCGCGACGGCCGCGTCCGCGTATCCCGCGTACCTGCTGCAGAGCGGTCTCGCGTGGCCCGAGGCGCTCCTGCCGGTCCTGTTCACGGCGCTCGTCCTCGCGTGCCACCGGGTCGAGCGCACTCGTTCGCTCGGGGCCGCGGCCGCGGCCGGAGCGCTCGCCGTCGCGATGTACGCGACGCACCAACGCGCGATCCTGCTGCCCGCGCTCGCCGTCGTCGGCCTCGCGTACCTGGGCTGGCGCCGCGAGCTCGACCGCCGTACCGCGGCCGTCGCGGTCGCAATCACGATCGCGTTGACGCTCGTCACGCAGCTCGCGTTCCGCTACACGCAGCACGCGTTGTGGACCGGCACACCCGATCGCGAGTCGTCCGCGCTGCACACCATGCTCTCGGTGTCGGGCTGGCTGCAGATCGTCCGCGCGTCGTGGGGCATGACGTGGTACCTGCTCGCCGCGACGTTCGGGTTGACCGCGCTTGGATCGTTACAGCTGCTGCGCGGCTACGTGCGCGGCCGTGCGCGCTTCGCCACCGTCGGGACGCTCGCCGCGACGGCGGGACTCGTGTTCACCGCGGCGACGTTCATGCGCGGCCCGACCCGTGCCGACCACTACGTCTACGGCCGCTACGACGAGATCGTCGTCGGCGTCCTGCTCGTCGCGGCGGTCGCGGCGTTCGTCGACGGCTGGCCGCGGCTGCGCCTCGTCCCGATCCTCGGTGGATCGATGCTGCTGCTCGCGGTCGGCCTCGCCCTCGCGAAGGGCAACGAACTCGAGCACCGCGGCGTCGTGATCGTGAACGTCCTCGGGATCATGGCGATGCGCGACCTCGTCATGAGGAACGCCGTCTGGAACATCGGCATCCGCGTCGTGCCGATCACGCTCGTCTCGATCGCCGGCCTCGCCCTGCTGCTCGTCGTCGCTCGACGGTGGTGGCAGCTCTCCGTGGCCCTCCTCACGATCGTGTTCGTCGCGTCCGCGATCCAGACGCGGACGGCCGTCGACCGCGCGAGCGACGTGGTGGACAACTCCCACACCCTGTCGGCTGTCGCGTCCCGGCTCGTCGGTCACGCCGAGATCGCGTACGACACGAGCTCCGCCGACCTGGCCGATCTCTACGTGTACCAGTACTGGCTGCCGCACAACCGGTTCGTCGTGTTCGACTCGCGGCACGCGTCACCGCCGACCGACGTCGTCATCGCCTCCACACACTGGTCGCGCGCGGCTCCGCTCGGTGCGCGGCTCGCGTTCGTCGAGAACACGGTGGACGACGCGCTGTGGGTACTGCCCGGCGCCCGGCAGGCGCGCATGCAGGCCGACGGCCAGCTGCTGCCGGCGGGGTTCCCGGGACCGCTCCCCGCGACGGCGTACCGATCTCGCGTCTCGGTGTCGCGCGCACCGACACAGCTCCGGCGTGGTGACGCGGTCGCGCTGAGGCTCGACGTGCGCAACGCCGGGAGCGGGTCGCCGTGGGTGCAGGGCGGGACCGTGCTCGGTGACAACGGCGCGGTGGACGTCGTCGCCGTGTGGGACGTCGACGGCACGCTCGTGCAGGCGCCGGGCTCGGCAGACCTCCCGCGCACGGTGTATCCGGGTGAGTCCGTGACGACGACGTATTGGCTGCGCGTCCCGTCCGTGAACGGCACGCTCCTCGCGCCCGGCCGGTACCGTGTCGGGTTCGTCCCCGAGCAGCAGGGCGTCGCGCGCTTCGACGCGCGAGGCGATCAGCCGTCGTGGATCACGGTCGACATCACGGGCTGAGCACCGCGCGCGCGAGCACGTCGACGCCGAACGCGGTCAGGATCGCCAGGTAGAGCAGCCCGGTCGCGGCCATGACCGCGGAGTAGAACCGCTCGCGCAGCGCGAACCAGGTCGTGGCCACGAGCGCGATCGTCGTCACGACGCAGACGACCCAGGTCCACCCGAGCAAGCCGCCGTACCCGTCGTCGATCGTCCCGTTGAGAACCTGCACCATGCCCGTCGGGATCAGGAGCAGGGCGACCTCGACGGGCCACACGAACGCGGTGAGCCGCACGAGCTCCTTGATCGGCGCGCGCGAGAGGCCCGGCTGCACGAGGTACCAGTGGCCGAGGAGCATCGCATCGGTGACGACACCGAGGAACGCGGCACCGACGACGAAGCGCGCGAACGTCAACGGATACGGGCCGCCGTCCGCGGCGGCCGCGCCGGCGAGCGCGATGACGCCGAACGCCGGCGCGACCAGATCGAGCGACGGCGGGAACTCGCGCGCCTGCTCGGTACGATCGCCGTTCGCGGACGGCGCCTCGCGGCCGAGCATCGCGGCGACGCGTGCGACGCGGGCCGCGCGCTGCGCACGCAGACCGCCCACACCGGCATGCCGGAGCACAACCGACATCGCGAGCGCGACGGCCGTCGCCACGGCGAGCCCGACGGCTCCCGCGACGCGGATCGTCGCGCCCGTCCCGTGCGCGCCGGACGCGATCGCCGCGACCACGCCGAGGACGGCGAGCGCGCCGAACACGCCCCGGAGCAACCAGCCGTAGCCGAGCCCGACGACGCGGCGGCGGCCGGTCACCCACAGGAAAGCCAGCCCGCCGGTCGCCCACTGGACCAGGAACGTCGAGACCTCGAGGTGCACGCGCAGGCTCGTTCGCTCGGCTATTCGACGACGGCGAGGTCGCGCGGCGCGTCGTTCAGCCGCTCGGGACCCGCGGCCGTCGCGACGACGATGTCCTCGAGACGCAGCCCGAAGCGACCCGGCAGGTAGATGCCGGGCTCGATGCTGAACGCGTTGCCCGCCTCGATCGGTGACGCGTTGCCCGTCACCAGGTACGGGTCCTCGTGCGCGTCGAGGCCGATGCCGTGGCCGGTGCGGTGGATGAACCGATCGCCCAAACCCGCGTCGGCGATCGCGTCACGCGCGACCTTGTCGACCTGCTCGCACGGTGTACCGACGGTCGCGGCGCGGAACGCCCGCTCCTGCGCGTCGACGAGCACGCCGTACGTCTCCCGCACCTCGGGATCCGGCTCGCCGACCGCGAACATGCGCGTGATGTCCGAGCAGTAGCCGCGCATCGTCCCGCCGAAGTCGCACAGCACCACGTCGCCGCGCTCGACGACACGCGAGCTCGCCTCGTGGTGGGGCGACGCAGCGTTCGCGGCCGTCGCGACGATCGCGAAGTTGGCGCGCTCGTGCCCGGCGGCGAGCATGCGGTCGACGAGCTCACGCGAGAGCTCGGCCTCGGTGCGCCCCTCGAAGCGGACGTCGCGCATCGCGGTCGCGATGCCGTCGACCGCGTGCGCCGCCGCCCGCAGCGCGTCGACCTCGGCGGCGTCCTTCACCATGCGCAGCGGACCGGTGATGGGGGTGGCACGCGACCACTGGGCGTCCGGGAGCGCGTGCTGCAGGTCGACGACGAAGCGCGCCCACGTCTGGTCGCCCACCGCGACGCGCCGGGCGCCCGTCCCGACGAGCGACGCGACGATGCTCACGGGATCCTCGGTCTCCTCCCACGGCCGGAGGGAGAAGACGTCGGGCCGCTCCTCGACGCGGGGCGCCTCGAGCCGGGCGACGACGAGCGTCGCGGTCGCGTCGCGCGGCACGACGAGCATCGTGAGCCGCTCGAGCGGCATCGCCTCGTAGCCCGTCAGCCACGGCAGGTCGGCACCGACCGACAGCAGCAGGAGGTCGACGCCTGCGTCCGCCATGCGGGCGCGCACGCGGTCGAGCCGTTCCCGGAACATCCAGGAGAGCGTAGAGCGGTCGATGGACCGACCGGGCTCGCCGCGAGCGGTCCCGCGGGACCGCGGAGCAGGAGCTGACCGCTACGCGATGCCGGGGAGGCCGTCGATGCTGCGCGCGTTCTTCTCGGCGTGGTACGCGGCGATGCCGTCCGGGCCCTTGCGGTCGGCCCACTCGAGGAGCGTCGGACGGTCGCCGCGGTACTCGAGCAACGGCACGCCGTACCCGCACGACGTGGAGATCCGCTCCACCGCGACGGTGACAACCGAACGACGGCCGGGATAGTCCGGGAAG
>Ga0070739_10008072_pt1 | contig 10906 bp, 10 predicted proteins | sample Coa_R1_7_FD_66445 | JGI IMG/M metagenome (GOLD analysis project Ga0070739, IMG submission 66445) | Surface soil microbial communities from Centralia Pennsylvania, which are recovering from an underground coalmine fire - Coalmine... | ecosystem: Environmental > Terrestrial > Soil > Unclassified ... | reverse complement strand
ACCTGACGGTGATAGCGCGACAGCAGCGCCTGGAAATCCTCAGGATCGAGTCGCTCACCGGCCGCGGTCGAGCCGACCAGATCGCAAAACAAGGCAGTTATGACCTTGCGCTCGTGCCGCGCCCGCGGTGCTTCCGTGAGCGGCGCCCCACACGCCCCACAGAAGCGAAAGCCCTCCGGATTCTCCTGCCCACAGGTGGGACAGATCATCACCGTGCAAGCGTACGAGTTCAGGCACGCCGGGTCTACACGAGGTGACGTTCAGCCCCTGAACCGTTCACGTCCGGCCCGGCTCGGAAAATGAGAAGCGTGCCGGCACCACCCGCGGCCGTCCGCCCACTCCGAGCCGCGGCCGTCCGCCCACTTCCAGCCGCGGGCGCCCGCCCACTCCTACCCGCGGGCGTCGAGTTGCAGACGCAACTTTTTTGCCCACCAGGCGTTCATCCGGTCATGGGGCGACCGAGCTGCGATGCTCTCCTGCCAAGGGCGTGAAATGCGACGAATGGGCCCGCGAGTTTGGGTGGCGGTATGCATCGCGGCAATTGCGGCAGGCGTGCTGTCAGTCACGGCCGCGTCAGCGCCGGCCGCACCTGTCGCAAGCGCCGCCTCGCTGAAGTCCACCGGTCCGACGAAGTCACCACTCACCGCCTCACGGCTGCAGGCCTACCTACGTGCGGCGGCGTTCACCAAGAAGGTGCCCGCGGATCTGTCACCGCCGCTGTCCGATCCCCACGCCTGGGGACCGCTGATCGTCGAGGACGGCTGCCAGCTGTCGGTCATCTACGAGGTGCTCAGCCAGCCCTGCGTCTTCGGTGACCCGACCGCCCAAACCTCCGTCGCGCTGTTCGGTGATTCTCACGCCGGGGCGTGGTTCCCTGCGCTTGACCAGATCAGCATTGAGCGGCACTGGCGGCTTTTGATCTTCACCAAGGCCGGATGCTCCCCGCCAGAGGTGACTCTGTACGCGCAGTGCAATACCTGGAGACAGAACACCGAGGCCCAGATCGCCGCGCTCCACCCTGCGATCGTGATCCTCTCATGGGCTCGCTGGATCGAGGCCGAAGCCCGGCCGGCCGCAGGGATTCCGACCGGCTACGGAAGCGCGTGGCTCGACGGGATCGCTGCGACGTTCAAGTTCCTGCGTCAAGCCGCTGGCCGCGTGATCTTCATCTCCGATGTGCCGACGCTCGACTTCGGCGGGGCGCATTGCCTCGAGCGGCACCTGACGGACGTCACGCCCTGCAACAGCTATCCGCGGAAGAAGGCGCTCTTCCTGCCGAAGGTCAGAGCCGCGGAGTTTGCGCTCGCCAAGAGCCTGCACGTCGCCGCGATCGACCCGACCCCCTGGTTCTGTACCTCGACCGTATGCCCGGTGCTGGTCCACAAGATCATGGTCTATTACGACAGCGCCCACATGACGCCGCCGTGGTCGACATTCATCGCCCCGCTGCTCGACAAGGCGCTCGCGTCGATCCTCAGCAAGCCGTAGCGCCTGCTACGCCGTATTTGCGAGCCTCGCCTCGGCGGGCCTGGATCAGTGCTGTCGTGGTACCGGGTAGTACAGGTGGGTGACGCCGTTGCCTTCGACGACGGTTGGATTCTCGAGCTCGACCGGGCCATTTGCGAGCTCGCCGAACATGCGGATTCCAGCTCCCAGGAGCACGGGGACCAGCTTGACCTGGATCCGGTCGACCAGCCCCAGGTTGAGGCACTGCTGGATGATGCTGGGGCTGCCGAGCGCGATCACCCCGTCGGCGGCGATCGCGGATGCCTCCTTCATCGCGTCCTCGATTCCACCTGTCGAGAAGGAGACGGTCGAACCTTCCCGCGGCCAACCTTCTGGAACCTGGTGGGTGACGACGATCACCGGCGCTCCCGTCGGATGCTGACCGTTCCACCCCTTTGCCTGCTCGAAGGTTCGGCGGCCGTAGACGATCACGCGCAGCCCAAACGCGGCGGCCTCGCTCGCGACGTCGGTCGACTGCGCGGAGGGCTGCGGCTTTCCGTACCACGCAAACACCTCGTCAACCCCTCCGGCGGAATCGGCGACAAAGCCATCCAGCGATACGGACATGTCAGCAACGACCATGGGCATCGAACACCCCCTTGTGAATCGAAAGCGGTTTTACCGATTAGGACGGCGCCGGCCCGCGGATCTCATCGCCGGCGAGCCTACGCGTCGCCCCGGCACCCCGGTCAAGCCCTCATCCGCGCAGACGCTCGAGCTCACCCCAGCTCGCGAGCACTGTGGCGGCGGCGGCACTGAGGAGGGCGTCGCGGCGGAGTCGACGGCTACACGCGGCGGTGCTCAGCATGCTCGCGGCGTGAGCGATATCGACGAGGACCGGCCACCGGGGCGGAACGCGTCGGTGGCGGCGGCTCAGGAGCGCCACCTCGACCAGATGGCGCGCGCCAAGGATCCGCGTGGCCCGGACGATCCCCCTCGTGGGCGATCCCAAGCGCTCGAGCAGCGGTCGTGGCGCGAGCAGCAGCAGTGCTCCCCAGACACCGCGAACCACCTCGAGCGGCATCGCGAAGCTCCTTGCGCCGGCGCTCGGGTCAGCCGACGACCTGGGCCACCTTCTCGCGATGCTCCTTGCCGTGCTCCGGCTCGAGGAAGTACATCGCGCTCGCGCCGATCACGATCCCCGCGACGACACGCGGAGCGGTGCGCTTGCGCTTGGGCGGATCCGCGAGCCCTAGCTCGTACGCCGCCCTCGGCGCGTGGACCGCGAGCGCCTCGCCGAGGCTGCGTGAGACTCGGTCCAGCTGCTCGACCCGCTGTCGCGCGCGGCGCTTGAGCAGCGGCTTGCTCGCCTTCAGGCCGGCCTTGGTTGCCGGCACCGCGACCTTCGTTCCGGCCAGCAGCAACTGTGGCCGCTTCGCGGCGATCTTCGCCGCCTTGATTCCCGCCCGCCCCTTCGTCCGGGTGCTGATCAGTGACATCTCGTAGTTCCTCCAGCTCGCCGACGGGTCCGAGGGTTACGGGCGCCGCCGGGTTCGTTTCGGCTTCTCGGCGGCTACCCGTCGACCGGCACGAGAAACATCGCGGTCGCCTCAGTTACCGGCTGGCGGCCCCGGTACCAGCCGGTCGCCTCAGTTACCGCCGGTCTGTTCGCTGAAGATCGCAGCGGCGCTGATCAGCGCCAGGTGGGTCAGCGCCTGCGGGAAGTTCCCCCGCAGCGCGCGAGAGTCAGGCTCCATCTCCTCGGAGTAGAGCCCGAGGCCGCCCCCAAGCGACACCATCCCGTCCATCAGCTCCGCGGCCTCGTCGATCCGCCCGGCCAGCGCCAGCGCCTCGACCATCCAGAAGGAGCAGGCCAGAAATGCGTTCTCCTGCTCCTGCATGCCGCTGTAGCGGTAGTACAACGGCCCGGTCGCGTGGAGCTCCCGCTGAATCGCGTCGATCGTGCCCTTCATGCGCGCGCCCCGGGGATCGCTGTACTGACGGCGGGCCGCGAGCAGCGTGCCGCAGTCGAGCATCTCGCTGCCGGCTTTCATCAGGTAACTGCCGCGCTCATCGGACCACAGGTTGGTCTCGATGAAGTCGCGCACCGAATCGCGGGTCGCTTGCCAGCGCGCGAGGTGCCGGCCCGGCACCTGTCCCTTCGCGACCAGGTCCAACACGCGCTCGAGCGCCGTCCAGCAGCCGATCTTGGAGGTCGTGTACTGGGCATAGTCGCCAAGCTCCCACAGCCCCGCGTCCGCGTTCCGCCAGATCGAGCAGAGCAGATCGACGCTGTCGGCGATTCGCTCGGCGGCGCCCGGGCGCAGGCGGTGGCCGCGCTTGAGGTACTCCCACAGCGTCTCGAGGAAGTCGCCGAAGCCACCGAGCTGCAGCTGCGTGCCGGCCTGGTTTCCGACGTGCACCGGCGCGGTCCCTCGGTAGCCGGCAAGCGGAAGCTGATGCTGGACGCGGAGCGGCTCGCCCGTGAGCCTGTACACCGGGTCGATCCGAGGCCGCGTGTTGCCGACGGCCGCGAGCAGCCAGTTCACCGAGTTCGCCGCGAGCTCCTCGACGTCCACGCGCAGCAGCGCTTCGACCGTGAACGAAAGGTCGCGGACCCAGGCGAAGCGGTAGTCGTAGTTGCGCTCCTTGCCGATCGCCTCGGGGAGGGAAGTCGTTCCCGCCGCCGCGATCGCGCCGGTACGGCCGTCGGCCAGCAGCCGGATCGCCAGCAGGCTGCGCCTGACGGCCTCCTCCCACGGCCCCTCATAGGAGCAGCGCGAGACCCACTCGCGGCAGACCGTCGCCGTCGCCTCGAGCCGTCGCTCGACCCCGGCGCGCGCCGGCGTCGGCAGCACGGCGGCGTCGCTTCCCAGCAGCGCCAGCAGTGCGTGGCCGCCGAGCTCGATCTGAAACTCGCCCTCCACAGCATCGTCGACGACCTGCGGTGCTCCCGCGTCCCACGCCGTGAGCCCGAGCTGAAGCCCCCCGGGGCGATAGACGAAGCCGTCCTCGACCGACACGGGGGTACATGACTTCTGGCCGTACTCGAACCGTGGACGAAGCCGCCATCGCATCGGAACCGCTCCGCTCAGCCCTTCCACGCTCCGCGCCAGCTCGCGGAACGGCACCGACTGGGCGCCGTCGATCGTGACCGCATCAGTTACGCGAACGGTTCCCTCGGCGGTCGTGTACTCGGTCTGGAGAATGTTCGTTTGCGGCAGGTACGAACGCCGCACCTCGTACGGGATCGCCGGCGCGAGGGTGAAGTTCCCGCCCTCGGCCGGATCGAGCAGCGCTCCAAACACGCTCGGGGCGTCGAGCTCGGGCAGGCACATCCAGTCAATCGATCCGTCAAGCCCGACGAGGGCCAGCGCGTTTCCGTCTCCGATTGCCCCGTAGTCCTCGATCGGCAGATACCCATCGGTTCGCCGTGACTCCGTCTGCGGGGCCGGCGAAGTCGCGTGGGCCTGAGAGGTCGCGTGCTCCATCACGTGGCCCCTACCCGGTGTGGCTGCGATCCGCGCGCGAGTGTCGTCTCCCTGACATCCGCCCGGCGGCCCACCGGACAGCCGAACCGCCTCGCCGGCCCGTCTGACCGCCGAACCGCCTCGCCGGCGAGTCCGACCGCCGGCGAGGCTTTGGCTCGGTTCGGGTAAGCGTTACTGCCCTTGCTTGACGCCTGGCTCGCCGAGCTCGAACTGAATCGGATACATCGGCTTTGCCCCAGGCTTGTTCGCGCGCTTGCGCAACTGGCCAAGCGGGAAGATCACCCGGCCAAACGTGCTCGCGAGCATCATCGCCGTGGCGGCGTAGAACGCCGTGAACGACGACGCCATCGTCACGTAGCCACCCGCGTACTCCCAGCCGGTGCCGCCCACCGTGTAGAACACGCCGAGCAGTGCCGAGCCCACAGCCAGCGGGACGAGCACGAGCGTGATGCCGAGATTTTCGGCGAGCGAGGCGATCGCTCCGGCTGCCGTGACCGCGGCGAGCGTGTAGAACCAGTAGCCCAGTGCGGGCACCGCCGCGTGCGGCGCGGGAGCCGGGATCAGCTTCAGCGCGATCATGAAGTTGAGGAACCCGTAGGCGAGCCAAAACGCGCCCCAGATCCCGTGGATCGCGGTTGCCAGTCCGTCACGGGCCTTGTACGCCCACAACGCCGCCGCGCCCTGCATGATCCCGCCCGCAGCCGTCGCAAACGGGAAGATCAGCAGCGGAGAGTTGGCCTTCCCGTACCAGCCCACGAGGTAGGCGGTGACCATGAAGGTCGCAACGGCAAAGCCGAACAGCCCCAAGATCGAGGGCGCCGCGATCGGCTGCAGGAACACGCGCGTGTGACTGCGCCACTCGTTCAGTTCACCCGCGGCGCCATTGGTACTGTGATGCGCCACAGGTTGAGTTCCAGTACTCATACTTACCTCCTTCGGTGATCCGAAGATCGATCCATTTGGATCCTCATCTGCTAATGGGCTACCCGCGATCGATGGCCAATCGGATCAAATGGTCACTCACCCGTATGCAGACTGACGCGCGACGTGAGCCTGTACGAATTCGTACAGGGTGAACCTGTACGAACGCTTACAGGTGAAGCGGTAGACGACTACGACAACTTCACCGCTGGCGAGATCGTGCCGCGCTCAGGATGAATCGCCAAGCCGCCGGAAGGCGATTGCCGGCGTCGCTACAGCTGGCTCCGGACCCCCGCTTCGGCCGCGACCTCCTGCACCTGCTCGTCCAGCTGAGCGCGCAGGACGCGCTTGCCGGCATTGCGCCTGAGCGTCGGGAGCACGGTCCGGTGGACCACCTCCTCGAGCTCGAGGCTGAGGACGGCGTACAGCGCAACCCCGCACAGGACGACGCCGGTCCAAGCCGCGGCGTGCTGCCAGGCGGCGGCGCCGGCGCCGAGCTTGTAGACCCCGGTGAGGGCGAAGCGGACCGCGCTGAGCGCCACGACCAGCGCGGGAACCAGCTTCGTCCGCGCGGCGGTGTTGGCGGAGGCGAGCATCGCCGCTGCGGAGACGAACAGGAGCAGCGCCAGCTCATGTGAGTGGCCATGGCTGCTTGGCTTCGACAGCAGTAGGGACAGGCCGACGCACAGCCAGGTGGCGGACTGGACGCCGAGCGCTGTCGCTGCGACGGCGTCGCGCGCGAGAAATCCGAACACGCACGCCACCAGCTGGATCGCGGGCGCGAACGCGATGATCAGAACCGCAGTCTGCTTACGGTCCGCCGTGCCGATCCAGCCGAGCTCGATGCCGCTCACAAGCAGCGTCGCGACCGCGAGCCCGACGAACCCGAGTGCGAACGGGTTGGCGATCGGCCGCAGAAAGATCCGCGTCGCGGCCAGCTCGGTGCGCTCACCAAGCTCGCGGTTGCCGTCGCTCGTGGTCACGAGCGGCCTTTACCCCCAGGCGGTGCCGGCGACACGACATCGGTCGGTTCAGCCGGGCGCCCGTTAGCGAGCTGACGCCGGATACTCCGCTCCGCCCCCGGGTAGGTCCCCACGGGTGAGAGTCGCGACGCTACCCAACAATCCGGCTCGAGCCGGGATCCGAACGATCGCGCGGAAGGTCGTCTCGACGCGGACCGGGCGCGCCGCCACCAGGCGAACGGCGGCTGCGCTGTTCGGGACGCGAGCGGGCAGAGCGCTCGCGCGCTGGGCGGCGAAGCGCTATGCGCGGCGAACGCTCGACCGAGTCCGCTGGCCACCACTGATCTACCTGCCGTCGGTCGTGACGTTCGCGCGGCTGCGGCGCAAGCTCGGCCCGCCGCCCGCGCCGCTGACGCTGATCGCCGTCTACGCCGCGCCCGCGGTCGTCTCATACGCGCTGCCGCGCGGCCGTATCCGCGCCTACTTGACCTGGCTTACGCACATGTGGGCCTACAAGGTCGCGTTCGAGGTCCCGTACGACAGGCCCGAGCGGCTGCGGGCGCGGCTGCGGATCGACGAGCCGATCGCGCTCGACCGCAGGATCGGCCTGGGCGTGCCCCCATCGCAGCGGCTTCAGCGCCGGCTACGCCATCCTCCGCGGTTGACGGCGCTCGACAGGCTGGTGAACGCGGTCTACCTGCTGTGGGAGCTTGAGCCGCACGTCGCGCTCGGCTGGATTCTCTCGCGGCATCCGGGTCGCTTCCCCGGGGCCGCGCTGCGGCTCGCGCTGACCTACGACTCGACGATCGTCGGCTACTTCGCCACCCCCACCGCGCCGCCGTGGTGGGCGAGCGAGATCGAGGGCCGGATGGATGGAGACGTGCGGCGGGTCAACGTCGAGGTGGTGCGGGCACTGCGCGGCAAGCCGCGGCCGGGCTCTCCCGAGGATCACAAGTCGGGCTCGAACCCGTGGGCAGCCTGGCCCTCGGACCATTTCGCCTCGGCGCTGAGCGCCGCGATCGCGCTGGCCGAGGCCGAACCGCGAGCGGGCGCGATCGGCTTCGGATATGCCGCGGCACTCGGGTTCGCGCTCGTCTACAGCGGCGAGCACTATGTGATCGATCTGCTGTTGGGAGCGGCATTGGCGCTCGCGGTCCATGGCGTCGGCGCGCAGCTGACCGACCGCAGGGTGCGACTGCTCGAGGCCGCGATCCAGCCCGGCCCGCGGTGGAAGCGTCTCACCCGCGTCGGGCGCTGAGAGCGTCGCCGTCGAGGCGGCGGACGAACGCCTCGGCGAGGGTCGCGGCACCGGCGATGCTTTCGCGATCGAGGTTCTGCGGCTGGTCGCTCGGCCAGTGGTAGTTGGACGGCGCCTTATACCAGTCCATCGAGGAGATCACCGCCGTCCGGTAACCGGCCCGCAGCGGCACCTGGCCGTCGGTCGCGAGCCGGTAGCGGAACGGGTCGCGGAGCCGGACGCCCGCGGCGCGAGCCAGCTCGGTCAGCTGCTCGATCGGTTCCCGCGGGTAGCGAACGAGTCGGAGCAGCCCTTCGCCTGAGAGCAGCATCAGCTGTGGCGAGCCGACGCTCTCGAGGCACAGAAATGTGGTCCGGGAGGGCGTGAGCTGATCGAAGTGGCGCTCGCCGAAGCGGACCATCGCCTCGAGGAAGGACTCCTCCGAACCGGTGCTGAGCAGCAGCACCCGCAACCGGCTCGGCGGCTGCCGGGCCAGCGCCCCGGCAAGCTCGAGCAGGACCCCAACCCCGGAGAGGTTGTCGTTTGCTCCCGGGACCGCCGGGCTGAGCGCGATGTTCGCCATCGCACCCGCGAACCCGGCGCTGAGCGCTGCGCCGAGGAGCCGCAAACGGCGCGAGCCGATCAGGCCGCCGGCGCAGACCAGCGCGGGACCGTGCACCGCCCCCCACATCGGCGCGGGAGTGGCGCCGAGGCGCTCGATCAAGCGGCCGGCGATTCGCGCCATCAGCTTCGCCACCCCAGGGTGGAACACCAGGCCGGTGCGCGCCGCGTCGTGGTGCGCGTGGATCACCAGCGTATGCCCGCCGGCTTCGAGCGGGGAGACCTCAGCCAGGACGTTGTGGGCCATGCGCTGGCCGAGGACGCTTCGCAGCGGCCGCCGCCCGATCTCCAGGTCATCGGCGGCGGTGAGTGCCGCCGCGACGCCGATCACAGCGGCAGGCAGCCGTCCGGCCGCACCGGCGATGGCCGCGGCGGCCGAGGTGAGACCGATCGGCACCCAGTAGGTCCCGTGGACCCGCTCCTCCTCGATTCGCGCGGACGCGCCGCGCTCACGGAGCGCCTGCGCGATCAGCTCCGCGCCGGCTCGCTCCCCGTCGGAGGCGGGCGGTCGCTGCAGTCTCGCGAGCCGTGAGATCACAGCAAGCGCATCGCCGGTGGCCTCGTCTGTCGCGGATACCGCCACCCCGGACCGCTTCCCGGTTTTGACCGCCGCTACGAGCTTCGTGTCTGCGCGCGGACGGGGCTGTGGTTGCGGTGCCTACACTTCGTCGCGGAGTGCCGGGAAGCCTGGTCGGCGTGCCCCCAAAGGGAGACCACGGTGACCCGCACAGCGCTCGACATCCCGCACCTCGACATGCTCCGGGCGCGGCGCGTTGAGCGGGTTGGAGGCTGACGGTGGCCGACCCGCTGCTAGTGCTCGTCTTCCTGCTGGCGGCGTTGGTGAGCCTCGGCGCGAGCTGGGTGCTGGTGTCTCGGCTCGAGCGTGTCGGCGCGCGACTTGGGCTGACGGAGGCGCTGCTGGGAATGGTGGCGGCACTCGCGGCTGACGCACCCGAGATCACGGCCGCGGTGACGGCCCTCGCCGGCCATCAGGCGCGGATCGGTGCGGGGGTCGTGATCGGGTCGAATGTGTTCAACCTCGCGGCCCTGCTCGGGCTGGCGGCGGCGATCGCCGGACAGGTCGCGCTGCACCGCCGCGTGATCGTGCTGGAGGGCGTGGTCGCATTGTGGGTCGGGGCGGCCTGCGTCGCAGTCGTGGTAGGGGTGCTCCCGGCAGCGGCCGGTCTGGCGATCGTGCTCGCGATGCTGGTGCCGTACCTGCTGGTCCTCGGCGTCAGGCACGACCGGCTGGGACAGCTCGGACTTCCGTCGCCATGGATGCAGTGGCTGACCAGGGCGATCGCGGAGGAGGAGCTCGAGCTCGCGCCCGCGATCCATCCTCGGCGCGGCCGAGCCCGCGACGCGGCGGTCGCGGCGGCCGCGGTGCTCGTCGTCATCGGCGCGAGCATCGCGATGGAGCAGGCCGCCGCGAAGCTCGGTGGCCGTCACGCGGTCCCTGAGATCGTCATCGGCGGGCTCGTCCTTGCCGGCGTGACGAGCCTGCCAAACGCGGTCGCGGGCGTGTATCTAGCCCGGCGCGGACGTGGCGCCGCGGCACTCAGCACAGCGATGAACAGCAACACCCTGAACGTCGCCGCGGGGCTGCTGCTGCCGGTGACGATCGTCGGCCTCGGCGCGCCGTCCTCAGCGTCGACGCTGGTCGTCGTCTGGTATCTCGGTCTGACGGCCTTCGCCCTCGGATGCGCATACCTCGGCCGCGGCCTGCGACGCGCGGAGGGCGCGCTGATCGCGTGTGCCTATCTCGCGTTCGTCATCGTGATCTTGGCCAAGGCTTACTCGACGACGGCGGGGATGCTGCTGGGGACCGTGCTGCCGGCGGCGCTCTGGGTGGGGCTCGCGGTCGCGTTGCGCCGCTGGCATCGCTCTGGGCGCCCGGACCCGTAGCTACGACAGTGGCTTGCTCGCGCGGATGATCGCGGCAGCGGCGTGCTCGTGGACGCGGTGCGTCGGGCGGATCTCGATCGCCACGAACCCGGCGGCACCGAGGGCCTCCCGGAACTCACTGTCGGTGAGCGCGCCGGCGATGCATCCGGTCCAGGCGGCGATGTCCGCTCTGGTGGCCGCATCGATGTCGGCGTCGGCGATGACGTCGGAGACGGCGAACCTGCCACCCGGCTTCAGGACTCGCGCGGCCTCGGCCAGCACCCGGTGCTTGTCGCCCGAGAGGTTGATCACGCAGTTGGAGATCACGACGTCGACGGTCTCGT
>Ga0070739_10008068_pt1 | contig 10908 bp, 8 predicted proteins | sample Coa_R1_7_FD_66445 | JGI IMG/M metagenome (GOLD analysis project Ga0070739, IMG submission 66445) | Surface soil microbial communities from Centralia Pennsylvania, which are recovering from an underground coalmine fire - Coalmine... | ecosystem: Environmental > Terrestrial > Soil > Unclassified ... | reverse complement strand
CTCCGGCGCCCGGGTAAGATGCCCCCTGGCCCCTCCGGCGCCCGGGTAAGATGCCCCCTGGCCCCTCCGGCGCCCGGGTAAGATGCCCCCTGGCCCCTCCGGCGCCCGGGTAAGATGCCCGCAAGGGGCATCTCTACATATAGATTGCCTCCACTTTGTACCCTGTTTCACGACAGACATCATTGTCAGTGTACGCCGTGGGAAAATAGAATGACAAGGGCGAGAGGTTTTGTTTGCTTGCGCGCTCATGTTATACTCTCCTCCAGTGGAGGGTGCCTGTCGCGCGGCTCCGCCACGCAAGAAATATATGTTGTTGGCGTGGGAAAATGCGCTACGCGCATTTTCCCACGCCAACAACATATATCAGGCGAGCGCCACAGGCGCGAGCACACGAGGATAGCAGCGATCAGCCCCCCTCAGAGATGTCAAAGGTTCTGGAAGGATTTACATGTACGACGAACGCGAAGATGAGCAGTTTTCTTTTGTAGCCGCACGCACAGCAGTAGAGAGAGCGCTTGAGGGAACCTGCGGCCTGGCGCTCTTTCAGCATGTGCTCGATGATGCCGCCGGTCAGGCATTTCTGCATCTCCTTAGAGCGCTGGCGGCGGAGGAGCAGAACGCGGAAGAGATAGCGCAAGCCTACAGCCGGGCGTTTCGAGAACTGGCCGCAGCCGTGAGCGGGGAAGCGCTGGCCGACCTGCCCGACGCCTGGCAGGCTTATCTCATCGCGCGCATGTTGCAGGATACCAATCCGTGGAGCAGCCAGGTCGAGCGCGCTGGTGCGGCCAGCGTTGCACCAGCGCTGCGGGCACAGGCGCGGCGCGAGTTGCGGTTGCTCCAGCAACTCTTTGCCCTGCGCGCCCGGCAGCTCTGGCAACTGACCACCGGAGCGGTTGCGCCTTCGCTGCCCATCTTACGCGATGCCTGGGTCCCCTGGCTTGAACTGGTCTCCCCCGCTCAGCAGGGAACGCATATCGATCATCCGCGCCGGGCGCTGGCGGAGCAGGCGGCGCGCAGCGACGATTGGGCCGCGCTCGCCGAGCCGCTGGAGCACTACTGGTCGCGCTACGGCACCGGCATCTTCGCGCGCTACACGGTTCTGCGCTGGCAGGGAGCAGGCGAAGGATTGCGCGGCATCGCCTATCCCGATCCGGTGCAGCTCGCCGATCTCATCGGCTACGAACGCGAGAAGTCACTGCTGGCCGCTAATATCGAGCGTTTCCTGGCCGATCTGCCGGCGCATCATGCGCTGCTCTACGGCTCGCCCGGCACCGGCAAATCATCGACGGTCAAAGCGCTCGCGAACCGGTACGCGGAAGAGGGAATGCGTCTCGTCGAGGTGCGTAAAGAAATGATTAACGATCTTCCCGCACTGGTGCCGCAACTGCGCGAGCGCGCCCCCCATTTTCTGGTCTTCATCGACGATCTCTCATTTGAGGAGCATGAGACGGCCTACAAGGGGCTGAAAGTCTTCCTGGAAGGTGCTGTCGAGGCACGGCCAACCAACGTCCTGATCTACGCCACTACCAACCGCTTCAACCTGATCCGTGAGAACTTCACTGACCGTGGGCAGCAGAGCGAAGACGTTCACTGGCGCGATACAATGGATGAGAAGCAGTCGCTGGTGGCGCGTTTCGGACTGCGCGTCACCTTCACCACGCCGGACCAGGAGCGCTATCTGCACATCGCTTCGGGCATCGCGCGCCGGCGCGGCCTGATTATCCCCGAGGAAACGCTGCGCACGCAGGCATTACAATGGGAGCGCCAGCACGCCGGGCGCTCCGGTCGCCTCGCACGCCAGTTCATCGACACCCTCGAAGCGGAAATAAAAATGTAGGGGCGGGGCTTGCCCCCGCCCTGGCTTGCCCCCGCCCTCGCCCTCGCCCTGTAACAAACGAAATTTCGCCGGAGCGGGCGACCGCAAAGGTCGCCCCCTACAGGTCTACGAAACGCGAGCCTGCTTTCTCACCTCGTACCATTTGCCCAGGGCAGCGCGCAGCAGCGGGCGCGAGCGCTGGAAATAGGTTTTCGCCGTCGCGTCGGGCATGTGCAGAGCCTTGCCTATCTCGGAGAAGCTCAACTGCCCGGCATAACGCAGCAGCACAACGGCGCGATATTTCGGAGGAAGCGTTGCAATCGCCTGCTGCAAGGCGGCCTGCAAATCGTGGCGCTCCGCCATCTCATCCGGCAGGGGATCACCGTCGGGCAGCAGGGCAAGCGGTGACAAATCATCGTCATCGTCCGTACTGAGATCAAGTTCAGAGAAATGCAGTACCCGCTTCCTGCGCAGTTCGTCCAGACAACGGTTATGGGCTACCTGAAACAGCCATGCCTTGAGCGGCGCGTTCGTGCGCAGCGTGGGCAGAGATGTATAGAGCTGGAGGAATACATGCTGCGTTACATCGCATGCCAGGTCATAATCACCCAGATAATGACAGATAAAATTAAATAAAGGAGTTTGATACCTGCGCACCAGCCCCTCAAAAGCGTATTGATCCCCGGCCAGCGTCCGCTGCACCAGCATTCCATCGGTAATCTCTTTTTGCAATGGCTCGGTTGTGCGTTCACATACTTGCATTATCTATCTCCCTTATATGGTCCTTACCTCTTCTTTCAGGTACACCTCAAGCATATATCCCTTGCATTAGAGCGCCCTGGGATTTCCTTAAAAAAAGGATTAAAAAAGAATCTTCCTTGACAATAATGGTTAGTGATATACTGTTCTCAGCAAAAGTCAAAAAAAGCCTGTGCTATATGCCCCACCCATCTTAGGAAGCAGGAACAAGTATGATCAACACAGCTTCTTTGCGCGCCATCAATGGCTCGAAGTTCTCTCAGCGTTTTATCAGGCCACGCTATGACTCCTATTGCTTTTCTAATCTCCCCCCGACTCTCGAATTCCTCCTCACAGGCAAAGGTCAGAGCGCGCTGCCTCCAGATGTCTTTGGGAACTTACCGACACGCTACGATACAGTGATCTTCTTTTTCGTCGATGCCTTCGGCTGGCGCTTCTTTGAACGGTACGCAGAGCGCTACAGCTTTCTCAAGACCATTCTTACAGATGGTGTTGTCTCGAAATTGACCGCGCAGTTCCCCTCGACAACTGCCGCACATGTGACCTGCATCCACACCGGCCTGGATGTCGGACAGAGTGGCGTCTACGAATGGAACTACTACGAACCGCTGGTCGATGAGATCATCACACCGCTGCTCTTTTCCTTTGCAGGCGATAAGATTGTGAGAGACACCTTGAAGCGCAGCGGGCTGCCGAGTGCAGCATTTTTCCCGCAGCAGACCTTCTACAATACCCTGCGCGAGCATGGCATCACTTCACACGTCCTCCAGTACCAGGCGTACACCCCCTCTACTTACTCTGATATCGTATTTCGAGGAGCGACTGTCTATCCTTATCAGAGCCTTCAAGACGCCTTCTCGCGCCTCGCGACAATGGTTACATCCGGGCGCAGTTCCCCCACGTACTATTACCTTTACATTGATCGCATTGATACTATCTGCCACAACCACGGGCCAACCTCAAAACAGGCGGACGAAGCGGTAGAGAAGCTGCTAACGGCGATGGACCAGTACTTTTATAAAGTGGTGCGGGGCAAAGCTGGTAATACACTGCTCATCATGACCGCCGATCATGGTCAGGTCGAGGTTGATCCGCACTCCACCTACTATCTCAACCAGCGGATCCCCGGCATCGCACGCTATATGAAAACCAATAAACACGGTCATCCGCTTGTTCCGGCAGGCTCTGCACGCGACATGTTCCTCTATGTGAAAGAGGAATATATCGATGAAGCTGTCGCCGAGCTGCAACGGCGCCTTGTCGACAGGGCGGAAGTCTATAAGACGCAGGATCTGCTGGCGCAGCGCTTTTTCGGCCTGCACGAGCCGTCACCCGTCTTTCTCGCCAGGCTTGGCAATGTTGTGATTCTGCCTTATAAATATGAGACCATCTGGTGGTATGAAGAGGGAAAATTTGAGATGCACTTTCAGGGCCATCACGGGGGGTTAACAGCCGATGAGATGGAGATTCCGCTGCTGCTCCTGCCCCTCTAACAGGATAGGCAATTGAAATGAACTATGTTATACTGCACAGGAAATTATGATAGCGCTTTCACATCCAACCCCAGGAAGCGATATCACCGGGTAGTGAAGTACAATGCCTCTTTACCGTATTACAGTGAGGAAGCATGCATTTGCAAGCATTATAGACAACCATTGAGTGAGAGGAAACACCACATATGCGACGGGGAACAGTCTTATTCCTCCTCTTTATTATCTTGCTCGCGGTGGGCGCCTCCTTCGTCGTCTTCTGGCCCAATGCCAGTTCCAGGCCAGGCGGCAAGCCCTTATACGGCATCAATAACCCCTTTATCATCAAGGAAGGGCTTGACCTGCAAGGAGGCATCAGCGTCCTGCTCGTCCCACAGCCGGGCCAGGATACCTCATCATCCGTGATGCAGGCGGCACGCGATCAGATCGAGCAGCGTGTCAACGGCGGCCTGGGCGTCAATGAGCCGGATATCCGCATCCAGACCACCAACGGCCAGCCAAGCATCTCTGTTCAGTTGCCGGGCCTGAACAGCGGCAACCAGCAGGAGGCCATCCAGACGCTCCTCAAAACCGGCAAGCTCGAATTCTGGGATACCGGGCAGACCAACGTGCCCGATGGCACAGCTCTGAACCCTAAGGACTTCGCGCAGTCCAACGGGGGCACCAAACCGCTCTTTACTGGCAAGGATCTCGATCCTAACTCGCTTGGCGTCGGCCAGGATCCACAGACGGGCGCCTACGTCATTGAATTCGCTATGAAGGGCGACGCCATCGGACGTTTCAGCAAGTTTACTGGCGACCACATTGGAGATTTTCTCACCATCACACTTGATGGCAAAGTGATCCAGTCGGCAACGATCCAGAGCCAGATCCCCGGCAATGGGCAGATTACCGGCCAGTTCACACTCTCTCAGGCCCAGCAGATCGTTAACGTGCTTAAATACGGCGCCCTGCCCGTTACGTTCAGCATTCAAAGTGAGCAGACGGTCGGCCCCACGCTCGGTCAGGATTCCATCGATAAGAGTCTGATCGCCGGCGCTATCGGCCTCTCCATTGTCATCCTGTTTATGCTGCTCTATTACCGTCTGCCGGGGTTCCTCGCCGACATCGCGCTGATCCTGTATTCCATCTTCACCTTCGCGGCCTTTAAACTCATCGGCGTGACGCTCACTCTGCCTGGCATCGCGGGCTTCATCCTCTCGATTGGTATGGCCGTGGACGCCAACGTGCTGATCTTTGAACGCGTCAAAGAGGAACTACGCGCCGGACGATTGCTGCCGGCGGCTATCGATATGGGGTGGAAGCGCGCATGGCCCTCCATCCGCGACTCCAACTCCTCCACAATGATTACCTGCGCGGTGCTGTACTTTTTCGGCAACAATTTCAGCGCGACCATCATTGTCGGCTTCGCCACGACGCTTTTCCTGGGCGTCCTGATCTCGATGTTTACCGCCATCCTGGTCACACGCACCTTCCTGAACCTGCTTGTGCCAACTGGCGTCATCAACCATCCCGCGCTCTTCGGGCTGCCCGCTGACTCGATTACTACAGCGGCATCCCTGGCACGGCGCAACAGCACAGTGTAGAGGAGGCAGCCGTGTTCCATCTCGTTAAACATCGCTATGCGTTCCTGATTCTTTCGCTGATCGTCATTGTGCCGGGCGTGATCTCGCTGATCCTCTTCGGCCTGAACGTCGGTATCGACTTCGCCGGAGGATCAAGCGTCGAGCTTATCCCGCAGAAACCCTTTACCGGCACCGAGCAGGTGAGAAAACTGCTTGCGCCACTCAATCTGTCGGACCTGCAAGTTGTGCTTGGCAACGATCAGAAGCTTCCGGCCAACAAGACGGTCTGGGTGCGTCTGAATACACAGATAAATCAGAACGTTCAGACCAGCATTCAGAATGCGCTGAAGCAGAAATACGCGGACGCCAAACTTAACATCGTTTTCACCAACATCACTCCGGCAGCGGGCAAACCCTACACCCTGGTCACAATCAGTGGCTTCGCCAGTGTGCCCAATGTGAACGATATCAAGACAGCGCTCAACAAGCTGCCTGCGAACGGCAGCGCGAGCAGTGGATCGTCCTCCGCCCCGGCGGCTGCGACTGCGACGCCTGCGCCATCCACCACCTCTACGCCCGGGGCAAAAGCGACGCCTGCGCCATCCGCGAAAAGCACGCCGGTGATAGCAACGACACCAACCCCGGCGACCAGCAGCGCGGCCAGCACGCCAGTGAGCGTCGTCGATGTCAGGCAGGGTACCACCACCCAGACCGTGACCATCCTCACGAAATCTCCGATAAAGCTCGAAGACGCCCCCAGGATTATGAGCACGGTCCTCAATGGGAACGGGCCTTATGTGCAGTGGTTTAGTAACTCGGAGGTCAGTGGCTCCGTCGCGGCGGAGTCCGCACGCAACGCGGCCCTGGCGGTCCTGGCGGCTTCGTTCTTCATCCTGCTCTACATCTGGTTCTCGTTCCGCAAGGTTCCGAAGGCATGGCGCTACGGCACCTGTGCCATTATTGCGATGCTGCACGATGTGCTCGTGGTGCTGGGCGTTTTCTCAATCCTGGGAAAGATCTTTCCGACCATCCAGATCGACTCGCTCTTCATCACGGCTTTGCTGACCGTCGTGGGCTTCTCGGTGCATGACACTATTGTGGTCTTTGACCGCATCCGCGAGAACATGCAGCGCCGTACTGTCGAGACCTTTGAGCAAATCGTGGATGCCAGCCTGATACAAACGATGTCGCGCTCGCTGAACACTTCGCTGACCGTGCTGTTTACGCTGTCCGCACTGACCATCTTCGGCAGCGAGGACATACGCACGTTCACGCTGACGCTGCTGATCGGCATCTTCAGTGGCACGTATTCGTCGATCTTCAATGCGAGTATGCTGCTGGCGATCTGGGAGAGAGGCGAGCTTGGCCTCTGGCGCCTCAGCCGTGACCGCATTCCGCCCGCCGAACGGCAGGAGCGCGAGTTGCGCGAACTTGCCCGCTCACGCGGATAATAGTTATAGAAGAGAATGGTGCAGGCTCCATCGCTGGCGCGATGGAGCCTGCACCATTCTCTTCTACTGTTTTATTCGGCGGATACGAAGTTTAGCTTCCGCTTAAAGACCTTCTCGAAAAGATCGGCTTTGACGTAAGCGTGTTCAAGCTCTTCATCAAGATCGGCCAGGGGACGTGTCCACAGAAGAATCGTCCAGATCTTATCGTCGCATGCGGCTGGATCGGCGGCCAGGCGCAGGACGCGTCCATCATGGCTGTAATCGAGCGCATCGGCGACGCGCAATATAGCGGCAAGCGCGGAAACACGCTTGCGGCCACGCCGGGTGAGTGCAGCATATTCCGCGTGCTGCTTGCTCGGCAGCGCGCGGCGATGATAGCGGGCGATACAGGCGATTTCGTAGCGCTCCTCATCAGTAAAATCGGGCAGCCTGGCCTCGTTGATTAAACGGAAGGAGTGTCTATGGTGGCGGCGTGAGTCGATCATCATACCTGTATTATGCAAAAGAGACGCGCGATCAAGCATACGCCGCGCCTGCTCATCAAGATCATGCAGGGGCAGCGTTGCATCAAATAATTGCAAGGCCAGATCCCTGACGTGACGAGCATGAGGCCAGTCTTCTACAAGCAGTCCCCCGCTCTGGTGGAGTTCCTCCGGCGTCGGCTGAGCATATTCCCACCAGTTTAGTTCCTCAACCGAATCTGGCGTCTTCATGGATAATAATTCCTCCTGTTAAAAACCACGAAATGTAGCAACCAGAGGCGGAAATGGCCCCCGGTGCGCAGCCGCGCGATTTTGAACCGTAACAACCAGAGGCCAGAAGCTCCCCCGGTGCGTAGCCGCGCGCTTCATCGCGCCTCGTCGGCCTATGGAGGGGTCTCATTGCGCGATGATGCTCTTTACCTTTTTATATTCGAGAATGACTACGCTCGCAGTTCTCGCTCCACAAAGTTAAACTGCATTATCATGCGACAACGCACTTATGGATGGCCGATCTTGATTGTTAAACTTTATTATGAAGGCACGACCTGACCTGACGCAGTAGCGCATCTTCATCCAGTTCTCGCAAAAATGTTTCCAGGCTCGCCTGGCGCTTCTTGCGATATTCAGCGAGGCGAGCGATGAGCCATTGCACACCGGCCCGCTCATCCTCCGGCACCTGCTCAAGCTGCTGCTGCAAATGCGCGTTTGTAACATCGGTATCGCGAACCTGGCCCAGCATATCAGCGATCTTCTTCACCTGGCGATACACTTTTTTAAAGTGTTTTGGATCACAGGCGGACTCGTAGGCGTCCAGAACGGCGCGGAGACGCCGCGAGGCAACGCGCATTTTATGAACATTCTCGATATCTTCGTCTTTGAGCACGGCGGCGCGCCACTCCAGCATCTTCTGTGTACGCTCAACCAGTAAACGGCGCCCGGAATCGATAAACGACTCTTCCTGTCCTTCGCCTTTTCGCGCTTTCCGTTTACGTTTGCTGGCTACTGCACTTTGCTGCACCTGCGCCAGCCAGTCTTCTCCATAACGCGCGCGCGCCAGCAACACTCCCTCTCGAATGCCGTGGGGACTGACACGAATCTCATCCAGGCGCAGGCGCTCCATCATGGCCCGCACGATCAATGCGCCCGCCGGCAGGATGCGGGTGCGCGCCAGCGGTTGTTCGTAACGCCGGGAGACCTCTTCGGCGGTGAGCGCGCTCAGAAGGCCCTCGCAGCGCAGCAGGTCGTCATGCGTCAGGCGCCACATATCCTCTTCCAGACCAAAGGCGCGCCGCACCAGGTGCAGCAGGGAATTAGCGCTTCCCCCCGTGACGATGAGTGCGGGGGGACGCGGCCTGACATTGATCCCTTGTAGATAGGTATGGAGGAAGACCAGGGCGACGTGCAGGTCATCACGCGCCGGCGGATCCGCCGGTAAATAGCGATCATGCAGCCAGCCAGAGCCAATGGGGAAGGAGGCGCGCCAGGTAATCTGCATATCCTGAGCCGTCACCAGTTCCATGCTGCCACCGCCAAGATCCATCACCCCTATCTGCGCAGGCGCTCCCGGCTCCTTCAGCAGTTCATAGGTCGCGCCATAGAAGGTAAGCGTCGCCTCCACATCGCCATCTACGATGATGGCCTCCAGCCCGGCCCGCTCTTTCACAGCCGCCAGAAACTCGGCGTTATTGGTAGCCTGGCGAATAGCTTCGGTAGCGACCACCAGCACAGGTTCCGAGGTATACTGCCCGGCCAGCGCCCTGTACCTGCACAGCGTCGTGAGAGCTTCCTCGCGTTTCTCCGGCGAGATCGCGCCCGTGGCGGTCACACTCTCGCCGATACGCACCACCTCCTGCTCATCGGCGATAATATTCAAATCGTCGGGCAGCGAGCGAGCCACAACTATATGAATGGTATTACTCCCGATATCGATAGCGGCACGAATGGGCGCGATTCGCTCGGACATAGAAACTCCTGCATATATGGCCTTCGCAGTAATAACGCTGGCCCATACCCGTTCTGGAGGGCGCAAATAAACACGGACGAGGTACATTAATCACATGGAACATCGCCTTTATTATAGCACGGCCGGGCATAGGAAAGTGAGGGCAGTCATCCACAGAACACTTGCAGCGTCGCTAGCAGGATGTCACAAGCGCGCCGCACCTGTTCCAGGTCGGCCCATTCGACGACGGCATGAGCGCCAGCGCCACCAGGACCGAAGATAACGGTAGGGATGCCTGCTGCGGCGAGCAGAGCAGCATCTGTCCACCAGGGCGCGCCAGCTATCTGCGGAGCCGAGCCAAGTAGTATTTCGGCCTGACGAGCGAGAACCTGCACGATAGGAGTATCCTGCGCAACCGCGAACGGCTCCTGCGCAAACGTTGTTCTGATGGAGGCAACAACAGTGGGATCGGCCCGCTGCGCCTCCGCAAGAACCTCTCGTATCTGTTCTTCCACCAGTTGTGGCGTTTCACCAGGGATCGTCCGCCGCTCCATCTGGAGCACACAGCGCTCAGGATAACTGGATAGCTCCTGCCCACCCTGAATCAAGGAGGCATGAAGGGAACCATGCCCGAGCAGCGGATGCGAGGGGCCATCCTGAAGCTTATGATTGAGGCGCTCCAGGCCCAGCAGAATACGCCCCATCTTCACAATAGCATCTCGCCCCAGGTCGGGGCGAGAACCATGCGCGGCTCTTCCTTCCGTGATAATCTCACACCAGATAAAGCCTTTATGCGCCACCTGTAGTTGTAACTCCGTCGGTTCTGTTACAATCGCTGCATCAGCATGCCACTGCTTCACGATAGATTGTGTCCCAATACTGGCATATTCCTCATCGGACACCGCTGTGAGAAGCACATCGCCGCGCAGCGACAGGCGCTTTGCCTGCGCGATAGCGAGCATGCTCGCCGCCAGACCTGCCTTCATATCGCAGGCTCCTCGTCCATACAGGCGCTGCCCCTCCACGACAGGATCAAATGGTCGCTCCATGCCAGCCACACCTACCGTATCCATATGAGCGTTAAGCAAAAGGGAGCGCCCGCCCCCGGTCCCACGCGCGATTCCTACAACGCCGGGGCGTCCCGGCACAGGTTCGTCCCAGACAACATCCACGCCCGCCTCTTCGAGCCAGCGCGCTACAAAGTGCGCGATCTCGCCTTCGCCGGCCCCGCCTGCTACCAGGTCAGGATTGATCGAATTAATAGCAACGAGTTGCTGGAGCAGGGTTGTGATTTCATCCATAGAAGCCTCTTATCTCCTTCTTCATGCGTTTGTCCATCTCATGATACCAGCAGAGGGCAAGCGAAAGCCCTCTGGAAAGAGGCCCGTTCAGGATCCCATCCC
>Ga0070739_10008065_pt1 | contig 10913 bp, 10 predicted proteins | sample Coa_R1_7_FD_66445 | JGI IMG/M metagenome (GOLD analysis project Ga0070739, IMG submission 66445) | Surface soil microbial communities from Centralia Pennsylvania, which are recovering from an underground coalmine fire - Coalmine... | ecosystem: Environmental > Terrestrial > Soil > Unclassified ... | reverse complement strand
CACGCGCGGCCGAGCTAAGGTGGAGCGATCGACGAGCCGTTCGTGATCAATCTCGCCGACGCACCCGCAATCGGCGCCCCACGGGGAGCCACGTTCATCAAGCTCGAGCCCGATGGCGCGAGTTGGCCTGATACCGGGGTCAACGTCCAGGTCATGCAGCCGGGCCAGCCGAACTGCCGCTATCACTCCGAACCGGTACAGGAGGACTTTCTCGTCCTGTACGGAGAGTGCATCGCGATCGTCGATGACGAGGAGCGCGCCTTGCGCCAATGGGACTTTCTCCATCTCCCGGCCGGGAGCGAGCACGTCTTCGTGGGAGCTGGCGACGGGCCCTGCGCTGTGCTGATGATCGGCTCACGGCGCGAAGACGCGGCCCACTACGCCGTCAACGACAAGGCCGCCAGGTACGGCGCGTCTGTGTCGAGCGAAACGGATGACCCGGAGGAGGCCTACGCGGACTGGCGCGCAGAAGGGCCGGACGTGCCCGTCGCGAACCCGTGGCCGTTTCAGTAGCCCGCGGCGAGACGCCGTACAGATCCCGCTACTCCTAAAGAAACCCGGGTTTTCGGACGATGCTTGGGTAGCGCCCTGAGACGGCCGCTACCTGCGAGCTGAGGAGCTGCCTGCCGTGGATCCAATGAGTCGAGGATTTGACGAGACCAACGGTCGCGGACGCCTGAGTCTGCTGATCGCCGACGACGACCCGGTCGTCCGCTCGATGCTGAGCATGGGCTTGGAGCAGCGCTTCGAGATCGTCGCGGCGGTCGAGGATGCGGCCGCGGCAGTCGAGGCGGCTGGCGCCCACCGTCCCGACGCGGCGGTGGTCGATGTCGACATGCCGGAAGGCGGCGGGCAGCACGCCGTGCGCGGGATCGTGCAGGTCTCGCCGCAGACGGGCATCGTCGTGCTGTCAGCCGACGAAGAGGACGGCGCGGTCCGCGAGCTCCTGCAGGCGGGCGCGATGACGTATTGCCGCAAGGGAATCGCCGCGCACGAGCTGGCCGAAGCGATTGAGCGGTCGGTCGACGCGGCCCGCCAGCAGCGCGCCGCAGGCGTCTCGGCCGACAGCTGAGCGGGCGAATCGCGATGAGCGGCCGGCTGGCGGGGGCTTTGGGCCGCAACAGGTTCGCCCGCCGTCGAAGCCTTCGCGGCATGGCGCTGGCCGCGATGACGGGCGTACTGCTCGTGGTGGCGGCCGTGTTCGTCGCGCTCGTGGCGGCAATCGAGGGACTTCACCACGACGCGGATCGCCGCCACAGCTCGGTCGTCGAGCTGGTGACCACCAACCACCTCGAACGGTCGGTCGTCGATCTGGAGACCGGGGTGCGGGGGTTCCTGCTGACCCGCCAACGCCGGTTTCTGCAGCCGTACTCGCAGGCTGTGCGCGATCTTCCCGGGGAGCTGTCCTCGCTCGGCGCGGAGGTCAGTGGGGACCGCTCCCTCTCGGCGCGAGTCGAGCAGCTGCGGGACACGATCGAGTCCTACGAGCGCGGCTATCTCGCCCTGCTCGTCGCATCGGGTCCGGGGCTTTCGCAGCGGGAGCTGGTGGGGGTGACGGGCGCGGGTAAGCTGCTCCTCGACCGGATTCGCGCCCAGTTCGCGAAGGTCGAGGCCAGGGAGGAGCAGCTCGCGCAGGCAGGCGGCACGGCGACGGCAAGCAGCGCGAGGAACGCGATCCTGATCGCCTCGGGCGGCTTTGTGGTCACGCTGCTCGTGCTCGCGGCCCTCGCCTGGCTGTTGCAGCGCTGGATCCTCAACCCGGTTCGTTCGGTCGCCGGTGCGGCCGAGAGGATGTGGGCCGGCGAGCGCGGCGTACGCGTCCCGGAGCGGGCGCGCGGCGAGATCGCCATCCTGGCTCGTTCGTTCAACGGGATGAGTGACGCGCTGGGCGAACGCGACCGGGAGCTGACGACCGCCCGCGACCAGCTACAGGGCGTCCTCGACCACGCCGGGGCGGTCATCTACATCAAGGATGCTGAGGGGCGCTACCTGCTGGTCAACCAGGCGTTTCTCGAGACTCGAGACCTGCGGCGCGAAGACGTGATCGGGCATACCGAAGAGGACTTCAGTCCTCCGGAGGTCGCGGCGCAGATCGCCGCCGACGACCGAGTGGTGGCTGACACGGGCAAGCCGCTGTCGAGCGAGTACACGGTTCCCACCATCAACGGCGAGCGCACATTTCTGTCGGTGAAGTTCCCGATCCCCACGCCCGGCGGTGAGGTCACGATCGGCGGCGTCTCCACCGACATCACCGAGCACAAGCGGGCGCTGCTGGCGGCGATGGAGGCCTCACGGCTCAAGTCGCAGTTCGTCGCGAACATGAGCCACGAGATCCGGACCCCGCTCAGCGGCGTTATCGGGATGACCAACCTCCTGAGCGCGACCGATCTGGAGCCGCTCCAGCGCGAGTACGTCGAGGCGCTGAAATCCTCCGGGGAGGCGCTGATGGCGGTGATCGGCGACATCCTTGACTTTTCGAAGATCGAGGCTGGGCGGATGGAGCTCGATCCGACTGATTTCGAGCTGCGGTCGCTGGTGGAGGAGTGCTGCCTGCTGATCGCTCCGCGGGCCCACGCCAAGGGGATCGAGCTCAATCACTGGGTGGACGCCGACGTGCCCGAGCTCGTCCGTGGCGATCGGAACCGGTTGCGCCAGATCCTGCTCAACCTGCTCTCGAACGCCTCCAAGTTCACCGCGGAGGGAGAGATCATCGTCGCGGTCGCCACCGCTCCGGCCGGCAGGTTGCGGTTCGAGGTCTCAGATACCGGCATCGGAATCACCGAGGACCAGGCGCGGACGCTGTTCGAGCCATTCACCCAGGCCGACCAATCGACGACCCGCGAGTACGGCGGCACAGGGCTTGGCCTCGCGATCGCCCGCGAGCTGACCGTGCTGATGGGAGGCCAGATCGGAGCCGCCCCTCGTGCCGAGGGCGGAAGCGTGTTCTGGTTCACGGCGGAGCTGCCCGCCCTGGTCGCCAAGGCGCGGCCCGCGGCGAGAATGGAGTTCGCCAGCGTCCGGGCGCTGATCGTCGATGACAACCAGACGAACCGCACCGTGCTCGAGCATTATCTGGGCGCCTGGGGAATCTCATGCGACAGCGTTGGCGGCCCCGAGCTCGCGCTCGAAGCGCTCGAGCGGGCAGTCCGCAAACGCGATCCGTACAAGCTGGCGCTGCTCGACTACAGCATGCCTGGGATGGATGGGATCGAGCTCGCGCGCACGATCCGGCAAACCGCGGCGTACACGGATATCGCGATCGTGCTGCTGACCTCGAGCCCCCTGGAGAATGACCAGGGCGACCGGGCTGGAATCGAGCACCGGCTCCTCAAGCCCCCGCGCCAATCCGAGCTGTACGACACGATCGTCGCGGCTCTCTACGGTCACTCATCGAAACCAGCCGTCGCGCGAACGATGCAGCCGATGCCGGCCGCGGGTCGACCTGACGCGCCGCTGGTGCTGATCGCCGAGGACAACGAGGTCAACCGGATCGTCGCGAGCACCATGCTCCAGCAGCACGGCCTGCGCACCGAGCTCGCGCACACTGGGCTCCAAGCCGTCCAGATGAGCGCGGATCACGACTACGCCGCGATCTTCATGGACTGCCAGATGCCTGAGCTCGACGGCTACGAAGCGACCAGGCACATCCGTGCCGCGCAGCCGGATCGCCGAACACCGATCATCGCGATGACCGCCAACTCGATGCCCGGGGACCGCGAGCGATGTCTCGACGCGGGCATGGACGACTACCTCTCAAAGCCGCTCCAACCAGACGAGCTCGAACGGGTGATCGCACGGTGGCTCCCCAGCAATGGTCGGACGCCAACCACCTCGCCCGTCCCGTCGGCGAGCTCGAACGGCCATGTCCGCGCGGCGGCGGAGCATGAAGCGCTCGACCCGGACGTGCTCGCCAGGCTCCGCGAGGACCTCAATCCAACGATGCGCGAACGGCTGCTCGGAACCTTTGAGGCGTCGGTCCGCGAGCGGTTGATCGATCTCGGCGCCGCCTTGGCCAGCGGCGATGAGCGCGAGCTCGACCGGATCCTTCACCTGCTCAAGGGCAGCAGCGCAACGATCGGTGCACGCGAGCTGAGTGAGGCCTGCCAGGCGATACGGGTCCTGATCGGCTCAGACCAGGACGACACGGAGGCGCGGATCGCGCAGCTCGGTGACGTTGCCGAGCGAGCGCTAGCCCAGCTCCGCACCCGGCTACTCGGCTCCAACCACGCGCCCGCGGTCCCGGTGCCGAGTAGCGACCCTGCCTCCGATCAGCTGGTCGGCGATTCAGGCCGAGCCAGCCAGCTCGCGTAGGTCGCCTCCCGCCTCATACGTCTGCGGCAACGCGTCGAGCTCTCGCCACGTCCGTTCGAACAGGGCGACGATCTCAGGGTCGAATTGCGATCCGGCATTTCCGCGGAGCTCGGCGATCGCCTCCTCCGGTGTCCGGCGGGGCGCATACGTGCGCTCGCTGGTCATCGTGTCGAACGCATCGCAGACGAACACGATCCGGGCACCCAGCGGAATGTCGCTTCCGGCAAGACCGTCGGGGTATCCGCGCCCGTCCCAGCGCTCGTGACTTGAGCGCACCAGCGCAGCCGCCGGAGCGAGCGCGGGAGCGGTCGAGAGGACCCGCTCGCCGACGATCGTATGGCGGCGCATGAACGTCCATTCGTCATCGCTGAGCGGGCCGGGTTTGTTGAGAATCGCGTCCGGGATCGCCGCCTTGCCGATGTCGTGGAGCTCGGCGGCGCGCCTGAGCTCGTCGAGCTGCTCGTCGTTCAGCCCGAGGCGCTCCCCGATCCCCAAGGCGAGGCGACCGACCTCGCGCAGGTGATCGTGCAGCTGCGGCTGGCGCTCGCGGAGCAGGCCGAGCAGCGCGTCATGCGTCTGCTGGCTCGTCGAGCCGAGCCGCACGTCTTTTCTCGCGTACATGCGCTCGTCCGCCTTGCGCAGGGCCTGCGTCGGCGTATGCGCCTCCGCGGGCAACGCGACCGTCCCGTGCGAGGTAGCCACGGAGAAGCCTTCGCCATCAACCGTCAACGCGGCGATCGCGGCGGCGATCCTCGCGTCGAGGTTTGCCAGGTCGCCGTCGAACAGCACGCAGAACTCATCGCCTCCAGGCCGGTAGGCGTGGCCGGCCCCGCCGACGGCATCGCGCAGTCTCGCGCCGAGGTGTGCCAGCAGGGTGTCTCCCGCGAGGTGGCCGAAGCGGTCGTTATATGCCTTGAAGCCATCGAGGTCGAACATCACGAACACGGACGGCCGCGAAGCCCGGCCCTCCGACAGCGCCTGTTCGAGCTTCGCCTGCATCTGCCGGCGGTTTCCAAGGCCGGTCAGCGCGTCGGTCACCGCCTCGCGCTCGGAGGACTCAAGCAGCCGGAGGCTCTCGTGAAAGGTCCAGCCACCGCGCACGATCACGAGCAACATCGCGAGGCCCGCGAGCCACACCCCGGTCACGCCGACGTGGTCGACTCCGGCGTAGATCAGCACTCCCAGCGCGGCCAGCGCCCACGCGGCCGGGATCGCGAGCAGGCGGCTGCGCTTGGCCCATGTCGGGCTGGCCCGCCGTACGGGCTGCCACGCGGCGCAGCCCACGAGGTACGCCGCGACGAGCCACAGCGAGTCGAGCACGCCACCCGGCGTGTAGCTGCCGGTCGCGTTGGCGTAGGTGTAGGCGGTATCCGCGATTGCCCACGCGCCAAAGCCGACGCCCAGCAGCAGCCACACGCGGCCCGGGCGCCAGCGCGACAGTGCAAACGCGCAGGCCACGATCCCGAGCAGGCCGATGTCGCCCGCCGGATAGGCCATCGTCGTCGCCAGTGCGGCCGCGCTCGCGTGGGACACGCTATGCAGGATCGGCTCAAACGCGATCGCGGAGATCAGCGCGGCGAGCGTGACGCCGGCGATCATGCCGTCGAGCCAGGCGCTCGTGGTGATTCGCTCGAACCTCGCGCGGGCCAGCAGTCCGAGTCCGGCGTAGGCGGCCGGATAGCAGAGCAGATACAGGAGATCGGCCACCGACGGAATCGGCGGGGTGCCGCTGTCTCCCCACGTGACCGTGTAGTAGATCTCGCCGGCGGCGTTGAAGCTCAGCGCCAGGCCGAGCAGCAGCCACGGAACGCGTTCCCGGGCCACCAGCGCTCCCCGCGCCAGACACGACAGCGCCGCCGCGCACATGATCGCGTCGTAGAGCCAGTTCTCGGTGAAGTTGTCGAGCGCGGGCGCACCGAGGCCGAGCTGGCCGTGGGCCAGGTGAAAGCCGATCGCCAGCGCGCCCAGAAGCGCCGCCGCTCGTCGCGCAACGGTTGCAATCGCGTGTCTTCGACCGTGTGCCTGCAGCACCCGGCCCGGTGCTGTGGCCAACAAACTCATTCAGGGGATAGATCGGTTGCGGCGGGGCGTTGCTAAAGGTTGCGGCGCCGCGGCAGGCGATAGTCACTGATGGCATCGCGCACCCGACTGGGCCGCGTGGCCTTGATCGGGGCGCCGAACGTCCTACTGGTAAAGCTCGGAGAGCCGGTCACGGCCGGCTCACGGAGCAACTTTCAGCATCGGTTTCAAGGAGGTGAACATGCTGTTCGACCGCTTCAATGCCCTCGTGGATCCGTTCGCGGACCGGTGGTTCGCGGGCAACGCCTGGACGCGGACATTTGTCCCCGCTGCGGATCTGCTCGTCGACAAAGATCAAGTCACCGTCGTGATGGACGTTCCCGGCTTCAAGGCCGACGACCTCGAGATCGAGCTGACCGATGACGTCCTCACCATTCGTGGTGAGCGGACGTGGCCCTACGGCAAGAACCATCAAGGCTGGTTCCGGTTCGAGCGGGGCTACGGAAAGTTCCAGCGGTCCATTCAGGTACCGAAGGGGCTCGATCCGGAGAAGATCAACGCCTCGATCGCCGACGGCGTCCTGACGCTGCGGATCCCGCAGCCCGAAGCGCTCAAGCCTCGGAAGATCGAGATCGCGAGCGCAGCGAAGACGCTGCTCGAGGGCGAGACCAACGTCGATCCGGGGATCGAGTTCGATCACCCCTCCGAGGTCGAGAGCGAGACCAACGGTCGGGTCCTGGCCGGAGCGACCGCCTAGCTTGACGCTCAACCCTTGACAAGTCGCGCTGGAGGCCTATTAGGCGAGATATCGAGTCGATAAACACGTTTCAGCTACCTCCGCGTTTCAGTAGCCAGGGCCCCCGTTGAACGAGGCCACCGCCCTGCGCAGGGCAAGTGCACTTAGGCGGAGGCGATTGCCGGGCCGTCTTGGCCCGGCTTCTTTTTGGGCGGTCACTCGCCAGATACGGCGGCCCGCAGCTTTCCAAGGCCGCGCTGCTCGATCTGCCTGACCCGTTCGGCGCTGAGGCCGAGGCGGCTGCCAATCTCGCGAAGGGTCTCTTCTTTTCCGCCGAGGCCGTAACGGGCCCGGAGCACCGCGCGCTCGCGGGCGCTCAGCCCGCTGAGCAGGCTGCGCAGCTGCGAGATCTCGATCTCGGTGAGCGCGCGCTCGTACTCCTCCTCCGCCAGTGGGTCGACCAACAAATCGCCAAACGTGCCGATGCCGCGATCGTCGCCTGGAAGCGGCTCCTCGATCGCGCGCGCAGGTCGGTCGCTGGCGATCAGGTTTGCCACCTGCTCGGTGGTGAGCTCGGCACCATCTGCGAGCTCGCGGTAGCTTGGCTCACGTCCATCCCGCTGAAGGTACGCGCGATGGATGTCCTTGATTCGCGCGAGCTGGCGCAGAGCGCGGTCCGACAGCACGACAGGCCGAGTGAGCTCAGAGATCAGCTGCTGCATCGCCTGGCGCACCCACCACGAGGCGTAGCCCCAGAACGGCACCCCTCGTGAGGGCTCATAGCGCTCGAGTGCACGCAGCAGCCCGACCACCCCCTCCTGCAGCAGCTCGACGCGCTCGATCTGCGGAGACTGGCGATACACCCGCGCGGTCGAGGCGATCAGGGGCAGGAACAGCTCGATCAGCTGCGCCCGTGCCGAAGGGTCCCCACGCTGCGCGGACTCGATCAAGCGCTGCTCGCGCTCAGCGGACAGCGGCGGGCGGCCGCCGAGCCCGCGGAGATACGCGCTGGTGACCGGGGCGAGGTCCGGCAGCGACCGGTCGAGCTCTGCCGCAAGCTCGCGGTCGAGCCGGCGCTGATCGCCGGCCCGACGTTCGATCGCCTCCGATTCTGCGGCGCCGAACTCACCCTCGCGGGCCGCGAGATCGTCGACCGGCAGCAGCCTCTCGTCGTCCTCCTGGATGCCCACCTACGCGTTTGACCTCCGATCCATCCGGCCTATTCTCACAAGCACAGGAGAGTTACCAGAGCTGACCATGGCTGGAACCGTGCGCGACCACTACGAGGTGCTCGGGGTGCCACGCAACGCCAGCTCCGACGACATCCACCGGGCGTTTCGGACGCTGGCGCGGCAAGTCCACCCAGATGTGAACACGCGCGACGACGCGGCTGCGCGCTTTCAGGAGCTGTCCGCCGCGTATGCCGTCCTGCACGATCCGATGGAGCGTGCTCGCTATGACCACGCGACGTTCGCGCCAGGCCAACGGTCAACGCGCCGCCCGACGTTCACGCCGCAGCGTGGAGCTGATCGTGAGGTCCCGCGGTTCCTCGACGAGACGGGGATCGGCTTCGGGCCGATCGTGATCCGGCTCTCCACGGTGGTGCGCTGGCTGAGCTGAGCGCGACGCCTCAGCCCTGGGCGGTCGCGAAGCTTCGCAGCGCCTCGTGTCCCCCGTCGACGACCGGTTCGCCATGGGCGAGCAGCAGCAGGTCGAAGTCGAGCTCGAGCAGGCGACGATACGCCTCGCGCAGCCCTCGTTTGGTCGCCTGCGGATCGTCCATGTATTGCTCGGGCACGAACCCGAGCCGGCCGCCGTAATGCGTGACCCCGTCGGCGCACGCCAGCGCCCGCCGCTCCGGGAAGTGCAGCGCGGTCTCGTCCGGGCAAATCGCGCCAACCTCGTACGCGACTGCCCCTCCGGGCAGCTCGTCGCCGAAGTCGAACGCCTCAACCGGGCCGCGACCTTCGAGCTCGTAGAGCCCGTTCCGCACGCAGTGGACGGTGCAGTCGAAATGTTCGCGCAGCCGCCACGCGTCCCGGTCGTGATGGCGGTTCGTCAACAGGATGTGTCGCGGAGCGCCGTGTTCCTCAAACCACTCGAGGCCGTCGGGCGGAACCATCGGATCCAGCAGGACCGCGTCGTCCGCCAGGTAGTAGGAGCTGACATCGACGCCGATGCGCGGATGGCGCGCCGCCCAGTGCCAGATGCCGGGTGAGATCTCGCGCACGCCGGGAGCATAAACAGCGTCTCTGGCGCGCTCCTTGAGGCGGCCCCACACCCACATGACTCCTTGATCCGTCAACTATAATCGGGGACGTGGGCCTCGTAACGATCGACACGCTCGAGGGCGCCGCGCTCGAGGCGTGGCGCAGCTACCTCCAGAGCCATGCCGCGATCCTGCGCCAGCTGGATTCGGAACTGGCCGCCGCGCACGGGATCACAAGCCGCGATTACGAAGCGATGCTGTATCTCGCGCAGGCGCCGGACCGGCGGCTGCCGATGTCCGCACTCGCCACCAGCACGATGCTGACGAGATCGGGCATCACACGGCTGATCGATGGGCTGGTCGAGGCCGGGCTGATCGAGCGGATCGCGTGTCCGCAGGACGCTCGCGTCTCCTACGCACAGTTGACGGACCGTGGCTACGAGAAGCTCCGCAGCGCGGGCTGCACGCACATCGCGAGCATCCGGCGCCTGTTCCTCGAGCACTTCACCGCGCGGGAGATCGAGCAGCTCGCCTCGCTCCTCGGTCGCCTTCCGGGCGCGGGCGCCGATGGCAGTTGCACGATCGAGAGCGAGCGATGAGCGCCGTCGGCAGTGCCGCCTCCGATCGTATGGGAGTGGCGATTCATCCTGAGACGTCGCTCGGGACCGTGAGGCTCACGGTCACCGACCTGACGCGGTCGCGCGCGTTCTATGAGCAGGCCGTTGGCCTCTCGAGCGTGGAGAAGGACGACGGAACGCTGGCGTTCGGGGTCGCAGGCGAGCGGCCGCTGATCGAGCTTCGAGCCGACGCCTCGGCACCGCCGCTTGATCGGCGCGCCACCGGCCTCTTTCACGTCGCGATCCTGCTGCCGACCCGGGCCGACCTCGGGTTTGCGCTCGCGCGGCTGGCCACCGCGGGTTGGTCGTTGGACGGCGCGTCAGATCACCTCGTCAGCGAAGCGCTCTACCTGTCAGACCCGGACGGCAATGGCATCGAGATCTATCGCGACCGTCCCCGCGAGGAATGGCGGTTTGTGGATGGCCAGCTGGCGATGAGCACCTTGCCGCTGGACCTGGAGAGCATCGTCGCGGAGATCGGCGAAGGGCCGGCCGACCAGCCGCAGGCCCCCGCTGGAACCCGGATCGGGCATGTCCACCTGCAGGTGGCTGACCTCGCGGACGCCGAGGAGTTCTACAGCCGCGTGCTCGGGTTCGAGGTGATGGTGCGGGGTTACCCCGGCGCCCTGTTTGTCTCCGCCGGCGGATACCACCACCATCTCGGGCTCAACACGTGGCACAGCCTCGGCGCCGCGCCTCCCCCCTCCGGGGCCGTTGGCCTGCGCGACTTCGAGATCACGCTGCCCACCGAGGATGAGCTGAATCGTGTGCTCGCCAGGGTTCGGGACGCGGGGATCGCGGTCGGGCAGCGCGACGGCGGATCGCTGATCCGCGACCCGTCGGGCAACGGCGTGCTGTTGCGGGTTGGCTGAGGGCCCCGAGGCCGGGAGGGCCTCCCTGGGACGACGGCCGAGGAGGACCAACCCCGTCGCTACGCTACGCAGCGCGGCGACGTGGCGGAGTGGCTACGCAGCGGCCTGCAAAGCCGTCTACACCGGTTCGATTCCGGTCGTCGCCTCTC
>Ga0070739_10008064_pt1 | contig 10913 bp, 7 predicted proteins | sample Coa_R1_7_FD_66445 | JGI IMG/M metagenome (GOLD analysis project Ga0070739, IMG submission 66445) | Surface soil microbial communities from Centralia Pennsylvania, which are recovering from an underground coalmine fire - Coalmine... | ecosystem: Environmental > Terrestrial > Soil > Unclassified ... | reverse complement strand
ACCGAAGCCGATGGCGTCTCGCCGATCTCCGAGAGTGGTCGCCTCGCGCTGCTCCACGATGGCCTGGACGAGCCGCATTTCACCCGTTACGAAGGCGGGAGGCTCGTCGGCTATCTGTACCTGGCGCCGCCCGATGCAGACCAGAGCCGGACCGCGGAGCTGTGCGTCGCGCCGGACTCACGGCGGCGCGGGATCGGTCGCTCGCTCATCGAGGCCGCGCTCGCCGATACCGCAGGGATGTTGCACGTCTGGGCGCACGGCAGCCTGCCCGGCACCGAACAGTTCGCCGCGCGGCTCGGCTTGACCGCGGTCCGCGAACTGCGGCTGATGGAGCTGAAGTTGGGCGGTGCCTCGGCACCCGACCTGACGCCGCCGCAGCCGCCCGAGGGCGTCGAAGTGGACACCTTCCGGCCAGGCGAGGACGAGGACGCGTGGCTGGCACTCAACGCCCGCGCCTTCGCGCACCACCCGGAACAGGGGTCATGGACGCGAAACGATCTCGCCGAACGCGAGGCCGAGCCGTGGTTCGATCCGGCCGGCTTCTTCCTCGCCCGTTCCGCCGAAGGGCTGATCGGCTTCCACTGGACCAAGGTGCATCCGGCGGGGGCCTACGGCGCGGGCCGGGTCGGCGAGATTTACGTGCTCGGCGTGGATCCGCAGTCCGGGCGGCGCGGGCTCGGCCGACTGCTCGCCCTGGTCGGATTACAGCATTTGGCGCAATCAGGACTAGAAAACGTCATCTTGTATGTAGATGGCGACAACACACCGGCCGTACGGTTGTACCTGTCCCTAGGCTTCGGCAATCGGGCCGTGGACACCATGTACGAACGGCGCGGCTTGGCGGCGTAGCACTCTTCCCACTCGCCTCCACCGCCCCAAACCGGGATTGTGAGCCCTGGTTCGGTCGCCCGGTGTCCCTCCGCTCGACACCCGCAGTTCACCTTTACGTGCGAGAGTTTGGATCATGGAACCGGCCGCCGACCTCCCCCGCTTCCTCGACCGCGAATCCTCCTGGCTCCAGTTCAACAGCCGGGTACTCGAGCTGGCCGAGGACAAGGAGGTGCCGCTGCTGGAGCGGGCCAAGTTCGCCGCGATCTTCGCCAACAACCTCGACGAGTTCTTCATGGTCCGGGTGGCCGGGCTCAAGCGCCGCATCGCCACCGGCGCCGCCGGGTCGACCGCCTCCGGTTTCACCCACCGCGAGGTGCTGCAGCGGATCTGGGCCGAGACCCGCGTACTGATGACCAAGCATGCGCAGATCTTCCAGGAGCAGTTGCGCCCGGAACTGGTGCAGCAGGGCATCGAGATCCTGCGCTGGGGCGACCTCGACGCGACGCAGCAGGAACAGCTTTACGCGCTCTTTCGCGAGCGGATCTTCCCGGTACTCACGCCGCTGGCCGTGGACCCGGCGCACCCGTTCCCGTACATCTCCGGGCTGTCGCTTAACCTCGCCGTGCTGGTGCGTAACCCGGTCACCGGTAACGAGCACTTCGCGCGCGTCAAGGTGCCGCCGCTGCTGCCGCGCTTCGTGGAGGTGAGCGACGGCCGGTTCATGCCGCTGGAAGAGCTGATAGCGGTGCACCTGCCGCACCTTTTCAACGGCATGGAGGTGCTCGGCCACCACACCTTCCGGGTCACCAGGAACGAGGACGTCGAGGTCGAGGGCGACGAGTCGCAGAGCCTGCTGGAGACGCTGGAGCGGGAGCTGGTGCGGCGCAGGTTCGGCCCGCCAGTGCGGCTCGAGGTCGAGGAGACCATCGACCCGACGGTGCTCGAACTGCTGGTGCGCGAGCTGGGCGTGAACGACAACGAGGTGTTCCGGCTGCCCGCGCCGCTGGATCTCACCGGCTTGTTCACCATCGCCGACGAGGACCGGCCGGAGCTGAAGTTCCCGCCGTTCGCCACCGCGCTGCACCGGGATCTAGCCGACTACGAGACGAACTCCGCGATCGACGTGTTCGCGGCGATGCGACAGCGCGACATCCTGCTGCACCATCCGTACGACTCGTTCACCACCTCGGTCCAGGCTTTCCTCGAGCAGGCCGCGGACGACCCGGACGTGCGTGCGATCAAGATGACGCTGTACCGCACCAGCGGTGACTCGCCGATCGTGGACGCGCTGATCGATGCGGCGGAGGCCGGCAAGGAGGTGCTGGTCCTCGTCGAGATCAAAGCCAGGTTCGACGAGCACGCCAACATCGTCTGGGCGCGCAAGCTCGAACAGGCCGGTTGCCATGTCGTGTACGGCCTGATGGGTCTCAAGACGCACTGCAAGGCTGCGCTGGTCATCCGACTTGAGGGCAACCGGCTACGGCGTTACGCGCACATCGGCACCGGTAACTACAACCCGAAGACGGCGCGCCAGTACGAGGACCTGGGCCTACTGACCGCGGACCCGCAGGTCGGCGAGGACCTTACGCACCTGTTCAACCGGCTCTCCGGCTACTCGCGCACGATCTCCTACCGCCGCCTGCTGACCGCGCCGAACGGGCTGCGCGAGGCGCTGATCGAGCGGATCGACCGGGAGCGGGAGAAGATGGCGGCCGGCCGCCGCGGGGCCGCCAAGTCCGCGCGGATCCGGATGAAGATGAACTCGCTGGTGGACGAGGCGATCATCGACGCGCTCTACGAGGCCTCACAGGCGGGCGTGAAGATCGACGTCGTGGTGCGCGGGATGTGTGCGCTGCGCCCGGGCGTGCCGGGGCTGTCCGAGAACATCAGAGTCCGCAGTGTGCTGGGCCGGTTCCTGGAGCACTCGCGGATCTTCGTGTTCGGGCAGGAGGCCCCCGCGTCGCCGGCCGGCCGCGTCGTCGGCGAGCCGCCGGAGGTGTGGATCGGATCGGCCGACATGATGCACCGCAACCTGGACCGGCGGGTCGAGGCCCTGGTGCAGCTGACCGATCCGGCGCACCGGCGCGAGCTGTCGAGGATGATCGACACGGTCTTCGAGGAGGACGCGGCCTGTTGGGAGCTGGGCCCGCTGGGTGACTGGACCCGCCGGGTGCCGCCGGACGGCCTGCCGCTGCGTGACATCCAAGAATCCTTCATCGAGTCGCGTAACCAGCTGCTCGCGGCGCGACGGGCAAGGATGGGCTGACTGGTGCGCTCGGGGCGGCTGAGGAGCACACAACGCGGGTGGGGTGGCACGTCAGAGGGGGAGACGCCGCATCGAGGCACGCACAGCAGGCGTGTGCGGTACGCGGCGCAGCCAGGCAATGCACTCAGGCGGCGACTCAGCGGGGGTCTTGATGACTGAAGCGCAAGCGGCACAGCGCGTCGGCGCGCAGCGAGGCGAGCGGGCTGCACAGCGGCCGGGCGAGCAGAGCATCGAGGAGCAGCCGGAGGGGGCTGCAGCCGCGCATCCTCCGGCCGGGGCGGTTCATCCCGTCCCGGCAGCTCTCGACGTGCTGCGCGGCTACCTCAGCGCCCAGAGCACCGCGTTCCTGACCCAGCTACCGCGGCTGCGCGACGGCAAGCCGGAGGCGTCGCACCGGATTCGTGTCGCGTGCCGTCGCTCCCGGTCGCTGCTGCGGACATATCGTCCCCTTATGGACGGCGAATGGGCGGACCAGCTGGCGGCGCGGATCGCCGAGTTCACCCAGATCGTCTCGCCGGAGCGGGATGTCGAGGTGGTCCGCGCGCAACTGCTCAAGGCACTCGACGGATTGGCTGACGAGTCGTCGGGTGCGGTACGAGCCCGAACGCTGCTTGATCGAATGCTGCATCGCGAATACGCAGTGGCTCACGAGGCGACTCTCGCGGCGCTTGCCGGGCCGCGGTTCCACGCGCTTGCGGATCAGTTGGCGATCGCTCCCGAGACGATGCCGAGTAAGCCGGAGGCGCGCTCGCCGGCGCCCGAGGTGCTCTACCCGCTTGTCGCGCACTCTTTCTCGGTGGTCGAACGCCGAGTCGCAGCGCTGCCGGACCCGCGCAAGCAGAATGCGAAGGAACTCCTGGTAGACGATCCGACCGACGAGCTATGGCATCGCCTGCGTATCGCCGCCAAGCGCTGTCGCTATGCGGCCGAGGTGTGTGTGGCGGTGGCTGGGCAGCCTGCTGCGCAGCTTGCGGAGGCGATGGCTGTGATCACGGAGGAACTCGGCGCTCAGCAAGACGCGAGCGTTGCGTCGGCCGTCCTGATACGCGCCGCGCGGACACCACGCATAGCCGCGCCGACGGGTTTCGTGCTCGGTCGGCTGCTCGGCGAATCGCGCGCCGCGATCCTGCGCTCTCGGCTGGCTTTCCCCACGGTGTGGCGTCAGGCCGCAGACCCTGGTCTGCGCGCGTGGCTGGAAGGGTAACGACTCAAGGCGATGGCACTGTCGCACTCCCGCCCGGCTGTCACCTCGGGTAAACCGGTGCACGCTGCCGGGGCTGTGTTGTGGCGCCCGGGGCCGACCGGCCTTGAGGTGGCGGTGATCCACCGTCCCCGCTACGACGACTGGTCGCTGCCGAAGGGAAAGGTCGATCAAGGTGAGCACACGGTGCTCACCGCGGTGCGCGAGGTCTTCGAGGAGACCGGGCGGCGGGTGGTGCTCGGCCGCAGACTGCCGTCGATCAGTTACCGCGTCCTCGGTGGAACCAAGCGGGTGCGGTACTGGGCGGGCCGGGCGCTGCCGGAGAGCGACGAGGACGCCGCGTTCCAGCCCAACCACGAGGTGGACCAGATCGACTGGCTGCGACCGCAAGCAGCGCTGGATCGCCTGACCAGACCGCTCGACGCGACCGTGCTCGCTTCCTTCATGCGCGCGAGGGTCGACACGGTGCCGATCGTGCTCCTGCGCCACGGCACGGCCGAAAAGCGAGGCCCGGAATACCCCGACGATCAGATCAGACCACTCGCGGCGACGGGGCACTGGCAATCGGAAATCCTGTCCACGGTGCTGCCGTGCTTCGGAGCATTGCAGGTCATCACATCGCCGGCAGTGCGATGCGTCGACACGGTTCGGCCGTTCGCACGAAAACAGCAGACGATCATAAATACCGAGCCGACGCTCTCTGAAGAGGCACACGCGGCCGATCCCGCGGCAGCCGCGTCATGGCTGCGTGCCCTGATCAGGAAGGGCGAGCCTGCGCTGGTTTGCTCGCACCGGGAAGTGCTCGACAGCATGCTGGCGGCGGTGCTCGATGAGGCCGCCGAGGAGCAGGCGGCGCCTCGGTCGATGAACGGCCGAGCGTGGTCAAAGCGGCAGGTTGACCGGCTGCTCGGCGCGGATCGAAGCGGCGGGCGGCTTAAGCCGGGCCGCGCCTGGATCCTGCACGTGACCCCTGAACGAGGCGAGGAAGAAGCGCCGCGCCTGGTCGCGGTAGACCGGTTAAAGCCATGACATTCGGGGCGCGATCGGGCATTGGCGTGGATACGTGGTGGTACTGAGTACTCGTCAGATGATCGGTCGTGAATACCGTGACGGGAACAATGGTTGCTCGTTGGACTGACTGAGACCGCATGTCGCAGCTACTGCTTCAGGAGTCCGCATGCCCGGCACAGTCCTGTATGACGGCAAACGCTCGACCACGGAGACCTGCGCCGCGCCGCAGACCACGGACGCGTACCGCGCGCCGGCCGAGACGCTGCACGCGCTGCACGGCCTGGTTGCCATCGCGAACGGGCCCGACTACTGCCTGTGCGGCCGCACCTGGCCCTGCGAGAAGCGCACGGACTGACGGCCGCCATCCGCGCGCGGACCGACCACCAACGCCTAGCGCACAGTCCGACCTTCCGATTATCGGTTCAGGTAATCGGATGAACCCACGAAGCCGAGTGGGGACAGCCCGGGGAGCTCCGTTGGGGGCGTCCGATCCGGGTTGCCCGCTGCAGCCTGGGCGGAGCTGACGAGTTCGAACCGGACTGCGTCAACTGCTACGAGCCGGTGGAGATTGCTTGCGCGTACGATCCGGGCTGCTCGCGTTACTACAAATCCGGACGGAGCCGACGCGTTTGACCTGGATTGCGTCGACTCCTACGGATCTGGACGAGGTTACTTGGGTGCCTGGCTCGGGTTGCTCGCGCGCGGGCCGAAAACGGCAGCCGCGATGGCCGTGAGGTCCGGGTCCTCTGGCGCACGCGGGCCCGAGTGCCTTCCGTGGCCACCTTCGCCGTTGTTGCCGTTGCCGCCGCTCCCATCGGCCGCGATGCTCCTGCCACCACCACCGCTGCCGCTGTTGCTGCCACTGCCACTGCTGCCGCCACTGCGACCGCCGCTGCCGTCGCCACCGATGCCGCCGGCGGGCATGAGCGCGCCGGCCGGGCGGCGGGAATTGGCGCGTCCGGCGGGGAGGGCCTTGCGCTCGATGAACGCCAGGGGCAGCTCGTCTTCGCCTGCGTCGTCTTCCCCGGCCGCGGCCGCCGAGGATTCGGTCATCGCGCGGTCCGTGTATACCAGCGGGCGCTCGTACTCGGTGACGATGTGCTTGACCACCTGCACGTCGCCGTTGACGTCCCAGACCGCGATGCCCGGCGAGAGCGTGGGGATGATCTCCACTGCCCATCGCGGCAGGCCGAGGACCCGGCCGGTGGCGCGTGCCTCGTCCGACTTTTGCATGTAGATCGTCCTGGTGGAGGCCATCTTCAGGATTGCCGCGGCCTCCTTGGCGGCTGCTCCGTCCACCACGTCGGAGAGGTGGTGGACGACCGCGACGAACGAGAGGCCGAGCCGGCGGCCGAACTTGAGCAGCCGCTGGAACAGCTGCGCGACGCTCGGCGAGTTGATGATGTGCCAGGCCTCTTCGACCAGGAAGATGCGCTTGATGCGGTCCGGCCTGATCCAGGTGTGCTCCAGCCAGACCCCGACGATCGCCATCAGGATCGGCATGGCGATGGAGTTGCGGTCGATCGTGGAAAGGTCGAAGACGATCAGCGGGGAGTCCAGGTCGATGCCTGTGGTGGTCGGGCCGTCGAACATGCCGGCCAGGTCGCCGTCGACGAGGCGGTCGAGCACCAGCGCCACGTCCAGGCCCCAGTCGCGCACCTCGTCGATCCCGACGTTCATCTCCTCGGCCGCCACGGGCTTCGGTTCGCGCAGCGCCTCGACGATGTCGTGCAGGATCGGCTGCTCACCGGCGCGCAGCGAGTCGGCACGCACGGTGGCGTGTGCGGCCTTGAGCGCGTAACCGGATCGCTCGTCCAGCGGATGCCCGAGTGCGACCTCGATGATGGTGCGCAGCAGCGCCAGCTGGCCGGTGAGGGTGATCGCGGGGTCGAGCGGATTGAGCCGGACCCCGGAGCCGCTGCGGTGGTGCGGGTCGAGCCGGATCGGGGTGACCCCCATCGCCTCGGCTATCCGGTTCCACTCGCCGACGCCGTCCTCGCCCTGCGCGTCCAGGACGACTACCTGGCGGTCCTTGAACCGCAGCTGGCGTAGCACGTAGGTCTTTTCCAGCGAGGACTTGCCGTTGCCGGACTCGCCGAGGACCAGCCAGTGCGGGGCGGGCAGCTGCTGGCCGTAGAGCTGGAACGGGTCGTAGATGTAGCCCTTGCCGCTGTAGACCTCGCGACCGATGATCACACCGGAGTCGCCGAGCCCGGGGGCGGCGGTCGGCAGGTAGATGGCCTCGGCCTGGTTGGTCGAGGTGCGCACCGGCAGCCGGGCAGTCTCCTTCTTGCCGAAGAGCACCGTGGTGAAGGCTTCGGCAAGCAGGTCGGTCAGGCTTCCGCGGGCCATCGGCTACCTCCGCACGCCGGTTGCGAATGGCAAGGTATTGAGGAAGGCGCGGTGGTGTTCCCGGTCGCACCATTCGAGCTTGAGGAAGGACTTGCCCGCGGACGCGCGAATCGTGCGCTTGTCCCTGGACAGCGCCTCCGGCGAGCGCGAGGAGACGGTGATGTAGCCGACCAGGTTCACCCCGGCCGCGCCCGCGGCCAGGTCCTCGCCGCGCAGGTCGACGCGGGAGGAGTGGGCTCGCTCGCGCGGGTCGTCGATCCGGCCGAGCTTGGCCTGGCGGCGGTCCTCGGCGTCGACGTTCACCTTCTCGGTCAGCATCCGCTCGATCGCGACCTCGGTCGGCTCCAGGTCCATGGTCACCGCGACCGTGCGGATGACATCCGGCGTGTGGACCAGCAGCGGCGCGAGGAAGTTGACCGTCACGGGCGTCAGCGGCCACTCGCGGATCCAGGCGGTGGCGTGGCACCACGGCTCGCTGGTGGCCGACTCGCGGGTCTTGGCGCGCAGGAACAGCGGCGAGGAACCGTCGAACTCGGCCGGCCAGGCATCGCGTTCACCCATCGCGTCCGTGTGGTCGATCGGGTGCTCGGGGTCGTACATGGAGTGCACGAGGGAGGAGAGCGCGGGCACGTCCAGCGGCCTGCGTACCTTTATGTCGGCGTCGGCCAGCCGTGCGCAGATGTCGGTCAGTTCACGCACCATGATGACGCAGAGGCCGTGGTCGGCGTCCGCACCTCCGGCCATCACTCGCGCCTCGTTGGCTAGCTCGCGGGTGTAGGGCATCGACGCGGTGAGGTACGCGCGGTGCTGCTCGCTGGACGTGGAGACCATCGAGAGCAGATGGTCGTACGAGTCACGCAGCCACTGTGCCGCCTCGGGATTGCCGCGCTTGAGCACGTCCTTGGCATGCGCGTCCGGATCGGCCGGCAAGGTGCGGGCGAGCATCTGAAGCCGGGTCACGAAGCCGTCGCCGTTGGCCACGTGCCGCAGCAGTGTGCCGAACCGGTCGACCAGCGCCTCTTGGTCCTCGGCGTCGCGGGACCCGACGCCGGGTCCCTCGATCTCCAGCGTGCAGGTGACCATGCTGCGGTCCAGGTGCATCAGCACCGCGAGCTTGTCCGGGCCGAAGTTGGCGGTCAGCCAGCGCACCCGGCCGATGCCGGGCGGGGTCGGGATCGGCAGTTCCAGGCCGCCGAGCCGGGTCCCCGCCTCGACTGCGGCCGAGGCGTACCGCGCGCTGCCGGAACGCAGCAGGCGCCGGTAGCTGCGGTCAATCTCGAACCAGCGGTACAGCGTGCGCTTGCGGTACGGCATGAAGATCACCGCTGCGCCGGCGGCCGGCAGCCCGATGATCATCAGAATCTTGAGGAAGAGGGTGGGAACCACGAAGGCCGCGATCATCGCCAGCGCGCAGGCGACCACGAGCACGGCCAGTTCGCCGGTCTCCCGGTTGCGCCCGACGATCGCGTTCGGCTTAGCCTTGCCGATCAGGAACGAGCGACGGCGTTCGAAGCCCTCTGCCGTCACGCCGATCCTCCGCGTCCACCGTCAGCAGCGCCGCGGGCACCTCGTACCGCATCCGCACCGCGTCCCCCACCGTCGCGCGGCAACACGGGCGCGGGCGGCGGCGGGGAGGGCGGAGGCGGCACCGGTGGTGTTCCGCCACCGGAACCCGCGCCACGTGTGGTCGTAAGCCGTACGGCCGCGCGCGCACCGTGTGCCGCGACACCTGCGGTCATGCCCAGGGCTGCGACGGCCGGGCCGGCCATCGGGTTGGCGCCGATCGGGCTGCCGCTGCGGCCGGCGTGCGCGGCGATGCCCTGCCGCATCCGCGAGGCCGGGCCGTCCATCGAACCCGCCGCGGCTTCGGCCGGGGCATCGGCGCCGCGGGCGCTGTTGATGGCGAGCATGTCGTCGCCGAAGTTCGGCACGAAGCGGAAGATCAGACCGGAGGCGAAGATCGAGAGCAGCATGATGGCCAGGCCGGAGAGCACCGAGCCGAATGAACCCTGGCCGGTGTTGCCGCCGGAGATGGCGGTGGCTAATCCGAGCACGATGACGATCACCGGTTTGGCGAGGTCCACTGCGATCATCATTCCGGCCCAGCGCCTGATGTGGTGCCAGAGGGACTTGTCCACCAGGCCCGCGTAGACGGCAGCGGCCAGAGCGGCGCCGACGTACAGCATCGCGGCCCGGATCAGCAGCTCGACCCAGAGCACCGCGGCGGCGATCATGGCGATGATGGAGATGAAGATCAGCAGGATCGGACCGCCGCCGAGGTTCGCGGTCTGCCCGTTCGGCGGATCGAGGGTGTTGGCGAAGGAGGTCAGGAAGTTGTTCGTGTCCTTCGCGGTGCCCGAGCCGATCGCGCTGGTCACCGAGTCGGTCACCCGGACCATGCCGTAGAGGATCACCGGCGTGAACGCGGACGCGCCGACGGCGAGCCAGAGGTAGCCGGTGGCCTGGGACAGCGCCGTCACGATCGACTCGCCGTGCACGGCCCGCTTCACCACCGCGAGCAGCCACAGCACCACGGTCAGGATCGCGGAGGCGGCGAACACGATCGCGTACTGGGTGAGGAACCCCGAGTTGGTGAAGTCGACGTTGGTGACGCCGTCGACCACCCCGGAGACCGCCTTGATGACCGAGGCGGCCGCCTGTGCGCAGTCGTGCGCGATCGAGCCGACCGGGTCGGAGAGCAGCGAGGCGGTCGAGGCGCCGCCGGTGCCCCCGCCTCCGTTGGCGTTGCTGTTGGTGCCGCCGGAGCCCCCGCCGACCAGGGTGCGGGTGTTCTCGCAGGCCTGTTTCAGCGAGCCGGACAGCAGCGCGCAGGCGTCGCCGGCCGTGTGGATCATCGAGCTAGCGGGCATAGCGCAACCCCCCGAACTGGTTGACTGCCTTCTGCAGATCCTGGCCGCCGGAGACGACCTGCTGGCCGCTGGTCGGCACCGGGCCATCAGTGGAGGCGAACGAGACCCACTTCCAGTCGCCCCCGGTCCAGCGCAGGGTGACGGTGATCGTCGACCAGTTCTCGACGACCGGGTGCGTCGACCCCTGACCCGCCAGGCCGGAGAGGGTAACGGTCCAGACCGAGACGGTCGCGTCGTTGCTGCTGCTCTTGACCAGAGTCACGCCGACCGGGGCGCTTCGCTGCACGAAGGTCTGCCCGGAGGGCGGTACACCGTCCGCGGACAATCCCAGGCTGTTGTCGACCTGCGTGTACGCCGTGTCGAGTTGGGTCTGCAGGTCGGA
>Ga0070739_10008062_pt1 | contig 10913 bp, 11 predicted proteins | sample Coa_R1_7_FD_66445 | JGI IMG/M metagenome (GOLD analysis project Ga0070739, IMG submission 66445) | Surface soil microbial communities from Centralia Pennsylvania, which are recovering from an underground coalmine fire - Coalmine... | ecosystem: Environmental > Terrestrial > Soil > Unclassified ... | reverse complement strand
GCCCCCGTGGCGGAATAGGTATACGCGGCAGGTTGAGGGCCTGTGCCCGAAAGGGCGTGGTGGTTCGAGTCCACTCGGGGGCACCAGGTATTCGAGGAGTCGTGGGCGCATAGCTCAGTTGGTTAGAGCGTGCGGCTTACATCCGCAAGGTCGGGGGTTCGAGCCCCTCTGCGCCCACCCATCCGCGGCGCGCGCCGTCGGCCTGGCCGGCGGTTTTTTTCTGTCCACAGAAGGGTAGAAGGGATGTGGGCGACACCCCCAAACCCCCGTTTTAAGGGCAGAGAGAGGAAGCTAGGGAATACCCCCAGGCCCCCCGTTCTTATACGGGCCGCGGCAGTTCGGCCAGCAGGCGCCCGTAGCCAGGCGTGCGCTGGCGGACGCCGAAGTGCTGCTGGATGGCCCAGACGCGCGCCGGGATGGCGTGGAGCACGGGCAGCTCGAGGTCCTGCTCGAGCAGGTCGAGGACGTCGAGCACGCGCCAGCCGCTGCCGAGCATGTACACGCCGTCGACGCGCTCGTGGCGGCGCACCACCGCGCGAGTGAAGGCGTAGACCTCCCGCGAGGCCAGGCGGCCGACCTGGTCGAAAGCGACGTCGATCCCCTCCATCGCCAGCACCTCGAAGCCGGCGTCGTGGAAGTACTGCGCGAACAGGTCGTTAATCTCCCCCTGGAAATAAGTGACGCCGACGATGCGCTGCAGGTGGAGGGCGCGCATGGCGTCGACCTGCGTCGTGCCGGAGGTGATGACCGGCACGCCGTACTGGCGCTCCCACTGGGCGATCAGCGCGCGCTCGTGCTCGAAGCCGGCCACCATGAACGGCGGCGCGCCCTCCGGATGAATGAGGTCGACGCCGATGGCGGCCAGCTCGCGGACCTTGTCCTCCACCGCCCCGAGCACGCTTCGGAACTCGGCGATCGTCCCTTCGCGGATGCCGAGGAACAGGGGAATCACGGCGATGCCATCGGGCAGCAGGCGGATCAACTCCTCCAGCCCGCCGGGTCGGTAGGTGGGCTTGATCGCCCCGACCGTGCCGCGCCAACTCGCGAAGGCCATCGATCACCTCCGATTGGGTGCCAGCCGTGAGCCAGAGCTGAGCGCTGGCGGCTGATGGCTGGAAGCGGATTATATATCCGCCTATCTATCTCTTGATGGATGATTGACCTGGGCTCCATTATATGAGACGCTGGATTGGACGGTTGCCGTGACGGCCGGGCGGGTAGGGAAGACCGGGTACTTGTCGAGCGCCCTGCTGTACCTGAGTTAATATAGAGTGGAGGTGATGATCCTGCGCGATTGTGACGAGAGTGTAGCCGGTCGCTTGAGACTAACTTCTGGTATGCTGGGAACATGAGTAGTAGCAAACCGTGGAATCACGGCAACTATATCCGCGCACGGCGCGAGGCACTCGGGTTCTCGCAGCCGGCGCTGGCCCGCGCGGCGCGGGTTACGCCGGCAATGATCAACCGGCTGGAGTCAGGTCAGCGGCGTGGACGGCCGCCACTGCTGCGGGCAGTGGCCGATGCGCTCCAGGTGCCCCCGGCCGAGCTGTTGGAACGAGCCGGGTACACGGCGGAGGCGCGGTATTGGCGCGAGCGCGAGGAAGGCCTCGACACGCCCGACCCGATCGCCCAGCTACGCAACGCAGTTAGCCTGCTCCCGTGCCGTCCGGCCGTGCGGGCCGCGCTGATGACCCTCGTCACGGAACTGGCCCGCGACCACGAGCAGGAGTACCGCGAGCGCTTCGACCGTGCCCTGGAGCGCTATCGCGAGGTGGGCTACGTGGCCAGCCAGGATCGGCCGCTCTCACCGGCGGAGGAGGACGCCGCGAAGTTCGCCGTCTTGCGGGAGCTAATCTTCGAGCCCTCCGAGCCAGCCTCGACGTAGTCCCCTCCCCGACCGAGCTCGAGCCCCGGGGCCGCCCAACGGCGGCAGGCCCCGGGGCTTTCGTTTCGCCCTCCCATCCCGCGCGGGGCCGAGCACCTGGACGGCGGGAAAACCGTCGGTCCGGGTAGTGCATTTACCGTCCGAACGGCAGTCGTCAACTCCCCTGCGCGCGTGCTAGCCTGCGCGCAACTAGCGCGGCGTCGCGCAGCGAGGCGGCACCGACGGGTCGAGGAGAGGCGCTGGCCGTTGGCCGGCCCGTGGGCGGGAGTGCCGCGGGAAGGGGACTCGTCAGGATGGGTGGGAATGGAACCACGGAGACCGATCCGCTATCCTACGCGGCACGGCTCGGCGTGCGCTGGAGCGAGCAGCTTCCACCGGCGATACAGGTGATGCTGGTTTCCGAGCCCCTGCGACTGCTGATCAACGCGACGTGGTGGCAGGGCGCCGGCCCCGCCACGCGCCGCCAGGCGCTGGAGACGCTGCGCTTTGGGCCGCGCGTGGCCCGCACGCCGTTCCAGGTCTGGGGGCGCCGGCCCCTGCACGCGGCCGGGGAGCTCCGCCAGGCGCTCGACACGCTGCCCCTCGAGTTCTGGGACCGGCTGGTGCAGGCGCCGTAGTCTCAGCGCTCCGACGAAATCCGCTCAGGCGGAGCGCGCCGCGGTCGTCGCCGCGCGTCCCCGGGCGGCGGCACGGTCCTTTCCGCCCGCGGCGGCGCGGCCGCTCGTGCGCTGCCGTGCGCGGCCGTTCGGGGCCGGCTGGAGGGCTGCGGCGAGCACTTCCGCGACGGTGTCGACGAGGACGAAGGTGAGCGCGTCGCGCACCTCGGCGGGGATGTCCTCCAGATCCCGCTCGTTGCGCCGGGCTAGGATGACCCGCTGCAGGCCGGCGCGGTGGGCGGCGAGCACCTTCTCCTTGATCCCGCCGACCGGCAGCACCTTGCCGCGGAGAGTGATCTCTCCGGTCATGGCCGTGTCGCTACGGACGGGGCGCCCGGTGGCCAGCGAGGCGAGGGCCGTGGCGATGGTGATGCCGGCGGAAGGGCCGTCCTTGGGAATCGCGCCGGCCGGCACGTGGACGTGGACGTCCTGTTTGGCGAAGACGTCAGCGGGCAGACCCAGGTGGGCGGCGTCGGAGCGGAGGTAGGAGAGCGCGGTCTGGGCCGACTCGCGCATCACCTCGCCGAGGTGGCCAGTGAGCGTGAGGCGGCCGCTGCCGTCGGGGATCGCGGCCGCCTCGATGAACAGGATGTCGCCGCCGACGGGCGTCCAGGCCAGGCCGGTGGCCACGCCCGGCCGGTCGGTGCGCTCGGCGGCCTCATTGAAGAAGCGCGGCCGGCCGAGGTACTCGGCGACGCGCTCGGGCGTGACCACGATCGGGCCGGGCTGGCCCTCGGCCAGGGCGCGGGCCGCCTTGCGACAACAGGCCGCGAGCTCGCGCTCCAGGTTGCGCACGCCGGCCTCGCGGGTGTAGTCGCGGATCAGGCGCGACACGGCGGCCGGCTCGAAGCGCACCTCGTGCTCGCGCAGGCCGTGGGCGCGGCGCTGCTTGGGGATGAGGTAGCGCTCGGCGATCTGGAGCTTCTCAGCCTCGGTGTAGCCGGTAAGCTGAAGCACCTCCATCCGGTCGTTGAGCGCGGGCGGCACGGTGTCGAGGGCGTTGGCCGTAGTGATGAACATGACGTGGCTGAGGTCGAACGGCACGCCGAGGTAGTTGTCCACGAAGCTGAAGTTCTGGGCCGGGTCGAGCACCTCGAGCAGGGCCGCGGCCGGATCGCCCTGGAAGCCGACGCTGAGCTTGTCGATCTCGTCGAGCACGAAGACCGGGTCGGCGGCCTCGGCGCGGCGCAGGCCCTGGATGATGCGGCCAGGCATGGCGCCGATGTAGGTGCGGCGGTGGCCACGGATCTCGGCCTCGTCGCGCACGCCGCCGAGCGAGATCCGCACGTACTTGCGGCCGAGGGCGCGGGCGATGGACTGGGCGAGGGAGGTCTTGCCCACGCCGGGCGGGCCGACGAAGCAGAGGATCGGCTCGCGGAGGGCATCGCGCTCGTCGTTGGGCGGTGGCGGGCTGCCGTCGGGCGATTGCGCCTCGCCGTTCGGCGACGGCGCTTCGGCGTGCAGGCGCTCGTCCTTGAGCTTGCGGACGGCGAGGTATTCCAGGATGCGGTCCTTGATCTTGTCCAGGTCGTAGTGGTCCTCGTCCAGGACCTCGCGGGCGCGGGACACGTCGATCGCGCCGCCGGTGCAGCGGTCCCAGGGGAGGCTGGCCAGCCAGTCGAGGTAGTTGCGGATGATGCCGTGCTCGGGCGAGACGGCGGGCAGCGCTTCGAGGCGGCTCAGCTCGCGGTCGGCCTCCTGGCGCGCCTCCGGCGGCAGATGGGCGTCGGCCAGGCGCTGGCGCAGGTCGGCGGTCTCGTCGGCGCCTTCGTCCTCGCCGAGTTCCTTGCGGATCGCGCGGATCTGCTCGCGGAGGATGTACTCCCGCTGGCTCTTGCTGAGCTGCTCCTGGGCCGAGGATTGGATGCGGCGGCTGACCTCGGCGATCTCCAGCTCGCGGCCGAGCACGCGGCTCAGGCGCTCGAGCTTGCCGGTGACGCTGTCGAGCTCGAGGATCTCCTGGCGCACGTCGGAGTCCATGCGGATGCTGGAGGCCACGACGTAGGCCAGCGCCCGCGGGTCGTCCAGGCCGGCCACGGCGGCTACCAGCTCTTCGGGCTGGTTCGCCGAGGCGGCGAGGCGCTGGAACTCGCCGGCGACGAGGCGGCGGAGCGCCTCGATCTCCGTCGTCTCTTCCACGATGTCGGGCGCGAGGGTGATCCGCGCACGGAGGTAGGGCTCAGTCTGGGTCCAGGCGGCGATGCGCAGCCGCTCCAGGCCCTGCACGGCGACGAGCAGGCCGCCTTCCGGCTGGCGCAGAAGCTGGACGACGCGGGCGACGGTGCCGACGGTGTAGCAGTCGTCGGGGCCGGCGTTCTCCTGCTCGGGCCGCCGCTGGCCGACGAGGCCCAGCAGGCGCCCTTCGCGCATCACGTCGTCGACGAGCCGCAGGGAGCGCGGCTGGCCGACCTGCAGCGGCACGACGGCGAGCGGGAAGACGGTCATGCCTCGCAGCGGCAGGATCGGTAGCTCCTCGGGTATGTTGCCCAGGTCCGGGGGGGCGCCGCGGCCGAGGACGGCGGGCGTCTCCTGGCCGTCGGGATTGGCTGCCATGGTCGCTACCTCCTCGCCACGTCGTCGGCCGCGCCGTTGGTTCGCGGCAGGGTGACGTAGAGCATGCCGCGGTCGTAGCGCGCCGTCACGCGGTCGGCGTCGACCGCGATTGGCAGGTAGATCTCGGCCCGGAACGGGCCGTAGCGCACGCCGCTGGCGTGGTAGCGACACTCGGCGGTGCACCAGGTGGCGCGGTCGAGGTCGCTCTCCTCGCGCTGGCCGGCCACGACGAGCATGTCCTCGAACAGCGTGACCTCGATGTCGTCCTCGTGCATGCCCGCCAGCTCAATGCGGACGAGCAGGCCGGGCGGCCCCTCCAACACGTCGGTGGGGGGGCGCCAGTGGGGGCGCACGACCCAGGGCGGCTGGCGCTCGAGCTCCCAGATGCTGCGGAAGAGCTGCTCGACGTTGGTGCCCGGCGTCGCATAGCGATAGGTAACGCGGCGGTAGCGCAGCGGCATGAGCGGATCCCTCCCCGGCGGAGCCGGCGCAAGGCGCGGGCCAGCCCGCGCAGGCGAGGCAGAGATATATCGCGTGGCTGCGTGTACTTTGGAGGATAGCACGCGGAGCGGGCGCCCAAAAGCCGCGGCGCGACGAACGCAGGGGACGGCGCGCTCAGGCGCGGCGGAGGGGGCGATGCGGCGGGCTGGCGCGGCGCCGGCGGGCCGGCGCGGGGAGTTCGACGATGCCGTCGGCCGGCGCCTCGGCCGTGGCGCTGGCCGCAGGGCGGCGCGACGGGTAGGCGTGGCGCGCGGCGGGCGCCCGCCAGCCTGGCGGGGGCGGCCAGTCGGCGCGGCTGGGCGCGAGCGGCGCGCTACCGGGCGCCGGCGCGGCCAGGGCTTCCTGGACGGCAGCGTCGAGGTCGGCGTTGGTGAACGGGCGGGTCAGGTAGCGCACGGCGCCCAGGCTGCGCGCGAACTCGCCGCCGACACTGCGCGGGATGGTCGAGATGACGACGATCGGCAGGTGGCGCAGCGAGGGATGGCGGCGCAGCCGCTCGAGCACCTGGAACCCGTCGTACACCGGCAGGTCGGTGTCGAGGACGAGCAGGTCGGGGCGGCTGGCCTCAGCCTGGGCCAGCGCGCTCTGGCCGTCGTGAACTTCCCGCACGTGGTGCCCGACTGCTTCGAGGGCCAGCCGCGCCGCCACGCGGCTGCTCGTCGCCTCTTCGCCGGCCGCCAGGAGCACATCGGCCATCAGGCTACCCCCTACTGATGAGCATAGGGGGCCGGGGCGGGAAAGTCAATCGTGTCGCGTTTGTTAGGCGCGCGCGCCTAGCGAGATCGCCGGTTCTATGGAACGAGCGGCCACTCGGCGGCTGAAGGGGAGTCGGCCCTACTTCGCGGGGCCGACTCCCCTTCAGCCTACCAGCTCGAGAGGGCTTAGAGTGCCTATCAATACCTGATATGAGCCTGCGGCTCATATCAGGTATTCCGGGTTTCGTTAGGAGCTCTTAGAGGTGCTTTGCATACCCGGTGTGAGCATGCTGCTCACACCGGGTATGTCCGGTTCGGGTACGGGTTCTTAGACGACGGCCGGCACCTGGAGGTTGTACAGCCGGGCGACGTTCTCCCGGACGATCTTGGCCCGCTTTTCCGGCGCTAGGTGGCCCAGGTCGCGCTCGATGATCTGGCGCGAGTGCGGCCAGGGCGAGTTGGGATGGGGGAAGTCGTTCGACCACATGTAGGTGTCCGGGTCCTGATCGAAGTAGACGGACCCGGCCGGGTCGTTGAAGAACGTCGCCAGGAACTGCGTGCCGAGGTAGTCGCGCGGGTCCTTCTGGTTCGGCGGCGGGTTCATGCCACGGAAGCGACGGTAATAGTAGCCCCACTGCTGGAAGTAGAAAGGCATCCAGCCGCACTCGAACTCGACCAGGACGAACTTCAGCCGCGGGTAGCGGTCCAGCACGCCGTGGAAGATCAGGTCGAACACGGCGTCGGCCACGCTGGCCATCTTCTGGTTCACGCTGACGTGGTACTGGGAGATGCCGGTCCAGTCGGCGAGGTTCTTGCTGTAGTTGTGGCCCGTGAGGATGTGCAGGCTGATCGGCGCTTCCATCGCCTGGGCGGCGTCCCAGAACTTGTTGTAGTGGTCGGAGTAGAACGGCAGGTCGGGATGCGGCGCCTGCCAGATCAGCGCGCCCTGCAGGCCGGCCTTGCGGCAGCGCTCGAGCTCCTTCACGGCGTGGTCGGCGTCGTAGAGGGAGATGTTGGGGATGCCGACGAGGCGGTCGTTGGCCACCTGGCAGTACTCGATCAGCCAATCGTTGTAGACGCGGAAGCACTCCTCCTGGAGCCGGGCATCGTCGAGCCCGAACTGGCCGAGACCCAGCGTGCAGTAGAGCACCTCGGCGCTCACGCCGTCGGCGGCCATCTCCTTCAGGCGCTCGTTCGGGTCGTGGCCGCCCGGGTGGCCCTGGAAGCCCTCGCCGACCTTGGGCTCCGGGTAACGGGGCGCCTGGTCGCGGAGGTTTTTGGGTAGCCGCTGCACCCACAGGTCGTGCGGCTCCATCGTGTGCGAGTCCGCGGAGATGATCACCTCGGACGGGTGGCCCGTGCTCGTTCCGTCCTGTACGGTGCTGGAAGCGCTCATGGCGACTCTCTCTCCTCCTCCTGTCTCAGCGCGGACCAGCCGGGCGATCCATCCGCCCATCGCCCCGCTCTGGGCCACCATACCACAGGTTGCGCCAGCCGGACGAAACGACGCTCATGATCGTCGATGTTTATAGAACATCTGTTCATATCGGGGGCTGCGGGATGGCCACGACCCGCTCCGCGTGGCGGTCGCTGGTGCGGAACGAGCTGGACGACAACGGCGCGACTCAGCTCTGGGCCGATGCGCTGCTAAACGCCTGGCTGAACGAGGGAATCCGCGACTACGCGCGGGTGTTTCCCCTGGAAGCCACGACGGCGCTGGCCACGGTCGCCGGCCAGGCTGCCTACGCCCTGCCCGCCGACCTGGTCGCGGTGGTACGCGTCGAGCATCCGGCCAACGTCTTCCGGGTAAGCCAGCCGCGGGTGGGCGGCGACTGGCGGGTGAGCGGTGCCCCGTGGCCAGGGGCGGATCACTGCTTACTGGGCACTGGTCGCTACGCCTACGACGTGTGGGGCAGCACGCTCGAGCTGGAGCCGGCGCCGACGGCGGACGGCGAGACGATCGGCCTGCGCTACGTGGCGCGGCGTACGGAGCCCGCGGGCGATACGGACGCGCTGCCCGTGGACGACGGGGACGTCGAGCTACTGACCTTCTACGTCTGCTCGCGCGCGCTGTTCTGGATCGGCGCCCAGGAGGCCAAGCGCCAGGCATTCGAGCGTCAGCGCGGCGCCGACGCCGGCGCGCTGGCCCGCGCCTACCGCGGCTTCTACGCCGACGGGATCGCCGCGCGGCGGCGCGGTCTCAGCCCACGCACGCGGCGGCTGGTGCCGCGGGACAGCGAGTGAAGAGTGGCGAGTGAGGGGGAAAGATGACTCTACCCGCAACCCTGAACGACCGCCAGTTCCAGAGCTTCGTCGAGCTGGGCAGCTCGGGCGCTCCCGCGCGTCGCGTGGTGCTGTACGACGCGAGCGGGAACGCGCTGTGGAGCGTCGCGACGCCGGCGGACGGGCAGGCCCTCGCCGCCGCGCCCACGCTGACCGTGCAGCAGCTCCTCTACAACGGCGCGACGCTCGACCTGCAGCGCGGCAACCAGCAGGGCACGCTGCTCGCCAGCGCCACGCGGACGGCGAATACGGCGAGCGCCGACCAGACCAACTACAACGCCCGCGGCGTCTTGCTGTTCCTGAATGTGACGGCCGCGAGCGGCACGGGCGGCGTGCGGGCGCTGGTGCAGGCGAAAGATCCCATCTCGGGCAGCACACAGTTCCTGGCGTCGGCCACGCCGGCGTTCAAGACGGCCACCGGCCTGTACGTGTACAGCGTCTACCCTGGCGCCCCCGTCGGCGCCTTCCTGGAGCAGGCGACGCAGGCGGCGCTGCCGCGGACCTGGAGCGTGCTGGTCCAGCACGGCGACGCGAGCAGCTACACGTATTCGCTCGGCTTCGCACTCATCGTGTAGCTGTCAGCGATCAGTCGTCAGCTCTCAGCTAAGAACTGATCGCTGAGAGCTGAAGGCTGATGGCTCGTGAGGGAGGAAGAGATGCCCACGGGCACGATCGTGAAGACCTGGCAAGACATGACGAACGCCTACATGGCGCTCCGCGTGAACGAGGGCAGCGTCGACGTCGAGTACCTCGGCGCGATGCCCCTGGCCAGCCTGGCCGGGCTCACCCTGACGCAGAAGCGCGCCGCCCTGGTGGCCGCCTGCAAGGCGCAGCGCGACACCCAGCAGGCCACCACCGTCGACCTCGGCCTCTCGGGGACGGCCACGATCTGACGGCCACGATCTAAGGTGAGCGGTGACCAGTGGAGCGGTGACTGGTCACTAATCACTGGCCACTGGTCACTGATCAACGGGCGCGGCCCGGCCGAGCGCTGGGTCGCGCGGAGCAAGGAGGGACGATGCACACCGGCTACTGGTACCGCGGGCGCTTCTTCCCGCCGATCGGCGGAGGGAGCGCGGCGTCCGATGGCGCGTCCGCGGATGCGCCCACCATGGGCGGCGAGGACGCCTTGGCGCCGTCGGCCCCGACCGCGCCCGCCGAGCCGAGCACCGACCTCGACGCGGAGGCGCTGCGCCGCGAGCTCGCGGAGTACCGGCGCCTCGCCGAGGAGCGCGCCCAGGGCCTGGCCGCGCGCGACGCCGAGCTGGCCGCGCTCCGCCAGGCAGCGGAGCAGCACCAGGCCGCGGCGGCGGAGGTCCAGCAGCAGCTCCTCGCGGCGCACCGCGCCCGCTTGCTTGCCGAGCACCACGGGCGGATCGTCGAGGAGCTGGTCCAGGGCAGCACGGTCGACGAGCTGAACGCCTCGGTGGCCCGCGCGCAGGCCGCCTACACCAGCGTGGCCGAGCAGGTCCGCGCGGCGGCCGCGGCGAGCGTGCCGGCCGGCAACGCGGCGCGCAGCGGTCCCGACCTGGCCCTGCTGAGCGCACAGGAGAAGATCGCCCACGGGCTGCGGAATCGGTAACGAGTACGGACACTGAGTGCGGAGTGGAGCCGAATGACTCAGTACTCAGCACTCAGTACTGGCCACTGGAGGTAAGGATGGCCCTGACGCTGATCCAGGCGGCGCAGCAGACGACGGACCTGCTGCTGCGCGGGGTGATCGAGACGGTGCTCGACGAGAGCCCGGTGCTGCGCTTCCTGCCCTTCGAGAACGTCCAGGGCAACAGTCTGAAGTACACCCAGGAGGTGACGCCCGGCACGGCGCAGTTCTACGCGATCGGCGACACCTGGGTGGAGGGCACGGCGACAACGCAGCAGAAGACCGCGAACCTGGTGATCCTCGGCGGCGATGCGGATGTGGACAACTTCATCCAGCGTGGGATGAGCGACCAGAACGACCAGCGCGCAACGCAGATCCGCCTCAAGGCCAAGGCGGTGGCGCGGCAGTTCGAGACGGCGTTCATCACCGGCGACACGTCGAGCGACCCGAACGCCTTCGACGGCCTGCGCCGGCTCATCCCGAGCAGCCAGACGCTCGACGCGGCGACGAACGGCGCGGCGCTGACGCTGGCCTTGCTCGACCAGATGCTGGACCTGGTGCGCGGGGGGAAACCGGATATCCTGCTGATGAGCCGGCGGAGCCGCCGCAAGCTGAAGGCCTTGCTGCAGGCGAGTAGCCACTACGTGGAGACCGGCGACCAGTTCGGCCGCCAGGTGATGATGTACGACGGCATCCCCGTCTACGTCTCCGACTACATCCCCGACACGGAGACGATGGGC
>Ga0070739_10008060_pt1 | contig 10916 bp, 9 predicted proteins | sample Coa_R1_7_FD_66445 | JGI IMG/M metagenome (GOLD analysis project Ga0070739, IMG submission 66445) | Surface soil microbial communities from Centralia Pennsylvania, which are recovering from an underground coalmine fire - Coalmine... | ecosystem: Environmental > Terrestrial > Soil > Unclassified ... | reverse complement strand
TCGGTCATCGCTTTGCAGGAAGGCATTCATCTCCCTGTTACGCGCAATCTGCTCGGCGGGTGTAGGTATCCGATCCGCAACGGTCACAAGGTAGAGATCGGGTTCGTCTTTGCGCGGGTTATTGTTGCTGAGAATATAGTAAGCCTTGATCCAGCCTTTCGATTTCGCAAACTCATTCTGCCGACGCGCCTTGTTAACGAGGAAATCGGCATAATCGGCAAAGTGCCCGTCATCGATCTTGACTGCCGTAATATCCCAATAGTCACCGCCCACGAGCGGCAGTTCTTGTGCACGTGCTGCTAGCGGTGAAACCATCAAGGATGCGCCGATTGCGCAGAGTATCAGCTTACGCATGTGCATTGCCTCCCTCTGGCGGGAGCCCCCCGGCTCCGCGCTTGAAGGAACGGCGTCGCCGCAACCGGCGAGACGCCAGCAACTAGCGGCGTCGTTCCGAGCAGCCGTAAAGCACGGAACGAGGCTTAGGGCAAATTAATGTGAAGGCTCGCTTGCAGCGCCCGGGCCGCAGCCGGGGCGCGAATTTTGGCGCCGTTGATCATGAAGATGTAAGCGTCGCGATTGCGCTCGTGCCAGAGCCGTGCCCGCTCGGCGAAACGTTCAATGGATGCGGCATCATATCCGGTTGCAACATCCTCGCGCATGCGCTGCAGGCGAGCGTAGGCAAAACTTGCCGTATCGGCGTCGATGCAGGGAAATTCGTCGTCGTCGCCGAACACCACCGCAATGTCGTGATCACGGCAAAGTTGGAAGAACTTGTCGTCGCGAAAGCTCTCGTGTCGCGGTTCGATCACGTGGCGAAGCGGAATACCCTCCAATTCTCTCGGAAGTAAGCCGAAGAAGGCGGCCACGTCGTCGCAGTCGAAGTGACGGCGGGCGGAAAGCATCCAGAGGACAGGACCGAGCTTGGCTCCGAGTGCCGACATTCCCTGCGAGAAATACACGCCTAGCGCTTCGCCTGCGTCGGCGAGCCTTGGGCGCGTTACGACGTAGCGCGAGCCTTTGACCGAAAATTGAAAGCCGTCCGGGACGGCCTTCTCCCAAGCGGACCAGCTCTTCGGGCTTTGTCGCCCATAGAAAGTCGCATTGATTTCAATCGCTCCGAATTGCCGTGAGGCGAATTCGAGTTCTTTCGACTGCGCTAGGCCCTGGGGGTAAAATGTTCCGCGCCACGCGGGAAATGTCCATCCGCCGATGCCAATACGGATTGCTGATTGCACCATCGATTCTCATGCGCACTAAGCGTCGAACGAAGAACTTCGCAACAGTGGGCAGCGATCATCCCTGCGTTCGCGTTTTCACGGTAGCCCACCGGGGCGATGGTTCGTAGATGCCTCGCATGGCCGATCTTCGAAATATCGTCATTCTAACCGGAGCCGGGGTTTCCGCTGAAAGTGGACTGGCGACGTTTCGTGGACCGGACGGTCTTTGGGAAGGGCACCGCGTCGAGGACGTCGCTACACCGGAAGCATTTCGCCGCGATCCGTCACTGGTGCACGCGTTCTACGACGCGCGTCGCGCAAGACTTGCCTCCGTCGAGCCGAATGCCGCACACCGCGCCCTCGCTCGGCTCGATTCCGAGTGGCCGGGCGACCTGCTGCTAGTCACCCAAAATGTCGATGACCTGCATGAACGTGCTGGTTCCAAGCGCCTGTTGCACATGCATGGTGAACTGACGCGCGGATGGTGTCTCGCGTGCGGCTCTCGTTTCTCGTGGAACGGGAACATGGGCGAACGTGCTTCTTGTCCGATCTGCTCGAGGCGCGGGCAGGTCAGACCCGACATCGTCTGGTTTGGCGAGATGCCGTACGAAATGGATCGGATCGATGACGCGCTTAGGCGCTGCGACCTCTTCGTATCGATTGGCACATCGGGCGCCGTTTATCCGGCGGCGGGCTTCGTTCAGACTGCCCGCTACTGCGGCGCAACGACGCTCGAGATGAATCTCGAACCGAGCCTTGGCAGCTACATGTTCGACGAGACTCGAAATGGGCCGGCGAGCGAACTTGTGCCGCGATGGGTGGACGAACTAGTTGGTCGCCAGCTCGCATTGTGAGCGAGCCCGTGCGGGACCGCATCCGCCGGTCCTCGTTTTCGGTCAGTCCGACCATTCAAGTCCAATTTCCCGATAGAGCTGGCGATCTTCGTCCCAGCGAGGATTAACCTTCACGTGAAGGAACAAGTGCACTGGTCTTCCAAGATGTTGCGCGATTGCGGCACGCGCGGCGGCTCCAATTGCCTTCAGCCGATGGCCGCCCTTGCCGATGACGATGGCTTTTTGGCTGTCTCGTTCAACAAGAATCTGCTGGCGAATGGCCGTCGAGCCGTCGGTACGGTCCTCCCAAGTTTCGGTCTCAATCGCCGTTGCATAGGGGAGTTCCTGGTGCAGTCGATTGACGATCTGCTCACGCGTAAGCTCCGCTGCGACCATTCGATCGGTCGCATCCGAGACTTCATCCTCCGGGTACAGCCAAGGACCTTCCGGCACTCCCGCGGCAAGAGCCTCCTTCAGATCGGGAACGCCGTCGCCCGCAGCCGCGCTAATCATGAATATCCTGTCGGGCCTGAGCTCGGCGGTTAGGCGCGCCGCCAACGCGAGCAAACCACTCTTGTCGACAAGATCGATCTTGTTAAGCGCGACAAACAAGGGCTGCTTGCGACTATCAAGAGCCGACGCGATGCGCGTGACTTCAGCGTTTACGCCCGTGACGACGTCGATCACGAACAAAATGAGGTCGGCGTCCTGAGCGCCCGTCCAGGCGGCGGCAACCATCGCGCGGTCCAGCCGTCGCCGAGGCTGGAAAATACCCGGCGTGTCGACAAGAAGGATCTGCGCCGAGCCCTGAATGGCAATGCCCATCAGTCTCGAGCGCGTGGTCTGTGCCTTGGGGCTGACGATCGCCACTTTCTGACCGACGAGCGCATTGACGAGCGTCGACTTGCCCGCATTTGGTGCGCCGATGACTGCCACGAACCCCGCTCTTGGAGTAGCATCGCTCATTTGAGGTTCGCCAATAGCGCCGCTGCAGCCGATGTCTCGGCATCCTGCTTACTCGCCCCATCGGCAGTCGCTTCACCGATCCGTGCCACGGATACACGCACGGTGAACGTCGGAGCATGATGAGCTCCGGTCCTCGCGATCACTTCATAGCTCGGCGGCGCAACGCCTTTTGCGGCAGCAAGCTCCTGAAGCGCCGACTTCGGGTGCTGCGGCGCTCGGCGTTGTGTTGCGAGATCTGCTTGCCACAGCTCGAGGATGAACCGTTTCGCGACATCCAGCCCGCCATCGAGATATAAAGCGCCAATCAGCGACTCAACCACGTCACCAACGACATTCTCGCTCTGGCTCGCGCCGTCTTCCCGCGCTTGCTTGCCAAGGCGGACGAGCGACGGAATGCCGAGCTTCCGCCCGTTTTCCGCACATGTCTCCCGGTCAACGAGCGCATTGTAGCGCTTTGACAGGTTGCCTTCCGGTTCTTTGGGATAGCGCTCGTAGAGCGCCTCGGCGATAACCATCCCGAGGACGCGATCGCCGAGGAACTCGAGGCGTTCATAGTTGCTGCCCCCACTGCTCGAATGGGTGAGTGCAAGCTCGAATAAGCGGATGTCGGACGGCTCGTGGCCAAGTCTGTCCTCGACGAATTCCCGGAGGCTGTCGCTCATCGCGAAGCACCCGTATAGCCGTTGCCGATACGATCGCCGCGAAGAGCCGTGAACCACGTCCAGGGCTTCAGGTACGACGCAGTGCCGTCGGTCGACCAGAAGGTAAAGAGGGCGCGACCCACGAGATTTTCCTCGGCGAGCATGCCGACACCGCCGTCCGCGGTCGGGAAACGGCTGTCGAGACTATCGTCGCGATTGTCTCCCATTACGAACAAGTGGCCTCGTGGTACGCGAGTTGCCGGGAAGTTGTCGGCGGGTCCGTTCACCACTTGGTCAAGGACGGTGTAACTGGGACCGCCCGGGAGCGTCTCGAGATAGGCGTGGTAAATGCACGTCGCTCGTCCGTTCACGATGGCCATGTTGCGCAAGCTTTCGGGTGCCGCTCGGCACGGGCTGTTCGGGCTGACGGTCAGCGTGGCGTCCGGCAGATGCCGCCGCTCGACCGGGCGGTTGTTGAGGAGCAGCAAGCCTCCTCGCATTTCAACTGTGTCACCGGGAAGACCGATGACGCGCTTGATGAGATCGGCATTCTCGACGGGGTTTCGGAACACCACCACGTCGCCGCGTTTGGGCAGCGCAGCCGCAATTCGTCCTTCGAAAGCCGGAACATCGAGAGGGAAGCTGTAGCGCGAATAGCCATAGGGCCATTTGGCGACGATTAGATAATCGCCGATGTACAGTGTCGGGAGCATCGATCCAGAAGGGATGTAGAAGGGCTGCACGAAGAAGGTGCGGAACATCCAGGAAAGCAATGCGACGACGAGCACGAAGCGCACGAGTGACCCAGTGCTCTTTTCAACGCTGGCAGCTGATGAGCCTCTGAGGCGAGTTCGGCGGGACAATCGCGATGCCATTTCATCGCCCCTGTTCCGCGCTGGCGTGGCCGCGTCAAGCGGGGTGGCAAACGGCGCCCCTCGCACTATGTGCAACAGCGATGCAACCCATTTCATTCAAGCGCCTCGACGAGCTGTTCGCCGCGGAACCCGACCGCCTTACCCGCCTGGCGTTCGAGACAGCAGGGATCTATTTCGACTGGTCGAAGACCCATCTCGACGGAGCGCTAATCGCGAGCTTTGCCGATCGTGCGCGTCAAATGGGATTCGATGCAGCGCGCAATGCGCTCTTTAACGGCGAGGTCGTCAATCCAAGCGAACAGAGACCCGCAACCCACATTGCCGAACGCGGCAGCGGCACTCCGGACGAAGTCGATCTTGCAACCGCGCGTCGCCAGCGAACTCGAGCGCTCGTGGACGCCATCGAGGCTGGAGCGTTCGGCCCGCTCACCGGAATTCTCCACATTGGAATTGGTGGTTCAGTGCTCGGACCCGCCTTGCTTGTCGATGCGCTCGGGCGGCGGTCCGGTGCATTCACCGTCCGTTTCTTGTCAAACATCGACGGTGCTGCATTTGACGACGCGGTCGAGCCGCTCGATCCGGCAACTACGCTTCTTGTGGTCGCTTCCAAGACCTTCACGACACTTGAGACACTTACCAATCTCGACGCTGCGCGACAGTGGCTGCGTGCAGCCGGCGTCGATGATCCAGACGGGCGCATTGTGGCCGTGACGGCTCGACCTGAAGCAGCGCTTGCGCAGGGGATTGATGAAACCCGGACCTTGCAGTTCGGCGAAGGTGTCGGTGGCCGTTACTCACTTTGGAGCTCGGTCGGGCTTACGGCGGCATTGGCCTTGGGGTGGGACGCGTTTGAAATGCTGCTCGAGGGCGCAGCGGAAATGGATCGGCATTTCAGGTTTGCCGGTTTCGACGCGAATATCCCGCTGATCGCCGCCTATGCCGATCGGCTCTATGTGGAACAGTTCTCCTGCCAAACACGTGCTCTATTCGCCTACGACGAGCGGCTGCGGCTACTTCCGTTTTACCTTCAGCAGCTCGAGATGGAGTCGAATGGCAAATCCGTCATGACCAGCGGTCAACCGGTCGCTCATCCGACGGCACCCGTCACGTGGGGCGGCACGGGCACCGACGCTCAGCACGCTGTTTTCCAGTTACTTCACCAAGGAACCGTCCTTGTCCCGGTCGAGTTCGTGGCCGTGCGCGAAGGCGATGATGCGCAAGACCCGGAGCATCATCGGCTCCTTCTGCTGAACGCCTTTGCGCAGGGCGCAGCGTTGATGCAGGGGCGCCAGAGCGAAGACCCGCAACGTTCTTACGAAGGGAACCGGCCAAGCACGACGGTTCTGATCAACGACCTCGACGCGCGCTCGCTTGGCGCGCTGATTGCTTTCTACGAACACCGAACCTTCGCCAATGCCGTTCTCCTCGGGATTAACCCGTTCGATCAATTTGGCGTGGAACTCGGCAAGGAGATCGCCCGGCAGCTCGCTGATGAGGAGAGTGACCGAAGGCTTGATTCGTCTACGCGCGCTTTGATGCAGCGCGCGGGGATCTGACATGAGCATCGCACGGCTGATTGCTGGAACCCGGAACAGGCCTCTCATGGAGCTCAAACATGGCTGACTTCGACCTGTTCGTGATCGGTGCTGGTTCTGGCGGGGTGCGCGCTGCACGCGTATCAGCTGCCTATGGTGCTCGCGTCGCGGTTGCTGAAGAGCACAAGGTCGGGGGTACGTGCGTCATCCGCGGCTGCGTTCCCAAGAAACTCCTCGTCTATGGCGCCCATTTTGCCGAGGACCTCGACGATGCCGCGATGTTCGGTTGGGATGTGCCGCAGAAGCATTTCGACTGGCAGGTCCTTCGCGACAACGTGCTCGCGGAGGTAACGCGTCTTGAAGGCGCCTATACCGACACGCTCACCAATCACGATGTAACGATCTTCAAGGAACGCGCGGAACTTACGGGCGCTAACTCAATCCGATTGGCGAGCGGCAAGGAGCTGACTGCGGACAAGATCCTGATTGCAACGGGGGCAACGCCCGTAATGCCGCAGATCGAGGGCATCGAACATGCCATCAGCTCGAACGAAGTGTTCCACCTCGAAACGCTCCCGAAGCGCATCGTCATCGCCGGCGGAGGCTATATCGCGAACGAGTTTGCTGGAATTTTTCACCAGTTCGGCACGCATGTAACGCTCGTCAATCGGACCGACGTAATCTTGCGCCACTACGACCAGCAGATTGTTGACCGCCTCATGCAGATCTCGCTGCGCAAGGGAATTGACTTCAAGTTCCATGCGACCATCGAGAAAATCGAGCGGCGCGACGACCAGACCTTGCACCTGAGGATGACGGGGTGCGACGATCTCCAGGCGGACGCGGTCCTTTTCGCGGTGGGCCGCCGGCCAAACACCAAGGGTCTCGGACTCGAAGCAGCGGGCGTCGAGCTTGCGCAAAAGGGACAGATCAAGGTTGACGCGGACAATCGTACCTCGGTGCGGTCGATCTTCGCTGTTGGCGATGTCACGGATCGCATTCAGCTCACTCCGGTCGCAATTCGCGAAGGGCAGGCCTTTGCCGACACCGTCTTTGGCAACAGCCCGCACCAGGTGGATTACAGCTGCGTACCATCGGCGGTCTTCAGTCACCCGCCTCTCGCAGGTGTCGGCATGACCGAAGGACAGGCGCGCGAGAAACTCGGGCAGGTGAAAACCTTTACGTCCGATTTTCGCGCGATGAAGAATGTTCTAGCCGGCCGCAACGAGCGTTCGCTCTACAAGCTCATCGTCGACGGTGCGACCGACCAGGTCGTCGGCATCCACATGATTGGCCCCGACGCGCCTGAAATCCTCCAAGCGGCAGCGGTCGCAATCAAAGGGAAATTGAAGAAGGCCGATTTCGACGCAACAGTGGCGCTTCACCCGACGATGGCCGAAGAACTGGTTCTGATGCGCTAAAAGGTCGGTTGCGCGCGGTGGTGGACGACCAGGGACAATTTCCTGCCGCTCCTGCCGTTGATCATTCCACCCTTGCCGTGCAATTCCCGCTGTAAAGATTCAAGACCGGCCTGAAAGGCTCATTCATTGCACGACGCGATTGTGATTGGGGCGGGGCACAACGGCCTGACCTGTGCTTACTATCTTGCCAAGAAGGGGCTCAAAGTCGCCGTTCTCGAGGCCGCTGGAACGGTTGGCGGCGCCGCGGTAACCGACGAATTCCTGCCGGGATTTAGAAATTCGGCGGCAAGCTACACCGTCAGCCTACTGCAACCCAAGGTCATCCGCGACCTGGAGCTTGAACGTCATGGCTTGAAGGTCGTGCTGCGCAAAACGGATAACTTTCTTCCAGGCGATGGCGATTACCTCCTCGCCGGCCGAGGCGGACTCACGCGCAAGGAAATCGTCCGTCACGTGAAAGAGGACGGTGATGCGTATGATCGATATCACAACGAGCTGGAAACGGTCGTTCGACTGCTGAAAAAGTGGATCCTTCGAGCGCCGCCAAACGTCGGCCGAAGAGCAAGCGCCATACCCAAGCTTATCAGCCTTGGACGCGACATGGCTGGACTATCCGTGGCCGAAACACGGATCGTTCACGACTTTGCGGTTCGAAGTGCCGCCGAAATCCTCGACCGCCATTTCAAGGGCGATCTTACCAAGGCACTATTCGGCTTTGACGGTGTCGTCGGCAATTTCGCGTCCCCGCAGGCGCCGGGCACTGGGTACGTTCTGTTGCACCATTTGTTCGGCGAGGCGGCTGGCGTCCCCGGAGCATGGGGGCACGCGATCGGGGGCATGGGCGCGATCACGCAGGCTATGGGCCAGGCATGCCGCGAAGCGGGTGTCGACATTCTTCTCAACACGCCAGTTGAAGAGATAATCGTCAATTCGGGGCGGGCAGCAGGTGTTGTCGCGGGGGGAAAAGCTTGGCCAACGTCGACCGTCATCGCCGGCGTCAATCCAAGGCTGCTCTTCGATCTCCTCGTTCCTCAAGGCGCCGTTGATGAGGATGTTGCCGCGCGAATGCACGGATGGAAATGCGAAAGCGCAACCTTTCGAATGAACGTCGCACTGTCCGAGCTTCCCAAGTTCACAGTGCTCCCTAAAAAGGGGAATCATCTCACGGCCGGCATCATCATGGCGCCAAGCCTTGACTACATGCACCGAGCCTATCTCGACGCGGCGGTAACCGGCTGGTCGAAGCAGCCGATCATTGAAATGCTTATTCCATCAACCCTCGACCCGACTCTTGCGCCGAAGGGGCAGCACGTCGCCAGCTTGTTCTGCCAGCATTTTCGCTACGATCTCGGCGAAGGTCGAAGCTGGGATGACGAACGTGAAAAGGTCGCTGACCAGATAATTGCTACCGTCGATTCCCATGCGCCGGGTTTCGCCCGCTCCGTTCTTGGTCGACAAATCCATTCGCCCGTGGATCTTGAGCGGCGTTTTGGCCTTATTGGCGGCGACATATTCCACGGCAAGATGGGCCTCGATCAGCTGTTCAGTGCGCGGCCCATGATCGGGGCAGCCGATTATCGCATGCCGCTCAAGGGTCTTTATCTGTGCGGCTCTGGTGCTCATCCCGGCGGCGGTGTGACTGGAGCTCCAGGCCACAACGCGGCGCACGCCATACTCGCCGATCGACGCTTTGGAAGGCGACGTCATTGAGGCCGCTCGCCGGCATCAAGATCCTCGACTTGAGCCGTGTTCTCGCTGGTCCCTGGTGTACGCAGCTCCTCGCGGACCTTGGTGCTGAAGTAATAAAGATCGAGCGCCCAGGCTCAGGTGACGACACCCGTCACTGGGGCCCGCCATGGCTTGGGGAAGGCAAAGACCGCGTCGCCGCCTATTTCCTGAGCTGCAACCGCGGAAAGAAGTCGGCAGCCATCGACTTCGCGACGCCTGCGGGTGCCGCGCTCGTGCGGAGGCTCGCGCAGAAATGCGACGTGCTCATCGAGAATTTCAAAGTTAACGGTCTCGAGAAGTTCGGGCTCGACGCGGCGTCGCTCCGATCGGACAATCCTCGCCTCGTCTATGCCTCCATCACCGGTTTCGGACAGGATGGACCATATTCCGACCGTGCCGGGTACGACTATATCATCCAGGGCATGGGGGGCCTTATGAGCATTACCGGGCTTCCCGATGATGTCCCGGGCGGCGGGCCCATGCGCGTCGGTGTTGCCGTCGTCGACCTGTTCACCGGCATGTATACCTGCGTTGCGATCTTGTCCGCGCTGCTCGCCCGGGAGAAGACCGGCGCGGGCACTCGCATTGACATGGCGCTATTCGACGCGCAGCTCGCGATGCTTGCAAATCAGGCCTCAAACGCACTGGTATCGGGTAGTAATCCGCCGCGGCAGGGGAATACGCATCCCAATATTGTGCCCTACCAAGTCTTTGCCGCGAGCGATCAGCAAATCATCATTGCTGTTGGGAATGACCGGCAGTTCGCGCGCCTTAGCGCAATCTGTGGCCATCGAGAGTGGACGCAAGACGAACGATTCGCATCGAACGGGGCGAGGGTTGCAAACCGCGAGGTCATCGTGCCGCTGATCCGAGAAATCATCAGAACCAAGCCGGCAAGCCACTGGCTTGATCAGCTCGAGGCGGCCGGCGTCCCTGCCGGTCCGATCAACTCGATCACCCAGGCTCTTTCAGACATCCAGTCGCAGCACCGCGGAATGGTACGGGCAATTGCCGGCGTTCCTCAGGTCGGCTCGCCAGTCCGCTTCGATGACGAGCGCGCGGACGCGGACCTGCCGCCGCCCGCACTCGGCGCGCACACCAGCGAAGTGCTCGAACAACTCGGCGAAAGTGAAGACGAAATCGAGCGGCTGAGAGCGAAGGGCGTGATTGGCTAACGAAGCTTGGGGTTCGGTTCTTCGGACCGCAAGCAAGCTGTTCCGCTATGGTCGCGAACTTTCAATCGGCTCGTCGCCGTAACGCGACTGAATGAAGCGCCCCTGTGTTTCGAGGGCCGCGACATCGGCGCGAGCAAGTTGTTCAACAATGTCGAAGAGTGCCCCTTTTCCCGCGGAAAGCCCTTCGACGAGCCGCTCGTCGACAGTCTTTCCTTCGCCATCGGTCTCATGCCGGAACTCCAAGGGCACGCGCTCATATCGCTCGATCAATCCTGGCAGATGCAAAGACATCAAGCGCCGCGCGTCCTGCGCTGCGGGGTCGAGCGTCTCGAGACGATCAAGCGTCTGCTTGAGCGAAGGCAGCAGTTTGGAAATCTCGTCGAGCTCCCGCTGCGCAGGCACCGGAAGCGCAGGCCGCGTTCGGTAAAGGTACGAATCGAACCGATCGACCATCGCACCATTCGGTAGATCAGCTGCAGGAGGAGGCGCTGACACCGCTTGGCGGCCCCCTCGGGCGATCATGAA